>Ga0335076_10000749_pt1 | contig 30395 bp, 23 predicted proteins | sample Lox_Sample_25_FD_206717 | JGI IMG/M metagenome (GOLD analysis project Ga0335076, IMG submission 206717) | Soil microbial communities from Loxahatchee National Wildlife Refuge, Florida, United States - Lox_Sample_2.5 | ecosystem: Environmental > Terrestrial > Soil > Wetlands | place: USA... | reverse complement strand
GAGGGTGGGCTAAAGGGAGTGATCTTGAAGGTGGATAGTTTTGGGAACCTGATGACGAACCTGCGGGCAGAGGATCTTTCCGCGGAGGCAACCGAGAGAGGCGAGATACGCCTACAAGTTGGGAATCACGCGGTGACACGCATGGTCGGGATGTTCGCCAGTGGAAACGCCGGAGAGCCCGTAGCCTATATGGGATCGAGCGGGTATGTGGAGGTTGCCGTGAATAAGGGCAACGCGGCGAAAACGTTGGGAATTGGGCGGGGCACCCCCGTTGTGTTGACCAAGTGATGACAAAGAAACCGCAAATAGAAATTGGAAACTATCGGGAGCGCTCCAGAGCGGAAAGTTGAGAGCGGGTACGCGGGTCTAACCAGTCGCGCCAGGCATCGCCGAGAAGATTGAATGCCAGAACCGCCAGTAAGACAGCGGCGGCGGGAAACACGACCATGTGCGGCGCATCGAAGAGGTGATTGCGCGCATCGTTGAGCATCGCACCCCAACTTGGCAACGGGGCAAGCACGCCTAATCCAAGAAAACTGAGAGTCGCTTCGGCAAGGATGGCCCCCGCCATTCCGATGGTGGCCTGAATGAGCACGGGTTGCAAGATATTGGGAAGCAAGTGCCGAATCAGAATGCGGAAATGCGAAGCGCCAAGAGACCGCGCCGCGAGCACGAACTCGAATTCCTTGACCTTGAGAACCTGGGCACGCGCCAGACGAGCGTAACCCGCCCAGCCGGTAATGATGAGGGCAAGAATCACTTTGCCAATGCCAGGACCGAAAAAGGCCGCGAAGGCAATAGCCAGCAGAACTCCGGGAAACGAAAGAAAGGCGTTAATCAAAAGCAGATTCACGATGCGATCGAAAGCGCCTCCGTGATAAGCGGCGAGCATCCCGAGAGTGAGTCCGGTGATGCCGCACCCAAGCACGACGCAAACAGCGACGAAGAGCGAAATGCGAGCACCGTAGAAGACGCGAGAAAGAATATCGCGGCCGAGTTCATCTGTACCCATCCAATGATGCACAGAAGGAGCCTGAAGACGCGTGGCCAGGTTTTGTGAGGCGGGATCGGCAGGAGAAATCCATGGCGCAAGCAGAGCACTGAGGATCAACAGGCACGCGATGGTGAAACCTGCGCGCGCGAGAAAGCTCTGGCGCAGGAAATTGTGCACGGAGGAACGAAGGGTCATGACAAACGCACCCGCGGGTCGATAAATGCGTAAAGCATATCGGTGAGGAGATTGACCAGCACATAGGAGAGCGCGATGACGAGAATGCAGCCCTGAAGAAGGGGGTAATCGCGCGAGGAAATGGCCATCACGGTGAGCCGACCGATGCCGGGCCAGGAAAAAATGGTTTCCGTGACGATGGTGCCGGCGAGAAGGGTACCAAATTGTAAGCCGAGGATGGTAATGATCGGAATAAGGGCGTTGCGCAAAGCGTGGCGAACGAGAACGGCGGTATTGGACAGGCCCTTGGCGCGCGCGGTGCGGACATAATCGCTGGAAAGCTCTTCGAGCATGGATCCGCGCACCATGCGAGTGAGAATTGCCGCAAGGGCAGCGCCCAGAGTGACGGCGGGCAAGATGTAGTTCAGACCGCCGCCGCGCCCAGACACGGGAAGCCACCCGAGTTTAATGGAGAAGAGAGTAATGAGCAGCGGCCCAAGAGCGAAATTCGGCACCGCGAGGCCGATCAGGGTCAAGACGCCAATGGCGCGGTCGGAGTTTGAACCGCGGCGGTCAGCAGCCAAGACGCCGGCGGGTATGGCGATCGCGGCACAGACCAAGAGAGCCAGGAGCGCGAGCTGCAAAGTGGCAGGATAGCGTTCGAAAATGACATGGCGCACCGACGCCTGGAACTTGAAAGATTGGCCCAGGTCGCCGCGAACGATTTGGCCAAGATAGCGCGCATATTGAATATAGAGCGGCTGATCCAGACCGAGGGAATGCCGTAATTGTGTCACCTGACCGGGGGCAGCACCTTCTCCGAGCATCTGCTCGACGGGATCCCCTGGGACGATGTGAATCAGGAGAAAGACCATGGTGAGTACGAGCCAGATGGCCGGAAGCGTGAGCAGGAATCGGCGAAGGAAGTGGCGAGCCATGACTCGTTAGCTTGTCCTCGAGGGATTCGGCCTAGTTGAAGTGAGTCCGGTGTTCGCGGTCGAAGAGTCGCCAATGGTGGAGGCGTCCGGTGGCTTGGCACGAAGCAGTTGAATTTTGACTCGCGCGACGCGGCGGCCGTCCATCTCGACCACCGTGAATCGATAGCCATCGAACTCGAAACTCTCCCCACCACGAGGAATAAAACCGAGTTGATCCATGACGAAGCCGCCGACGGTGGCGTATGCGGGATCTTCGGGAAGCGAGATGCCGTACTGAGTGTCAAGATCGTGGACATTGAGGGCGCCATCAAAAATCACCGCGCCATCGGCGAGGGTTAGAGGCTTTTCAATCACGTCGAATTCGTCGTGGATTTCTCCGACCAACTGCTCCAGGAGGTCCTCGATAGTCACAAGACCTAGGAGGCTGCCGAACTCATCGACGACTACGGCCATGCCAACGTGGCGGGTACGTAATTCAAGGAGCAATTCGCTGGCGGGTTTGGTTTCCGGAACGATGAGAATTTCTCGAAGGACCCGGCGCAAATCAAAAGCCGGAGGAGGCGGGAGGTGTTCCGCCAGGCGCCGTTCACGATCGAGCAGAACCCACAACATATCTTTGACGTGGACGAAGCCGAGGACGTGGTCTACGGATTCGCGGTAAACGGGAATGCGCGACCGCTGGGTGGTGGCAAACACGCGCATGACTTCGTCGAGAGTGGCCTCAATCGGAAGCATGTGCATGTCGGGCCGGGAAACCATGATTTCACGCACCTGCAGCTGGCCCATCTCGATCGCGCTAAGGATGAACTTCTCTTCCCTAGGCGCGAGCAAACCGCGCTCGCGGGCTTGTTGAATCTGGATCTGCAGTTCCTCGGTGGAATGGGCGACACCATGGCCAGTGGGCGACATGATGCCGAGGGCTTTCACAATCAGTGTGGAGGCGCCATCGAGGAAATCGATGGCCCAGCGAAAAGTGTTTAAGAACCAGAGGAACGGACGGGCCACGAGGAGAGCCACGCGCTCGGCACGTGCAAGACTAACGGTTTTGGGGACTAATTCGCCCAGGACCACGTGGATCGCACTTAAGAAAATAAAGGAAATCGTAAGCGCGATGGCATGAACCAGGACGAGGGTGCGGACGCTGGCTTGCACCGGCATCACATCCTGAACCAGAGTGGCGAGGGTAAGTTCGCCGAGAGCGCCGATGGCCAAGCTGGTCAGCGTGATCCCCAACTGAACACCAGAGACGACGCGGTGCAAATCGCCAAGAAGCTGTTCGACAACTTTGGCCTGAGCGTTGCCGCGAGAAACCAACTGGCGCACACGGGAGATGCGAACGGCTACGAGCGAAAACTCAACGGCGGCGAAAAAGCCGTTGAGCGCTACCAGGACGAAAACGCCAATCAGGCGCAGCAGGAACATGCAGCGTGCAATCCCCTCAGCGCATTGTAACAGCCTAGAAGAGGCCCGGATTGTTTGCCGGAAGAGATGAGTCTTGAGTTACACAGTAGGGATTTGCAGTTGGAAAGTGAAGGAGGGAGGGCGGGTTAGGAGCTCAGGGGCACGGGCAAGAATCACGGTGCCACGGGGCAGGTTGCGCGGGTAGGCAGGGTCCACTAGACTGGACTTTCCCGAAGGAGCGAGATTCCGAGTGCGCACAGTATTACGGTTGTTGCTGTGGATTGCCGGAATCGTAGTGGTGCTGGTGGCCACGGCGATATGGTGGTTTGTATACCGCCCGCTGCCGCAACTGGATGGATCGGTAACGGTTTCCGGATTGAAAAATGTGGTCACCGTGGAGCGCGATAATTGGGGCGTACCGCATATCCGCGCCGCATCAGTGGAGGATTTAGCCGAAGCGCAGGGTTACGTGACGGCGCAGGACCGGCTATTCCAGATGGATTTGTTGCGCCGCGCCGCACGAGGCGAGCTTTCCGAGGTTTTGGGGCCCACGACGCTGAAAATTGATGAGGATTTTCGCACCTTGAACTTCAGCCGCGCGGCGGATCGCGATTTTGGAATGATTCGGCCGGACGTGCGCAAGGTAATGGAAGCGTATGCGCGCGGCGTGAACGATTATATCGAACGGCACATGGATCGCCTGCCGGTTGAATTTACTCTTTTGCGCTACAAACCTCGTCCCTGGCAGCCCACCGATTCCCTTGTGATCGCTTGCTATATGTATCGAACGCTGACGGACACACGCCAAACGGAACTGGGACGAGCCATCGTGACAGCCAAGGTAGGTCCTGAGTTGGCGAAAGACTTGTACAGCCCTGACGCGGCGATGGACCACTTTGTAGTGGGCGACCCAAATGCAGGAAAGGATTCGCGCGCCACGGCCAAGTCTGGGCAAGATCCCGACGATGATGACGATGAGATGGACACTGACGACGTGCTGAAGGCGAGTCGTGAAATCCACGGGAGCACGAACGGAGTTGATTCACCGGATGTCACGTCGGCGTTGGCGGGAGTGGCACGGGATTGGCTACAGCAATCGCAGTTGGAGATTCGGCAATCGCTGGGAAGCAACAACTGGGTGATGAATGGCACGCACACGGCAACGGGCAAACCACTGCTGGCCAACGATATGCACCTGGAATTAACGCTGCCACCGATCTGGTACGAGGTGCACCTCACCGCGCCGGAGTGGAATGTGAAAGGGTTCGCGCTCCCTGGCGCGCCAATGGTGGTGGTGGGTCACAACGACCGGATCGCATGGGGATTCACGAACAACGGCGCGGATGTGCTGGACCTGTACATAGAAACGTTTAACCCGGAGGACCCGGACGAATATCGCGTGAACGGGGAATGGAAAAAGGCGGACGTTTACGAAGAAGTGATCAAAGTGAAGGGCCAGCCGGATGAACACTTGAGGTTGGTAGTGACACGGCACGGGCCGGTGGTGCTCCGCGACGGCGATAAGAGTTATGCGATGCGCTGGACCGTACTGGAGCCGGGCGCATTATGCAATTTCTATAACTGGTTGGGGAAGGCACAAAACTGGGCTGAATTCCGGGAAACCATGAAGGGTATCTGGGGCCCCGGGCAAAATGTGGTGTACGCGGATGTGGACGGAAACATAGGCTATGTTTTGGGTGCACACGTGCCGATCCGGAAGAAGGGGCATGGAGAAGTTCCGGTGCCCGGCGATACCGACGATTACGAGTGGACCGGATACATCCCGTTCGATCAACTGCCACAGGCGTTTAACCCGGAGAGCGGATTCATTGTAACGGCGAATGCGCGAGTGACCGGCCCGAACTACAAACCGTATCTCACCGATCATTGGGAAGAGCCGTACCGCACGGCGCGAATTTATGATTTGCTGCGCGATAAGCGCGATCTGCGTCCTGAGGACATGCTGAAAATTCAGACGGACACGTACAGCTATCCGCACTTGTTTGTGGCGGAACAACTGGTGGCCGCGGCGAAGGTTGACCCGCCCAAGGATCCGCGGGCGCGGAAACTGATCGAAGAAGCGAAAAATTGGAATGGCATGGCGGACGCCAACTCCCCGGTTGTATCGTTTCTCGATGCTGCGTTATTCGAGACGCTGCATCTGATTTTGGAGCCGCATCTGGGAAATGATGCGGACGATTATCACTGGAGAAAAGTGGCTTTCCTGCAGCGGGTATTGACGGAACGTCCGGCACGCTGGCTGCCCGCAGATTACAAAAATTACGATGAACTGCTGAGCGTGGCGGCTGATAAAGCGGTGAAATGGCTGGAAGCGAAGACCCAGGACTCCGATCCCGACGATTGGGCGTGGAAGCGATTTAATTATCTGGACATGTTGAACCCGATCGGGCGCGACGGCATCTTAAAGAAACTACTTAGCATCACCGACCAGCCGCAGTCGGGGACAGAGTGGAGTCCACGAGCCGCAATGCGGCACCATGGGCCCTCGGAAAGATATGTGGCCAATCTGGCGGACTGGGATCGGACCATCATGCTCATCACCGGTGGCGAATCTGGACAGACTGGCAGCGAACATTATCGCGACCAGTTTCCGTACTGGTTCGAAGGAAAAGCGATTTATGCGCCGTTTTCCGATGCCGCAGAAGCCAAGGTGAAGAAGCACACATTGACGCTGAAACCCGGCGCATAAACACGGACGCGGAGGCGAGCCTCCTGATTTTCCGCAGTAGATGTTGCTAAAGCATTGTGTCTGTTCTTTGGCGTGCTTTAGAATGCTGGCATCATGTCTGAGGAACGCGTGAATCAACCGATTGCGAAAAAAACAGAACCGCCGAAAAAGCCTGATTTCGAACGCTCGCTGGCGCGCCTGGAAGAAGTGGTGCGCAAGCTGGAAAGTCCGCAACTGTCTTTGGATGAAGCAATGAAGCTGTTCGAGGAAGGGGTAGGCCTTTCGCGGGAGTGCCAGAAGCAATTGGAAGAAGCCGAAGGGCGAGTGGAGATTTTGTTGAAGAAGGCCGATGGGAAGATTTCGGCTGAGCCGTTCGAACCCGAAGGCGAGAAGAAACCGTGAGGGTTGCCGCCGCCGACACTGGGAAACACCACGCAAAACCATGAGCCTTCCGCCCTTCTTTGAAGAAGACCGCATAGCGGTCGATGCGCAACTGGAGCGCCTGCTTCCGGGCGAGTCGGTCAAGCCGTCTTCCATTCATCAGGCCATGCGCTATTCAGTATTCGCCGGGGGAAAACGCATCCGACCGATTCTTTGTCTGGAAAGCGCGCGAATTTTCGAGCCGGAGGTGTCGGCCGCGCTATATCCAGGCTGCGCGATTGAGTTCATTCATACTTATTCGCTGATCCACGACGACCTCCCGGCACTCGATAATGACGATCTGCGCCGAGGAAAGCCCACTTCACACAAACAATTTGGAGAGGCCAACGCCATTCTTGCCGGAGATGGATTACTGACCCTGGCGTTTGAGACCATTACCGCAACACCGGTTTCCGCCGAGCGCCGTGTGGCTATGGCTGCGGAAATTGCCAGCGCAGCGGGAACCGTAAATGGCATGGTGGGCGGCCAGGTGGCCGATTTGGAAAATGAAGGCAAACAAGTTGACCCGAAGACGCTGGAGTACATTCATCGTTCCAAGACGGCCGCGCTGATACGCGCGTCGGTGACGGCGGGCGCGCTGTGCGCCGGCGCCCCGAGTGAAGAGGTAGCACGACTGCGCAGGTTCGGGGAAACCATCGGGTGGGCGTTTCAGGTAACGGACGACATTTTAGATGTTGAGGAATCATCGGCGGCGTTGGGGAAAACAGCAGGAAAGGACATCGCGCAACAAAAGGCGACGTATCCGGCGGTGTTCGGCCTGCAGCGTTCCCACGAAATCGCTGAGCAGCTCTCTGCGAAAGCCATTGGCGAGTTGCGGGTCTATGGGGATCGCGCCGAGCGGTTGCGCACCATAGCAGAATTCCTGGTGCAACGCCGCGCGTAGTTCCCTCCTCATGAGCAGCAAAACCAAACGCAAGAGGCTCGATGTGTTGCTGGTGGAACGGGGCCTGGCCGAGTCGCGGCAAAAAGCGCAGGCGATGATTCTAGCGGGAGAGGTGGAAGTGGAAGGCGTGCGCGCAGAAAAGGCTGGCGCGAATATCGACGAGACCGCACAAATCGGCGTGAACAGCCGGCTGCAGAAATATGTGAGCCGCGGCGGGTTCAAACTGGAAGGCGCGCTAGAGGATTTCCGGGTCGGAGTGGACGGACTGGTCTGCCTGGATGTGGGTTCGTCCACAGGCGGATTTGCTGACTGCCTGCTGCAGCACGGGGCAAGGCGCGTGTACGCCGTGGATGTGAACACGGACCAATTAGCGTGGAAGCTGCACGAAGACGAACGCGTCGTGCGAATCAAGAAGAACGCGCGGGAGTTGACGCGCGAAGATATCGGCGAAGAAGTGGACCTGGTGGTCGCGGATGTGTCGTTTATTTCTGTGAAGAAAGTGCTAGCGGGAGCGTGCGCGTGCGCCAAAAACGGGGCTCATTTCTTGATTCTCATCAAACCTCAGTTTGAATTGCAGCGGGAAGACGTGGGGAAAGGCGGAATTGTGCGGAACCCGGAGTTGCACCAGCAGGCTATTGCGGGCGTACGAGCCGCGGCGGAATCCCTGAGGCTACAGGTTTTGGGTGTCGTCCCGAGCCGGCTCATGGGGGCGGAGGGCAATCAGGAGTATTTTCTTCACGCACAAAAAGGGCCTGGGGTAGAATCCCAGTAATCCATGCCGCCTTCTCTACGCTACCAAACCATCGGCATCATTTCGCGTCCGCGCAGGTCGATCCTGGTGGAAGTGGTGCCGAAGCTGCTGTCGTGGTTGAAAGAACGGGGCGTAAACACGCTGATGGATTCTGAAACGGCGACCCCGGTGAATCAGGCGGAACTCGGAAAGACCCGACACGACATTGCTCTACAGTCCGACCTGCTTTTGGTGCTGGGGGGAGACGGGACACTTTTAGCCGCGGCGCGCGAAGCGGCGGCACATGGGATACCGATTCTACCGATCAATCTGGGCGGTCTGGGTTTTCTGACGAGCTTCACACTGGAGGAATTGTATCCGGCGCTGGAACAGACGCTGGAGGGCTGCGCTCCGGTGAGTGAGCGAGTGATGCTGTTGGCCGAGCGCTTGCACAACGGCAAAACGTTGACGAAGCAACGCGTGCTGAATGAGGCGGTGGTGCACAAAGGGACTTTGGCTCGAATGATCGAACTGGAACTACTCATTGATGAGGACTTTGTGTGCCGGTACCGCGCCGACGGGCTGATCGTGGCCACACCGACAGGCTCGACAGCCTACTCGATGTCTGCAAACGGGCCGATTGTACATCCGGCGGTCGAATCAACTCTGATTACTCCGATTTGCCCACACACCCTGAGCGATCGTCCGATCGTGGTGCCGGATGTCTCCAAGATTGAATTGAGAATGGGCGAGAGTACGGATTCGGTATTCCTGACAATGGATGGGCAGACGGGCGTGCCGTTGCAAATGGGCGACCGAGTGCGTATTACCCGAGCGGAGGAGCGGTTGAAGTTGATTCACCCGCCGAACAAAAGCTACTTCGAGATTTTACGAAGCAAATTGAAGTGGGGCGAAGCCTGAAGTTCTACCTGTCGAACACGTCGGTGCGCAGAAGGTCGGCGGGTGTTTCGCGGCGACGGATGAGGTGTGCCCGTTTGCCGTGGACCAGAACTTCGGCAGGACGGCTGCGGCCATTGTAATTTGACGCTTGCACCATGCCGTACGCACCCGCTGCCCAAATCGCGACGGTATCTCCCGGTTCCACAGGTCCGAGGGGCCAGCCCTTCAGGAAGCAATCGCCTGTTTCGCAGACAGGCCCGACGATGTCAACGCGCTCCTGGGGGGTTTTGTCAGCGGACCGCGTATTTTCGATGCATACGCGGGTGATTGGATGTGGCGCATCGTACAGCACTGGACGAGCAAAATCGTTCATCGCGGCGTCGACGATTACGAAAGACCTACTGGAATTTTGCTTCGTATAGATTACCCGAGAGAGCAAAACCGCCGCGGGCGCGATGATGGAACGACCTGGCTCCAACAACAGGTGGACGCCCAGGGGACGAACCACACTGGCGATCATGCGAGCATACTCCTTACGCGTGACCGGTTTTTCGTTGGTGTAGCGCACGCCAAGACCGCCGCCAAAATCGAGATATTTCAGGTCAATCCCTTCGCGCCGGAGATCGAGCAGGTAACTGGCGAGGCGATGCAGCGCCTGGCGAAACGGCGCAAGACCGATGATTTGCGAACCAATGTGGGCACTAATTCCCTGCCAACGAATGTGCTTTGTGTTGCGGTGCTGAGAATAGAGACGCCTCGCCTCGGGCCACGCAATCCCAAACTTGTGATGAGAAAGCCCAGTGGAAATGTGAGGATGACCGCCGGCCCTGACATCAGGATTCACCCGCAGAGAAATGCCAGGACGATAAGAGCGGCGGGACGCTTCGGTCAGCAGTAAATCGAGTTCTTCGGGCGACTCCACATTGAATTGGAGAATCCCGGGAGCACGGTTTCGATTAGACCTGTAGTGGAGTGCGGCGCGGATCTCGTCCTGCGTCTTTCCCACGCCACTAAAGACGATGCGGTCGCCTGGTACGCAGAGATGACCCAGATGATCGAGTTCACCGCCAGACACGATGTCGAAGCCGCTGCCGCGTTTAGCAAGCAGGTTGAGTATGGAGAGATTGCCATTGGCTTTGACGGCAAAGCACAACCGGTGCGGCAGGCGGGCTAAACCGGAGTGGAGTTCGTCATAGGCACTCTCGATAGCATGCTGGCTGTAAACGTAGGCGGGAGTGCCAAAACGCTGGGCGATTTCCTCCAGCGCAACTTCTTCGCAAAAAACCTGACGTACTCCGTCGGGGGACTTTTTCCAGGCGAATTCGGGCGTGAACTCGGCAGGATCGATGAATGGCAGATTTTCACGGGCTGCGCCGGGGCTGCTCATTTTACTTTCAGGACCACCAGGGTGCGATCGTCGGCTAAGGGAGCGCTGTGCGTGAACCAGTCCACTTCCTGCAGCACCAAGTCGGAAATCTCGGTGGCGGTACGCTCATGATGCTGCTCGATCAGGCGCATCAGGCGGGAGGTGCCGAAGAACTGGCCTTCCGCATTGACAGTTTCCGCGATGCCGTCGGAATGAAAAACCAGAATATCGCCGACTTCGAGAATGACGCCCCAATCGTCGTACTGGACTTCTTCGAAAATTCCCAGGGGAAACCCGGTCAATTCGATTTTGTCGCAGCGACCGCCTTTGTAAAGTAGCGGTTGGGATTGACCCGCATTGGCAACACGCAGCTTCTGGCGGCCTTTTTGCCATGTGGCGAAGCAGGCGGTCATGAAACGGCCTTCAATGCGGCGCTCGCCGACGAGCTGATTCATCTGGCGCAGCATTTCAGCGGGCTGCAATTTCTGGGGAGCCAGACTACGCATAATACCTATGGCAACGGCACCGTAAAGCGCGGCCGCAGTGCCTTTACCGCTGACATCGCCTAAGGCGATTCCTAGCTGCTGCGGGCCATAGCGCAGAAATTCATAAAGATCGCCGCACACCTCGCGAGCGGAGATATAGCGTGCAGCCACGTCCAGACCATAGTCTTCCGTAGGCACCGGACGAAGTAGCGCGCCTTGGATACGTTTGGCGGCTTGCAGGTCGCGCTCCAGGCGAGCCTCGCCCTCGGCAACTTGCTCGTAAAGACGAGCATTCTCGAGAGAGACCGCAAGATTCGCTGCCAGGATGGACAGCGTCTGGACATGGTCTTCGGTAAAGTAATTCAGTTGTGGGCTCTCCAGATCAAGTACACCGATGACCTTGCCCTGGAGAATCATGGGAATGGCCAGCTCTGAACGCGTTTCGGGATTAACCATGAGATAGCGAGGGTCCGCAGTCACGTCAGGGACAAGGACTGGCTCACGCAGAGTGGCAGCCGCTCCTACGAGTCCTTCGGAAGCTGCCGCGCGCAACTTGCCCTGGACTCGCTGACCATGTTTCACGTCGAGGCGATGGCGAAAAGCCTTTTGCTCCTCGTCGTAGAGCATGATGCTCAGAATCTGGTAATCGATGACGCGCTTAACCAATTCGGCGGCGCGGCGAAGCAACTCTTCGACATCGAGAATCGAACCAATCTCGCGGCTAACTTCATTTAGCACCAGAAGAGTTTCGGCTTGTGTGCGTACTTTTTCGAACAAGCGCGCATTTTCGATGGCGACCGCCAGGCGGTTGGCCAGGACCGCGAGAATGTTCTGCTGATCCTTTGTGAAGTAATCGGGGTGACGGCTCTGGATGTCGAGCACACCGACACATTTACCGCGAAACATCAAGGGGACGGCCAGTTCCGAACGCACGCTATCGATGGCATTGATGTAACGCGGGTCCAGCGAAACGTCGCTGACGCGTACGGGTTGGCCAGTGCGAGCCGCGGTGCCGGTAATGCCCTGCCCGACGGGAATTTTCAGGTTCTCGGCAAGACCTGGTGGATAGCCGATGGCGAAGCGATGAGTCAAATAAGCGCCTTCGGCATCGATCATCAGCACGCCGAACAATTCGTAATCGATGTGCTTTTTGATGAGTACGGCGGCGTGGGACAGCACCTCGTCGAGATTAAGGGAGGCGTTCACTTCCTGCCCGATCTCGGCGAGCGTAGCGACGACCTCTGGACTATTGGTGTTCAGATCCGTTTGTGCTTTATCTGTGGCTTCCATGAATCTTTCATTATAACAGGCGCAGTTCTCTGGCTCGGACTAAGAAGCGACAACTAGACTGATTTGGCCTTGCCCTGAGAGGCAAATTGGAGGATGCAAACGTCCGGCAAATTGCGATAGCGTTCATCGAAATCCAGGCCATAGCCAACCACGAATTCGTTGGGAATCACGAAACCTGTATAGTCTGCGCGTACTTCGACGATACGGCGTTCGACCTTGTCGAGAAGAGCGACGACGCGGAGATGCTTGGGTTTTTTTTCTTCGAAGAAGCGCAGCAAATATTTCAGAGTTAGGCCAGTATCCAGAATGTCTTCCACGACGATGACGGTTTTTCCCTCGATGCTGACATCCAGATCCTTGATAAGTTTCACTTCGCCGGTGGAATCGGTGCCCTGCCCGTAGCTCGATACGGAAAGAAAATCGAAAGAGACCTCGCCGCCCAGTTCGCGCGCCAGGTCGGTGAGAAAAAAGACCGAACCCTTCAAGACCCCGATGAGATGAAGTGTTTCCGTGGGAAAATCGCCGCGAATCTCTTCAGCCAATTGTTTCAAGCGCGCTTTCACGCGGGAATCCGAAATCAGCACACGGATGGACTCACCGGGGCGAAGTCCGGGAAGAGCCTTGGATGATGATTTGGCGTGTCTCTGGGCCACACGTCCTCCTCGAGAAAATTCAGTTGATCCAATCGGCAATGAAGATGTTGGTTTCGTGAGGAGCTTTGCCATTGCGATTGGAAGCCCACACGAGGCGCTTGCCGTCGGAACTGAACATCGGAAAACCGTCGAAATCGGGATGGTAGGTGACGCGCTGCTGCCCCGTGCCGTCCTCGTTGATCACGTAAAGGTCGAAATCGCGGCCATTTTTGGGATCCGCCTGGTTGGAAGCGAAAATGATTCGTTTGTTGTCTGGAAACCAGTAGGGCGCGAAATTGGCGGCACCATTGTGCGTAACCTGGTGCTTATGGGAGCCGTCGGCGTTCATAACCCAGATTTCGAGATTACCGGGACGGATGAGGCCTTGAGCGAATAGATCCTCGTAGTCTTTGATCTGTTCGGGGGTTTGCGGATGCTCCGCGCGATAAACGATCTTGGTGCCATCGTAAGACCAGAAAGGGCCGCCATCGTAACCCAGTTCGTGAGTAAGTTGCTTCACGTTGGTGCCATCCGCGTCCATGGTGAAGATGTCGAGGTCGCCATTGCGTGTGGAGGTGAATACAATATGCTTTCCATCGCGGGTGATGGTGGATTCGGCGTTGTAACCGGGTGCGTTGCTCAACTGCTTTAGATTGGAGCCGTCGGGCCTGGCGGTATAGATCTGGTAGGAATTGTAGATGGGCCAGACGTAGCCGCGAGAATAATCAGGCTTGGGCGGGCAATCCGGGCTGCTGGCATGCGTGGAGGAGAAAAGAATCCGGTCGCCGTAGGGGAAAAAGTAGCTGCAGGTCGTGCGGCCTTTTCCGGTGCTGACACGGGTGGGCGTGGCGGCCTGGCCGTCCGGCGTATCCACTGGAATAGTATAAATCTGATCGCAAGGAACTCCGTTGCCCTGATGCTGGAAAATCAACTGTTTGTCGTTGCTAGAAAAATAGGCCTCGGCGTTTTGGCCACCGAAGGTAAGTTGGCGGACGTTCTTGAGATGCTTCTCCTCTTCGGGCACGAGCAGAGAGGTGGCGCCGGATGATTGTGCACGGAGCATGAAGTGCGTCGGCCCGTAGGCAGAGAGTGAGGCAAACACTACGGCGCCGAAGATGCCTGCCAGTTTCGCCTTTTTCACAACGTCCCCTGAGGTTCGCGTTGTACCGCTGAATTCGCTGCTACTTGCGCTGTTCCAATTTCACACTGACCTTTAGCTCTTTGCCATCGCGCAGAACCGTGACCGGCACAACATCGCCAACCTTGCTGCGGCGAAGTGCGTCGGTAAAATCGTAGAGATTCTTGATGGACTTGTCGCCAAATTGAATCAACACATCACCGGCGTGCAGACCGGCCTTCGCTGCCGGCGAACCTGGCTTCACGTCGGAGAACTTTACACCGTTTTCTGTCTGGCCGAAATCGGGGATAGACCCAAAGTAGGGGCCGTAACCACCCCCGCCACCGGATATGCCGGAATGCGGATTGTTCTCGGCGACATTGATGAAGGTGGGCTTGTCCTGAGTGGAGGCGAGATCCACGGTCACGCGGGCGACAACGTTCAGTAATGCGGCAGCAGAATCGGGATTGATCTTCTCCCAGGTATCCGACGGTTTGTGATAGTCCGCGTGTAGACCTGAAAAGAAGAAGAGAACGGGAATGCGCTTAGTAACGAAGGAAGTGTGGTCACTGGAGGTGTAGCCGCTCTGCGAAATTTCGAAATGAAGCGGCGAATCCCCTTTCGATTCCTCGAGCACTTTTGGCAGCGTGGAACCTGTGCCGACACCCCCGATGTAGACCTTGTTGTCTTTGATCCGGCCGATCATGTCCATGTTGAGCATGGCCACACATTTATCGAGGGGTTTGGTGGGGTCTTTAACCCAGGCGGCAGAACCGAGTAAACCCAATTCTTCGCCGGCAAAAGACATGAAGAGGACACCGCGCGGGAGTTGGCCCTTCAGCGGTGACAGTATGCGCGCCAGTTCGAGAACACCCGAAGTCCCAGAGGCGTTGTCGTCGGCGCCAGGATGAATCTGACCGATTTGGGAAGGCGCCAAGGAATCAAAGGTGCCACGGCCGAGGTGGTCGTAGTGAGCACCGACAATGACGTATTCGTCCGTTTGACCCGGCAGATATGCCAAAACGTTGTTGACCGTGGCAGGAGTGGTTACGACGCCAACTGTCAGCGTGATGCGGAGAGTGTCTGGAAATGCGAGAGAGCCAGGGGCGCCGCTGGAGTTAATCTGCTGCTGGATATCCGGAAGGGATTTCCCGGCTGCACGGAACCACTCTTCGGCAGAGGCGTTCTTCACTTGAACGAATAGAAGGCCGACATTTTCTGGGCCGCCGACACTGCCGAAACGGGTGAGCAAGTCTTCTTCGCCATCACCGAGCTTGCCATTGAGAAGGATTAGACCTTTTGCGCCATGGTTTCGCGCGTTGATCGCTTTTGTGATGAGCTGAGAGTGTGTGGTCAGTCCGTGATTGCCGGTCTTTACCGCAAAGCTACTCGGTTCGTAGCGGAGGACGACGACAATTTTGCCCTTGGCATCGATGCCGGCGTAGTCATCGTAGCCAAATTCTTCGGCCGTTGCTCCATAGCCAGCAAAGACGAGCTGGGTGATGATGGTCCCGGAGTCAGAAAAGCTGAAGGGGACGTAATCCTGATCGAGCTTCAGCGGTGTTTTCGAATCTGCGTTCTGGACGACGAGGTGGTTATTGCCTCTGAGCTTGGCGCCCGTGGTTACTGTGAACGGCTGAAGATAGCCGTGGCTGCCGGCAGGCTGCAGCCCGAGGCTCTTAAAGCGATCGACGATGACATACTCGGCGCGCGTCAACCCTTTAAGACCATCACCGCGGCCCTCCATTTTCGGCTGGGTGAGGGTCTTAATGTCATTCAGGTAGCGTTGAGGGCCGGCAGGAGCTAATTGAGGCGACGTAGTGGCCGCGAAGGTCAGGGCGGAGAATAGCAAGAGCGCAAAGCCCAAAACCTGCGCAGGGCGAGGAATTTTTCTTACCTGTAGCAAACTTGCTCCAACGTGCGGGTTGATACCGGCAACGAGTTTTTCCATCCTATTTGGTGCTCTGCGGAGTGTCAAATCGCAGTATGGCGAGTGAGTTGGAAGAGAGGAAGCAATGACTAACGAAAGGCCTGAACCATGGCTAAGTGGGACTCTCGGGGACGTCCCGGCTGTTGCGCGAGCGGTATTGCACGCGCTGGAACTAGCCCGCGGGGACCTTTGGAAGTGGTGCGCGCCCCTGTCTGACCATCAACTGAACGCGTGTCCGGCCGATCTTGCGCCAGTCTCATTTCATCTCCGTCACATTGCGCGCAGCCTAGACCGTTTGCTCACGTATGCGGAAGGAGACGTGCTCGACGAGAGGCAGTTGATGTCGCTCGGGTCTGAGCTGGATGGGGCAGCACGGCATGACGAGTTGTTCGCGGAATTGGGAGCCGCGCTGGATCGAAGCAAGCGGCGTGTGTGGGCTCTGGGCGAGGCTGATTTAGAAGCTCCGCGTGTTGTTGGGAGAAAAAACCTACCGAGCACCGTGGGAGGCCTGCTGGTTCATGTTGCGGAACACACGATGCGCCACGTAGGTCAAGCCATTACCACGGCCAAGCTAGTGAGGCGCGGCGAACTGTAGGTTGCTGGCGCGGGCCCTGCAGTTATACTTGTGCGGCAAAATCTATGGGGCCATTGCTCAAATCCACGTTTCTGATGCTGACAGCGCTGTTTCCGATCGTTAACCCACTCGGAGGCGCTCCCATATTCTTGTCGCTGACCCACTATTATTCGGCGGAGGAGCGAAAGCTGCTTTCGTGGCGGATCGCGCTGAACAGCGTTGCGTTGATTATCGCGTCGTATTTTATCGGTACGCACATCCTGGCGTTCTTCGGAATATCTCTGCCGGTCGTGCAGATCGGCGGTGGGCTGGTAGTAGCAACGACGGGTTGGGCACTCTTGAAGCAGAAAGATGATGACACCACCAAGACGGACGTTCACCGGAGTGTGGGCGCGCAGGATCTTTTCACCAAGGCATTTTACCCGCTGACGTTGCCACTCACCGTGGGACCAGGATCGATTTCCGTGGCAATCACCCTTGGGGCCAACGAGCCGCACACGGATCATCGGATCGTTTTGTCGATGGTGGGAGCGGTGATCGGGTCGGTGCTGATCGCTGCGTCGGTCTATCTGTGCTATGCCTTTGCGGACCGGCTGGCGCGGGTACTGGGCGACACCGGGATGAGCGTAATCATGCGACTGTCCAGCTTCTTTCTGGTATGTATCGGGGTACAAATTACCTGGAATGGACTTTCCACGTTGCTTAGGTCGATTGGTTTCGGGTTGCACTGACCCGGCCGAGGGATTCCGTGCGCCGCTACTTCCAATCAGGGAGTTCCTTTTTCCCCAGCAGGACCTCCGCGGCCCACGCACCCAAATACACGGACTGAGCGACGCCATGACCGGAGAACGCTCCAAGAACCACGGCGTTGTTACTCTGGGAGTGATGTTCGAATACCGGTTTCCAATCTTCGGCGATGCCTATGGGGCCACCCCAGCGATGAGTAAAGGTGACGTCCCGGAGCGCGGGATGGAGACGGGCGATGCGTTTCTCCAGCTTGCTGAAGAGTTCGAGAGCTTCTCCCACGTCAATGTCCAACGTATACAAACCTTCTGAGTTTTCGAAGAAGATCAGGCCGCTTCCAAAAATGACGGCATCGCCGAGAAACCGTCCCCACAGATAAGGCAAATCGACGGTGTAAAAAGGCTTACGTTGGTTCAGCCCTATCTCATCGATTAGCTCTTGGCTCAGGGGCCGGGTCATGACGGCGGTAGTGAATGCGGGTTGGGCGCGTTCGCGCAGGCCGTTCAACTCGAGCGCGAAGGCATTCGTGGCAAACAGAACTTGCTGGGGTTGGGTCGTTCCAGCGGCAGAGCATAAGGTAATTCGTTGTGCGAAACGGAGGTCGGTGACCGCGGCGTTTTCAAACAAGAGCACACCTGCTCGTTCTGCCGCTCGCGCGAGGCCACTTACGACTTTTCCCGGATCGATGCTTCCGCCGGGTACCTCTTTTACGGCGCAAAGATCGCCGGAGTCTTTCCAGCAAATGGGTGAGTCCTTCAATGGATTGGCGCGGCCCAGTTCGTAGACTCCCGGAAGCGTGAGGTCGGCATCTACTTCGAGTTCGCGGAGAATCGACTGGTAGCCGGCGAGAACGTCGCCCAAGCCTGCCAAGTCACCGACGGCGGACTCAGCCAGGACCACTCCGCCGGTGTGACCGCTGGAGCCAGCACCAACGGATTCGGCCTCGAAGAGCGCGACACTTTTTTCGGGCGCGAGAGTCTTCAGCCACGCGGCGGCAGCGAGTCCCGAAAATCCTCCCCCAACGACGGCGAAATCCAGAGTGGGGGGCAAGTCTTTCCGCGCGGAAGCAAAATCCACTACCCACGGGCGATTGCCCCAATTTTGCCGGTTTGGCATTCGCGCAATTTCCCCTTTCAAGATAATTTAACATCCACACAACTCAGACCTTTAGATGTGCGATGGGAAGAACTCCGGTATTCGGTACCTTGCTGTTAGGCCGAGTTCCGGAGTTGAGGTGACGGCTCGAGAGCCGCTAAAGATACTTGATCAAAACCACTTCGTTGCGCGATTCGTTGTAGACCAATTCGTCTACCAGCTGTTGCGTGAGCATCAACCCCAAGCCCCCGGGGCGCAGGCCTTTGGCTTCGCGCTCCTGCATATGGGCCATGGGATTGTCTTGAGGATTGTTGATGGCGGCATGCTTGAGATCTTCCAGCTTAAAACCAGGCCCCGGATCATCGAGGCGATACATGAGCATGCGTTTGGTCTTGATGTAAGAGACGCGCACCTTTTGATTTGGGTCGAGGTGGCCGCCCCATTCGATGGCGTTATTCAGAAGCTCGCGGAAGGCATAACCGACCTTCTCAAGAACCTCGGGAGCGAGGCCGGCGTCCATGTGCATGAGGAAGCTTTGCACGCGGGCAACCACAGAGCGTTCGCAAGGCACCATAAGCTCAACCCATTGGGAGTTGGCCGACAATACTTCAATGGCAGGAACTTCGGGAGCCGTGGAAAGAGCATTCTCAATGCTGGTGAGTAAGGTGGTGGCGTCCAATGGCTTCTTTAGAAACTGGTAAACGCGGCCGCGCAGCGCTGCGAGCAGGGTGTCTGAGGTTTGGTCGGACGTCATGACCATAATCTTGGGAATATTTTTTTCGGCGTGAAGATGCCCCAGGAAACCGAGGCCGGTCATTTTGGGCATCCAAATATCCAAGAGAACGAGGTCAAACTTGTTGTTTTGCACCGCGCGCAAGGCAGAGACCCCGTCCGCAGCAGTAGACACATCGTAGCCGGCCTTTTTCAGAATGCCACGCAACATTTGGCGCGTCGTGGCGTCGTCGTCAGTGACGAGGATGTTCGGCATCAACAAGCTCCGGCGGGCAAGAGCTGGCACCGGCCTCCGGGGAGAAGCTTACGTAGAGAATCGCTCAACTGGAAGTCCGGCGCCTGGTTTTGGGAGACGCTCCCTGGCTAGGGGAACGTTTCTGTCCCGCGTATCCTCTCAGATTTTGTTCCAGTTCTGCAATCTCTTCCTGCAGCTTCAGGAGAACCTTGGAAGCGCCACGAAGCTTAGCGGCACGCCCGAGGTCCTGCAATTTTTCCGCAAGGCTGCGAGCGTTGTCGGCGCCAAAAATGGCGACGGAGCCCTTCAGAGCATGCGCCAACGAGGCGACGGATTCCGCTTTCTTGTGCTGCAGGGCTTTGTCGAGAGCGGCCATGCGTTTTGGCGTATCGCGGAGAAAAGTCGCGATCATCTTTCGTGCCAGCTTTTCGTCGCCGCCGACGCGGTCCATCAGATTCGCGTAAGACGACTGAGCCGCCAGCTCGGCTGGAGGCGTAAGAGGCGGGTTCGATGAGGCGGTGCGAAGGAGGGCATCGAGGGCTTCGAGACGAAACGGTTTCCCAATTACCGAATCGAAGCCAGCGTTCAACAGGCGAGCACGATCAGCATCACTGTTGTAACCCGTCAGGGCGACGATCGTGGTGGGATCGTTTTTGTGGCGTTCGCGGAGTGCCCGCAGAGCTTCCAAACCGCTCATGACCGGCATGTCTTCGTCGAGGAGCACGACATCGAACTGCTGACGCTGCGCGGCTTCCAAGGCTTCGCGGCCATTGGCGACCGCGGTGACCTGATGACCACTGCGCTCGAGCTGCAGGGTGGTCAACAAGCGAATTTCGTCCTGGTCGTCGGCTAAAAGGATATGCATCGGGAGCTTTGTTTGCTTTAGGCGCGTTCGCGTTGGGCTCCGGAGTTGTGTTTCCGATCCGCTTACGTTCGAAACGGACGCAGATGCCTCCGCCCTGGGCAGACGAAACCAGAAGCGAGAGCCTGATTCCGGCAATGACTCACAACCAATCGAGCCTCCCCAGCGCTCCACGGTGAGCCGACAAAAATATAACCCCAGACCCGCTTTTCCGCCTCCTTCTTTTCCTTTGGAAAATAGCGCAAAAATCTGCTGCGGAGACAAATCGGGTGGTAGGCCCGGTCCCTGATCGTCGATGTAGGCTTTGGCGAATTCGCCGTCGGCTTCGAGCCCGACTGTAACCAGGGAGCCTGCGGGAGAATAGCGAAGAGCATTTTCGAGTAAATTGGAGAAGATTCGCTCAATGCGGGATGACTCGCCACGAACAAGTAAGCCGGAAGCATGCAGCAACGCAGACCCACTGCTCTGATTGGGGGAACCGCCGGGTTTGAGTTGAAGCTGGACGTTTTTTGCGGCGTAAACCGGGGTAAACGTGTTCACAACCGATTTGGCACAGGCGAGCAGGTCAGCGACCGGATGGTACGTACTTCCGGCTTGCAGGGAGGCTTTGAGATCGGAAGAAAACACTTGCAGGATGTCGCTGATCATACGCAATTGCTGATCACTGGCCTTTCTTCCGAGCTCCAGAAGGCCTTTCGCGCGATTGCTCACGCTCTCAGCAGAAACGCAATCGAAGGCTACGCTTATCACACTCAAAGGCTGCGACAAATCGTGGATGATGCAGTGCAACAGGATTTCCTTTTTCTGGATTTCGCGCTGCAGCTTTTCGTGATCCAGAAGTGAATTACGCGCGGTCTGGAGCAGGCGCACGCGGTCTGCGAACTCCGGTTCCGGGCTGCGCAAGGCCAGTAAGCGTTTGCCTTGCAATTCGAGCGCGATGGCTTGCACAGGAATTTCTCTACCGGAAGGGGATGTTTCCATCCAGACCTCCGACTGGCAGAGCCCTTGAGGGTTTGCGTTCCAAGAAGCGTCGGCTTCCACAAGAAACGTTTGCAGAAATGGCGACTTCTCCGTAATCGCGATGGAGTCGGCACCTTCAGATGGTATTTGCCAGAGTTCCGTGAGCCATGGAGGAGGAGGCGAGAGCAAAGCAAAGCGGCCCTGCCCGCGATGCTCAAGAAGCACGAATCCTAAGGCACGCAGGAATTGGGGCAGAGGCTCAGACATGGTCAGCCTACGAGCTGAATAATTTTGCGCGCGAGTTGGGAGAACGCCTCTTCCACACCTTGGCCGGTTTTGGCGCTGGAACGCAACAGCGTCCAGTTCTTGGCGGCGAGACTCGCTTCCATCTCAGGATCAATTTCCCACTCGTCGACGAGGTCGCATTTATTTAATACGAAAACAAAGGGCACCGGGCCGATCTCCTGACGCGCCCGGTCTTGGAGAAGGATCGCCTTGTCAAAGGTAGCGCGACGCGAACCATCCGCGACCAGGAGATAGCCGGAGGCACCTTGACAATACGACCAGCGAATCTTTTGAAACTCGTCGTCACCGTACAGGTCCCAGAGGACCAGATTGAGTTCCTTGCCGTCCACGCTCAGGAGTTTCTTGTCGATCTTAACGCCGACGGTGGTGTGGTAGGTCTCCGAAAAGATGCTTTCGACAAAGCGGCGAATCAGGCTGGTTTTGCCGACGGCGAAGGAGCCCAGCATGCAGATTTTCTTCTGGATCATGGATGAGTGAGAGGTGGGGAAAGAATTCGGAAGGTGACGCTGCGATTGAAACGGCGATTTTCTTCGCTATTGTCAGGGCGCAAGGGCTCGGCTGCGGCCACGCCTCTGGCCTGGAGCATGGCTGGTGAGATGCCCGTGCGGGTAAGTTCCGAGGCAATGCGATCGGCGCGATGCTGGCTGAGACTCTCGTTGGAGAGTTCCGCGCCAGTAGAATCGCTGTGACCAACAATGACAATGCGCGCATTACCAAAGGAAGCCTTCAGCAAGTCCTGCATGATGGGGACAAGGATGCGGATATTCGAACGTTCCGCCGAAGGCAAAGTGGAACTGCCGAGCGGGAACTTGATGATCGTGGCTTGAATCTTGGTTTTGTCCTCGTCGAACGCTACCTGCTCAGGCGACAAGGGCCCCAAATCAACGGCACGAATGCCCGGGATGAGCAGAGCGCGAGAGCGCAGGTCTAACAACCATTTGGCGGTGGGATGACCGGTGACTTGTAAGACTCCGTCTTTCACGGAGAGAGAAACGCCCGAGGGTGGAGCGAATGCGGCGATCACACGCTTCTGGATGAGTGCATCGTCGAGCGCATAATACGCGCCCCAATGAAACTCGGCCTGAGCCGGGTTGAGATGTGCGTCCACCACAAATTTCTGGGGATCCGGAGCCAGGGGGTCGCGAAGCCCGCGGATCACGAAACGGCCATTTTCGCGAGCAACAGAGGTGATGGCGAAACCGGCTTGATTGCCGAGTGTGGCGGCGAGTTGACTCCAACGATGATACTGCCACCAACGCCAGCCAAACCAACCGCCCAGCACGAGCGCGAGAGCCACGCCGGCTGCCAAGGCATACCCGTAGCCGGCTGGCTTTGCATCCTCCTTGAATTTAGCCTGCAGGCAACGGGAGAGTTGTTTATTTACGTCGGTAAACGGCGCAGTGTCTCCGTCGAATCGATTTAGCTGGCCGGCATGCTCGGCGTGGATCTGTTCCAGTGTTTCTGCCATGCGATCCCGCAAGGAGCGGGGCGCAACGCCGCGGATCACTGCGGCTAGAATGGCGTACGGCCCGCTCTCCACCCAAACGTCGAGGTCGCCAACATTCAAGCGATTGACACCCTCACCGGTTTCGGCATGAAATGAGTCGCGCACAAAATCCTGGATGGCAGAGAGCATGCCAGAAACAAGGCTGGGATCCTGCATGGCAATTGCGGGAGCCACCGCATGACCGATTGGCAAGCCGGTCTTCTTGTGGATGAGAAACACCTGCTCGACACGGAACACCAGGCTGTGCAGCAGGGCTACTTCCGTAAACGGACGGCCGGTCCGCAACGCTTCTACACGCCACTGCAAGCCTTGCCAAGACAAGCTCTGATCCAAGATCTGGTTGAAGGACTCCAAGAAGGAACGAAGGGTTTCGAGAATAGATTTGCGAATGGCCGGGCCCATCACCGGAAATAGCGCGTCGGCTACAGTCCGGGGATCCTTGCGCACGGACTCGCGCAAGGCTGTCTCGATCGTGGGGGCGAGGGCTTCGCTCAGCGCGTCGCTTCCACCCTGTTCCCGGCGGCGCTGAATAGCCTCGGCAACAACACCGCTGACGTCCTCCGTTCGCGACTCGGGATTATCGATGCGTTCGTGGAGCTTCTCGAGCGCTTGCTGCTCCGGAGCGAGAATCAGATGCCGCAATTCCTCGAAAGAACCGGTGCCGTTCGAGGAGAGGCCGGCGGATTCATTGGCAGAACGAGCCTTTGGCGTATCTCCGGTGGAGGAGTTGACGTCGAAAGGATGTGACGAACGTTGAGGGGCAGAGCCCATAGAATAGCCAGCCAACTACTTTTCCGGCAGCTCCAGTTCGTCTTTCAGGCGCAAGGCCATTTCGGTGAACAAATCGGCGAGGGCAGCGCGATCGGTTTTGTCGTTGCGGAGGGTTTCGGCTTCGCTCTCAAGCGCCGCTTCCAATTCTTCTTTGGATTTCTGGATTTGATTTCCGAGGGCTTTGGATTGATCCAGAATGCGTGTGCGAAGATCAGTTTGCGCGGCTTCGAGGCTGTCTTCCAGTTGCGACAGCTTCTTTTCCAGAGCTTTGGCGGCGTCGCGAGATTCCCGCGTCAGTTCCTTGAGCGCCTCGGTGCGCTCGGCTTTTTCGTTTTTCAAACGCTGGCCAAGCGATTCCATTTCTTCCTTGACGTACGATTCCAACGCATCAAAGCGCTTTTTGAGGTCATCCCGAAGGGCTTCCGAGGATTTTGTGAGCCGTTCTTCGAGACGAGCAAAACGCTTCTCGTACTCGCGCATGTTCGAGCCGAAAAGGATGTCGCGGATTTTGTCAACGTTTGCGCCTTCGCGCAGTTCGCCATTGGCGGGATTTTTTTCCTCATGATCGGTAGGCATAGGCCTGTGTACTCCCTTCTTGCGTCTTTGCGGCTTGGTGGCCATCGGGGGGACAGTACTACGGTCAAAAGCGGCTTGGCAACAAGCACTTTTCCCTAACGGAGAGTACAAAAGCTATAGGAATACTGGAGCGAAGAGGACCGGTTCTGTGCGCGCGGCCTCACTTTGTATCGAGAATTTCGCGGCCGTTGGTGGGCTGGATCGGCCTGGCATTCATGGGATAAATCTTGGCAAACGCCGCGACCTGCGCTGGGGACAGTGAGACAGGATTCTTGAGCACGAACCAGATTACTCCCTCTGAGCAGGGAGGGGTCGTAAGGGAGCCGGTGTAGGTGTAATAGCCGTGGTCGGCAGGCAACAGGTCTTTCACATTGATTGTGACACCGGGAACGTCCGCGGCCTTTTCTTTTTCTTTCGGAACATTCCTCCAGACCGAGTCGATGAAGGAGTTCTCTGTCCCGGACTTCAGGAAAACGGCGACGACTGCCAGGTGGCCATCGGCGTCGGCGTGCACGAGATGCGCAACCATGTCGTAGCGGTGACCATTCACGTGCTCTTCACTGGGATGATGAAAATGGAATTGCTTCAACGTGTAGGTCTTGGCGCCAACCGTGAGAGTGCTGCCGGCAGCATAGTTCACCTGAATCGTATGGCCATTATCGATGATGTTCAGCGGGACAGAATTGTAATCGAACTTTAGCGGCAGCAAATCCGCCGCTTTGGCGCCCTTGATATCAATTGGCGATTCCCTGTTCCCGGTAGAGCAAACCGCATAAGTGGAGTCGAGTTTGCCCCAATGTGTTGGTCCTTCGGCGCCTTTGTAAGTCCAATGCGGCGGCGTTTGCGCGCTGACACAACCAGGGCAAAAGGAAAGAAGCAGAACGGCTCCGCGGGCGAAAGATTGAAATACAGATGGGTTTCGCATGGTCGCACTCCCGAAAACCAGGATGCACGTAACACAAGGGCGGACTTTGCCAGGGACCGATTGGTAGTTAACACCAAGAGGGTCAGGAATGCCAAGCTAAAACGGATGCAAACGAAGACGAGGAGCATTGACATCGAAAGAAAAAGAAAGTAAAAGAAAGAAAGCGAAAGTACGGTTTGGGGTCATTGCCGATGGGGGGTGTGAGATGAAGAGTTTTCGAAAATTTGTTGCGTGCTTGTCGATCGTTGTTTCGTTGGGCCTGCTCTCCGCGGGTAGAGCCGATGGGCAGTCGACGTATACGTCACAGCTGAGCGGCGAAGTGAGCGATGCCAGTGGCGGAGTGATTCCCGGGGCAAAGGTTACGCTGACCGATGAAGGCACGGGAGTTGCTACGACGGCGGTGACTGACTCGCGTGGCGTGTATGTATTCACGGGAGTGCGGCCGAGCACGTATAGCGTACGCGTGGAAGCACCCAGTTTGGCATCGCAAGAACGTAAAGGAGTGGTGCTGCAAGTGAGCCAGTCGGCAGCCCTGAACTTTACGCTGACGCCTGGAACGGTGTCGGAGACGGTGAACGTGACGGAGCAAGCGCCGCTGCTCGACACGGGAAACGCGGAGTTAGGCACGGATGTAACGAACGAATACGTACGGGATATTCCGCTCATCAACCGGAGCATGTTTGGATTGGTATTTCTGGCGGGCGGCGTTACGGAAACCACGGGTTCCGGGACCCAAGATTCCTACCCAAACGGAACGAACTTCGTGTCCAATGGGCAGCGTAATGCAACCGCGGAAGTGCGCTTGGATGGCGCGTTGACCAGCGCTCCGGAGCAGGGCGAGGGCGGAACGACCAATGTGTACTACCAGCCGTCCGTAGAGATCGTTCAGGAATTCAAGGTGGAGAACAACAGTTTTTCGGCTGAATATGGAAATAATGGCGGCACCGTGGTCAATATGGTGCTGAAACAAGGAGGTAACGAGTTTCACGGCAGTGGTTGGTGGTTCGGGCAGCGGTCCGCGCTGGACGCAAACGATTATTTCAACAACTCGTCGGGAGTGCCCAGGCCGGACCACGTACGCGACCAGTATGGCTTTTCGCTGGGAGGGCCACTTCGCAAGCAGAAGACGTTTTTCTTCGTGGACCTGGAATTCACACGGGAACACGACCCCGTTGACATGAACGGAACTGTGCCGACGGACGCCGAGCGGAATGGCGACTTTTCTCAGACATTAACCGCGGACGCCAACGGCAATCCGATTCTCCAGCACATTTACAATCCTTATCAGGTGACTTGCGTACCCGGCGCCGGCGGATGCACACCCACGCGCACCGCATTCAACGGCAACACCATCGACCCGCAATATATCAATCCTATTGGACAAGCTTTGTTGAAACTCTATCCGGAGCCAAACACCACGCCGGATCAGTTTGGGTTAAACAATTTTCGCACTTCGGTACTGACGAACGCGCCTTCTCACCAGTTCGATGTGAAAGTTGACCACTACTTTACGGACAAGCAGCGTGTAGCAGTGCGCTATAGCCAAAGTTATGGCGAATCTGACGTGCCGTTCGTATTAGGCAGTTCAACGTTCAACGACGGCTTCACGTCTTCGACCACGGTCCACAATATTGGAATTGAGCACAACTGGACCCTGACACCGACGCTGGTGTGGACGAGCCGACTGGCGCTCGACCGTGTAAGTGCTCCCAATCATTCCGCGTTCCCAAGCCTGCAAAGCGTTGGCTTCCCGGCGAGCCTGGCCGCCGCGAACGGACTGGACCGTATGCCCACCATTCAACTGGACAGCACGAACAACTGGTTATCGATGTTCACGCAGTGCTGCACGGACACAGATTTTGCGCACACGTTGTGGAGTTACTCGTCCTCACTCTCGTGGGTGAAACACGAGCACACCGTGAAGTTCGGATTCGAACAGCGACAGTTTTTCAATAACTTCTACCAGCCGAACTATCCCACCGGTTATTTCGCGTTTCCCCAGAACATGACAGCATCGACACCGGCCAGCTCCGATACGACGCAGGGTAATTCGTTTGCGAGCTTGCTGGTGGGGTATGGAGCGGCAGGCGGATCGAGTTACATCGATGTTTTGCCGTCTGTCGCGGATAAGTCGATGGAAACGGCATTTTATGTGCAAGACGATTGGAAGATCACTTCGAAACTGACTATCAATCTGGGCTTGCGGTATGAATGGAGTTCTCCGTACACGGAGCGCTTCAATCGCCAGCAGTTCAGCGATTTTACCGGCGATACGGGTATTACGGTGCCCTTGCCGGATCCTCTCAATCCCAACAATCTGATTCCTACAGATTTGAAAGGCACGACGCTGTTCGTGAATCAGGGAGGACTGGGACGGAGCGTTCCCACAGACCGCAACAACATTGCGCCACGTTTGGGCTTCGCGTGGGCACTCGATGCACGCACGGTGGTGCGTGGCGGTGCGGGCATTTACTATGGACTGAGTCCCGCAACGAACTATCAATATCCGGGAACCGCGTTCAGCACGACGGATCCGGTTCTATTCAGCACCGACAACTACCTTACGCAATTTGCAACACTGCAAAACCCGTTCCCGCTGGGAATTTCCGCGCCACAAGGACAGACCTACGGCAAGCTGGCCATGTGGGGCTATGACAATCAGAACAATTTAGGGACGCAGAAAGCATGGAACGCGGATATCTACCAGTGGAACCTGGGTATACAGCACCTGTTCCCTGGGGAGATCACCATTGGAATCGACTATTCCGCGAACCGGAGTAATCACTTGCCATGGGGTGGATACTCGAGCACACGAAACCGGAATTTCATCTCTTCAGACACGCTGGCAGCAGTCTCTGCACAGCAACACGCGTTGGATCCCAATTGCGACGCGGATAGCTGCGTCAGCAACTATTTGAACCAACCAGTCGCGAACCCGTTCCAACCGTTTTTCACGGGACCGAGTGCGATTTTCAACGAGCCGGCCTCCGCTTATACATTATCCACCGTACCGTTGCTGAACCTGCTGCGGCCGTATCCGCAATTCAACGGCACGTTTCAAGGCTTGCCGAACTTTGGTGCAAATTCCTGGTACAACTCGATGCAGGTACGGTTTCAAAAACGGATGAATCACTATGTCAGCTTCGAAGGCAATTACACGTTCTCAAAATCGGAAGACGATTCGTCCATTGGCTTCAACGCGTTCGTGGGAGGCCTGAATACGATTGGAAACTACACCGTCGGGAATCCTCAACAACTCGATCATCTGAAGAACGAGTGGGCCGTGAGCGCGAACGATGCGACTCACCGGTTCGTCCTGGCGACGATTGTCGAATTACCGGTCGGACACGGCCGGTGGCTCGGCTCAGACATGAATCGTGTTGTCGACGGCATCATCGGTGGTTGGGCGGTTTCGGGAATCATCACACTGCAAAGCGGGCAACCGTTGCCGATCGCCATGGCCGTGCCGCGGCTCGCGGATGGGAACCAAAGACCGGACGTCGTCTGTGGAGGAGGACTATCGACCGGGATTAGTTATCACCACGCCGCAGCGACGGGAGAATCGCTGTTTAATGCAAACTGCTTCGCCGATCCCGGCGACCAAATGCCGGGAAATGCACCGCGCTACTTTTCGAGCCTGCGCGGAGATGGAATCCATAACGTCGATGTTTCGTTCAGCAAGGAATTCAGTATCCGCGAAAACATGAAGCTGCAATTACGCGGGGAATTCTTCAACTTCACAAATACGCCTAGATTTTCATTTCCAGACCTGGGATACGGAAGCGCGACCTTCGGCGAAGTGACTTCGACAGCGCCGGGCAGCACGCCGCGTTACACACAGTTTGGGTTGCGGTTCCAGTTTTAGCAGCGAGTGCTACGAAGCGAGGACAAACCCATGCATCGCAGGGAATTCATGAGAGCAGGAGCGCTGTGCACGGCCGCCGCCGCGTACGTTCCTCCCCACAATTTCGACAAATACGATTTTGGCGCGGGCCCAACGGTTCAAGATCGGCTGAACCAGGGACCTTTTCCGGCTGACCTCTATCCCAGTTGGAACGTGGTGATGGCCTTGACTCCGTCGGACGCTGTGGTGCCGAACTACGGCATGGGAATGATTACGTATTTGTGCGACGAAGTTGGCTTGATGAATGTGGCGGGTCAGACCCAAGCCGCGGCACTGGAAGAACTGGCAAAATTTCCGCTGGGCACAAAACTGTATGTCCGCGTGAACTGGAAAGACGTGCAGAGCCATCCAGGAAGGCTGGAACCCAACGAAATTTGGAGAACCTCGTTCGCCCTAGCCAGACAGTACGGAAAGCGCATCGGCTTTCGGGTGATGATCAGTAACCCGGATATTGAGGGTTATGCCCTCCCGGATTTTTTGCGAGAAAAAGTGCCGATGGTTAACCTCGGAAAATGGCAGCGCCGTGAGCGCGAGGAGCCGCGTTGCGACGATCCCACGTTTCAAGCCGCATTCCGCGAGTTGCAGGATTTGCTAGCGGCCGAGTACGACGGAAACCCTATCGTGGAATACGTGGATACTTGCATGTACGGATTCTGGGGCGAAGGCCACACGTGGCCCCTGGAAAAAAATCCATATCCCGACTACTCGACCGCCGAACGTACATTTGTGGGCATGTTCGACGAGCAACTGAAACGCTGGAAGAAAACTCCGCTGACGACGAATACTCAGTCGGATTTCAGCAAGGTGGGAAATTCGGAACTGGTGGATCGTACGGTTCGGAGCGCGAATTGGCTGCGTACCGATACGATTTTTATCGAAAACGAGCAGATTGACGCGCTAAGCAATCGCCCGCCCTGGACTGGGGCCTCCATTGAAGTGGGAATCTCCGATGGCTCGGAAAAGAGCCTGCGTCTCGACGAAGGAGTTTCTTATTCGGACAACGTTGTCGACCACGCCCGGGATGTAGGAGCGAATTATTTTTCGCTTTGGAACTGGCACCGCATTTCTGCGGAAGGGTTGCAACGGTATTACCATGCGTATCCGGCCGCCCTCGACCGTTTGTCGAAATGTATCGGTTACCGTGTACGTCCTTCATGGGTGTGGACGTACGAAGAACGCGGAACGCCGGGGCTGATCGTTGGCTTCGCCAATGACGGAATCGCGGGCGTGCCCG
>Ga0335076_10000748_pt1 | contig 30441 bp, 24 predicted proteins | sample Lox_Sample_25_FD_206717 | JGI IMG/M metagenome (GOLD analysis project Ga0335076, IMG submission 206717) | Soil microbial communities from Loxahatchee National Wildlife Refuge, Florida, United States - Lox_Sample_2.5 | ecosystem: Environmental > Terrestrial > Soil > Wetlands | place: USA... | reverse complement strand
ACGGAGTCGACGTGATAGACGTCGCCCGGAACGAATTTCTCCAGCAGGAATGTTGACTGCTTGTCCCCCAATTGATCGAGCACTGGCCAGAGTTCTCCGGCCGCGTTAGTTTTCTTGATGCCAATCGCCGAGGCTTCCTGCCGCGGCTTGAGCACCCAGGGCCCGGGCACGTGATCGAGATAGTACTGGATATCGCCGTGGTTGACGACCGGAACAAAATCCGGCACGCGGATGTGACGATCGAGCGCGCGCATTCGCATCGCCAGCTTGTCGCGGAAATATCGCATGGTGGTGAGACCCATCCCTGGAATTCGCAAATGCTCGCGCAGCGTCGCGGCAGTCTCCATATCGAATTCGTCTAAGGCCACAATGCGGTCGATCTTGCGGTTTCGCGCCAAGTGCGTCACCGCTTTCACAATGTCTGGAATCGGGATTTCTTCCGGAAGATAGAAAGTATCGTCAAGACTCTCGCGAGGCCAGTTAGCATCGCGCAATTTCTCCGCCGTCAACAGGATCACGCTGCAGCCCTGGCGCTTGCATTCGCGCATGAACTCCTGGCCTTTTTCGTAGGTCGTGATGCAGAGAAATGTCAGCGGTCGCGCTTCCGGCATAGGCTCCCAATCAGGGCTAGGAGAATACCATGGCCCGACGATCGCCGGACATCCTTTGCGTCCCTGAACAAAATCGATTCGGTCAATCCTGTATTTTCATTCGCAGTGTCGTTGCGTTATAGTCTCAACCCGGCGTATCAGTGCTTCGCAACGACCTTGGAGGCTCCACAATGGCCACAGAAACTCGTCCTGAAGGCAAAGCCCGCGTTTTCGGAGAAAACATTGAGAGCGATCTGGCATCCCGATTTTTGCGCGTGGTGGAAGTCGCTGCCATCGCATCAGCCCGCACCATGGGACAGGGCGAACGTAAGCTGAGCGATCAGGTGGCAACCGAGGCTATGCGCAAAACCATGGATTCCATTCCCATGCGGGGCACGATTGTCATCGGCGAGGGCGAGCGCGACGAAGCTCCCATGCTTTATATCGGTGAAAAAGTCGGGGCCGAGTTTCCCGACGGCACCGAGGTTCCGGAAGTTGACATTGCCGTCGATCCTCTCGAAGGCACGAATCTTTGCGCTACGGGCGCTCCGGGCTCGATCACGGTCCTCGCGGCATCCGAGCGCGGAGGCCTGCTCAACGCTCCCGACTGCTACATGGACAAAATTGTCGTCGGTCCTTCCTGCAAAGACGCCGTTTATCTCGACGCGCCGGTGTCGCACAACCTTAAGAACATCGCTCGCCGTCTGGATCGCGATGTGGAGGATCTGGTCGTGATTGTGCTTGATCGCCCGCGCCACGAAAAACTTATCTCCGACATTCGGGCCGCTGGAGCACGCATCCGCCTGATCGGAGATGGCGATCTCTCGGCCGGCATCGCGGCAGCAGTGATCGGAACCGGCGTGCACGCGGTAATGGGATCAGGTGGTGCTCCAGAAGGCGTCATCACCGCCGCCGCCGTTCGCTGTCTGAACGGCTACATGCTCGGACGATTGCTGGTGAAGCCCGAGCATGCAGAACGCCTGGAAAAGATGGGCATCAAAGACAAGAATCGCATCTATGAAGCCGAAGATCTGGCCCCGGGCAAGCAGCTCCTTTTCGCGGCGACCGGCGTGACCGATGGTGCCTTATTGAAAGGCGTGCGCTTCTTCGGCGAAGGCACCCGCACGTCGTCGGTGATCATGACCTTGCGAACCGGCAAGGTCCGATTCGTGGAAAGCATTCACCTCGAGAAGAGTCCCGACTTCAAAGTCAGGTTCTCGTAGCCACCACCCTGAGCCGAGCGAAGCAATATCCGTATCAGGGCACGGCTTTAGCCGTGCCGCCAGAGCCAAAAAAGACCGGGCTTTAGCCCCTGCACGCCCACGGGACGACCTCGCCCTCTAAAACGCGACTCTTAGCGCTCCGACTCATCTCCGAAATTAAAACCATCCGCCCGCCGCCTCACACAATCAATAACGACCATGCGACTCAAGCCATTCCTGCTCGACGCCTGGCTCGACCAATACGAACACAACATAGAGTTTGACCTGGCCGCGAGCACCGGACCGAGGTGGACGGTAACCGACATCCTCGCCCTCGCCGACGAAGAAACGCGTCACCGCTTCATGAACCATGACCTGGTCTACAGCCGTGTTGCGGGAGCCGACACACTGCGTCAAGCCATCGCTGAAATGCAGCATGTCTCGATCGACGACGTGCAAGTCATGACCGGCGCCGCCGAGGCGCTATTGGCCGTGATGTGGCTCGCCGCCGAGCCCGGCGCAAACGTAATTCTTCCCCGCCCCGGATTCGCTCCTTTTTCAGCGCTTCCGCAATCTCTCGGTCTGGAAACCCGTTTCTATCGCATCACGCGCGAAAACGGTTTTCGCATCGATCCCGACGAGATCAAGCAGCTAGCCGACTCGAAAACCAAGCTCATTCTCGTTAACAGCCCGCACCACCCAACCGGGACGACTATCCCCGCCGAAGAACTGGAAGCCCTGCACGCCTTCGCCGCCGACCGCGGAATCCAGCTTGTGTGTGACGAGGTCTACCATCCCATCTATCACCAACAGCCCCTGGAATCAGCGGCTCGCCTGCCTCACGCCACCGTCGTCTCCGACCTGTCCAAGGCATTTTCGCTTCCCGGCGTGCGCACAGGATGGATGATCGAACCCGATGCCAGTCGCCGCCATGAGTATTGGAAGTCGCGGGCCTATTTTTCGATTTCCAACAACACGACGGGAGAGATTCTCTCCGAAATCGCAATTCGCCGACGCGATGTTGTCCTCGGAAGGACCAAAGAAACCTCATCCCGAAATTTACAGCTCCTCCAAGGTTTTGTGGCCGAACATCGCGAGGTACTCGGCTGGATTCCGCCGCATGGCGGGATGACCACGTTTCCCTGGCTTCTGAGCGGAGAGAACGCCCGTCCATTCTGTCAGGCGGCTGCGGAGCACGGAGTCCTGCTGGCACCCGGCGATTGCTTCGATGCCCCTTCGCATTTTCGCCTCGGCTTTGCCGCCAGCGGGGACCAGTTCCCCAATGCACTCGACCGCTTCGACGCGTTTGTGAAGAGCTGGCCGTCGAAGATGGCAATGGTGTGACTCAGACTTTGGAGCGGATATTTCCGACAGCCGCTCCCTTCTACAATTACCTACTTCAGATACTCGGAATTCTTCTTCAGGTCTTCCGGGATCGGCGGGAAAGGCGGCCACTCCTGCGAGGAGCCTTTTAGCAGCGGAGTCGCCACTTCATCTCGCAACGTCCCATCATGCACCGCAAACTTGTGCGGATGCCCCGCCGAGTATCCCTCCCACAGACATACTCCTGCGTATGCGCCATCTTTGCGCAAGATGTAATACGTCATGTCCATGAAACGCAGCTTGTTCATGTCGTTGTTGTAATTCCGCACAATGCGTTTGAGGGCGTCAATTCCCGCTTCCTGCGGCGACATTCCATACCGCATGTTCTCAACAATAGTGTGGGCGCCCGCAACCTTGATGTTCTCTTCTCCGCTCCCGGTTGCGCCGGCTGAACCTACATCCTGATCCGTATAGCAACCCGCACCGATGATCGGAGAATCACCGCACCGGCCGGGGACCTTGAACGCCAGTCCGCTCGTGGTCGTAATGCCCGACATCTCTCCTTTTTCATTGAGCACGGAGCAATGAATCGTCCCGGTCGGCGGAAATAAAACCCGGTGCACGGCTGCCATTTGAAATTCAGGTTCAATCCCTAAATCGGCGGCTCGTTGCTGCAGTTGTTCGATGCGGTCGCGCCACAATTCGGCTTGCGGCTTCGCATCACCCGCCGGCGCCTGCCAATGGGGATCGGCAAGGCCGGGGCCCCACCAATCGCGATCGGAATGAAATTCCTTCCACAGCAGCCAGATCTTGCGGGAGCGGTCCGTCAGCAGGTTCTCGCGCGGATATCCCATCGCGACGGCAAATCTTTCCGCGCCTTCCCCCACAAGCATGACGTGCCCGGTATGCTCCATGACGGCGCGAGCCACCATCGATACATTCTTGATATTGCGGACTCCGCCGACGGAACCCGCTCGCCGCGTCGGTCCGTGCATGCAGCAGGCATCGAGTTCAACCACTCCCTCTTCGTTGGGCAGACCGCCCAGGCCGACGGAATCGTCGTTGGCATCATTCTCCGGACCCCGCACCACGCGGATTCCAGTCTCAAGCGTGTCGCCACCAGCTTTCAGAAACGCATAAGCCGCTTCGGCGTAGGCATATCCGTTGTGAGCGCAAACAATGATCGGCCGTTTCGTCGCGTCATTCCGTTGCGCCTGATCTTGCGGACCGGCTTCTGTTCCGATTTCTGTGGCGGTAGAGCGAGTTCCTGCTCCAGCGGCCAAGGCTCCCAGCACCGACGTCTTTACGAAATCACGGCGAGAGAAAGACACGCAATCCTCCGTGCACACCAGCACATTCCGAAAAGTCTAGTCTCTGCGGCTGGCACGCAATTTTCCGGACCGAAGCAACTGAAGTCTCAGGCGGAAGGCGGAAGCATAGCATGCCCGTCGAACGGATTCACATGATATCGATGGGAGAGACTCACGCGGTAAACCAGCAGTCAGAAAAAAGGCCAGCACCGTGCCCGGCGCTGGCCCGAACGTCCAAATTCTTTCTTCAGCGACTGGCGAACTTGCGTAGCCTTCCGGGATAGGCTGCCCCGTCCTTGCTTAGCTGCTCAGCTCTGGCAGCGCTGATCGGCTGGATGTTGTCCGAACGATACCGCAGCAAGGCGGCAATGTTGCCGACGCGGTCGAATTCAGGATTATCTTTCACATAAAACAACTCGATATCCTGATTGATGATCCGGGGCAGGACTGCCTCTCCAACATCAACAATTTCCTGCGTCGCCCGCCCGCAAGCCGGACAGAAGCTCACCAGATGTGCATCGATGTGTCCGCAGCCGGAACACTCGACTGCGTGCGATTGAAAATCCTCGCCAATCAACAGCGTCTGAACTTCTCCTTGCTCCAGAGAACGGAGTACGCGCCGCAAGCCAGTCGCTCCCCGCGAATGACTGCGGGCATGGCTCAAGGTCTCATTGACCAGATCCTGGCGGCGTTTCGTGTGCCATTTCTCAAGGATCTCGCCTGCGTGGCTGCGGATCTCATCGCGCGTTGCATGGCCCAAATCTGCATTAAATCGTCCGATCAACGCTTCTCTTACATATGAGTGCAATTGCGGATCCAGCAGGGAAAGATGAACGTCCTGGCAGGCCAGGATCCACTTTTCGAAAACTCCCTTTTCCAGCAGTTCCTTAAGTGTGTCCGCGACATTCTTGAAGTGCTGCCGGACCTCATCTTCCACGCGGCGCTGCGCATGGCCGCCATCGTAACCGGCAAAGCCGTCGCTGCGTCCCCTTCGAGGCACAGGATGAAACAGATCCTCGCGTTCACTTAGCTCGCCCAGACGCAAATCGAAAATGCGCGCTCGATGTCGATCCACCAGCACGACGCCCACCAGCGGAACCGCTCCCAACAAGTGCGCCAGCGGCTTGAGATGGAAGTGGCGGTCTATGAAAAGCTGAGTTCCGGGCAAGGCCGGGGCTACCTCATACTCGCGCCAAAACTTCTGCTTCGAGCTGGCGAACACGGCTTTGCCATGGGTTCCGTTGCTTCGAAGTTCGCCCGACATTCGCACGATGCGGTCGATATCGGCGCTGGCACAGTCCTTTTCGCTCTTGTTCTCCAGTTTGCGCAGGGCTTCTCGAGCCAGGTCTTTAATGAGAATCGCGTCTTCCTTGTGTGCCTTGTTGCGCGGGGTTGAAGGTTGAAAGTAGAAAGTAACGGCGCAGGACTTTTGATCGTGGAAAGCCGCTAGTTCCCGGATTTGTTCGCGAGTAATGCTCATAGATGATCTCCCCAGAAATGTTGTGAACTTGGATTAAGCGGCCCCGGTGCTCGAAGCGAAGCGGTTCCGAAATTCGGGAGCCAGGCCGGGAGCCTTGCGCAAGTGGTCGCGCGCAGCCGAAATAAATATCAGCACGCGATCAGCCGGGTGCCCGGTGATCGCTGCAATCTCCTCTACGCCGAATCCTTCGATGGCATGCAAAATGAAGGCCTCGCGCGGGCCCGAACCGAGGTCGCGCAATGCCGATGCAATCAGTCGCAGCATCTCGTCTGACGCCATGATCTGCTCCGGCGTCGCCACGCGCGAATCAGCGATGACAGTGGCTCCTGTCATGGACTCATCGGGCTGGTGGAATTGCAGTTCCGACTCGTCGCTTCCGCGGACGTTAGGCCGTCGCGCAGAACTCTCCAGCGGCACGGCATTGTTGTTGCTCTCATCAGTTCGGGAAAGATCGTCGAGCGCCCGAAGAGCCAGGCGATAAAGCCACGGCTCCAGAGCCAGCTTCTCAGGCTTCTCCAGGCCATCGCCCAGTGCGGCGGCGATGGTTTCGTCGATAACCTCTTCTTTCGTCAGAGTGTCGGCTGGAACACCATCCTGCGACTCCCGAAAGTAGATTTCCCGCTCAATGAATCTCTCCAGGCGCGCGAGGTTCGCGTTCACGTACGAGCGGACATCATCATCAGAAATCGTGGGCGGATACACCGCTGCGAAAGTCTGCTCGAATGGAACTTCGCGGACGGGGCGCCCAGCGCGGGCGCTGTCGCCTCGTCGTCCGCGCTGCCACTTGTGCGAGGAACGCAGGATCTCCTTGTGCTTCTTGACCTGCTGCAGTAAATCTTCGAAGCCGCTCTTGACCGCAGCTCCGGCCGTGGGAGCCTTCGTCTGCACCGCCATCTGCCCCGATGGCAGCCTCAGGTTCAGCGACACGCTCACTCCTTCGCGAGCCGATACCTCCTCCACTACTCCCTTCAGATGCACAAGCTCAGGACGGAAGACCTGCAGCCGCTTCTGCAGTTTCTCAATCTGATGTTGGATGTCTTTCTCGACGACGGGAATTTTCGGCAGACGGTAACTGACGTGAACGTTCATGAGCGCCTCGGCCTTGCAGTACGAAGTTCGCGCAACCAAGTGCTTTCTAAGGCCGATTCTACACCCGGTATAAAAAAGGCAAGTGGAAAATTCCGAATCCTGCAAATCGCTTAGCCGAATTCCGGAAAAACTACAGGAAACCCGCTAAGGGAAAAAGGCTAGCTACAGTTTGCGGACGAACCCGGCCCCCAGTATCATGCGATGTCCATGATCAACTCAGGGTTACGCACATTTTTTATTGTCTTGCTTTCTTTCCTTTCTCTCGCGCAGGCGGTCGTCCCCTCGAAAGAAATTGAGGAAGCCTATCCCGATGCACACGCGCTTTATCTTGACCTGCATCAGAATCCGGAACTATCGGGCCATGAGACTCAGACGGCGCAGAAGCTAGCTTCCCGGCTTCGTGCTGCTGGCTATGAAGTGACCGAACACGTCGGCCGGACAGGAATTGTCGCCCTTTTGAAGAATGGCCCTGGTCCTACGATCATGTTGCGAACCGAGCTCGACGCTCTTCCGGTCGAAGAAAAAACTGGCCTTCCCTATGCCAGCAAAGTCCGCACAAAGAACGACTCAGGGCAGGATGTGCCAGTCATGCACGCCTGTGGCCACGACCTTCACATGGCTTCTCTCCTCGGAGCAGCCGAAATCATGGCTCGCAGCAAGAACACGTGGCACGGCACCCTGATGCTGATCGGACAGCCGGCGGAAGAAACCATCAGCGGGGCCGAGTGGATGATCCGCGATGGCTTATTTACGCGTTTTCCCAAGCCGGATGCCGCCATCGCCTTACACGGTGGAAACGATTTGCCGGCCGGCATGGTGTCGATCACTCCTGGCATCTACAACACCAATGCAGACTCCGTGCACATCGTGATCTATGGCAAGGGAGGCCACGGGTCGGCGCCCCAGACCGCAATTGATCCCATCGTGATTGCGGCCAGAACCATTCTCTCGCTCCAGACCATCGTGTCCCGCGAAGTCAAGCCCGGAGAGATGGCAGTCGTCACCGTGGGATACATCCAGGCTGGCACCAAGAACAACATTATTCCCGACACGGCGGAAATGGGCTTGACCGTGCGCACCTACAACCAGGAAGTACGAAAACAGATACTGGCTGCCATCACCCGCATTACAAAGTCGGAAGCCGCTGCCTCCGGAGCACCGCGCGAGCCCCTGGTCGAGCGTTATGAAGGAACCGATTCCGTGTACAACGATCCTGCGCTGGCTGCACGCCTTCGCGGAGTCCTGGAAGCCGCGTTGGGCAAGGACAACGTTGTGATCAGCCCTCCGATCACGCCCTCCGAGGATTTTTCCTATTACGTCGAGCAGGGCGTTCCCGGTTTCTATTTCAGTCTTGGCGGGGCAGACCCAGATCAGCTCGCGGAATCAAAGAAAAACGGCACGAAGCTACCTTCCAATCACTCGCCACTCTTTGCACCCGATGTCGATCCGGCCCTGCACACAGGGATTCGCGCCGAAGTCGCGCTTCTAAGGAGACTGCTGCAAGGCTCGGCAGACGATTTGCGCAAGTCACTGCAGCCAGCCGCTTCCGGGACTCAGTAAGACGACTAGCTGCGAGGCGCGAGCGGCGTGATCTTTCCGTTTTCCGCGAAGAATATCTGTTCCACGCTTTGCCCGAACACAGCTGCGATCTTCAACGCGAGCAGCAGACTGGGATCGTATTTCTCCGTCTCGATCGCGTTGATCGTCTGGCGCGAGACATCCAGTTTCTCCGCCAGCTCTGCCTGCGTCAGATTATGCCGGGCACGTAACACGCGAAGTTCATTGCGCATTAGTACCGCCGCGATGCGACATAGCGGTACAGTCCCTTCACCAGCATAAGCACGATCGCCAGCAGAATAAATGGAACCCAATAAAGCAGCTGAGGGTTGAAAGGCCAATGTGAGGAAAATGCATAGCCAACTCCGGCGAGCCACAGAGCTGCCAGCACTCCAATCGAATACGCCCACGCCATGCCTTCCATCTCGATCCTGCGCGGCAATTCATCCAGGCTGAGGAAATATTTGCGCTTCTCCCAAGCGTAGTACGTGCATACCGCCGCGGTCACGAATAGCGCGGTCTCCGCCGTGATTCGCGACGGATGTATACGAGCTGACATAACCGACACGAAAAGGAGAGCTCCCATAATCTTGTTGCGCACGATCAAGCGGCGCTCTGCGACGGTTTGCCTGGCGAACGTGCCGCGTAGCAACATATCTGAAACCGGCCAGCGAGCATTCTTGTTTGAGTCAGTTGGCATGCTGAATCCTCCCACCCTCATATGTAAAGCATACATTACATTTTGTCAAGTATGCTTGATATTCGGACTGCGAGAATCGCCTGCGTTCGCGCCTGAGCCTTTAGCTCGCTCACACCGCGACGGTAACTGACGTTTCTGTTCGGGTTACGGGACGATAGAGCGTGTCGCGTTCAATCGGCTGGCGCCCGGCCGCGCGAATCATTCGCTCAAGTTCCTCGCGGCGCATGCCCTGAGGTGTAGTCGCGCCGGCATCGTGGTAGATCTTCTCTTCAATCACGGTGCCGTCCATATCATCGGCGCCGAAGCGCAGCGAAATCTGCGCGATCTTCGGCGTCATCATCTGCCAATAAGACTTGATGTGTGGGAAGTTGTCGAGCACCAGCCGGCTCACCGCGATCTGCTTGATGTCGAGCATGCCCGTAGTCTTCGGTAAATGCTGTAACGCCGTGTTCTCGGGATGGAAGGCTAGTGGAATAAACGTCTGGAACCCACCAGTCTCATCCTGCAAATCTCTGAGCTTCAGGAGATGATCCACGCGGTCGGCATCGTTTTCTACATGCCCGTACAACATCGTCGCATTGGATTTCAGCCCGATCTGATGCGCCAGCTTGGCAGTCTCCAGCCACTGGTCGCCATCGATCTTGTGATCGCAAATGATGTGGCGCACCCGGTCGGCAAAAATCTCGGCTCCACCACCTGGCAGCGAGTCCACTCCCGAGGCCTTCAGTTGCTCGAGTGTCTCGCGAATCGAAAGCTTGGCTCGCCGCGCCAGATAAGCGACTTCCACCATCGTGAACGCCTTGAGATGAACCTGCGGAAAGCGCTGCTTCAACCCCGAGCAGAGGTCAAGAAAGTACTGAAATGGCAGGTCCGGATGCAAGCCGCCAACAATGTGAAATTCCGTGACCGCCTCGCTGTATCCGGAAGCCGCGGTCTCGAACGCTTCTTCGAGCGCCATGGTGTAAGCGCCCGGAGCATCTTTCTTGCGGCCAAACGCACACAACCGGCACGCAGCCACGCATACGTTCGTCGGGTTGATATGTCGGTTGACGTTGAAATACGTCTTGTCGCCGTGCATGCGCTCGCGCACCCAGTTTGCCATCCAGCCAACGGCCAGAATGTCGCCGGTGCGGTACAGGGCAAGAGCGTCCTCTTCATTGAGGCGCTCGCCGGCCATCACTTTGTCGTGAATAGGAGTTAGACGCGAATCGTCTGTCTGAAATGCGTGAACTGACGTGGCAGGCATGCTCTTTGATGATATCGCAGGAAAGTGCCACCCCGCCACGCAATGCAGGATCTGGTAGTGGCTCAGGTTGAATTTCGCTCTCAGAGGACGTCATCCCGAAGCGCCCGCGGTTTCACCAGCGGGCCGCGCGATCTCCCGTGGCACAATTCATAGTAAGGGGAGATCCTTCGCTCCGCCTGAAGAACGGCTCCGCTCAGGACGACGCATTCGAAAGCGAGGCCGGCCGGAATTCAGACTGAGCCATCACTCAGGACCTAATGCGTAACCGTCAGCCGATCCTGGATTTGCGAGTATTCGTCTTCCGACACAATGTGCCGTGTCACCAATTGATGCGGATTCGCGTAAGGTCGCTCCGCGATGATGCGGTCTGCCTTCTGAGAATCGATCCCGGGCAGCGCCGTCAGGTCGGATTTTGAGGCTTTATTCAGATCCAGGGACCGCTTGTTGCTCAGTCCTTCTTTCACTCCTTCCGCTACCGCCTTCGTATCGCGCTTGATAGCGGCGGTTTCTTCGGCCGTCTTTTCACGAATCTGGTCCGGATTCTGATTCGGACCACATCCCAGGCACAGCCCCACTGTCGAGGCCAGCAGAATGAATGAAGCGAATCGCATTGCTATCGGATGCCACTCTATGTCCGTCCGGTTGGCGGCTACACATTTCCGCCTACTCCCCGGGGCAAATCTGCATCTACCATTTTGCGCGCTCTTTCGACAGCTGAAGGAGATCTTTGATGAAGAGCATTCTTGGTATTTCGGCACTTTCCCTTGCTTTCTTGTGCACAGGAGCGCTCGCGCAGAGCGCGACGCAGCCTACGCCTGCTCCCAACTCGCCTACCGCTCCGACCTCAACGCCGGCAACGCCGCAGCCCCAGGCACAGCCGCAGAGCCCTGCCACTGCGCCTCCGGCAGCGAGCCAGGCCGCGACCACGGGCAGCGCCGCAGCTCAGCACGAGACCAAAGTCGCTCCCGGCAGCGTGATCCCTGTGCAGCTGACCAAGACGATCGACGCCAAGAAGGCTAAGACCGGCGATGAAGTTGTGGCCAAGGTCACGCAAGACATGAAGACCAGCAACGGCGACGTTCTCTTGCCGAAGGACACGAAGGTTCTCGGACACGTCACCGAAGCGCAATCGCGGAACAAAGAGCAGAAGGAATCGCAGATGGGCCTGGCCTTTGATCGCGCTGTATTGAAGGACGGTCAAGAGATGAACCTGCCCATGTCGATCCAGGCCGTCATCGGGCAACAAAATCCCGCGCCCGCCACCGGTGGTGAAGATACCGGAGCATCCGCAAGCTCCGGAGGCGCGACGCCATCGGCCAGTGGCAGCCGGACTCCCGGCATGGCAGGTGCTACCCCACCGCCCTCCCCGTCTCCGTCAGCAGGCGCCGCCAGCCCGAGCGACTCTCAGAACGCCCAGGGCGCACGTCCTCCGATCACAGGTCAGACGCAGGGAGTGGTCGGGATTTCGAACCTGACGTTGGCCCCGGCTCCGAGTGGAACGCAAGGATCGGTGATCACTTCCGACAAGAACAACGTCAAACTCGAGAGCGGCACGATGCTGTTGCTGAAGGTGAATCAGTAGCTCGAACGTAAAAGCGGATTTCAGGCAGTCGCGCTGGCTACGGCCGAACGAGCAAGCACGGGCTCTTCGGCCATTCCTGCGCGTAGCAAGCGATGCCACAGGAAAATTGATGAACCCACGGTGGCCACAATCATCGCCCAAGGAACAACCGGGGACATCCAGAACAATCGACTGCTGAAGCTCAACAGAGCCAGCCATACGAGAGTAACCAAAGCTCCGAACAGGAACGACACTTTGCGCTCGCCACTGCGCAGCGGCAAAGAAAAGCTACACATCGACTGAACCATCAGGGAGAACGGGAACGCGACCACCAGGTCCACAAAGTAGTGCTCACCCGTTCCTAATGTCGCCATGGCTGTAAGAATCAGAAAGATCAGCGCAATGCAGCGAACCCACCACGCCGCCCCGCGCGAGTTGTACCAAACCAGCAAAACCCAAGTCATGTGAAGTGAGGGGATGGCATTGCGTGCACCTTTCAGCAGGACTGGTACAACATTCATGTGCATCGCGTCAGCAGCCGACAGCGGGTGCCACGGAAACGCCGCCCCGAAAACGTGAACCGGGCCACAGGCAGGCAGCATGTTGTAGAAGAGCACTCCGACCGGCCCCGTAACCAGGAACGCGAGCATCACAATCAGCGCCCGTTCCTGTTTCACTTTCAACTGCGCCGAATAAACCAACGCCAATGGCAGCGGAAGCGCGATGTAAATCACCAGGCACGCAAATCGCAACCAGGGCCAGGTCCAGAACAGCTGTCCCATCCAAAAGCTAAACTGCACGTGCATGCTGCTGTCGAACGAATACAGAAACAGATCAAAAGTCTTCGGGTGCAGCCATTCGGTAACGTCGAGCAGGGTCGTGGCCATCCATTCTGAGCCCACAAATAGAATCGATGGCAAGAATCCGTACAAGAGAAGTTTGCGCTCTTTTCCTTCCGCCCAAATGGTGCGAGTCCCTAAGACGACTAACGCCGCCAATCCAAGGAAAGAAAATGCGGCCATGAACAATGGCTGGAAGTGAAGCAGACGGTAATCCACGAGCGCCAGCAGGAGTGCGCCGGCCAAAACCCACAACCGATCGATCCAGGAGCGCCGGAGCATCGCCAGCACGATCATCGCACTCGCGAGCGCGAGAGACAGATACGCCGAGACCATCGAGCCGGTATAGAAATCGCGATTGACCGACAACCACACGGCCACCGCCGCCAACACTCCCGTCAAAACAAACCTGAGAGGACGCGATTCCAACCACGATTTGGGATTAGCCACACTCATTCTTGCTCGGGATAAAGCCACTATCGCTGCGCCCGCTGGGCACACTCACACACCCCGAGTTTATGGGCTGCTACAAAGCGGCGGCAACACGCTTTGCCGGTAGGCTATTACAACGGTAATCCGGAAAAGAACGGCCTTCGCTTAGGCGCCGCCTTGCAACTTCTTCTGCGCGAGCGGACGGGCAAAGGCATTCGTGGGATTATGAATGTTGATTTGCAGAACCTTGCCGTAGCACTCCTTCGCCTTCGCCGCATTCCCGGATTTCTCGTAGGCTTGGCCTTCCATGACCAGGATGAAGGGATCCTTCTCATTGGCCTTCTGCAATTCGGCAATGGCTGTCTTGTAGTCGCCGGCATAGAAGGCAACGTAGCCGGTGAGATACGGATAGAACTGAGCCTGGTCGGGATCGTTGGCCTTATCCAGCGCTGTCTTTGCTGCCGCTACGTGTTGCTGGGCGCCGGCACTGTCTCCCCGCCGCGCCGCCATCCGGGCTTCAGCGCTCTCCCAGCGGAACAGCCAGAGATTCTTATCTGGGTCCGACAAATCGGTCTTGTAGCCGATTGTCTCGTGGCCCAGCGTATACCACTTGTTGGCGTTGTCGACGTCTCCTGACTCCAGGAAAATGCGTGCCTGCTCGTTGCATATTTCCGCTGCGCCAACAAAGTCGCTCTGTGCCTGTCGCGCGGTAAAAACTTTCAACTCAAATTCCGACGCTTTGGTAGCGTCCCCCTGAAAAGCGTACGAGATCGCCATGGTACGCAGAGCCTGCGCTTTTGAATCTTGAGGAGCCATTTCGATCGCTTTGGCTAGGTGCTCGCGAGCTTCGTCATATTGACCCTTGAGATCGAGGGCTATGCCGGTATCCAACTGCGCCTGGTACATATCGCCGGCTTTCTCCATGGCCTTTGCGTACAACGCCAATGCCTGATCTTGCTTGCCCTCGCGGCTGAGTTTCTCGCCCTGCTTCACCAGGTCGGCCGCACTTCCGGGCGCAGGTTGCGATGGGGTTGTTTGCTGGGCGTGAGACAAGGGGAGGAACAAAAGAGCAATCCAAATAATACGAAACATAGTGCCCTCCAATGAGTGACGCGATTATGGCATGAACGCTACAGAAGCCAGGACTTGCAGTTATTTCCGCAAAAGCAAATCCCCGGCCACAGAAACGAAAAACAGAACCGAGATTACGCCATTCATGGTAAAAAACGCCGCATTCAACTTGCTTAAATCGTCTGCCGAAACAAGCGAGTGCTCATAGATCAACAATGTAGCGACAACACCCACCCCAGCAATGGCGAGCTTACCTAAATCAAAACTCCACAGCAGAGCAACCAGCAACGCCAACATGATCAGGTGGAAACCTCGCGCGACCCACAGAGCTCTGCGGATCCCAAGATAACGCGGGATCGAGTGCAGACCGGCAGCGCGATCGAATTCGAAATCCTGGCACGCATACAGCACGTCGAAGCCCGCGACCCAAAACGTCACGGCGGCCGTCAACAGCAAGATCCGCGGGTCCAGCGAGCCGCGAACCGCGATCCAGGCCGCGGCCGGTGCGATCCCGAGAGCGAAGCCCAGCACCAGATGCGACCATCGCGTGAAGCGCTTGGTGTAGGAATAGAGCAGCAATACCGCAAGCGCCACTGGCGACAACCACAGAGCAAGCCGATTCAGTTGGGCCGCGGCAAGAACGAAAATTCCGCTCGACACAACCACGAAAGTCGTGACAAATCCGGGCGTCAGATGCCCGGCAGGCAGTGCCCTCGCCTGGGTGCGTGGATTCGCCGCATCAATCGATACATCTGCGAGGCGGTTGAATGCCATGGCCGCCGAACGTGCCGCCACCATCGCGACCACGATCCACAGGAACTGATGCGCGGTCGGCACACCTCCGGCCGCCAACATGGCGCCACACAGTGCAAAGGGAAGCGCAAAGACGGAGTGCTCCCACTTGATCATCTCCAGCGTCACGCGCAAATTGTGCAGAATGCCCACGACAAGATTGTAAAGCAGCCAGGATTTCGCTCGCTCAGCCAGCCAGATTACTTCCCGAAACCAGCGGCACAAAGCGGCATAGTTCGCGCAAGGTGATTTGCGGCTGTCCGTTACTGATGCGGATCAGCTGCAGTTGCTGAGCGTCTCCCGAACCGACGGGAATGATCATCCTTCCACCCTCTACTAGCTGCGCCAGTAGTGCGCGGGGCAACTCGGGGGCTGCCGCCGATACGAGAATCGCATCGTAGGGCGCGAGTTCCGGAAATCCGCGGCTTCCGTCTCCCGCGACCAACCTCACATTTTTCAAACCAAGGCGTTCGAACTGTGTCCTGGCCGCGTCGGCCAGCCGGGCGTGTCGCTCGATCGAAACCACTGCCGACACGATCTCTGCCAGCAACGCCGTCGCGTATCCCGATCCGGCACCCACCTCCAATACCTGGTCCCCAGGCCTAAGCTCGAGCAACTGCAGCATCAGGGCAACGATATAAGGCTGAGAAATGGTCTGGCCCTCGCCAATCGGCAAAGGATGGTCTTCATACGCCTGCCCGCGATATTCTTCGGCGACAAACTCGTCCCGCGGAACCCGCGCCATAGCGGCAAGCACTCGTTGATCCGTGATGCCGCGCGCCCGCAATTGCGACTCCACCATCTGCTCACGCAAACTCGACGATGTTCTGGTTAAGAAAGGGAGGTTCATCGGTGAAGCAATCGCCCAATATCAATTCTATTTCTTGCGGCGACGAATGCGGACGTCGAAGCTGACCACGCCGTTCTGATCACGCGTGCCCGTCACCGACACATTGCGGGTGAAGTAGTATTCGCCCTGAATAATCTGCTCCGAGCTCTGTGAAACATTGGTGCTATAGCTGAGGGAAATGTTGTTCGCGAATTGTTGCTCAATCGTGACCTGCGGCCCGCGGGCAGTGGGGTTCGTTTCCGTCGTCAGTCCCTGCGGATCGATCTTGATTCGGCTCACGCCAAACAGCTTTTGCATCCGGCTGCTGACGGTCTGATTGATCGCCTGGTTGATGATTAGATTTGTCGCTTCATCGTTGAACAGTGTCTGCCCCGACTGCTGCTGCAGTTGCTCAGACTCTTCGCTGGTGCGGCCCAACGCAAGCAGCGCAATGATGTCCGATTTTGGCAGCGGCGGTTCGGAGCGATAGTTCACATTCAGCCGGTCCGGCGTGCCCGTCACGGTGACATCCAGATCGTAATTGCGAACGTGAGTCGTGGCCTGCAGGTTCACCTGCGGTTCAATCGCGACGGGATTGGCAAACGTAATATCGCCGCGCTCCAGCCGGAACTTGATGCCATTGAAAGTCGCGTCGCCCTCCAGGATGTCCGCTCTCCCGATCACGCTCGGACGCGCAGCCGACCCGCGCAGTCGTAGATCCGCATCTCCGGAAAGTCGCGCCACTGCCGTCTTCATTTGCAGTTCGGGAGCAGTGCGAACTCCCACGTCCAGCTTCACGTTATAGAGCGGGGAATTCGCCGCCGTGATTGACGCCGACTGGCGGCTGCGCTCCAGATACGATCCGAAATCGAAGCCCGGGGTCACGGCCAACTTGGTTACAAGAACGTCCCCGGAAACTGTCGACGCCGACTGGTTCCCGACCCAGTGCAAGTCGGCATCGGCCGTAGAACTCACCCCAGGCGGATACCGCAAGCGAACGTCTCTGCCGACCGCTGTCAGGTCGAAGTTGATCTGATTGTTGTAGCGGCGGGCATCTCCCGTCACATCCAGAGTCCCGCCTCCGGTTCTGGCTGTCAGTTGCTCAATGTGAATCTGGTCCGGCGTGAACCTCAGCGAACCGTTCATCTCACTTAACCCGCTGGGCAAGCCCGCATAATTCACCGCGCCATCTTTGATTTGAATCGTGCCCTGAGGGAACGGCTGATCTAACGTGCCGCCCACCGCCATGTGCACCGTCATCACGCCCGATGCAGAAAGATCTTGGTTGAACATGCTCACCAGCTTGAGATCGGCCTGTCCATCAGCATGCAGGTCTAATTCTCTCGCCCCCAGGTAGCTGATCGTGCCCTGCCCGGTGATGTCGGTCCCTTGACCAACCATGTGCAACGGCAGAATATGCGCCATCCGCTGAGCATACGTAAAGCGAACCGGGCCCTCGTTATGCATCTTGGCATCTTCCAGCTCGATGGACACCTCGCTCGCATCCCCTTCGAGCGTCCACTCTCTCGTATAGCGCAACGGCCCCTGCATCACCACGGTCCCCACTACCGACGAATGGCCTGTGAGCTGGTTTCCTAAATAAGCGCGCCATAGTGCATCGAGATCAACGTGATCCGTTCGCGCGGTGATCTTCGCCTGATAGTCGCCATGCATCTCCACGTTTCCATCGACAGTCAAGGTTCCGTGTTTGAGATCCGAGTTCCCCGTAAGGTGCAAATCGCCGCCTTGCGTAACCGCCTGCAGGGACACGTCACCGGCGAGTTCGCGATCGAGCGTCAGGTCGCGAACGTGAACCGAGGCATTGATGTTGGGCTTCTGCACCGTACCGGACGCCTGCAGCGTGAAATCAGCGCGCCCCTCCATCGGCAGTTCGTTCAAATGAATCTGCCGGATGCGCGAGATGTCAAAGTTATTGCCCTTCAGATCGATTCGGAAATTGCCCGTCGCAGGCGTGTACGCCGCAATTCCATCCACCATCGCGTCCTGATGCGTGAGATGGATATTCTCCAGCGAGGTTTCCGCCTCTGAGATGTGCAAGTCCGCATCGAACTTTTCGATCGCCTCGCCATACGCAGCCGCATTTTCCGCGCGAATATGCCCCTGCACCAGCGGATTCGCACGCGTTCCCGTAATTTGCAGCGAAACATCGGCTGTCCCTGACACCGGATAATCGAACCCCGCAAGCGCGGCAGTTGACTCCACATCGACCCGGTGCAGGTTCACCCGCGCTGTGTACGGCGTATCTCGAGTGAATTGTCCTTTTTGCAGAGCGGCGCTGAGTTCGAACTCGGCGCTCGTATCGCCGCGGCGCAGACTGCCTCCTCGAATGGCAAGTTCGCGTGGTGAGAATTGAATGCTTGCCGCCAGGGAATCCCAGTGCACCTCTTGTTCACGAGTGCGCGAAGTCGCCGGCACCTTAAACTCGAAATCCTGCGCTACCAAGGTTCCCGCCACCGTCGGCGACGAGAACCTGCCTTCGACAAATCCATTGAACGTCGCATTCCCATTCACCCGAAATGGCACATCGGTGGGCCCTCCCAAGGCAGATACCAGAGGCCTCCACTCCTCGAGATTTGAAGTTGAAACGGAAAAATGAAGCGTCGAAGAGGCCGACAGTGTGCCTCCGGCCTGAATGCGCGAAGCCGGGGTCGTGACACTGAACTGAGTCAGTTCGAGGGCGTCACTGGCCGCGGCATACTTGCCCGCCATGCGCGACGTGATCGGCAATTCACCCGGAGTTGAACGGGGCGGTGGGCTCACATCCAGCGCAAATGTAACCTCGGTGTTCTTGGTGGAACCTCTCCACTGCGCGTCGACACTGCCTGTTACAGACCCTGCCGGACGGAAACGTCCCATCGGATGCGCCGGCACGTCCAGCGCCGTAGCAGTCTCTCGCGCTGACACATCGCGCACTTTCAGATGTACTACGCCGGCCTGTACACCTGGAACCTTCTGCTTCTCACCTTTTTTTGCAGACGGGCGCGCCGCGGTGATGACGGCAATGCCTTCTGGAATCTTCTTCGCCTTTCCCGCTGGAGCCGGAGGAACGCTATGCAACCAGTTATCGAACTGCCCGTCACCAGTAAAACTGCCGCCCAGTACCTTCCCCTGCAGCCTGGTTAGCTTGATTTGCTGATCGGTTAACGTGAAATCCGAAGTCGCAGCCGCCTTCCTGATCGCGATCTGATCGTCCAGCCAGTCCACATCTTTCAGTGACATTGCGCCAGAAGCGTTGAAGTCATCGATCGCCCAGTGGCCGCTTCCCCTTAACTCGGCCACTCCCGCGCGCAGATCGTTCCTCCGGCCTATGGCAGCGGCCTCTCCCAGATTGACCTGGGCGTAGTAACTGGCATCGAGATGGGGACTTCGAAAATCGCTGATGCGGCCGCTCAGATCGACCTTCGACCGCCCAGACGTCCACTGCAGCGACTTGATCTCCGCAAAACTCGACCCCAGGCTGATATCGGCGCTGGTTCCCCAGGAGAACGGGCGATACGCCTCATACGCGGTATCCACTTTCCCGACGCGAGCGCGAGTCTCGTAGCGGCCTCGCAGGAACGAGTAGTCCATCTGCAGCGCCGTGTCATCCGCATTGGCTTCCAGGGGAATCTTCTGATCCGCCCACAACAACGCTCCACTTCGGATCGCAAGATGATCGATGGAAAGCGCAAAAAGTTGCTCAATTGGAGACTTCTGCGAAGAGGTCAGCGAGAAATTTCTCGGCGGGATATTCGTCGTCCCGTCGGCGGCGATCGCCACGTGCACCACGGGATGATCAAGGGTCACGGAGTAGAAACCGATTTCCGTACGCAGGAAGGAAATCACTTTCATCTGGGCAAACAGGTGATCGGCGTGCGCCAGGGGAATGTCATTAGCGGCTTCGCGGCCGTGCACGGTAATGTCGCGCACTTCCACCTGCAGGCGGAAGGGAATCACATGGAAGCTGCCGATCTCGGCCCGTCCGCCCGAGATTCTTTCCAGCTCGGCGACCATTCGACGCCGAACATAGGCCTGAAAGGAAGCGGTAGTGGTGTACCAGAGTCCACCCAGCAGACTCGCAAGAACTACGAGGACAAAAATCAGAAAGTACTTCCGGACCCGTCGCCGTCTCAGAACCGGCTCCGTCACTGCGATTGCACTCCCTCAGGATAGCCGGATGTCCCAGGAACGCTGACCTTGCTTTCGGAACGCAGCGTCTGCAGCCAGGCCACCATCAGCTCATTGACCTTTTCCTGAGTGAGTAATTCGCGGATCCTGCTCGAGACCTCGGCCAGCGGGACTTCTTCCCCGCCAGATTGCTTCAATTGCGGAACAAATTGCTCGCGGTAATAAGCTTCGATAGTCTTCGAATCGATTTGGACCGTCGGCCGCAAATGCGCATCGACCAGCCGCATGAGGTCGATCTGCTGTTGCACGTGCGCGATCACTTCTTTTTCGGTCAGACGCAAACGGCCCAGCAGCACCTGCCATCCTTCGTCGGTACCAGCCTCGGCGTATTTCTTTCGTGCATCGGAGACACGGGCCGTCGCCTCACCCTCGGAGGCATGCGGGAAAGCTGCCGACTTCATCTGTTCTCCGAGCAGTTCCTGATCGATCAACCGGTCGAGCACAGCCTTTCGCTCGTCGTCGCTGAACTCGCTAAGAGGACGCCCATTCAAGAGCGCTTCGTAGCACAGGGCTTCATCCCAGTCGCTTTGCAGGATGATGTGCCCGTTCACGGTCGCAACGATGCGATCAATGACTTCCGCACCGACAGGCGCCACGCAAAACGCGCCCAGCAGCAAAAGAAGTGCCGCTAGCCGCATCGTTCTCGTGCAAAGACTTCTCATTAGAATGGCTGGCCTATGCTGAAGAAAATATTGAAAGGACGCAACCGCTGCGTCTCCAGCACGCTGGTTGTCTGCCCGGTACTCTGGTTTTTAGTTGTAACTGTCTGAAAATACCTGGTCGGGTTTAGATTGTACCCAAAGTCAAACCGCAATGGCCCGATTGGCGTCTTATACCGCAAGCCCACGCCGACCGCATGGGATGTGTAATCATAGCCGGAGTCGTTGAACTGAGTGTAACACTGCGTGTTCGTTGTACCTCCGGACATGCACTTCTGGGGATTCGGCTGATGCCAGCGTAGTAAACCCGTCAACATGTCGTGCGGCGCCGTAAAGACGTTTCCCATGTCGTGAAAAATGGCGAAGCCAAATCCCTCTCCCAGATACGGCATTGAAACCGGCGGCAAGCGCAACTCCAGATTATTGACGAAGAGCGCCGTTCCTCCCACCGGGAATCCCGACGCGGGATCGCGAGGACCTGCTTGATTTAACCCGAACCCGCGATGCGAGTTGCCGCCTCCCGCAAAAAACAATTCTGGCAGCGGGACCAGCGAGATGCCCTCGCAAGGATCCTGCACCGTAGCTGTCGGCAGGCACGCCCCGGGAGGCAGAATCCGCGTACCGCGTACGGGTTGCTGCAGTCCGATCGTTGTCGACCGGGCAAACACAAACTGACGTCCCGTCTTCCCTTTCCCTCCAAAAGCCTGATAGGTCGAATTTTGCGCGAGGGCCCGGCCGAAGTCCGCCTGCGATCCGAAATAACCAGACGCGACGAAACCATCGAGCGTGAAATAGTTACCTTTCGTACTTTCCAACGGATTGTCCCGCTTATCCCGGATGAAGGTAAAGCCCGGGCCGCCGATTCTTGCTGGCGCCGATTCTAGCGGAATCAGATTTGGATCGAATCCGCTGGCAAAGTTGCTCGCCTTGACCCGCCGGAAGTCAAAGCGATACGTGATCGAACTCGGCCCCGGCCGCGTTCCCGGCTCCGTGCCGGAATTTCCAATCTGCTGCCGCACATCGATCTTGCCTTCCAGCCGCTGAGACGTAAATGTCGATACGTCCAAGCTGTTGTCGTAGAAAATCGTATAGATCACTTTCCACTTATCGCTGTCCAGCAACTTCGGAACCGTATAACTGATGAGTCCACGCTGCTGTAGTCGTCCCACGTGCGACTGAAACGTTATGGTCTGGTTCCTTCCGCCGACATTCAAACGGGTTACGTCGAAGCCAACTCGCGGGCTGACGCCGGTTGATCCTGCAGGAGCCGTCGTGCCCGACGGCTGGCCGGTCTGAAATTCAAGCCCCAGCCCATAGGTGAACGTGTAGCGCTTCGACTCTTTCACCTGCACCAGCACATTTTTCTTGGGATCCGTGCCCTCGGGATTCTGCACCGCCGTATCTACCTGACTGAATATGCCCAAGTCGTAGAGCCGGGTCTGTGTGTCCAGCAAGCCCTGCTGGCTGACGGGCTGCCCCGACCGAACCTGAAGTTCGCGCTGCAGTACATAGTCTCGTGTATGTTCAGGGCCGCCGACCATGACTCGATCGACTGTGAATCCTTCGCCCTCATGGATAGTGAAAGTCACGTCCTCCCGGTTCGCCTGATTCGCAGCCGGATTGGTTGTGATATCCAGGCTCGCATTCGGATACCCATGGTTAAAGTAGTACTGAAGAATTCTCTCCCGGTCATCCGCCAGACTCTGCTCCGAATACGGTTGCCTCGGCTTGGTGTTAAGCTCCGGCAGGTCTTTCGTCGCGATTTTGTCGGCTCCCAACAGGTTGACTTCGCCCACCGCAGTCTGAGGGCCTTCGTGGATCATGATGTGGACGGCAAGATTGTTATCCTGCCCTCCGTAGTTGTCATCGACTTTCGTCTGGATCTTCACCTGTCGAAATCCGTTCGACCGATACAAGCCTTCCAGCGTGGCCACATCATTTCTCAGCAGGCTTGCGCTATATCGTCCATGATTCACAAAGCGGGTCGCGGGCTGGATCTGCAAGTACGTTCGCAGCTTCGCCGTGTCAAGAAACTGCTTGTTGCCGCTGATCTCCACAAGCACCAGCTTGTGGATCGGTCCCGGATCAATCTGATAAATCACATTGAGAGTCTTCGGATCGCTTTTCTTTTCGATGTCAACCTTCGCGTCGAAGTGGCCGCGCGTCTGCAGGTAATCGAGCAGGTTCCTCTTACCCTCATTCAGCAGATCGTCGTCCACCGCATTTTCTTCGTAGACGGGGATTTCCTTTTTCAACACACCCCGGCTGATTCGATATCCCTGGGCCGAAATGACGACCACCGGTCCGGGATCGATCTGAAACGTAAAGTCAACCGAGTTCGTCTCCGGATGGTATTTCTGCTCCGCGATCGTGACCTGCGCCAGAGCCCGCCGCTGCTTCTGAAACTTCTTCCGCAGCCGTTGTAACGAGTCGCTGACCCGGTTCGCCGTCAGCCGGCTGCCCGAGTCCATGCGCGCAACGTGCTGCACGTCTCCCGGAGACAATCCCGAACTGCCCGTGACAACGACTTTCCCGATGTGCGCTTGCGCACCCGCCGAGATATGGATCAGGATGCTCACCTGGTCGCTGGTCAGGTCCGATGTGCTTTCCGCCGTCACGCGCGCCCGGTAATACCCGCCTTCCTGCATCAACTGCCGGATGTTGTCGAGTGCGCGATCGAGTTTGTCCTGCGTATAAAGCTCGCCCAGTTGAAATTTCGAGGCATTGACGATCTGGTTTTCGTTGGGGCGAGCAGGCGCGCCCTCCACGTCGACTGCGCCCACGAAGAAGTTGGGCGATGTGGCAAATGCGAGGTTTACCCCGTCTTCGGCAAGAGTCACCTCGGCCTGGATGTCGGCAAAGCGGCCGGTGGCGAAGAGCACTCGAATGCTGTCGCGTATCTGATTCCGGTCGAGAGGCTCTCCTATTTTTTGCGTCAGCAACTGCAACAAGTGCTCGCGGTCGTGTTCGCTTACACCACGAAGTTCAATCGATCGAACGATCCTCCCTTCGTAGGCCGATTCCGCCGTCAGACCTTCCGGTGCCTGCTTCCCGGAGACTTGCGCTCCGCAAGCCGCCACTGCGGACCAAAGCAGCGCAACGGCGGTCAGGAATGGCGCGTACCGTCTTAGCAAAAAATGTCCTTGGGTCCGGGCGCTATTGGCTTTGATGGACGGCGCCCGGGTGCCGTTGTATTCGCAACGCTGGCCTTGCATTCTCAGATCCGGAACTCGCGCTGACCAGATCACTCATGGCGTCAGCCACTTATAATAAAGGTTCTACCCCACGCGGCTGGTGATCTCTTTGGCACATGAAACTCGGCCCGAGGCGTCGGTTGTATCCCCGCCCGATCCGGACACAAAAGAACGCTATTCGAGGCAGATTCTGTTTCGCGGAATCGGGCCCGAAGGGCAGCAGAAAATCTCCGCCGCCCGCGTCGCAATCGTCGGCTGCGGCGCGACTGGATCAGCCATTGCCAGCCTGGTCGCCCGCGCTGGAGTCGGTACTCTCCGCATCATCGACCGCGATTACGTCGAGCCCAGCAATCTTCAGCGGCAATCCCTCTTTGACGAGCAGGACGCCGATCAATCTCTGCCCAAGGCCATCGCTGCCGGGCGCAAAATCTCGGCCTTCAACTCTGAAATCACCGTCGAATCCAAAGTCGACGACCTCACCCCCGAGAACATTGAAGTCCTCCTGGAAGGCGCTCACCTCATCCTCGATGGCACTGATAATTTCGAGACTCGCTACCTGATCAACGACTACGCGGTCGATCGTTCCCTACCCTGGATTTACTCGGCTGCGGTGGGAAGTTACGCCGTCACGCTGAATGTGGTTCCCGGCCAAACCGCCTGCCTGGCCTGCATTTTCCCCGACTCGCCGCAAGGGATGGTCGAGACCTGCGAAACTTCAGGCATCCTGAATTCCGCCGTGAATCTCGTCGCTTCAGTTGCTGCAACCGAAGCGCTCAAGTTCCTTGTGGGCGGCCCGGAACATCCTAATCTCCGCCGTACTCTGCTCTCCCACGACGTGTGGACCAACGAGCATGCCGAGATTTCTGCCGCCAAGCCCCGTGCCGGATGCCGCGCTTGCGGCCAGCGTGACTTCATTCACCTGGCAGGCGAGGGACGTCCCCACATTACGCTCTGCGGCAGAAATTCCGTCCAGATCCACGAGCGCCACCGCCCCATCGATTTCGCCGAGATGGATCGCCGTCTACAGCCACATGGCCAGGTCCGCCACAACGATTTCGTTCTGAAATTCTGGCGTGATCCCTACGAGATAACCCTCTTTCCCGACGGCCGCGCCATCATCAAGGGCACAACCGACACCGCGATTGCGCGCAGTCTGTATGCGCGTTATGTAGGAAGCTAGCTGCCGAGCTTCGAGCTGCGAGCGTCGAGCTACGAGCTTCGAGTCCCCGTCAATATTCGTCACCGGCGTCATCCCGAACGCCCGCGCTTTCACCACCGGGCGGAGGGATCTCCCGCTAGCCCCCCACTCACGCACGGAATGCAGTACGCTCGTAGCTCACAGCTCGCAGCTCATAGCTGAGTCCCGAGTCGCGAGTCCCGAGGTCCCGGCGTCATCCCGAACGCCCGCGCTTTCACCAGCGGGCGGAGGGATCTCCCGATCCACAGGCTCATGTTCATTCGTCCCGACGTAAAATCGGAGGGTGCGGCAAGCAAGAGCTATGCCTGCCCAAAATGCGATTGACCGGGAGATCCCTCGCTCCGCCTGAACAACGGCTCCGCTCGGGATGACGCCGAAGTACGGGAAATACCAGGCGGCGTCATCCCGAACGCCCGCGCTTTCGCCAGCGGGCGGAGGGATCTCCCGCTAGCCCCCCACTCACCCACGGAATGCAGTACGCTCGCGGCTCGCAGCTCACAGCTCATAGCTCATAGCTCGCAGCTCACAGCTCAACTCTGCTAATCTTCTCTGCTCGCTAGCAAATCGCTTCCGGTTTCCGGGAGAAAACTTCATGCACGAAAACGCGCGTCCCGAACCCAGCCGCCTTTACCGATGGCTGGTATTGATCTTTCTCAGTCTGGCGATGTTCGGCAGTTACTACGCCTACGACGCCCTGAGCCCTCTCGCCGACGTGCTCAAGGCTCAACTTCATTTCACCGACGAGAATCTCGGATTCCTGCAGGCCATTTACAGTTTCCCCAATATCTTTACGGTCGTCATCGGTGGGCTGGTCATCGACCGGCTGGGGCTTCGCAAGTCGCTCATGATTTTCGGGATTCTTTCTCTGATCGGCCCCGCCATCACAGCGTCATCTGGAACACTCGCCATCATGGCGGCCGGCCGCCTGATCTTCGGCATGGGGGCCGAATCGCTCAACGTGGCGGTCACCGCCGCGCTGGCGCGATGGTTCAAGGGCAAAGAACTAAGCTTCGCCTTCGGCCTCAACCTGACGATCTGCCGACTGGGCTCGTTCGCAGCTCTCAACTCGCCAACCTGGGCCCGTTGGGCATACGCGTACTGGCGTTGGCCATTCCTGCTTGCCCTCGGGTTTTCAGTGTTCTGCGTCGTCGGTTCCATCATCTACTGGGTTCTCGAGGTACAAGCCGAAAGAAGTTTCCGTCTCGGGGACGCATCCACCGACAAGGTCGTCTTCGCGGACCTGTTCCGGTTCGGCGTCAGCTACTGGTATATCGTCGCGCTCTGCGTTACGTTCTACTCGGCGATTTTCCCCTTCCAGACCTTCGCCGTGAAGTTCTTCATCGAGGCTCACGGCACTTCGCGCGAGTTTGGCGGTTTTCTCTCGAGCATGCTGACGCTTTTCGCGATGATCGCCACTCCGCTTTTTGGTCTCTGGGTCGACCGTGTCGGCAAACGGGCGCTATTGATGATGTTCGGTTCGCTGCTGCTGATTCCCGTTTACCTGATGATGGCCTACACGCAGGTCAACCTGTACATCCCGATGGCCATGATGGGCGTAGCTTTCTCTCTCATTCCCGCTGTCATGTGGCCATCCGTTGCTTACATTGTGGATCAGGCGAAAATTGGAACCGCCTATGGCCTGATGACCATGATTCAGAATATTGGCCTGTTCGGCTTTAACATCCTGATCGGCTGGGAAAACACGCATAGCCACGCCGATGTCGCGAATCCGGCTGGCTATCACCTGATGATGTGGACGTTTTCGATTCTCGGGTTCCTCGGCCTTGCCTTTGCCTTCCTGTTGCGGCAGCGCGAGATGGGTCCCCACGGCCATGGCCTCGAAACGATAACGACAGCAAAAAGCCAGTCCTGATACATTCGTAATTTCCATTTTTCAGGAGATCGCGACTCCAAATTCGGGAGCGGGTTCACACAGGAGGGAGTCCATCAGCTTCAACTGCAGACATGTAAACGGTTTCCACACTTACGGGCTCTGCCGCGCGAATCCCAAGATCGGTAGAAGTGCTCTGATATTCTGAATGCAGAGATTACCTTAGGGTGGCTTTCAAATCCCCGCAAGCCATACAACGTAAAGATAGTTAGCCGCATCTCACGGGGTGCGGCCGGAAAAGGCAACTTGACCGACCGGGAACGGCAGGATCGACAGCGGCAGGGCAACGACTTCAATGAAGCCGATGCCATCGAAAGGGCTAAGCAAGGCGACGCTCAGGCGTTCCAAGCCCTGTACGACCGTCATAAGCGGCGCGTATATTCGCTGTGTCTGCGCATGACGGCGAACACTGCCGAGGCAGAGGATCTGACGCAGGAAGCCTTCTTGCAGCTTTATCGCAAGATCGCAACTTTTCGTGGTGAATCTGCATTTTCGACCTGGTTGCATCGGCTATCCGTGAACGTAGTGCTGATGCATCTAAGGAAGAAGAGCCTGCCCGTCGTTTCGCTCGAGGAAACGACGCAGCCAGGCGAGGACGACACTCCGAAGAAGGATTTCGGGGCAGAAGATTTAGCGCTTGCCGGCTCTCTCGACCGCTTGCAGTTGCAAAAGGCGGTCGAAGATCTCCCTCCCGGCTATCGTACGATCTTCGTCCTGCACGATGTCGAAGGCTACGAACATAACGAAATTGCCGAGATTGTCGGGTGCTCCATCGGCAATAGCAAGTCACAATTACATAAAGCGCGCATGAAGTTGCGCGACCTGCTCAAGCGCAATCGTACGGAAAAGGCCGAGCAGGCTTAAGTTCGACAACGGAACCAGCACCAAGACTGGTGACAGCGGTAATCATGACAGGGGCGCCGTGGCTGCAAGCCAACCGGCATCGACAGTAAACTGGTCCGGAAGAGGCTTGGGGAGAGCTGTATGACGTGCGTTGAACTGCAGAAAAGCCTGGCCGAAACGGAAGACGCAAACACTACCGAACAGCGGGCTCATCTCAGAACCTGTCCCCAGTGCGCGGCACTGGTGGCTGATCTCTACCTGATCGCTTCGACCGCTATCGAGCTGCGCGAGTCCGACGGCCCCAGTCCTCGCGTCTGGAACTCCATCGAAATCGCCTTACGCCAGGAAGGACTGATCCGCCCTCAGTCCGGCAGCCGGTCCCTCTTGCCTTCCTTTGCCAGCCGATGGGGCTGGAGCCGCTGGATGGTTCCCGCGGCCGCACTTCTCCTGTTGTCCATGGGAGTCTACTTCCGCCAGCACAACCGGACCCAACAGATCGCCGCCAATGTGCCGCCGCCGTCAACGTCGCCGGCGTTGGCAGTTGCTGGTCTGAACGACGATGACCTTCTCCAGGAAGTTGCAGAACAGGCTCCGGCCATGAAGGCCCAGTACGAAGACAACCTCCGGATCGTCAACGAGTACATTCATGACGCGCAGAGCAACGTGGACGCCAATCCCCAGGATGAAGACGCCCGCCGCTCGCTCATGGACGCATACCAGGAAAAGGCCATGCTTTTTGAGTTGGCCATGGACCGTTCTCTGCCATAATGGTGCCGCACTTTTTCAGCCCGGTTGTTGGGAGAGGGGATTTCGGGGAAATGTATGACTAGGCGTACAGTCGAACTGGTGATCGTGAGCGCAATGATGGCGGGCACGCTCGTCGCCGAGACCCACAAAGAGTTCCGCTTCAATGTAGGCGCTAAAGCCGGTATCTCGGTCAACAACCCCTACGGATCGATTTCAGTCAAGCCCTCCACTGGCAATGCCGTTGTGATCAATGCTGTCCTGTACTCCGATAAAGTCGAAGTCGACAGCAGCCAGACCGGCAATCGCGTCGACATCCAGTCTCATTTGCTGCAAGGCGCGAATGCCGACAACGGGCGTGCCGATTACGAAATCTTGGTTCCCGCCGATGCCAGCGTCACGCTGCACTCCAGCACGGGCCCGTTGCGTGCCGAAAAGCTGCACGGTGACGTAACCCTCGAGGGTTCCGCCGCCGCCGTCGAGGTTCGTGATGTCAGCGACGCCCACGTCCACGTACGCACTTTGAACGGCACCGTTTACATCTCGAACGTTCAGGACGGCCACGTCGAAGTCGACTCGCTTAGTGGTCAGGTTACGCTCGACCGCGTCACCGGGCCGCTCGTGCAAGTTGTCTCGACCAGCGGCAACATCAGCTACATTGGCGACTTCGGCCACAGCGGCGAATACCGGCTCACCAGCCACAGTGGCGACATCGACGCCGTCGTCCCGGAAAGCACTTCCGCCGATGTCAGCGCTCGCTCCGTCAAGGGCGAAGTCCGCGATGACATCCCGCTCCAGCCCAAGGCTCACTCGCCCTTCCCCATCAAACAGGGAAGTGCCTTCTTCGGTTCCATGGGGCGAGCCGCAGTCTCCTCGACCGTCGTGCTGCGGAGTTTCAGTGGTAAAATCCACCTCAGAAAACGCTCCGCAAAATAACACAAAAGAAATCCGGACCGTTTGAACAAGGGTTCTGGCAAGCTGCGTTCTCGTCGCACGCGAACAACTGTGCAAAAGGCCCTGTCGGCTACGAGGACGCCCACCCCCGTGTTCCTGGTCGGTTTCATGGGCGCTGGCAAGACCAGCGTGGGACGTGCCTTGGCGCAGCAACTGAACTGGCTCTTTGAAGATCTTGACGATCATATCGAGCGCTCTGAGCAGCGAAGTGTGGCCGAGATCTTCCGCGATTCCGGGGAAGACGCTTTTCGGCAGGCTGAGCATGCGGCCCTGAGGCGAGTTTTAGAAGATAGCTTGGCCGCCCTGCCCAAGATCATCGCTTTGGGTGGCGGCGCGTTCGCCCAGCCAGCAAATGTCACGCTGTTGAACGAGGCAGCCGTTCCCACCGTTTTCCTGGACGCTTCTGTTGCCCAGTCATGGGATCGCTGCTGCCGGCAATCGACCGAAAACGGAATCGAAAGGCCTTTGCTGAAAAGCCTGGAAGAGTTCGAAAAGCTCTACCACCGTCGGCGCGGCAGCTATTTGAAAGCGGCTATGACAATCGACACAAACGGTCGTCTCGTGAATGAAATCGCTGACGAAATCGTCGAGAAACTGAAGTTGAAGAAGATCGCCATCCGCATTGAAGAAGGAGAAGTCGAGTGACGTCTACGGCGACACGCTGGGCTGCAATAGGACTGCTTCTCTCATCCTTCGCCTTTGCCTGGGACAAGAAGGACAAACCCGAACCCGCCAGCTCTCAGGTGATC
>Ga0335076_10000747_pt1 | contig 30494 bp, 27 predicted proteins | sample Lox_Sample_25_FD_206717 | JGI IMG/M metagenome (GOLD analysis project Ga0335076, IMG submission 206717) | Soil microbial communities from Loxahatchee National Wildlife Refuge, Florida, United States - Lox_Sample_2.5 | ecosystem: Environmental > Terrestrial > Soil > Wetlands | place: USA... | reverse complement strand
CAAGGAACCACGGTGCAGTGGGGACCAAGCCGGCCCGCGCTATCGAACGGATACTGGCCTAATGTGGCCATCACCGGGGACGGGCACGTACTTTTTGTTTGGTCGACCGGACAGTCCAAACAAAATTCCACCCTCTATTACATGGTGGGGAAGATGGACGTCCCTGGAGGCAATGCACAGTCCATTCAGTGGCTGACGAACGGGCATGCGTTCGATGCGGGACATAACAGTTCCGTGGCCATGAATGAACACGGGGTGATCGTGTCGGTGCATGAATCGGCCACCGGGGGCGAGGGGTTGTTTTACCGGGTCGGCCACTTTGCCAACCTGGCTGGCGGCGACTACAACATCACCTGGGACTCCGGAAGCAACGGCCGGCACTACGATGACGGCATCAATCCGCACATTGCCATCAACAACAACAACGAGGTGGTGGAAGTGCACCAGGTACCCGGAGAGGACCTTCTGCACTACCGTCGCGGGGTGGTGCTGAGCGGAGGCATCATCGATTTCCGTGAATCGAAACGCTACCACGACTACGCGTATGAGCCTTCGGTGGTGCTTTTGGACAACGGGCAGGTGCTGGAAATGCACGCACAAGGTAAGGATAAAGGAACCTATGCATTACCCGGAACCCTGAACCCCACGAATCCGGAGCTGATCAACCTTACGTGGGTGGCCAGACCTGACGACCGCGCACCGAGACATCCGGCAGTGGCGACCGACGGAACGCGACTGGGGCCACGCGTCGCGGTCGGGGCTTGGTCAGTTACCGATGACGTTGGTATAGGCCACCTGAACTATGCGGTAGGGATAATCCAGGAACCCGCTCAGTAGAGGAAAGCCAATGGCGGGTGAATTCGGGGGCCTGAGTTTCGATCCAATCGATCGGACGAAGGCTCCCTAACTTTTACTCACGATTCAGTTTCGAAATCGAAGCGCGGCGCTAGCTTTCGTGAGAAGCTAATTTTAAATCCTCACTGGCTTGTGCCACACTCTCAGGCGTGCCCACATCACGCCAATCGTACTCATCGGCGCGGAAAGCCAGAATTTTTTCGCCCTGATGGGCAAGACGCAGGTAAGAAGTCACGATCGAGAAAGCGCCTTCTTCGGTCAGCAGCGGCAACAAGCGGGGAGAAATGACGTGGATCCCAGAAAAAGCCAGCGCCTGGCAATGCTGTGAAGGCCTCGCCAATTCTGGTTCTCCATCTTTGCCGGACTGGCGTCCGCAAAGACATCCGGCTTCGTCGAAAAGCAGATACCGTGAAGTGGTTCGCTCCTGCACGGCGAGCGTGGCGAGAGCATAATTTTCACTATGAAATTGCACCATCCGGCGCAGATCAATGTTGCTGATGACATCGACGTTGTGCAGGATGAACGGGGCGTCGCCCGACTTCCCCGCGAAAAAATAAGCCGCATTTTTCAGGCCCCCGCCAGTATCGAGCAGAACGTCTTCGCGCGAGATCGCGATTTTCATGCCGAAGTTGTTGTTGCTCTCCAGGTAGGCGCCGATCATCTCCGCAAAATGATGCGCGTTCACGATCACGTCGGTGACGCCGAAGCTGCGCAGGCGCGAAAGCGTGATCTCAAGCAGCGTGCGCCCGCCAACCTCCACCAGCGCCTTGGGACGATCGTTGGTGAGCGGGCGAAGCCGCGTGCCGAGACCTGCGGCCAGGACCATGGCTTTCATCGGCCTGTGCTCTCCAACTCACGATGACGCACGATCACCTGCACTCCATTTGTGCCGCGAAAATGCTTTGCCAGTTGCTCGGCCAGATACACCGAGCGATGCTGTCCGCCCGTGCATCCGAAAGAAACCATCAGGTTCTTAAAGCCACGACGCTGATATTCGCTCACGCTGGCATCCACGAGAGACGTGGCATTGGCAAGAAATTGACGCACAGTCTCCTGCTGGTTCAGGTATTCGATAACCGCTTGGTCTTTGCCGGTGAGTGCTTTAAATCGTTCTTCGCGGCCGGGATTGGGAAGGCTGCGGGCATCGAAAACGTGGCCTCCTCCGTGACCCGTGTCATCGGCGGGCCAGCCTTTGTGAAAAGAAAAACTGAAAATGCGCACGGCCAGATTTTCGGGACTTGATGCTCTGATCTCGGCAGCGCCAGATGCCAAGCCGAGTAGCTTTTCCGCGTTGAGCATGCTTTGAAACGCGGCCATCAGGGTCGGCAAAGCAATCGGCAGTTCGATATGGCTCAGCAGCCAGCGCACATTTTCCAGAGCGTAGGGCACGCTTTGCAGAAAATGAGTCTTGCGCTCATAGAAGCCACGAAATCCGTAAGCCCCCAGCGCCTGCATCAGGCGGATATAAACATAGGCGTAGTAGTGCTGCATGAAAACCTGGCGGTCAAGAGGGACAAAACAGGCCAGCGTGTCGAGATAATGATCGAGCAGCTGCTGACGCAGCACAGGCGGCAAGTCGGCTTTGGCGTCATACAAAAGAGAAGCAATATCGTATTGCAGCGCGCCCTTGCGGCCCCCTTGATAGTCCACGAAGAACGGCCGGCCGCCGGGCAGCATGATGTTGCGCGACTGAAAATCGCGATAAAGAAAATAATCGTGCTCGGCGGTCAACAGGAATTTGGTGAGCCGGCCAAAATCGTCTTCCAGCGCCTGTTCGTTGAAGGAAATACCGGCTAGGCGAAGAAAATAATATTTGAAATAATTCAGGTCCCAGGCGATCGACTGGCGATCGAATTTGTCGCGCGGATAGCAGACTTTGTAATTCAAATCGCGGCCGGCTTCGACCTGAAAGCGTGGCAGTTCGGCCACAACTTTGCGATAGATCTCCGTAACCTCGGGAGCAATGTTTTCGCCGGCGCGATTCCTGCTTAGAAAGTCAAAAAGCGTGGTGTCGCCCAGGTCTTGTTCAAGATATGCGCCCTGGCTCAAATCTTCGGCGTAGATTTCCGGCACGGGCAGACCGTGGCGGCGAAAATGACGGGAAAATTCGACGAAAGCGACGTTTTCTTCGCGGACATCGTAGAGAACGCCAATCGCCGTGGCGTTGGCTTTATCACTGGCGAGGCGGAGAATCTTGCGCCCTGAGCCGCCCAGTTCGCCCTGCAATGGCTGCACTCGCGCCACGGACGAATGAAAATGGCGCTCAAAAAGTGACTTGAGAACGTCCATGGAATATGTGGTTTGGACATTCCCAAGATACCATTGAGATCATTAAGCGGAGGAAAACCTTGTCCGTAGACCTGTTTCCGGATGCCAAGGTTCAGACTGAAGGAAGCGATCCCGGATCCACGTAAAAGGGGTTCACCACAACTAGGCCATCAATCTCCTGGCCGGCCTTCAAATCCTCGGTCAGTAGAAAGCGGCATGAGACCGACTTGGCCGCGGCCACAATAAGCGCATCCCAGAAGGAAAGCTGGTAGCGATCCTGGATCTTCCAGCTCTCTTCGAGAATCTGGTCGTTCACCGCCACCGGCCGCCACGCCATCAGGTCGCGGACTTCGCTGCGCGCCTCCCGGCGGGCCTTTGGCCACTTGTGAGTGACCTTGACGTAAAACTCCTGCAAGACCTGGAAGCTGACGCGGCCGCGGCGGCTCTTCCACAATTCCTGCCGCCAAACATGCGCGGCTTGCTGCTTTTTTAGATCGGCCGCATCGAGCGCATAAATCAGGACGTTGGTATCAACGAAGACGGGAGCGGTCATGCGCTTCCTCACGCGAGAGATAGCGGCCGTCGGTTTTCAGGAAGGGCTTGCGTGCGAGAGCCCGGCGCATCGCGCTCTCGTAGCCGTTTTTCTCCTGCATCTGGTCTTTTAGTATCTCTCCGAGCAGGCGCGAGACACTGGTGTCTCTTCGAGCCGCTTCCAGCCGGGCCCAGCGGGCGACGGTTTCTTCCAAAGTGACGGTGACATTGCGGAGGCGAGTCTTCATGGCACGAATTTAGTGTAACACGAAGTTCGTGCATCCTCGGCACGGCTGAAAGCCGTGCCCTTACCAACGGAGTTCTAGAAGGCGATGGATTGCTCAAGACAGCTTGTGTTGTTCCCGGAAAGCGGCCACTCCGTCTTTTCCCATGTAACGCTCGAGCACGACCGGATCGGTCTGGCGAAGATCGACGAGCACTAAACCGTCCAGCGCGTCGGAGAATTTGCGATCCACATTGAAGCTGAGCAGGCGCCCGCCGAGCTTGGCGTAATGCCTGAGCAGGATGGGAATACTTTTGCCGTCGGTTTCGACGTCGGAGATGGGACCGGCGAGTTCATTGAGATCGCGCAGGCGATTGCAGGTCGCGAGGCAGTCGCCGGGGCGAATCCAAGTTCCCCGGAAGGGACGGCGCGGTCGAATGAGTTTGGCGAATTCGGCATTCTTCTGCTGCGCGCGGAAGAAGCGAACGATCAATTCGCGAGACGCACGGTTGTAGCAATTGCTCACGCTGACCGCACCGAAAACCACCGCAACCTCGGGATGCAGCGACAAGAAATGTCCGATGCCCTTCCAGAGCATGAGCAGCGGCGCAAACTGGCGTTGATATTCCAGGCGGACGAACGAGCGTCCGAGTTCGAGCGCGGGGCCGAGCTGCTCAAACACCCGGCGGTCGTAGCGGAAAACCGTGCTGGTGTAGAGGCCGCCGATGCCGCGCGACGGCAGAACCTCAGATGTCAGAGCCATGCGGTACGAGCCGACCAATTCGCGCTTGCTTTTGCTCCACAGCAGCACATGGCGATAGTAAAGATCGAAGTGATCGAGGTCGCTGCGGCGGCCGGTGCCTTCACCCGCGGCGCGGAAAGTGATTTCACGCAGGCGGCCGAGTTCCTGCATGAGATGCGGAATATTTTTTGCCTCGGCGATGTAAACTGCGAATTCGCGGTTTTCGGCGCAAGGAGTGAGTTTCTCAATTTCCTGCGACAAGGACTCTGCCGGCAGCGGCTCGGCAATGGGATCCTGTTTTTTCTTCGGCAAAATCGCGGGCAGCGGATTGGGAAACTGCCACTGCGAAGCTCCGCGCTGCGCCAACAGATACGTGCGCCAGCGCATGTAATCGGTGGCTTCCCTTCCGGCGCCAATTTTTGAAATGTTCTTCGCGGCAACCGGCGTGCCGATGCGGACTTCGATCGTCCGGTTCTTCTGCTGCAAAAATTCAGTCAGGAGCCACGCGCTGCGCAGGCTGGGATGAATGCGGCTCAACATGCGCATGCCGGTCCGGCTGTCGCCGTGAAGAAATACCGGTAGGGCCGACGCGCCGCTCAATCTGATAAGGCGGGCTGTCGCCGGATGCCAGTTGGGGTCGGCGACCTCGAACTGCGGAAAGCGCAGGTACGAGACTTCGCCGGCCGGAAACATTACCAGCATGCCTCCGGAAGATAGCCATTCCAGCGCCTGCCGCATGCCTCGGCGATTCAGCGCGGCGTATTCTTCCCCGGCATAGGGGTCGACGAAAATGCAGCACTCCTGCAACTTAGGAACACCGGAGAGCAGGAAGTTGGTGAGAATTTTTACGTCCGGGCGGACCTGCAAAAGCAGCGCACCGAGCAAGGCGCCGTCGAGTATGCCGAGTGGATGATTCGCAGTGACGAGGACCGGGCCTCCAGGGGGAACGCGCGCCATATCTTCCGGCGTCACGTCGTAGTTCACCTGCATTTCGTTGAGCAGATTCTCCAGCAGGGGGCGATTGACCGGTTGCTGCGCGCGGCGGTAAAGCTCGCGGACGCGCTCCATCGGCAGCAAGGGCTTGAGCAAATTGCGAAAAGGAAAAAGATCGGGGTCCTGGACGGGGGAACCAGCCCCACTGTGACCGGCGATTAAGCCAGACAAGGCCATGTTTCACTTATAGCTATGCCATGTTGCAAATTGATGAACGCAGGATTACAGAACGATGACAATGTTGGCAGTTGAGGTACACGATGGTGCTAGAGCGAAAGTTTGGAGTTCGTTCCTCGTCGAACGTCGCGAGTTCGGGGCAGTTCGAAAACTGCGGAAGCTGGGAATCCAAGCAGACTCCTCGGTGCTAAAGCACGCTCGGAATGACAAATTTCCCTTGTGAAAAATGGACGACTCGATTTGCATCATTCCTGTTGCATGTGAATCTTTCGGGTTCTCCACAGGATTTCGACCGATATTGGGCTTGTCAACAGAATGTGAAGTTGCGGATAATTAAGTTGATAGTACGCACACAATCGTGTACCGATACAGTCGAGCGGACCTGCTTCGCATACTGCGGCTCACGGCGCGTCAGTTGGCAGGGTGGGAAAAAGCCGGACTGGTTGCCGCCGCGGAGAGCTATTCGTTTTTCGATCTCCTCCAAATCAAGAAAGTGCGTGACCTGTGCGCGCGCAAGGTGCGCCCGGCCATGATCCGGCAATCGCTGCAAGCCATGCAGAAACAAGTTGCGGGAATGGAGAATCCTCTGCTCGAAGCGGGTGCGTTTACCGCCGGTCATCGGGTTGCTTTCCGGCATGACGGCAAGCTGCTGGAACCGATTGCCGGGCAATTCATGTTTGACTTTACCCCCGGGGAAAAAGTGGTGACCAGCACGCCGGTGGCCGGGTCGCATCCGGAAGCGGCCTCGCGTGACGTGGCGGAACTGTTTGCGCGTGGGATTGCCCTGGAAGAAGACCCGGGCAAGCAGACCGAAGCAATCCTCACCTATCAGCGTGTTCTGGAACTGGACCCGAATCACGCCGCGGCGCACATCAATGTGGGCACGCTACACTACAACCGGCAGGAGTACACACAGGCGGAACGGCATTACCGCAAGGCCATTGAAGTGGATCCGCGTTATGCGCTGGCTTACTTCGACCTGGGCAACGTGCTGGATGAAACCGGGCGAGTGCAGGAAGCGATCCAGGCTTACCAGACGGCGCTGCAACTCGCGCCCACGTACGCCGATGCGCACTACAATCTGGCGCTGGCATTTGAAAAGATCCGGGAGCCACGGAAAGCTCTGAAGCATTGGCAGGCTTATGTGAAACTGGACGCGATCGGGCCGTGGGCGGTGCATGCACGCAACCAGATCCAGAGGATCCTGCTGGCCGACGGGTTGAAGCTGGTTTACAGCGCCAAGAAGGAACAGTAAGCTTTCAACTCCATTCTCGGAGTCGAGCGCTCTCCCCATCTGAGTGCTAGAATCTTCCCGGACTCTTCCAAGCTGGTGCGCAACATGCCCGAAGCAATTTTGCAGATCCCCGCGCCTTCTCCGCTCACGACGTTAACTGAAGATGAGACTCTTTTTCGCGACAACGTGTGTCGATTTGCCGAAGAAAAGGTCCGTCCGCTGGTCAAAGTGATGGATGAGAAAGGCATGTTCGACCACGGCCTGATTGAGCAGTTCTTTCAACTTGGGTTGATGGGGATTGAGGTGCCGGAACAATACGGTGGGGCGGGAGGGAAATTCTTCGATGCCATCCTGGCAGTGGAGGAATTGTCTCGCGTGGATGCTTCCGCGGGGGTTGTGGTCGATGTGCAAAACACGCTGGTCAACAACGCCTTGCTGCGATGGGGCAGTGAAGATCAAAAGAAACGCTACTTGCCGCGTATGACGGCGGGCACCTGCGGAGCTTATGCGCTGAGCGAGGCAGGTTCGGGATCGGATGCGTTCGCACTGCAAACACGCGCCGAGTTGAAGGGCAGTGAGTATGTCCTGAACGGGCGCAAGCTTTGGATTACCAACGGCAAAGAAGCGGGCATTTTTATTTTGTTCGGGACGCTTGATCCGGCTGCCGGGTATAAGGGAATTACCGCCTTCATCGTGGAGAAGCAATCCCCCGGATTCAGCGTTGGAAAGAAAGAGGACAAGCTGGGAATTCGCGCGTCTTCCACTTGCGAGCTGATTCTCGAAGACTGCCGCGTGCCTAAGAACAACGTCCTGGGGGAGGCCGGCAAAGGTTACAAGATTGCCATTGAGACGCTGAACGAAGGCCGGATAGGCATTGGCGCACAGATGGCGGGCGTTGCACGCGGTGCGTGGGAGTACGCCGCGAAATATGCGCAGGAACGCAAACAGTTCGGCAAGGCTATCGCGGAGTTTCAGGGTATTCAATTTCAGATCGCGCAGATGGCGACGGAAATTGAAGCGGCGCGGCTGATGGTCTACAACGCGGCACGCATGAAAGATGCCGGCGTGCCGTTTGTGAAAGAGGCGGCGATGGCCAAGCTGTTCGCCTCGCAGGTGGCGGAGCGAGTGACATCGCTGGCGATTGAGATTTTCGGCGGATACGGCTTCACCAGGGATTATCCCGTGGAGAAATATTGGCGCGATTCGAAGATCGGAAAAATCTACGAGGGCACGTCGAATATGCAGCTGGCCACGATCGCCAAGCTGGTGATGGGAAAATAGCCGTTGGCCGTTGCCTATTAGCCTCTGGCCTATAAGCTCTGCCAAAGGCTAACGGCCGATGGCCAAGGGCCAAAAGGGCGTTTTCCTGCTTTCCAACCCTTGGCAAGAACGTCAAACACGCGTACCTTATTGTGTCTTCCGTTTAATGCTCCCAGTTTCTCTTCTAATTCTGCAAAAGGAGCTGTGCGAATGCGTCGCTCTCTAGTGGTCCTGCTCGCCGTTTCTTTCTGTACCCTGCCCGCAATTTCCCAGACCGCTGAAGAACTGGTGGCCAAAAACATCGAGGCCAAAGGCGGGATAGACAAAATAAGAGCGCTCAATACCATCCGCATGACCGGCCGGGCGGAACTCCCGGGCGGCTTCGTGGGCATGGTAAGCCAGGAGAACAAGCGCCCGAACCTGGTGCGCGAGACTTTCACTTTGCAGGGCATGACGGCGGTGCAGGCTTATGACGGCATGACGGGCTGGCAGATCCAGCCGTTCAACGGCAGGAAAGATCCCGAACTGATGGGCGAGGATGACCTGCGCGACATGCTGATTGACGCGGACTTCGACGGGCCGCTGGTCGATTACAAGGCCAAGGGCAATACCGTGGAATTTCTCGGCCACGACATCGTCGACGGCGACGACGCATTGCGGTTGAAAGTTACCCTCAAGAATGGAGACATCGTTTACTACTACCTCGATCCGGACGCATTCTTGGAAATCCGCACGGAGCGGCAGGAGTTTATCCGCGGCTCGGTGAGGGAGAGCGTTTCAAACCTCGGCTCCTACAAACCGGTGGGGGGTGTCATGTTTCCGTTCTCGGTCAGCGGTGGTCCGAAGAATGACCCCACACAATGGCAAAGCGTCACCTACGATAAGATCGAAGTCAACGTGCCGCTGCCCGACTCTGACTTTGCTCTTCCCGCTTCGTTGAAGGAAGCGGCTAAAAAGAACTGAGTGCCTTCCGCGATGGCAAAACAGAGATTGATCTGCAATTTCGTCGTGAAAGAGGATTTGACGATGACTGCTCGCGCTTACCGTAAGTCTTATTCTTTCGGCTCATCACTTTTTTGCTTGATTTCTTTTTGCGTGTCCTTGGCGGCTTTTGCGCAACAGCCCGTCAAGTTTGATGCGGCGACAATCTCCGGATTGCCCGCCCGTAATATTGGTTCGGCGACCATGAGCGGGCGCATCGCGGCGGTCGACGCTGTGAATGAGAACGGCAGGATTACGGTCTTTGCCGGCTCGGCCAGCGGTGGGGTCTGGAAGTCGATCAACGGAGGCACGACGTTCAAGCCGGTGTTCGACCGCGAGGCGGTCCAGTCGATTGGCGCGGTTACGATTGATCCGTCGGACTCGAAAAAAGTTTGGGTGGGGACGGGCGAGTCGTGGGTGCGTAACAGTGTTTCGATCGGTGATGGGGTTTACAAGTCAACCGACGGCGGCGAGAACTGGAAAAACGTTGGGCTGAGCGGATCGGAACACATCTCAAAGATTCTGGTTGACCCGAAAGACGGCAATTCGGTTCTGGCGTGCGCGCTGGGACCCTTGTGGGGTGATAGCGAAGAGCGTGGGGTTTACAAGACTTCCGATGGCGGCAAAACCTGGCGCAAAGTTTTGGGCGGACCGAATCCTTCCACGGGATGCGGCTTGATCGCGCGAAGCCTGAAAGCTCCCAACACGATTTTTGCCTCGCTGTGGGATTTTCGGCGTCAAGGCTGGACTTTCCGTTCGGGTGGCCCAGGCAGCGGGCTTTATCGCTCGGACGACGGCGGTGAGCACTGGACCGAGATCAACGACTCGAATGCGAAAGGCTTGCCGGACAAACCGTGGGGACGTGTGGCACTGGCCGCAGCGCCATCGAATCCGCAAGTGCTATACGCCAACATCGAATCGAAAAAGAGCGCGCTCTATCGCTCCGATGACGGCGGCAAAAGCTGGTCGAAGCTCGATGCCAGCCAGTTCATGGTGTGGCGGCCGTTTTATTTCGGCAACCTGATCGTCGATCCCAAGGATGAGAACAAGATTTTCAAACCGGATGCCGTGCTCTTGCTTAGCGTAAATGGCGGCCGCAGTTTCAGCGACGTCTCGCAGGCGGCGCACGGAGACTTTCACGACGTCTGGATCAGTCCCGCTGACACCAACATCGTTTATGCAGCGGACGACGGCGGGTTGTGGCGTAGCGAGGACGGCGGGACGCGCTGGAAACACCAGATGAACCTGCCGGTTTCGCAGTTTTACCACGTGAGCGTGGACAACGCTGACCCCTATCATGTGTATGGCGGCTTGCAGGACAACAGCGACTGGGTGGGTGATTCGTCTTATCCAGGCGGCGTGAGCAATTCGCGCTGGGAAAATATGTATGGCGGCGATGGCTTTTGGATGTTTGAAGATCCGGCCGACCCGGCCTACATTTACGCGGAAGCGCAGGGTGGAGAGATCGGCCGGGTCAACCGTCATTCGCATGAAATCCGGTACATCAAGCCGCTTCCTGAATACGGGGAAAAGAAGTTGCGCTTCAACTGGAACACGCCGATTCATATGAGCCCGAACGAAAAAGGAACGATTTACATTGGGGCGCAATTCCTGTTTCGCTCGCGCGATCACGGGCAGACGTGGGACCGCATCTCGCCCGATCTAACGACGAACGACCCGGAAAAGCAAAAACAGGAAGAATCGGGCGGAGTGACCATCGACAACTCCGCGGCGGAAATGCACACCACGATTTATTCTATTTCCGAATCGCCCAAAAACGGGCAAATCATCTGGGTGGGCACGGATGACGGCAATCTTCAGATCACGCGCGATGGAGCAAAAACCTGGACGAATGTGGTGGGCAACGTTCCCAACCTTGCCAAATTTTCGTGGGTCTCTACGGTGGAAGCGAGCCGCTTTGATGAGGCGACGGCCTACGCTACTTTCGATCGCCACACTTTTGGCGATATGAACCCGTATGCTTACAAGACCACAGACTATGGGAAAACGTGGACGGCGCTTCCTTTGCAACAGGAGGGAGTGACCGGTTATGCCCATGTGATCAAGGAAGACACGGTCGATCCGAACCTGCTGTTTCTGGGGACGGAGTTTGGACTTTGGATTTCGACCGACGGTGGGCAGCGCTGGGCACAGTACAAGGGGAGCGATTTTCCTGCTGTGGCGGTGCGGGATATCGCAGTGCAAGCGCGGGCTGCTGATCTGGTGCTGGGCACCCATGGACGCGGGATTTGGATCATCGATGACATCACTCCGCTGCGGGCGCTCAAAACGGATCTGATGGAGAAAGACGCGGCGCTGGTGCCGGGTCCTCCGGCAATCCAATATTTCAATGCGCAAGGCGGGTGGCCGGAAGGCGACGAGACCTTCATTGGCCCCAGCCGGCCCACGGATGCTTTCATCACGTACTATCAAAAGCGGCGGCACATTTTTGGCGATTTGAAGATCAAGATCTTCGGTTCTGATGGAGCTTTACTGGATACGATCGCCGGCAGCAAACACCGCGGCCTGAACCGTGCAACCTGGTCGATGCGGCTGAGTCCGCCGATGGTGCCGCCGGCGGCTTCGGCATTGTTTGGGGCCGCCATTGGGCCACGAGTTCTGCCGGGAACATACACCGTCAAAATGACCAAGGGTGACCAGGTCTATACCGGAACGTTGAATGCCGTGCTCGACCCCCGCGCCAAGTTCACCCTGGAAGACCGCAAAGCCCAATACGAGCTGGTCATGAAGCTCTATCATCTTTTCTCCCACATGACCTACGCGGTCGATGCGATTGAATCCGTCCACGATTCGGCGACGGCTGCGGAGGCCAAGGTAAATGTAAAAGACGCGTTGCACGGCCGGCTCCAGCAGGTGGCGGAGCACGCGGACGATCTGCGCTCGAAGATTGTGGCCACAAAAGAGGGCGGAGCGATCACGGGAGAGGAACGAATCCGGGAGCACCTCGGCGAGCTTTATCAGTACGTGAATGATTACGAAGGGCGGCCCGGTGATTATCAGGTTACGCGGGCCGCGGCCCTGGCCCGAGAACTGGAAGACGTGATCACCGACTTTCATAAGCTGAGCGACGGCCAGCTGCCTGCGATCAACAAAGATCTGCAGAAGAAGAAGCTGGAACCTATCCGCGTGCTAAGCGAAGAAGATTGGCAGAAGGGCCAGGCAGGCGGAGGATCGGCCAAGTCTTCAACAGCGATGGTCCGAGAAATCGACTAGTCCAACAAAGTAGCCTGACTGCGCAGATAAGCTCGCTCCTGACCTAGGTAATCGCAGAGTGGTTACCCATAATGTGCAGGAGATTGCAGACGGCAGGCTCAGCTTTCCTTTGTCTCGCCTCAATAACACCTTTTTTTTCAGAAGGTTGAAGCTTCCTTTCCCGTTGGTGGAAAAGCTGCATTGACAAGCTATGCCTGAAATTTCTGGGCGAGGATCGGGGCGCCACTTTGTTGAGCTGGACTGGTGAAGACGCTGCCGCAAAGCCGAAGCATTCCATGCTTCCGCTGTTAACCGTGCTGTTCCTGGTGGCCTACTGCCTGATGACCCTGCTGATCGTGGAGCAGGCGCGGACCATCGACACCCAGCGCAACCTCATTCTTCAGTTGTTCAAGGACAGCGTAGAGTTGAGTGCCATCAAAGGGAAAGATGCGCAGAAACAACACGCAGATTCCCAGGGCTGCGTGAAAGCTCCGGTACAGAAACAGGCTCCGTCGTCCCAGACACAAGAGCGCGACTTCCAGGCGCAAACTCCGTCATCCCAGGTAGCACCGCAAGCCAATGCCAAGAGCGAGCGCCAGGCAGGCAAACTCCGGAAACCAGCTCCGCTGAAGCCGCCGCGAGATGCGTCGGACGAAGCGGACGAGCGCAGGTCACTGAACTCGATCTAGTTTCCGGTACCCGGTCTCCGGGACCCAGGTGATGTGTGATGAAAGCTCTGGCCGTTTTATTGTTGTCTATGGCAGTGCCCGGATCGCGGTCGATTCCGGCGCTGCACCCGCCCGCCACTCAAGCCGCCCAACAACCCGCCCGTAAAGGCGGTATCTGGTACTTTGCCAAGAATGGCCACGCGGTTTACTGTTACGGGCCAGTCAAGCTGATCCCGCAGGCCGACGGCGGTCTTGAACGCGTCGCGACGTTTTGCCAGGGCGAACGGCTGATGGTTCCGCTGCAGGATTAGCGCGGCAGGAAAACAGATTTCCTAGAATTTAACCTGGGAGGCACTCGAGGCCTGCAGAATCCTCTCGCGCCTGGCTTCGCAATATTTTACAAATTCCGGCGTATAGCCGCGAGTGCGTAATAGCTGCATCACAATTTCATTTCTTAACAAGTAATCCAATACGCCCCGTTGGGCAGTTTCCCAGAGTTCCGCCGACGATTTGTCCTGGTTGCGCGTGGCAAAAATGAGCGCCTGCACGTTTAGAAGAACAAACAAATCCATCGTTCCCGGGCCTTGGTCAGCGAGTTTTCCATACCGGGCTGCGCGATGAGCGCGTCGGCGATCATCAGATTCTCGTCGCTGCTCAGGGTCACTTCGTTCTGCGCATTTAATGCTTGCGTGAGAGCGGCGCTATGTTGGGTGGCTTTCAAGTCCGCTGATATCGCATTGAGCCGGTTCGTGGCCTTCGTGAGCAGTGCGGTTGCAACTACGAGCAGGATGGTCGCCAGTGCGGTCACCAGTACGCCGATCGCATCCACGAGCTCAGGGTTAAATTTCACCCGACGATTTTAAGGGCTTTACTCCGTCGGCCGTCAACGCAATCGGTTTGGCCGCTGAAAGGCCTGGTCTGTGCGAGATTTTTTACGGCGAGGACTAACTTCGGGAGCGCTTTAACTACCGCCTGGGACAGAACTTCTCCGTGCTCGAAATTGTCGCCCACCATGGAAATGCACACGGCGTGGGGGCGGCGGCCGTATAGCTCCTCTGCTAAAGCCATCACTTTGGACGGTGTGAAATGGTGGGAGGCGTCGAAACTGGCCGGCTGCGAGTAGATGACGTGAGAAACAATCTCGCCGGGAGCGCCTTCGCGTGCCGCGTCAATAAATATGACGGCCTGGCTGAGACTGACGGTTTTGGCAAGCTCGGGAGTCAGTTGATGAGTGCGGAGAATTTCCAGATCTAGAAGCTCCTTATCTAAAGACTCCTTGCTTAGTTCATCTGCGGCATGCCAGGCGAGACCGTCGTCGCAGCGAAGAGGATTGCCGTAGGCGATGACGAGGATTTTCGACATGATGCGGTTCACGGGCGGGAGATTTCGTTGAGCAGTTCGCCCGCGGAGTTGAGCAACTGGACGCGCAGCGCCATCTGCCGAAGGGCGTGAGTCGAACAGCTCAAGCAGGGATCATAAGCTCGGATCACCGCTTCCACGCGATTGAGCATGCCATGCTCGAGGCGTTCGCCGTGGACAAAATGTTTGGCGACTTGCAGCACGCTGCGATTCATGGCCAGGTTGTTGTGGCCGGTGGCAATGACGAGATTGGCCCAGCGGATCAGACCTTGCTCATCAATCCGGTAGTGATGGAAAAGCGTGCCGCGCGGGGCCTCGCATGCGCCCACGCCTTCGAGCGCGTTGTGGCGCGCGGTGGCGCGGACGTGCTTGGAAAGAATCTCTGAGTCGGCCAAAAGTTGTCGCATGCGCTCGATGCAATAAAGGATTTCGATGAGACGCGCATGGTGATAATAGAACGAACTGAGCACGGCGGTGCGCTGCAGCTCGTGGAACTCAGCCAGCTCCTGATCGGCACGTGGAGTGCCGCAGCGATCGGCCACATTCAAACGCGCGAGCGGGCCGACGCGATAGATGCCATCGGGATAACCTTGCGGCTTGTAATAGGTGGATTTTAGGTAACTCCAGGATTCGACTTTTTCACCGACAAATTCGAGATAAGCGGCCGGATCAAGGCGGTCAGCAATGATGTGCCCGGAGGCATCGGCAATGCGGACCTTGCCGTCGTAAAAAGTCAGGCCGCCGTCTTCCTTGACGATTCCCATGAAGAGAGTGGGGAAGTTGCCGAAGGTGGAGATTTCCTCGCGAAAACGTTCGGTGACGCTCTTGAGCCACTCGACGCTGCGCTCGGCGATGGCAAGGGCTTCGGGTAGAGCGGAGAGAATGGCATCGCGGTTCTGCTCGCTCAGCGGTTCGCTCACACCGCCGGGTACGACCCACGCGGGGTGAATACGCTTGCCGCCGAGGCGCTCGATGATCTGCTGGCCAAATTTCCGCAGCTGAATTCCATCGCGGGCGAGGCCAGGGTTCTTTTCGAGCACACCGAAAATGTTGCTTTTGGCTGGGTCGGCATCCATGCCGAGCAGGAGATCGGGGGAAGATAGGTGAAACAGGCTCAGCGCATGCGATTGCACCACTTGGGCCAGTCCGAAGATGCGGCGCAGCTTGTCAGCGGTAGGAGGAATGCGCACGGCCAGCAATGCGTCGCAGGCCTTTGCCGAGGCGATCAGATGGCTGACAGGACAGATGCCGCAGATGCGTGCCATCAAGGACGGCATTTCTGAAAACGGACGCCCTTCGCAGAATTTTTCAAAGCCGCGGAACTGGGTTACGTGGAAGCGCGCTTCTTCGACTTTGCCCTGATCGTCAAGGTGCAGCGTGATCTTCGAGTGGCCCTCGATGCGGGTGACGGGATCGATCGTGATGGTTTTGCGTTCAGGCAATCACTAGGCTCCAAAACGCGTGCGCGAACTCAACTCCGGCTTGCGGCCTTCGAGCAGCTCCGTGATGGCGTAAAAAATCGTGTCCGCGGAAGGCGGACAGCCGGGAATGTAGACGTCCACTGGGACCACCTCGTGCACGGGACGGGCGTACGGCAACAGGCGCGGCACCACCTGATTCGGAACTCCCGGGTTCAAATTCACGTTTTCCAGATAGGCGCGGGCATAGACTGACTTCGTGGGAAATGGATTGCGCATGGCCGGCACGTTCGCGGTGACGGCGCAATCGCCCAGCGAGACGAGGGTCTTGGTGTGGCGGCGAACGTGCTGAATCTTGTGCAAGTCCTCGTCGCTGCTGACTGCTCCTTCGACTAAAGTGATGTCCACTTCGGAGGGAAATTCCTTGGCGTCGACCAACGGGCTGTAAACCAGTTCTATTTTTTCAGCGAGAGCGATCAGGCGCTCATCCATATCGAGGAACGACATGTGGCAGCCCGAGCAGCCGTCGAGCCAGACGGTCGCGAAACGTTTTTTGTTCACTTGTGGTCGCCTCGCATCAGGGTGAGATAAGGCAGAAACTGCCGGCGTTTGAGCATTTCGGCTACGGAGCGGCCCTTTTCGAAGAGGGCGCCGGTGGGACAGACTTGCACGCATTTCCCGCAACTGGTGCAGGTGTCTGATTCACCCCAGGGTTGGTTCAGATCAGTGATGACTTTCGCTTCGATGCCGCGGCCCATGACATCCCAGGTGTGCGCGCCCTCGATTTCATCGCAAACCCGGACGCAGCGCGTGCAGAGAATGCAGCGGTTGTGATCGATCACGAAGCGCTCGTGAGAGGCGTCAACCGCTTCCTGCGGATAGCGATAGGGAAAATGAACGTGGGTGATGTCGAGCTTCTGGGCCAGTGTTTGCAACTCGCAATGCCCGTTGGAAACGCAAACCGAGCAAATGTGATTGCGCTCGGTAAGCAGCAACTCCAGAATCATTTTGCGATAGCGACTCAGCCGCTCGGATTTGGTTGTGACCTCCATGCCTTCTTCCACGCCGGTCACGCAGGCGGGAAGCAGTCGGTTGGAACCTTTGACTTCCACCAGGCACATGCGGCAAGCGCCGATGGTGGAAAGACCTTCCATTTCGCACAAGCGCGGAATGAAAATGCCATTTTGCCGGGCCACATCGAGAATGGTTTCCTCCGGGCGCGCGCTGAGGTCGCGGCCGTCCATCTTTAATGTCTTGACGCTGGTGGCCGGGCTCATGCGGGCGCTCCGTGCACAGGTTTGCACACACCCGCTGGGCAGCGATGCTCGTGAATGTGCGCTTTGTATTCTTCCGCAAAAGAACGGAGCGTGCTCACGACCGGGTTCGGCGCGGACTGGCCGAGGCCGCAGAGGCTGGTGTGTTTCATCAGATCGCAGAGTTCCTCGAGCATGGCGAGATCCTGATCGGTAGCGGTCATGCTGGTGATGGCGGAAAGGATGCGATGCGTCTGGTAAGTGCCGACGCGGCAAGGCACACATTTGCCGCAGGATTCGGTCATGCAGAAGTCCATGAAATATTTGGCGACATCGACCATGCAGGAGCTTTCGTCCATCACGATCATGCCGCCCGAGCCCATGATCGAGCCGGCGCGGGCGAGCGATTCGTAATCAACCGGCATGTCAAGAGATTCAGAGGGCAAGCAGCCGCCGGAAGGCCCGCCGGTCTGGACAGCTTTGAACTTCTTCCCTTCGGGAATTCCGCCGCCGATCTCAAAAACCATTTCGCGCAGCGTGATGCCCATGGGAACTTCTATCAGGCCGTTGTTGTTCACCCGACCGGCCAACGCGAAAACTTTTGTGCCTTTGCTTCTCTCTGTGCCGATGCTGGCGTACCACTCGCCGCCATTGCGAATAATGGGGGCCACGTTGGCGTAGGTTTCCACGTTGTTGATGAGAGTCGGCGCTCCGAACAGTCCTTCCATCGCCGGGTATGGCGGGCGCGGGCGGGGCATGCCTCGCTTGCCTTCAATGGACGCGATGAGCGCGGTTTCTTCTCCGCAGACAAACGCGCCCGCGCCCAGGCGAATCTCGATGCCGAAGTTGAATCGCGTTCCGCAAATGCTCGCGCCCAGCAGCCCCATTCTTTCCGCTTGGCGAATCGCAATGCGCAGCCGCTTAATGGCCAAGGGATATTCGGCGCGGACGTAAATGAATCCTTCCGAAGCCCCCACCGCATAAGCCGCGATCAGCATGCCTTCGAGCACGCGATGGGGATCACTTTCGAGCACGCTGCGATCCATGAAAGCGCCGGGGTCGCCTTCATCAGCGTTGCAGATCACGTACTTTTGCGTGCCAACAGACTTGGCGACCGTGCTCCACTTCAGGCCAGTGGGATAACCGGCGCCGCCGCGCCCGCGCAAACCGCTAGTCATCACTTCCGCGATCACTTCCTGCGGAGACATCTCTTCCAGTACGCGCATCAAGGCGCGGTACCCGCCGGCCGCGATGTAGTCCTCGATTCTTTCCGGATCGATTTCGCCGGAATTTTCGAGCACGATCTTTTTTTGCCGGCTGAAAAAAGGAACGTCCGTAGGACACGAGAGCCGCGCCACCGGCTGAGCTTCCAGGCTGTCCAGCAGTTCGCCCGCGTCATTGCCGGAAACGTGCTTGTACATCCGGTTCGAGTCAGTCGAGACCAGTGGTCCTTCCGCGCACAGCCCCATGCAACCGACGCCCTTGGCGCGGCAACGCCCGCCCCATTCGCGGCGCGTAATTTCTTTATCCAGCGCGTCTTTTACCGGCTGGCTTTGGCAGGAAAGGCAGCCCGCGGCCACGCACACATTGACATGATGAGGAAGCTGCCGCTGTGCCTCGCGCTCGCTCTCTGCAATTTGATCAAGTTCTTCAGGCGTCATGGTGCGTCCATTGCTTGAGTTGTTCGCGAATCGAGTAGGCAGTCACCTTGCCGACAACTTCCTGATCATAGACCACGGCTGGGGCCAGGCCGCACGAACCGAGGCAACGCGCGGTCAGTAGCGAGATTTTGCCATCTTCCGTCGTTTCACCCGGCGATACCTCCAGGTCACGCTCGACCGCTTCGAGCAGTAGCGAAGCGCCTTTGATATAGCAGGCAGTTCCCATGCAGATCACGCAGGTGTGCTCTCCAGCCGGCTTGAGGGTAAAAAAATGATAGAAAGTGGCGACGCCATAGGCCCGGCTCAGCGGAACCCGCAAAGATTTGGCAACATAGCGCAGGGCCTGTTCATCGAGGTAGCCGAACGCTTCCTGAACCGTGTGCAGGGTCTCGATCAACCCGCGCGGTTGCTGCCCCAGCCGGCGCATGGTGGCATCGACTAGTTTCCAGCGCTTGTCTTGCGTGGGGGCTGCCGGTTTTACGTAATATTGCACCACGTGCTTCTCCCGCTTGCCCCGGCTTCAACGGGCGGATGACCCGCCCAGAAAATATCAGTTACATAAGTACCGGGTCACGAAATATCTTCTCGTTTTCTCGCCAGGCACTGGCGGAAAAATTGCGTTGCCGTTCCGCCCACCAGAACACTATATGCCGGGCCCTTCCAACTCCATGCTTGTGATCACAGGTTTGTGTGACGAATGGACCCAGTAGAGTGCTGTTTTGGGCTTCACGCAATGAGCCGCGATCGCCTTCCTCAGTTGACCGCAGTTCGCGCGAAGTTGCTCGCTAAGTTGCGCGCTCGCCAAATGAAGAACTCCCCGCGAAAATTTCTGCGTGATCCAGTTCGTGACCATAGGACGTGAACGTTCGATTGCATGGTAACCACGCATTTCTCTTGCCTGCATTATTAGAAACTGACAACATTCGATTTGAATTTGGCGGGAGGAATTTGCACGTGAAACGCACAACCATTCTGGCCGCATTGCTCAGCACCGCGCTGCTTATCCCGGGTTGCGGTGACCCGGCTATCGGAAAGTTGCAGACCATCACCCTGTCAGCACAAGCCAGCAGCACTACCGGAGGCTTTTACAACCTGGTGGGCGAGGGTGGAACTCTCCAGCTGGTCGCGACAGGCGTCTATACGACGAAGACCTTGGTCGATCTTACGAACAAGGTAACTTACAACGTCACGATTGCTCCGCCGGGCCAAACCCTGGCCAACGGTGCCCTGCAGCTTCCTCCCCAGACGGCCACGCTCAACAGCACTGGTCTGATGACCGCGGTTCCGACCTTCGTTTGCACATGGACCAACGAGGGAACCGACACACAGCCATCCTATTTCCTGACGGGTTCCTACCAAGTGACGGCGACCTACAATGGAGTCACGTCGCAACCCATTTTCGTGGCCGTGGCTTCAGCGGCTGGCGATGGACCCAACGACGCCTGCGGCCCGTAAACGCAACGGATAAGACGCGCTGCAGAAAACTTCTGGATTCTTGATGAGACGAACCGCCCGGCCGGGCGGTTTTTCTTTTCGGGAGCTGGTAGGCGCGGCAGGAATTGAACCTGCAACCGTCGGATTAGAAATCCGATGCTCTATCCGTTTGAGCTACGCGCCCACGCTGCTTCCATTCTATTTGGTTGGCCGAACGCGTCAACCGGTTGGCATTGCGCTCGGGGACGTGCAAGGAGGGCGCGAAGAGTGAAACGCAGCCATGCAATCCTTTAGGATTTAGGCCATGGCTCCACGGGTTTCGTCTCGAAAAACGGGTCTGGCCCGCGCTCTTTCCAAGCTGGGGTATTGTTCGCGCTCTCAGGCCTTCGGCCAGATTCGCGGCGGAACGGTGAGCGTAAACGGCGTAGTCCGGCGCGATCCCGAATTTCCTGTCCGCATCGAGAAAGATCGAATTGAAGTCAATGGCGAGAAAATAAGCGCAGAACCAAAGACCTATCTCCTACTGAATAAGCCACGCGGAGTTGTGACCACCGCCTCCGACGACAAGGGCCGCAAAACAGTGTACGACTTGCTCGACCCGCACGGGCCGCGAGTTGGCCCGGTTGGCCGTCTGGACAAGGCGAGTGAAGGCCTTCTGTTATTGACTAACGATACGGAATGGGCGGCGCATGTGCTTGCCCCCGAAACCCATTTGGACAAGTTGTATCACGTGCAGATCGGGGCGATTCCAAATGCTGGCACGCTAGAACTCATCCGTAAGGGCATCAAGGATACGGATGGCGAGGTATTGCATGCCAAATCGGCTCGCTTGCTGCGTCAAGGTGAACGCAATAGCTGGCTGGAGATCATTCTCGATGAAGGAAAGAATCGCCAGATTCGCCGCATCTTTGCGGCCCTGGGAATCGAAGTGCTTCGACTGGTGCGGGTTTCGATCGGGCCTTTGGAGTTAGGGCAGCTGGCAAAAGGATCCGTACGATCGCTGACCGCGGATGAAAAAAAGAGGCTCGACGGGGACATGCAGAAGGGCCAAAGATCGAAGGCGTAGTTTCGCTGCGTGTGCCGAAACCTAGGATTTCTTTTGCAGGAACCCGACTTTGGCAAGCGACACGGAGGCGCTCTCCAGGCGTTGCAGGTCGTCAAGGGTGAAGTCCGGTCCAGACGTCTGCAAGTCATAGCCTTTGCGGCTGACCTGCACGACGCCAAGAACACTGCCTTCCGGGCCGAGCACCGGCGCCGACATCAGTTTCTGAATCACTGCCGCCTGCGGTTCTTCGCTGTTTTCCGGATTGCTTAGTTTGACGGTCTCGAAGATGCTGACGTGCTTCACCCGCGTGAAGTTGTTGTACAGTTCGACTTTCTTGGTTGTAGCCGTATGGGCTGCAACCGCCGAGGAACTGGAAACCGGAATTGTGCCCGCCGTCTTCAACTCCTCCGGGAAAAGGAACTTGAGCAGATTGTTTTCCACCCGGAGAATGGCAACTTCGCTGCGGCGCACCTGAAACATCTTCGCCAGTTCTGCGCCAACCTGCTCGGGTGTAGCAGCTTGTCCCAGGCCGGCCAAGCTGGATGGCTCGCGGGCGGGAGCGGTAGCCACAGCGGAAGAACCCGGATTGTCTTTATGTTTTGCCATGTCGTCTGCACGCTCATACCCCGGCGTGCTTCTGATGCTGACCTGCTTTGTAATCTCCATCAAGTTACCAAGGTACTTTGCCGTGGGAGACAACGCGTTAATCCCGCGTGAGAGGAAAGTTTTTCTCGCGCCAGCCGCGAATACCGCCATCCATCGAGAGCACGCCAGTGTAACCCATTCTTTGCAGATTGTCCGCGGCCAGAGCGGAACGGTAACCTCCGCCGCAGTAAAGAATCATCGGAGTGCTCAGCTCGGGCACTCGTTGCTCGATATCGCGCTCGATGATACCTTTGCCCAGGTGGATCGCGCCCGGCAAGTGATCCTTGGCGTATTCGCTTTCCTCCCGCACGTCGATCAGCAGAAATTTCTGGCCTTGATCCAGCCAGCTTTTGACCTCGTCAATGCTGGTTTCGCGAATCCGCTTCCTGGTGTCTTCCACAATTTTAAGAAAACGCGGCGAGTGTTGATGGGCCATAACGATCTCCATTCCAAAGCTGATCGCGGGCCTCAGCCCGCTCCACTGTAGATGCGCCCATTCTAGCGGACGATTGACTGGAACAAAGGAGGGTCGAGAAATCCGGTCTACTCGGCCGAGCCCGAAGCGACTTCCACGGCCTTTTCCGGCGAAGTGGTCGTTACTGGACACAAGTCCAAAAACTTCTGCAGGTCTCGCTGCAGCTTTTCGCGGTCGCCATCCTGGAGGTCGGTGAATTCGAAAGGTTGCAAACATCCTTTCGTGGCCCACATGGGAAATAGCATTACCGCTTTGCTGCGCACCGTGCATTTGCCCACATGAAACATCACTTCGACCTTGATGGCCTCGTCCAAAGGCCGATCCAGGTGCAGCAGCCCTCCAGTGAAGGAAAGTTGGTGAAGCCGGCCGTGAATCTGACGGCCATTTTCCAGCTGAACCAGGGCCAGCACTGTGCCCGCCAGTTTGACGCGCGGAGCACGGCGCAATTTCTCAGCTCCAGAAGAATTGGGCATGCGATTTGACTATGACATTACCTCGTGGTTCCCGGCAGATTACGAAAGATGGCGAACTACCCGCCTCTTGTTTAGGCTATTTCTCGTTTCCTTCGTTCAGCAATCGGCGTTCTCCCTTGCGGGACAGTTTTTTTTTGGGCAAGCGGCTTGACGAGTAAGACGAAAAAGATTACTGCGGTTACTTTACCCTGCCGTTCTTCCGCCGTAAGCTCCGTTTCGATGGGATTCAATGCGCTGGTGATGTGCCGGGACCAGCAGTCACAGCAGGCGCTCTCCGCTGCCATGGAGGCGCTGGGCATGGACCAAATCCTGTGTGCCTCGGTGTCCGAGACCTTGGATCTGATGGTGCGCGAGCGCCACTCAGCCTTGGTACTGGACTTTGATCAGCCCAATGCTGCGCTGGTAGCGCGAATGGCGCGCCTGGCGCCGGCCCAAAGCCGTCCCGTAATCTTCGCCATGATCGGGGCACTGACCGAGATCGGGCAAACTTTTCAGGCAGGAGCAAATTTCGTTCTCTACAAACCTTTGGCCGCGGAGCAGGTTTTGCGCTCGCTGCGAGCTGGCCGCGCTTTCATGAAGCCTGACCGCCGGCAATCGGCGCGTCAAAAGCTGGAAACTCTGGTTTACCTGCAGTTCGGCATCGTGGCTCTGCCGGCCATGGTTCTGGACCTCACGCAGGACGGTTTAGCATTGCAGGCGCCGGAGCCGTTGCCTCCGATTCGGGAAGTTCCGTTGCGCTTCGCTTTGCCCGGCACTTCTCACCTGATTGAAGGCCGGGGCGAGGTGGTTTGGGCGGACGACTCCGGTCGCGCTGGGGTCCTCTTTACCCAACTCCCGCCAGCGGCCCGCAAACAGCTCAAGCAATGGCTGGCGAGTCGCGAGACGCGCGCCAAAGCCTCCCTTCGCACCACACCGCCAGCGAAAAGACGCAAAGTGCTGCAAACGGTCTTGCCCTGAGTTGCAACTTACTTCCGCACTCCCCCGCTGGGAAACTTTTCAAAGTTTCAGCCCGTCACAAAACTCTAACTGCGCGTGCTAGACTCCCACTCTTGTTCGTGCAATGTCTGAACTGACCTACCTTTCTGCTGCGGCGATGGCGAAACATGTACGCCAAGGTCGGCTCTCGCCGGTCGAATTGATTGAGGCCCACCTGGCGCGGATAGAGAGACTGCAACTGCAGTTGAATGCGTTTGTGCACGTTGATGCGGACGGCGCTCGCCAACAGGCTCGCGATGCAGAAGAAGCGGTCGGGAGCGGCAGGGAACTGGGCCTGCTGCACGGGGTTCCGATCTCGATCAAAAGCGCGATCGCCGTCCGCGGAATGCCCTGGGAATGCGGCACCAGGTTGCGCACCGGCGTGATTGCTGAAATCGATGCGCCTTTAGTCGCGCGGCTGAAAGATGCCGGCGCAATCATTCTCGGCGTGACCAACTGCGCGGAACTCCTGATGGCATGGGAAACCGACAACGTTCTTTATGGCCGCACTAACAATCCCTGGGATTTTTCCCGCACGGCCGGAGGGTCGAGCGGCGGCGAAGCGGCAGCAATTGCCTCAGGGTGTTCTGCCGCGGGGGTTGGCAGCGACGGCGGCGGTTCAATTCGCGTCCCCGCACATTTCAGCGGAATTTGCGGGCTGAAACCTACGCCAGGTCGAATTCCTTCGACAGGACATTTCCCGGCTTCGGTTGGGCCATTTGCGTTGATCGGCGTGGTCGGGCCGATGGCGCGGACAGTTGCCGATTTGAAATTGTTGTTCGAAATCATGCAAGGGCCGGACGATGGTGATACTTCATCTGCGCCGCTCCCGGTTGGTTGGCCCCGGGCGGACGACTTGAGGAGATTGCGCATCGGCTACTTCGAAGATGATGGCCGCACGCCCGTGACGGCAGAAACGCGCGCCGCTGTGCAGGCTGCCGTAGAAGCCTTATGCCGCGCCGGGTTTCAAGTGGAACCTTTTCGCCCGGAGGGTCTCGATCTAGCCAGGGAGCTTTGGTGGCAGTTCTTCGGAATTGCCGGAGGCATGCTGCTCGATCTCATGATCAAAGGCCGCAAGCATCAGTTAAGCCCGGTTTTGAAGACCTATTTGTCGGGGATTGCATCGCAGCATGCGCACACTGGCCAATCTTTGCTTGACGCCTGGGTGCAGCGTGACGAAGTTCGCCTGAAGATCTTCGCGCAGATGCGTGATTTCCCGGTTCTACTTTGTCCCGTGGCGGCGATTCCCGCTTTCCGCCATGGCGAGCGCACCTGGGAGATCGACGGAAAGAAGATCGACTATCTAGACGCTTGGAGTTATTGCGCCTGGTTTAATCTGCTCGGCATGCCCGCCGCTGTCGTGCCTATGACGCGCTCAGCACAAGGTTTGCCAATTGGAGTGCAAATCGCCACGCTTCCTTGGCAGGAAGAAACGGCTCTCGCGGTTGCCGCGGAACTCGAAAATCAGCGCGGCGATTGGTTGCGTCCGCCGATTGTTTAGGTCTTCCCACGCCAGTAGTGCTTTTATACTATTCCGCCCATCTTTCCAGGGGAGATAGGCTCGACACTACCCGTCGGCTGAACTGGGTCAGCTCGATGCGGCCTTTATAAAATCGGAAATGTCCAAGGGAATTTTTCGCCATCGCGCGCTGCCCGGATTGTTTATCTTTTTGTTTCTCTCGGCGGTCTATCTCTACGCGTTTCCCCAGCCCAACCTGATCTACCCGGTCATCGTGTTGTTGCATGCACTTGGAGGATTGGTCGCCGTAATTTTATTGCTCGTCTATCTCGTCAGCGTGCTCAAAACCTCAAGCTGGACGGCCCGTTTGGGCTGGATTTCGCTGCTTGCCGGCGGAATTCTCGGCGTGATCCTCATTAAGCTCGGCACTTCTCGCAGTGAATGGGATTGGCTGTACCTGCACATCGTTCTTTGCCTCGCCGGTGTCGGTTTTCTTCTGGCAGACCGAGCCGGACAACGCGGCTGGCTTGCCTCGAAGCCTGCGAGCGCGACTTTACGTATTGCAATCTGCCTGTTTCTGCTCGCGGGCCTTTCCTATGCCGCTCGTTACATCCGCGAATCGCGCTGGCAAAGCCGCAGCCGCATCGAAAACCCGCTTATGCCGGCGGCCAGCATGAACGGCGAAGGCGATGGCCCGAACGGCCCGTTCTTTCCCAGCTCCGCGCAGGTTTATGGTGGACAGAAAATTCCCAGCAAGTTTTTCATGGAGTCAGACTCGTGCAAGCGCTGCCACGAAGATATTTACAACCAGTGGTTCAGTTCCGCCCACCATTTTTCTTCATTTAATAACCAGTGGTACCGCAAAGCAGTTGAGTATATGCAGGATACCGTCGGAACGAGGCCTTCAAAATGGTGTGGCGGCTGCCACGATCCGGCAGTGCTTTACAGCGGCCTGATGGATACACCGATCAAACAGATTGTCCATCGTCCCGAGTCCCAAGCTGGCCTTGGCTGCATGATGTGCCATTCCATTGCAGACGTGAAAAGCACCATGGGCCAGGCAGATTTTTATTTGGAATATCCGAAACTTCACGAATTGGCGGCCGCGAAGAATCCCCTTGTGCGCGAGCTGCACGATTTTCTGATTAAGCTGAATCCCGAGCCGCACCGCCGCGTTTTTCTCAAGCCTTTCATGCGCGAGCAGACGGCAGAATTTTGCTCGAGCTGCCATAAAGTTCACCTCGATGTGCCGGTGAATCATTACCGCTGGTTTCGCGGCTTCAACGAATACGACAACTGGCAGGCCAGCGGCGTTTCCGGCCAAGGCGCGCGGTCTTTTTATTATCCGCCAAAGCCGCAGCAGTGCGCCGACTGCCACATGCCGCTCACGCCGTCGAAGGACTTTGGCAATGTCGAGGGCAAAGTCCATTCCCACCGTTTTCCCGCAGCAAACACGGCTCTGCCGACGGCGAATGATGATGCCGATCAACTCAGGATCACCGAAGATTTCTTGAAGAATAAAATTCTCAGCGTGGATATTTTCGCGTTCTCGCCCGAGCGCAATGAATCGTCATCAGGACCAGTGGGGCAATCGGAGTTGTCCACAACTTTCGCCGTTGGCGAAGAAGCCGAGACCAAAATCACGCCGGCAGCGGAAACCGAAGCAGTGCCCGTTACTGCGCCACTCAACCGTGTGCAGGCTGTGGTTCGCCGTGGAGATACAGTGCGCGTTGATGTCGTTGTCCGCACAAAAAAGATCGGCCATTTTTTCCCTGGAGGCACGGTCGACGCCTACGATACCTGGCTCGAGCTGAAAGGCACTGACGAAAAAGGCCAAATAGTTTTCTGGAGCGGCATGGTCGAAGATAACGGCAAAGGCCCGGTTGAAAAGGGTGCACACTTTTACCGGTCGCTACAGATTGACGCGCACGGGAATCCAATTAACAAACGCAATGCGTGGGCCACGCGCGCAGTCGTCTACGTTCACTTGATTCCGCCCGGAGCGGCAGATACGGTGCACTACCGTTTGCATGTTCCGGAAAATGCCGGCAGCAAGATCACGCTGCACGCCCGCCTGTGTTACCGCAAATTCTCCTGGTGGGAAACGCAGTTCGCATTCGCAGGAGTTCCAGATCCTTCATCAAAGTCGGGCGTAACGCCCGACTACGACGATCGCCCATTCATTTTCACCGCGCCATTGCGGGGTGTTTCTGCCATGCGGGAAGAGATTCCCGACTTACCCATAGTCGTGCTCGCTGAGGACGAAGTCAGGCTTAATGTCGCTCCACACGGCTCGCCGGCGCCACAGCCGAGGACTGTTCTACAAGCCGACGACTGGCAACGCTGGAACGATTTTGGAATTGGTCTATTCTTGCAAGGCGATCTGAAAGGGGCCGCGGCGGCTTTTCAGAAAATCACCGAGATCGACCCCAAGAATCCAGATGGCTGGGTCAATCTCGGACGTTGCGCGGTCCAGGAAGGTGACATGGAGCGCGCCCGCGTCGTGCTCACCAAAGCTTTGCAGCTTAGTCCTGATCTCGCGCGTGCCCATTATCTCTACTCCAGAGTCCTGCGCAGCGACGGCAATTATGACGGTGCTGCCGCCGAGTTACATAAAGTCCTGGCGCAATATCCGCGTGACCGCGTCGCATTGAACGACTTAGGCCGCACCTTTTTCCTTCAGCGAAAATATTCCGATGCAGTAAAAGTTCTGGAGTCGGTCCTGGCAGTCGATCCCGAAGATTTGCAGGCACATTACAATTTGATGCTCTGTTACAGCGGCCTTGGCGACGAAAAACTGGCCCACGAGCACCAAATGCGCTATCTGCGCTTCAAAGCCGACGAATCGGCGCAGACCATCACCGGCCCATATCGCCGGCTTCACCCCGAAGACAACAATGAACGCCAAGCGGTTCACGAGCATGTGTCAGTGCCGATTTCCAACATCTCCGCAAAACGTTTAGCGGCGGGTGTCCTCCCCCGCCGGGCCGAGCGCAGCTCGGCAGATCGCGGAGCCATTTCCGCAGGGGCCTCCCAATAAAATGCGCGATCTAATTCTTTCACTGCTCTTTCTTTCCAGCATCCATGCTGCTGCCCAACAAACTCACTTTCGCGACATCACCTCTCAGGCCGGCATCCATTTCACCCATAACAACGGCGCGTTCGGCAAAAAATATCTCCCTGAAACCATGGGCCCCGGCTGCGCCTTCATCGATTACGACAACGACGGCTGGCCCGACATTCTACTGGTCAACGGCGAAAACTGGCCCGGCCATCCCGGCCCCGCCACCACGCTCAAGCTCTATCACAACAACCACGACGGAACTTTCACCGACGTCACGCAAAAAGCTGGCCTTGCCGTTCCGATGTTCGGACTCGGGGTCGCGGTCGGCGATTACGACAACGACGGCTACGACGATCTCTTCATCACTGCCGTTGGCCAAAGTCATCTTTTTCATAACAACGGGAATGGAACCTTTACCGATGTCACTAAATCTGCAGGCCTTTGGGGGCCGAACGAATTTTCCACCAGCGCCGCCTGGGTGGATTACGACCGCGACGGCAAACTCGACCTCGTCGTCGCCAATTATGTGCAGTGGTCGGTCGCCAACGATCTCTATTGCACGCTCGATGGCACGCACAAATCATATTGCACTCCCGAGTCTTACAAAGGCGCATCCGTTCGCCTCTGGCACAATCTCGGTAACGGCAAATTCGAAGACGCCACGCAAAAAGCCAAAATTTACGATCCCACTTCCAAGAATCTTGGCATCGCCATTCTCGACTACAACAATGACGGCTGGCCTGATATTCTTCTGGCCAACGACACTCAGCCCAATAAGCTCTACCTCAACAAACATGACGGCACGTTTGAAGAGCACGGCGTGGCCGCAGGTATAGCTTTCAGCGAAGATGGCGTCGCCCGCGCCGGCATGGGCGTTGACGCCGCCGACTATGACCGCTCCGGCCACGCCAGCATCATCATCACGAACTTTGCCAATCAGATGCTTTCGCTCTACCACAACGAAGGCAACGGACTCTTCGTCGACGAAGCGCCCAGCTCTGAAGTGGGCCGCGCCACGCTCGTTACCCTCGGCTTCGGCTGCTTTTTTTTCGACTACGACAATGACGGATGGATGGACATTCTGGTCGCCGACGGCCACATCGAAGACCAGATCCAGCGCGTGCAGAAGCGCGTCAGCTATGCTGAGCCGCCGCATCTGTTCCGCAATCTCGGCGGAGGAAAATTTCAGGAAGTAACCGACTCTCTCGGCGCAGACTTCGCCTCACCCAAAGTCGCCCGCGGCGCCGCCTACGCCGATATCGACAACGACGGCGCACTCGACGTTCTCATGACCACTAACGGAGGCCGCGCTTTGCTCTTCCACAACGAGGGAGGCACGAACCATAGCCTGCGCGTGAAACTCAAAGGCACAAAATCAAACCGGGATGGGATTGGCGCGGTCGTTCGGCTCACTTCCGGAAAGAACCAGCAATCGCAAATGCTGCACAGTGGCTCGAGTTACTTATCGCAGAGTGAACTTGTGTTGACCTTTGGAGTTGGCGGCGACACAAAAGTCGATGCCATCGAAATCGTCTGGCCCAGCGGCCAAATCGAGAAGCTTTCCAGTATCAACGCCGGCCAGACCGTCACGGTTAAAGAAGGCAAGGGCATCGTTACCAGTGCTGCCTATGCCAAATCTTGGTCATCCGGGAAGCAAAAGTGAGTATGCCCTAGTTTTCCTCTGTGGTTCTCTGTGTCCTCTGTGGTTAAATTCTTTTGCGCATGCATCGAAAACTTCTGATTGCGGGAGCAGCGAGCATCCTCGCCGCGCTGTCAATCTTTGCCGCCGCACCGCAAAAAAGCACGCCACCAAATCCCGCTGGAGCCGCCCGCCTCAACAACCTTGGCGCGGCCTACATGAACCAGCAGCTTTTTGAGAAAGCCCTCAGAGCCTTTCAGGACGCGGCCGCACTCGATCCTGATCTGCAAATCGCGCGGCTCAATCAAGGCATCGCGCAGCTCAATCTGGCGCATCTCGACGCCGCTAGGCCCCTGCTCGAAGAAGCCATCAAGCGCGGGCCCGACGATCCGCACGCCTGGTACAACCTCGGCCTGCTCCGCAAAAATTCAGCCGACACGCCCGCTGCC
>Ga0335076_10000746_pt1 | contig 30514 bp, 28 predicted proteins | sample Lox_Sample_25_FD_206717 | JGI IMG/M metagenome (GOLD analysis project Ga0335076, IMG submission 206717) | Soil microbial communities from Loxahatchee National Wildlife Refuge, Florida, United States - Lox_Sample_2.5 | ecosystem: Environmental > Terrestrial > Soil > Wetlands | place: USA... | reverse complement strand
TGCCCGCTCCTGTTCCCGGTCTCCGGCCGCGGGGCCCGGCGGCAGCCCGGTCCCGTCTGCCTGGGTCTGGCTGGTCATGAAGCCTCGCTTCCTCGTCAGCTGGCGGCGCGTCCGTCCGGCCCGCCCCAGCAGAAGTGGGCTCTGGCCGGTCAATAGTTCCCGGCGACTCTCCGCGGCCGCGGTGATACACGGCGCCAGCGCCCAGGCCGAGCAGGTCGGTCCTGACGTTGCCGCACAGAGTGTCCGCCTACGACGAGCAAACTGTGCTCCGCTCCCGGCAGGGTGCTCAGGTGTCGGCGACCTGATGCCCGCCCGCCTCGTCGAGGGCGCCGCTGATCGCGTCGGCCGGCAGCGGCCGGTCACTGGCCACGGTCACGCGCGAAACGCCGCGGGGACGAGATCGACGGTCACGGCGGAGACCCCGGCGAGGCCGTTCAACTCGTTGGTCACCGCGCTCACGCAATGCTCGCGTCTTTCCGTTTCGTCCTGGCCGAGCACGCACACGTCCCTGGCAGCCGCGCCCGCCAGGTCACGCATGGCCTCGCCGGCCCTGGCGGCGTCCTCCTGATGCACGGCCCTGCGGTCGCCCTGGTCGGCGTCTGGCCTTGGTCGGCCTCCGCGCGGGCGGGCTGCCTGGCCGCATAGTCGGCCCGCCCGACGGCGGCGGTCAATTCGCGCGCCGGCCTCGCGGCGGGCGCCGTCACGACGGCGGTCGCGGTCGCGTAGTTCACCACCGCCGACACCCCCGTCAGCCCGTTCAGCTTCTTCGTAACCCGGCCGCGCACGCCGCACAGGTCATCCCCTCGATCAGCAGCTCGACTTCTCGCGTACCGGGCATGGCGGCCGGTTCCGCCGTCGCTGTCACGCCACCGCCTTCCCGCTGCCTTGCTTGGCAGAACTGTCTGACGCCGGCCGGGCCTGGCCCGCGAGATGCTGTCCTGGGTGAGCGTTGCCGTCGCCGTCCGGCCGCGTGCTTGCGAGTTGCTGAGCCGTCTCGCTCGCAGTGGTGCCGGCGGCGGCGATCCGGGTGGCGTCGGTCCCGCCGCCCGGCGAATGCGGCGGATCCTCCAGCAGGTAGACGGCCGTCCCGGCGGCTGGATGAACGTCGGCCTGCGCGTAGCCGTCCGTGATGGCCGGCCCCGCGGTCCCGGTACGGACGGTTCTGGCCTGGCAGCACAGCAGGGCCGCCCCCGCCAGCGCGATCAGGTGCTGCGCTTCGTCGGCGCCAATGGTCTGCCCGCCGATCAGGTCCGCGACAGCAGTGCCGACCAGGCCCGCCGCCGCGATGCCCGACGGCCAGGCCAGCCCGCCGACAGCGCCGGACGGGTCGCGCCGACCGCGAACGCGATAGCCAGCGCCAGGTCGAACGACCCGAGCTCGTGCACGGCGTGCGTCCCGGCGTCATGGTCGTGCCCCAGCACGAGCAGCGGCACCGTGATTGCCAGCTGGGCGAGCGCAACGGCGAGCAGGCCGCTGCGCAGGGCCGCACTCCGGCGCCGCCTCGCTGGGGCCGGGGGGACGGCCGCTAGCACCCGGGGCGTGAGGTCGTGGTCGAGGAAGGAGCCCCCGAGCCGGCCCCGACGCGTCATTGCGTGCGCGCGCTGCTGCCAACTCAGGCAGGCGGCACATTCTGCAAGGTGCGCCTCGACCAGGCCGGCGGGCACGCCGGGGTCTTCGCCGTCGATCCGGGCCGAGACTGCCTCGCGCATCGTGTCGCATTCCATGACTCACCGGTGCGGGGATAAGCGCGGAAAGTTCCCGCCCTCGGGCGAGAACTCCACTACAGAGTGTCGTAGTCTTGTGCCGTGGACGAGCTGACCTCCCTTGCCCGTGCCGCCGGGCGTGGTGACAGAACCGCGCTAGCCGGCCTCGTCCAGCGGACCCAGGGCGACGTGTGGCGGCTGTGCGCCTACCTGGTTGACCCGGCCGCCGCCGACGACCTCGCCCAGGACACTTACCTGCGAGCTATCCCCGCGCTGCACAAGTTCCGCGGCGACGCGTCGGCCCGCACCTGGCTGCTGGCCATCGCCCGGCGCGCCTGCACCGCGGAGATCGGCGCCCGGATCCGGGACCGGCAGCTCGCCGTCCGCCTCGCGGCCGCCCCAGCCGGCGCCCTGGGCCAGCCGCCCGCCGAGCCGGGCGCCCAGGCCGCGGCCGATGAGCTGCTGGCCGCGCTGACTCCGGACCGGCGGGCGGCGTTCGTGCTGACCCAGATGCTCGGCCGCTGCTACGCCGAGGCCGCGGCTATCTGCGGCTGCCCGATCGGAACGATCCGTTCCCGCGTCGCCCGCGCCCGGGAGGATCTGGACGCTATGACAGCGGACCCGGAGGCGGCCCCGCGGCCCAAGTCAGCCAACGGGACCGGCCGCTTAGGCGGACACTCTAACGGACCGGCGAAGAGAGCGCCTGCCTGGCGGCAGGTCCCGGCATATAACCGCGATCCGGCTCCGCTGCCGACGGTGCCGCGCACGCTCGGGCTGCGGAGCGCTTGATCGTCCTCGACCACGGCCAGGTAGTGGAACCGGCACCTGCACGCAGCCGACCCGGCGCCGGCGGCGTGCTCTAGGCGATGATCGATGCAAGAGTGCCGACCGACCACACGGTGGCATGCCCAGCTGCGCGAGAATACGGGGAGGTCCTATGGATTCGGTGGCGCTCACCGGCGGCACGGTCGTCGACATCGCCTCAGGCCAGTACCGTCCTGGTCAGGTCGTGGTCGTCTCCGGCGGCCGGATCGCCGAGACCGGCCCGGTCGGCCAGGTACATATCCCGGCCGGCGCGGACCAGCGGGATGTCTCGGGTAAGTGGATAGCGCCTGGCCTGATCGACATGCACTGCCACCTGACCCCGCTGTCGGACAACGTGCCGCTGGAATTCTTCCTGGCCTGCGGCGTCACCACCGTCCGTGACCCGGGCGGGCACGCCACCGAGCAGCGGCTGCTGCGCGACTCGGTCCGCGATGGCACCCGCGCGGGGCCGCGCATCCTCGCGTCAGGTGAGATACTCGACGCGATCCCGCTGGTATCGGCCGCTCATCGGATCCTCGCCGACACCCCTGAGCGCGGCACCGCGGCGGTGCGGCACCTGGCCGCGCAGGGCATGGACTGCATCAAGATCTACAACAGCATCACCGAGGACGTGCTCGCCGCGATCGTCGCGGCGGCGTCCGGGGAAGGCCTGTCGGTGATCGGGCATGTACCGCGGTGCATGAGCATGCGCCGCGCGGTCGAGATGGGCGTCACCGGCCTGGAACACATCCGCGTCACTGGCCTGGACTTCCTGCCCCAGGGGCAGGCGAAGGAACTGGACGGACTGCCGCTGGGCGAGCGTGAACCCCGGCTGTGGCAACTGATCGACCTCGATGCCGCCTGGGCGGAGGACCTGATCGCGCTCCTGGCCGATCGCCGGGTGACCCTGGACCCGACATTGGTTGTCGACGAAGTCGTCTACCGAGCGGGCCTGCATGCTCAGCGCGATCACCCCGGCAACGACCGGCTGCCCGCCGCGACCCGCGCTAAGTGGGCCGCCTACACGCCAGGGCCGCAGTACGCCATTCCCGCTGAGCTTCGCGTGGCGGCGGCGGACATGCTGGGGAAACGCCAGGAGTTCGTCGTCCGCTGCGCCCGCGCCGGAGTCCGGATCGTGGCCGGGACCGACGGCGCCGGGCTGGGCGACCTGCTGCCTGGCTTCGCACTGCACCGCGAGCTCAGCCTGCTCCGCGACTGCGGCCTGCCAGCCCGCGACGTCCTGGCAGCGGCCACCATCGGCGCCGCCGAAGCCCTTGGGATGGCAGACCAGATCGGCAGCATCGAGCCGGGGAAAATGGCCGACATCACCGTGTGGAACACCGACCCGCTCACCACCCGGCTCACGCAATCCGCCCTTGACCTGGTGATCACCGCAGGGCGGGCCCATGACCCGGCTGCCCTGCTGGCACAAGCCGCCGCCGGCCCCTGACGCCCGCCCCCCGGCATCACCGATCGTCGCACCTGCCCAGCCTGCGCCCATGCCGAGGAGGACGCTGACGCGCCCGGCAGGCGCGTACTCGTGGTATCAGGAGCGTCGCCGTCTCCGCAGGGCATGCTATGGCCGCGCGCTGTTCCCCGGCCGTCGCGGGCAGCCTGGTGCCCAGCCACAGCAGGTGTTCAGCGGGGGAACAGGCATTCCGGCGTGGTTCCAGGGCGGCGGAGGTCGGCGCCAGGCCAGTTCCGCAGTGGCTGGGTCCGAGTAGTCATCCGGCGGACGGAAAGCTGCGGTCAGCATCCGGATACGGGCCCGCCACAGCTGCAGGCCGGCCTGCAGCTGGGCGCGGCCTCGTCTCCAGGCCGGGGGGCGGACTGGCCATCGCGCCGTCCCGGCCGGGCCGGTCAGCTGGGCCTGGCCATGAGCAGCCGCGGACTGCCGTCGGCCCGGCTGGGAAACAGCCGCTTGGTGTGCCAGCCGCTGGCCCGGTACAGGCTGACGGCCGGCCGGGCCGCCGGATGGGTGACCAGCCAGCGCGGCTGTGGCCCGGACGCGGCGACGATGGCGTCGTGCAGCGCCTGGCCTGCGCCGTGGCCGCGGGCGCCGGGCCGGACGGCCAGTTCGCACAGTTCAAAGGGGTCGGTAGTGGAGGCCTGCCCGGTGCCGGCGATGACGGGATCGGGCCACCGGGGGACGCCGTATCCGAACCCGGCCAGGGCCGGCCCGTGTCCCTTGAACGCGAACGCCAGCACGAACGCGGGCTGCCTGGCGTCCGCGAGCATGCGAGTGGTCAGCTGCCGGGCGTGAGCGGGCGTCTCCTTCCACGGCGGAGCCGCGAATGCCGCAGCAGCCAGGTCGCTCAGCTCGCTCGCCAGGTCATGGTGATGATCGTGAACTGCGCGTCGTTCGGCCGGGCTGACGCGACAAAGGCGGTCATGTCCTATCGCGCCGTTCTGGCCGGCTCACCGTCGCGGACGAGTGGGTGCCCATCCTGATCCTCTCGCCGCTCAGTCCGCTCCGGGAAGGGCGAAATGCGTGACCATAGCTGTTGCGAAGCCTGTGCAACAGCTTACATCTCTGGCTATCACGGTGCAATTAATTTGCAATTACCATGTGATCGCAGTACTTCTTTGGCTGACGGTACTCGTGGCCGACTGTGACCTGAGGGAGCTAATGGACGTGTCAGCCGGAACGGCGCGGCCCGTCATCCGGTACGGCACTGCGGTTCTCCACCGGCCGTGCGCCCGGGTGGACTCGTTCGACGCTGGCCTGGAGGCCCTGGTCGAGGACATGTTCGCCAGCATGTACGCCGCTGACGGCGTCGGGCTGGCGGCTAACCAGATCGGCGCGAGCCTGCGGGTGTTCGTCTACGACTGCCCGGACGCCTCCGGCGAAAACCAGGCCGGTCACGTCATCAACTCTGTCCTGACGACCATCGGCGCCGTCGCGCCCCCGATGATCGGTCCCGAGGCGTGCCTGTCGGTGCCCGGCCAGCAGGCGGAGGTCAGCCGGGCGGCCGTCGCGACCGTGACCGGGACCGACGTGCGCGGCCGCCCCGTCACCGTCACGGGGACGGGACTGCTCGCCCGGTGCCTGCAGCACGAGACCGACCACCTGGGCGGCACCGTCTACGTGGACCTGCTGCCTGCCGGCGAGCGGGCGGCGATCCTGGCCGCCGCGGGACTGCCCGGCCGCCACCGCCGCGGCGGGCTGGACCGGTCCCGGCTCGGCCGCCAGGCCGTCGGCCAGGTCCGTCCGTCCCCCTGACGGACGGACGCCGGCGGTGCGTACCTGGACCATCTGACCCAGGTGGCCGTTGCTTGCAGGTGTGCCTAGCGGCCGGCGATCACGGCCCACCGGGGGTGGGTGCCGAGCAGGCTGTCCAGCGGGCTCAGCCCGTCGGTGACGGCCCATTCCACGTCGCGCAGCCGCTCGAGGCGCGCCCGGCCCCACGGGCTGGCCTCGACCAGCGCTACCGCCTCATCCGGCGTGAGCCCGCCCCGGTAGGGGAGCGCGGCGCTCATCTGCTCGGTGTAATGGTCGTGGTGGTCGTTTGCCGGCCGGCGGATCAGGTCGGCCAGGGCGCGGGCGCGCGCCCGCAGCTGGTCGGCGGCCGCGGTGCCGCGGCCGGTCCAGCTGCCCTCGATGAGGACCAGCCGGCCGTCGGGGGCGACGGCGTGCCAGGCGGCCAGCGCGGCGGCCGGGTCGGGCAGCGTCCAGATCAGGTGCCGTTCGATGACCGCGTCGAAGGCGCCCGCCGGCGGGTGCACGGCGTCCGTTTCCGTGACGCTGATCGCCAGTCCCCGGTCGGCGGCCTTGGCCTTCAGCCGGGCGAGCATGCCGGGCGCGAAATCGGCGGCCGTCACCGCATACCCCTGGGCAGCCAGCAGCAGCGACAGGAACCCGGTGCCGGCGCCCATGTCGAGCACGCCGGCGGGCGGCTCGGGCAGCAGCCGGCGCAGCGTCGCCGCCCAGGCCGCCTGCTCCTGCGGGCGCTGCGGATAGTGCGACGGCGAACTGTCGTAGGTAGCCGCGTCAACATCCCAGAAATCGCGGATGTCATCAGCGACGCCGTCCCGGGGTGCGTCAGAGGTCGCGTTTCCGCCTTCAGGTTCCATGCTACGAACGCTAATGCGGAAAACAGTCAGCTGCAACCTAGTGGCGATAGCGGACGGTGGTTCAGCATGGCGGTCGCGTCCGGCGGAGCGCGGGATCGGGGTGGCTGGTGAAACCTAGGCTCCGGTACAGATGCTGCCCATCCGGGCTGGCGTTCAGGTCGACCTGGCCGAGTCCCTGGCCGTCGAACCAGCCGAGCAGCGTCTGCGTCACTGCCCTGGCGTGTCCGCGCCCGCGGTACGCCGGGTCGGTGACGACGCCGAACACGTGCCCTACACGGCCGCCCGGATTGAACGGGCTCGGCAGCCGCCGGTCGATGGCGCCAATCCCGCAGCAGGCGAGGCGGGCGCCCTCGTCGGTGACGACTACCCGCATCGAGTTATCCGCCAGCGCCGCGGTAAGTGCGGCGGCGCAGGCAGCCCGCCACTGATCACCGGGCGGTGCGGAACCCCAGGTTCCGGCCAGGCTCGCGAACAGAACGGCGCGTAGCCGGACCAGCTCGGGCACGTCGTCCTCGAAGGCTGCGCGGGCGCTGCGGCCTGTCACTGGAGGCCGCCGTCCGGGGTCGCGGACGAGTGGGTAGCGATGAGCAGGCTGAGCTCCGCGGCGACCGCGTCGGCCGGCCGGTCCTCGTAGCGGGCCAGCAGCGTCACGGCCAGGTCAGCGAGGAACAGGAACCCGGCGGCCTTCTCGGCGTCGCTAAGACCGGCGAGCAGCGCGTCGGCGCTCGCCAGGTCACCGCGGTGGCGGGCAGCGATGATGCCGGCCGCGGCCTGGGCTGACTCGGCCGCGGCGCGGAAGGAGGCCGCCGGGTCGGTACTCACGGCACGAGCGGCGACGCCTTGCCCGCGGCCTTGGCGGCCTGGAGGCGGGCGCTCACATCCGTCCAGCTGACCAGGTCCCACAGCTTGCTGACGTAGTCGGGGCGGACATTGCGGTACTGCAGGTAATAGGCGTGCTCCCAGGCGTCGAAGACCAGCAGCGGGGCGGAGCCGACCCCGACGTTGCCGTGATGGTCATACAGCTGCTCGATGATCAGCCGGCCGGAGACCGGCTCGTAGCCCAGCACGCCCCAGCCGGAGCCCTGCACGCCGGTCGTCGCGGTCGACAGCCGCTTGCTGAACCCCTCGAACGAGCCAAAGTACTCGGTGATCGCGTCGGCGAGCTCGCCATCCGGTCGGCCGCCCCCGTCAGGGGAGAGGTTCCTCCAGAAGATCGAGTGCAGGACGTGGCCGGACAGGTTGAACGCCAGCGTCTTCTCCAGGCCCACGGTCACAGTCGGCCCCGCCGAATCGCCCGCCTCGGCGAGCTGTTCCAGGGTGTCGTTCGCGCCCTTGACGTAGGCGGCGTGGTGCTTGGAGTGGTGCAGCTCCAGGATCTCGCCGGACATTGCGGGCTCCAGCGCGCCGTAATCGTAAGGCAGGTCGGGAAGCGTGTAGATGGCCACGGGCAGCTCCTTCGGTCGTACCGGCCAGAACCTTGCTCATGCTTATTCTCTGCAGCCGCACAAAGAAAGTAAATGCGACCTAATCGCAAGCATACAGACGGCGTTCCCGCCGTTCCATGCACCGGCTCCTGTTCGGCCTGGACCGGGGCGGCGGGGCTGGCGCTGACGGCAGGCTCATCTAGCGCGACGGCCGGTTCCTCACCGACAGCGGCAGCTGCGAATAAATTGCAGTAGCTTACAGGATGTAAGCGCCATTGTTGATATGCTCGGCTTATGGTCCGGGATACCCAGGCCGGTACAGGACCGGTGGCCGAGCGCGAGGCGATTGACGCGGTGCTGGCCCAGCTGCGCGAGAAGGGCGGCCGGGCTACCCCGGCACGGCGGCTGCTGCTGAGTGTCCTGTTCGGGAACCGTGAGCACCGCAGCGCCGAGGAGCTGACCGCCGAGGTTCAGGCCCAGGCGCCTGACGTCAACATCAGCACCATCTACCGCAACCTCGAGGAGCTCGTGCGGCTGGGGGTGGTCGACCGGGCTCGCATGGGCAGCGGCCCGGCGTCCTACCACCTGGCCTCGGTCGCCCACGGCCACCTGGTCTGCGAGCAGTGCGGGTCGATGACCGAAGTCCCGGACGAGCTGTTCGACGGCCTGGCCCGCCGGGCCTTCGAGCGTTACGGGTTCACGGTCGACCCGCACCACTTCGCGGTAGCCGGGCACTGCGCTAGCTGTCAGGGATCACCGGGTCGCGGACGGCCCATAACATGATCGCGTCGCGGGTCCGCTGGTGGTAGCGGGCCCTGGTGGTAATGGGGCCGCTGGGGGTGAAAGCGGTGCCTGGCTGAGGAGCCAGCTGCACCACTCGCCGATGCCGGCCCCGGTGCGGGCGCTGACCTGGATCACAGTGGCCCGGGGATTCACCCCTTGCAGGTTGGCCAGGAAGCGGCCCAGGTCGAAGTCCAGGTGCGGCAGCAGGTCCATCTTGTTGACCACGACGGCGTCGACGGCGCGGAACATTACCGGGTACTTCAGCGGCTTTTCCTCGCCCTCGGTAATGGCGTAGACCATCGCCTTGGCGTGCTCGCCGACGTCGAACTCGGCCGGGCAGACCAGGTTGCCGACGTTCTCGATGACGAGCAGGTCGAGCTCAGGCAACGACAGCCGGCCCAGGCCAGAGCGGACCATGACGGCGTCCAGGTGGCATTCCCCGCCGAAGCCGGCGCTGGTGTTGACGAGCGAGATCGCGGCCGCACCCCATCCCGCCAGCTCATCGGCGTCCAGGCTGGTGGCGATGTCCCCTTCCAGGATGCCCACCCGGCGGGTCCCGCCGATCTCGGCGAGCGTGCGCTTGAGCAGGGTCGTCTTCCCCGCGCCGGGGGAAGACATGAGATTGACGCTGAGCACGCCCGCGCTGGCGAAGTCCCGCCGGTTAGCCGCGGCCACCCGGTCGTTCTCGGACAAGATGCGCTCCAGGACCTCCACCCGGGCCGTGCCCGTGGCGGTGTAACCGCTGTGGTCTCCGGTATCACGGCGCCCGCCGTCATCGTCATGCCGGTGACCGGGCCCCTCATCGTGCCCGTGTTCGTGGGCTTTGCCGTCGGCGTGGACGTGGACGCGGCCCACCTCAGGCCGCCGTCACGTCAAACGACGCCAGGTCGAACTCATCACCGCTGACCAGCTCGACGTCGATGCTGTCGCAGGAGGCGCACATCAGCACCGGGGCCTCAAGGATCGACCGGGCACCGCAGGCCGCGCACGCCACGACGGCGGGGATGTAGTCGACGACGAGGCCGCAGCCCGCCAGGTCGGTTCCGGCGGTCACCATCTCCCAGCTGAACACCAGGGCGTCAGGCACCACCTGGCGCAGGTAGCCGATCCGGACCCGGACCGAAGCCGGATTACGCCCCCGGGCCCGGTCACGGACCGTCCCGGCAATCGCCTCACACACCGCAAGCTCGTGCATCTGCGAACCTCCTGGCAATGACGGTACTCCGGGTTACCGAAACGGGGGTCGCAGGGCGAGCCCGCCTCCGCGATCCGCCGGTAACCGGTCGGCCTGAGCCGTGAACACCGGGCAGTAGCTGCGCATCTAGCGCAATTAGCATAGATATGGTTCCTACAATAAAGTCCTACTTGCATATCATTCGCAGCCATGGTTACGCTCGTGACGATCCATGTGGATGCCGGGGCGCCCTCCGCGCGGCCCTGCCATGAGAAGGGAGCAGGCCATGGCCACGGAGACCGCCGCGCCTAAGCCGCGCATGCATACCATGCTCCGGCAGTCGTTCAAGGCCATGACCCCGGCTGAGCGTTTCCGGGTCATCGGCATGTACAGCGTGATCTTGTTTCTGCACGCGCTCGGGTTCTTCATCTTCATCGTGTTCGTGGTACCGGCCCACTACAAGGGGCTGGGAATCGGCCTGAGCCTGACCGCCTACACCCTCGGCCTGCGGCACGCCTTCGATGCTGACCACATCTCCGCGATCGACAACACCACCCGCAAGGTGATGAACGAGCGGGCGGGCACAGACAAGCCGCGGCCGTTTTCTTTCGGGTTCTTCTTCTCGCTGGGCCACTCCACCATCGTGGTGGCGATCGGGGTCGGCATTATCATCGCCGAGAAGACGGTCTTCGCCGCGGTCTCCAACGACAGCTCGGGCATGGAGCAGTTCGGCGGGCTGTTCGGCACGATCGTGTCCGCTTCCTTCTTGTTCCTCCTCGGCCTGCTCAACCTGGTGATCCTGATCGGGATCGCCAGGGTCTTCCGGGACATGCGGCGGGGCAAGTACAACGAGGCGGAGCTGGAGCGCCAGCTGGACAACCGCGGCTTCTTCTACCGCTTCTTCGGCCGCTGGATGAAGGTCATCGATAAGGAATGGCAGATGTACCCCGTCGGGGTCGTCTTCGGGATGGGCTTCGACACCGCGACCGAGGTGGCCTTGCTGGCCTCCACCGCGCTGCTGGCCTCCCAGCACATCCCGTGGTATGCGATCTTGTGCCTGCCGATCTTGTTCACCGCGGGGATGACCCTGATGGACACGACCGACGGGCTGTTCATGAACGTCGCCTACGGCTGGGCGTTCTTCAACCCGGTCCGCAAGGTGTATTACAACCTCGCCATCACCGGCCTGTCCGTCGCCATCTGCTTCTTCATCGGCGGGATCGAGGTCCTCGGCCTGCTCCCGTCGGAGATCCACAGCATGCCCCAGGACGGCTTCTGGGGCTTCATGGAAAACTTCGACATCAACAAGGCCGGCTTCGTGATCGTGGGCCTGTTCATCGTCACCTGGGCGACGGCCATGCTCGTCTGGCGCTACGGCCACATCGAGCAGAGATGGACCGCCCGCCTGGCAGGCGTCAGCTCCGTCGCTCAAGACGAAGCCGAAGAGCTCATCATGACCAGAACCGACGCCGAAGAGCGAACCAGGGGCAGCCAGCACCGGCCCGGGGAACGTGCGTGAACGCCGCCGTCCCCTGGCCCCGCAGGTGCAGTCGATGATCGCCGTAACGGACGTCAGGCACATCGACGCCGCGCCAACTGGAGTCGCTCCGGGCGGTCAGGAGTACGGTGCGGTGGCTCGGGCGGTGGCTCGCCGTGCGTGCAGCGCGGTGAGCAGCACTTGCGCCGCGAGGCAGGCGCCGACGCCCTCTCCTGACCGTAGCCGGAGCTGCAGCAGGGGTTCGAGTCCGAGGTCGGCCAGAACCGCGTGATGGGCCTGCTCGCGGCTCAGCTGGCCGGCGACAAGCGCACTCTGGACTGCAGGCTCCGCCCGTACCGCGAGCAGCGCCGCAACTGACGTGACGAGGCCGTCGAGTACCACGGGAACGCGGCGTTCGGCAGCCCCGAGGGTCACCCCAGCGAGCAGGGCGACCTCCGGGCCGCCGAGACTCGCCACCATCACCCACGGGTCACTGAGCCGGTCACCATGCGCGGTATGGGCTCGCCCCACGGCCGTGGCAATCACTTCTTTCTTCGTTCGTACCATCGCCGTGTCGGCACCAGCACCCAAGCCTGCGGCGTCGTCAGGCCGGAGGCCGAGCAGCGCGCAGCTCAGCGCCGCGGCGACGGTGGTGTTACCGATGCCGACCTCGCCGAGACAGATCAGGCCCCGGTCCGCCAGCCGGCGCCCGAGCACCTTTCCCTGCTGAACGAGGGAGTGAGCGTCCGCGACCGTCATGGCGTCGGCTCCGACCAGATCGCCGCTCTGGCTCGCGAGTCGCGCGTACGTGGCTTCGACATCCAGGCCCGCCTGCCGTGCGATCGCGGCTCCGAGGGAGACGCCGCGCGTGGTCGCGTCGAAGACGTCGGCTGTGACGGATGGCTGGTAGGCGGAGATGCCGTGCCTTGCGACCGGGTGGTCGGCTGCCGCGATCACGAGCGTGCCGCCTGTCGGCGGGGCGACACTGAGAGCGAGCACGCGGTTGACGGTTGTGTCGAGGATGCCCAGGGAGCCAGGTACCGTCAGCAGGTCATCACCAGTATCCCGGCTCGCGACGATGGCATTCTGGTCAGGACCGGCCAGATGCGAGATCGGCTGGCCTGGCTCGTCGGCCGACGGCCACCGCTCCGCGAGGACAACTTCGTCGAGCGGCACCCGCTGCGACCAGCCGCGCCGTTCGAGTCCTGGGTCGGGGGGACGCTCGTCCGGCCAGCCGAGGCACAGCCATCCCAGGGTGACGACCCCATCGGGCAGGTGCAGCAGTTCGGCGAGCTCGGCAGGCTGGAAGAGCGTGACCCAGCCGAGGCCAAGGCCGGCCGCGCGGGCGGCCAGCCACATGTTCTCGATGGCGCACGCGCAGCTCCACATGTCGGCGTCGGCGAAGCTGGCTCGCCCGAGCACCCCCGCCGCGGGCGTGCGCCGGTCGCAGGCGACGACGATGCCGGCTGGCGCCTCGCGGATCCCGTCGAGCTGGAGGTCGAGAAGCATGGCGCGGCGCTCGGCGGTGAGCAGGTCCGCTTGCCTGATCCGCTCGCGGTCGGCGAGCAGCGCGGCCCGGTCGCGGGTTGCCTGCGAGCTGATCACGATGAAGCGCCACGGCTGTGAGTGCCCGACCGAAGGCGCCTGATGCCCTGCGTTCAGCACCTGCCGGAGGATTTCGGGGGGCACCGGGTCGGGCCGGTACCGCCTGATGTCACGGCGGGCACCGAGAACGTTGTGCAAGGCGGTGATGGTCGCTTCGTCATATGCCCAGCCTGCGGGTGCCGCTGACCGGTCAGCGGCGGATGTGGTGTCGCCCACCAGCGGCACGGGACGCCGCCAGGTCATCTCAGCCGGCGCAGTGCGGACGCTGCGGCATCAGCCATTGCTGCGGGCCTCCCGGTAGGCACCGGCGGCGGCGATGATCCGGGCCGCCGCGCCGGGGATACCGTTCCAGTGTGTGTGCAGGTAGGAGGCATGGACGCCGCCGCGGACGAAGCCCTCGGTAACAGAGCCGCCCGAGTGCCTCCAGTGCCACGCCGCGGTGGCCCCGCCGGGGGACTGGACGGTGGTGCGGTGAAACTCGTGGCCGTGGACGCGCGTCCCGGCCTGCGCGAGCGATGACGGGGCAGCGGCCACGGCGTCACGGTAGCCGAGCATGAGCCTGCTGGTCATCGTCGCGCTGGCGTCGAGCACGCCGCACATCGGGTGCCCGTCGAGCGACCGGGCCAGGTACAGCAGGCCCGCGCACTCGGCAATGACCGGCGCGCCTGCCTGGGCCAGCGCCGCCACCTGCGACCGGAGCCGTGCGTTGGCCGACAGGTCCGCGGCGTGCTCCTCGGGGAAGCCGCCCCCGATCACGAGGCCGTCCACCCCGTCAGGGAGCTGCTCGTCGCGAAGCGGGTCGAACCGCACGACCTCTGCGCCTGCCATGCCCAGCAGTTCCGGGTGCTCGGCGTAGCCGAATGTGAACGCCGGCCCACCCGCGAAAGCGATGCAGGGGCGGGGGAGAGACGGCCCGATGCGTTCGGGCGACATGTCTGCATTTTCCTGAAGCGGACCCGCGGTACGCGCGAGCCGCACCACCGCATCGAGATCCACGCTGCCGCCGACGATGGACGTGAGGGCGGTCACCGCGTCGGCGGCGGGGCTGCCGAGTTCCGCTGCAGGGATGAGCCCGAGGTGGCGGGAAGGCACGGTGATCTGATCACGGCGGCGGATCACGCCGAAGACGGGGATTCCCGCGGCGTCGGCCGCCTCGCGGAGTAGCCGCTCGTGACCCTCTGAGCCCGCCTTGTTGAAGATCACGCCGCCGATCCGAGTACCCGGGTCGTAGGTCGCGAACCCGTGCAGCAGGGCGGCGGCCGACATCCCGGTGCCCGAGGCGTCGACGACGAGGATGACCGGCGCCTTCAGTAGCCGCGCGACGTGCGCCGTCGACGCGAAGTCTGAGTGGCCGGAGACTCCGTCGAACAGCCCCATAACGCCTTCGATGACCGCGGCGTCGGCGGCCTCGGGTGTGCTCGCTCCGTGCAGGAACATCGGCGCGATCTGGTCCTCGCCTACCAGCCACGCGTCGAGGTTGCGGCCGGGCCGCCCGGCCGCCAGCGCGTGGTAGCCCGGGTCGATGTAGTCCGGGCCGACCTTGTGCGGAGAGACCTTGAGGCCACGCTGGCGCAGCGCGCCGAGCAGGCCGGTGGTGACGGACGTCTTGCCGTGGTCGCTGCCTGGCGCCGCGATGACGACACGCGGGATCGTCACCATTCGATGCCGCGCTGGCCCTTCTGGCCGGCGTCCATCGGATGCTTGATCTTCGTCATCTCCACGACTAGGTCCGCGGCGTCGATGAGGTCCGGCTGCGCGTCGCGGCCGGTGATCACAACGTGCTGGTGGCCTGGACGCTGCGTCAGCGTGGCCACGACATCGGCGACATCGATCCAGCCCCACTTCATCGGATAGGTGAATTCGTCCAGGATGTACATGCCGAAACGCTCGGCGACCAGATCGCGCTTGATCTGCGCCCAGCCTTCGCGGGCGTTCGCGGCGTGGTCCTCGGGGTCGCCGCGTTGGATCCACGACCAGCCCTCGCCCATCTTGTGCCAGGCGACCTCGCCGCCCTCGCCGGTCTGCTCATGCACCCGGCCGAGTGCCTTGAAGGCGGCCTCCTCGCCGACCCGCCATTTCGCGCTTTTGACGAACTGGTACACCCCGATGCCCCAGCCCTGGTTCCAGCCGCGCAGCGCCATGCCGAACGCGGCGGTCGACTTCCCTTTCATCGCGCCGGTGTGCACGACGAGCAGCGGCCGGTTCCTGCGCTGCCTAGTGGTCAGCCCGTCGTCCGGGATGGTCTCTGGTACTCCCTGCGGCATGGTTCAGGCCACCTTCTTGTCGGTCCTGTCGGCCCGCCAGCCGCGGACCGAGTCGGCGAGCAGTTCCGCGGACAACCCGGCGCCCGGCCGGCCTGCCGCGGCCGGATCGCCGCCGGACAGGCTGCCGAGATTCAGGTACTCGGCGCCGAGCGCCTGCGCCAGGCCGACGGCGAGGCCCAGCCGGACCGGGCCCGACTCGCAGTCGACCACTACCGACGCGATGCCGTCCCTGCGCAGCCCGGCGGCAGCAGTCGTCGGCTCGCCGCCTGCCGTGTGCCGGCCGTCGGTCACGAGGACGAGCAGCGGGCGGCGCAGCGGATCGCGAAGCCGTTCACGGCGCAGCGTGGTGTGCGCCTCGGCGAGCCCGGCGGCCAGCGGGGTCCGGCCGCCCGCGGGCATGGTCTCCAGCCGCCGCGCTGCCGCATCCACGGACGAGGTGGGCGGCAGCAGCAACTCCGCCCCAGCGCCGCGGAAGCAGATCAGGCCTACCTTGTCCCGGCGCTGGTAGGCGTCGAGCAGCAGGGAAAGCACAGCGCCCTTGACGGCTTCCATCCGGCGGCGCGCGGCCATCGAGCCGCTAGCGTCCACCACGAACAGGACCAGGTTGGATTCGCGGCCTTCCCGGCGGTGCTCGCGGAGGTCACTGCCCTCCAGCACCAGCCCGGGCCCGGCCCGGCCGCGCCGCCGCTGGTGCGGCGCGCTGGCTGTCAGGGTCCCGGTCAGGTGCACGTCCAGCGTCCTCGCCGCCGGCAGCGGCGGGCGGGCGCCGACGCTCCGGCCGGCGTCCGTTATGGCGCGCGAACGCCGTCCGGCCGCGCCCCGCCCCTTGCCTGGCACCTCAAGCCGCCGCGCGCGGAAGGTCGCCCCGCCGGGCACGACCGACTCACGGGCACCCTGCCCGGCCTGGGCCTGCTGCCGGTCATCCTCGTGAGCGGAGGATTCCGCGCCATCGCCATCTGGACTGGTGTCCTGGGGATCCTGTGGTCCAGGCCCCCCATCCGGGGGCGGGTCGGGCTCGTCTTCGTCCGGATCGCCGAGCGCGTTATCCAGCTGCTGCTCGTCGAGGCCGGGCGCGTCGAACGGGTTCCGCCGCCGCCGGTGCGGCAGCGCCAGCCGGGACGCGATGCGGATGTCCTCGCGGGTGACCGCCGTCGCGCCCCGCCAGGCGGCGTGCGCGGCCGCGGTCCTGGCGATCACGATGTCGGCTCGCAGCCCGTCCACATCGAAGCTCGCACAGACCTCGGCGATCCGCTCAAGGACCGTGTCGTCGAGGACGACCGAAGGCAGCCGCGTCTGCGCGGCGGCGATAGCGGCGGCCAGCGCCGCCTCCTCGCTGGCGAACCGCGCCGCGAAAGCCGCGGGGCTGGCGTCGAAGGCGATCCGGCGGCGCACGACCTCGGCCCTGCTCGCCGAGTCGCGGGGCGCCGCTGCCTCGACCGTGAGGCCGAACCTGTCGAGCAGCTGCGGCCGCAGCTCGCCCTCCTCCGGGTTCATGGTCCCGACCAGCAGGAACCTCGCCTCGTGGCGTACCGACACACCGTCCCGCTCCACATAGTTCGTGCCGAGGGCTGCGGCATCGAGCAGCAGGTCCACTAGGTGGTCGTGCAGCAGGTTGACCTCGTCCACGTACAAGACACCCCGGTGCGCGGCGGCGAGCAGGCCAGGTGAGAAGGAGGTGACGCCCTCGGTCAGGGCCCGCCCGATGTCGAGAGAGCCGGTGAGCCGGTCCTCGGTCGCGCCGACCGGGAGCTCCACCAGCCGGGCCGGGCGCTGCTGCGATCCGGCACCGGGGGAGTGCGGCCCGTCGGGACAGTCGGGGTCTGGCGTCTGCGGCGAGCAGGAGAACCGGCAGCCGGTCACGACGTCGACAGGCGGCAACACCGCGGTCAGCGCGCGCACCGCGGTCGACTTCGCGGTCCCCTTCTCGCCTCGCACGAGCACGCCGCCGATCCCCGGCGAGATGGCATTCAAGATCAGCGCCAGGCGCATGTCATCCATCGCGACAACAGCGCTGAACGGAAACTGGGTCAACAGCCCACACCTTCACCCGGCGGGTATCCGCGCCCGCCGACAGCGACGACCACCGGGCAATGACCCGACGGCACGGCAGCCGATGGCCTGGCTTCCCGCCGCGCCGACAGGCGCGGCAAGTCACAGTGGCGGGACCGCCCCGGATTCGCACCGGAGTTCCTCAGCAGCCGTTCGCCCGCCATCTTCTCACAGCCGTACGGCAAACTGTAGGCCGTGTCTTCCCAGATCGTGACCGTGGCCGGCATCGGCGCCGACGGATGGCCAGGCCTGTCCCCGGCGACCAAGGACGCGATCGAGCGGGCCGACGTGATCATCGGCGCGCCCCGGCACCTCGCTCTGCTGCCGGCCGCCGTCAACGGACGGCTGGTCCCGCTGCCCAGCCCGCTGCTGCCGGGTCTGCCCGGCCTGATCGCTGGCCATGCAACCGGTGCGCTGGTGGTGCTGGCGAGCGGCGACCCGATGTTCTACGGCATCGGCGCCACCCTCGCCCGGCTGCTCGGCCCAGCGCGGCTGCGCGTGCTCCCGCACCCGTCATCGGTGTCACTGGCCGCCGCGCGGCTCGGCTGGCCGCTGGATGACGTCGACGTGGTGAGCCTGGTCGGCCGCCCAGGCGAGCTGCTGCACCCGCTGCTCCAGCCTGGCCGGCGAGTGCTCGCGCTCATCGCGCACGAGACCGCCGCCGCGGAGGTCCGCGCGCTGCTCGACGCGCGCGGGTTCGGCGGGAGCCCCGTGACGGTGCTCGCCGACCTCGGCGGCCAGGACGAGCTCGTCACACTAGTCCGCGAGGCCAGCTCGCCGCCGCACAGCCGCCTGGCGATCATCGCGATCGAGTGCCATGCCGACCCCGCCGCCGCGCTCTTGCCGCGTGTGCCAGGCCTGCCGGACGACGCGTTCGAGCACGACGGCCAGCTCACCAAGCGCGAGATAAGAGCGCTCGCCCTCGCCGCGCTCGGCCCCGTTCCTGGCCAGTTGCTTTGGGACGTGGGCGCGGGGTCAGGGAGCGTCGGAATCGAGTGGATGCGCGTCCACCCGGCCAGCCGCGCGATCGCGATTGAGCCGCGCGCCGACCGGCGGGAGCGGATCGCCCGCAACGCGGCGGCGCTCGGCGTCCCGGGCCTGACGGTCGTGGCCGGGGCCGCGCCGGAGGCCCTGACTGGGCTGCCTGCGCCAGACGCCGTCTTCATCGGCGGCGGCGTCACGGCCGCCGGCGTCGTCCAGGCCTGCTGGGACGCCCTCGGACCTGGCGGCAGGCTTGTCGCGAACGCGGTCACCATCGAGGGGCAGGCCGTCCTCACGGACTGGCGGCAGCGCCGCGGCGGTACGCTCACCAGGATCGGCGTGGAGCGGGCCGACGGGCTCGGCGCCCTCACGACCTGGCGGCCTGCGCTGCCTGTCGTCCAGTGGTCCATCTGCAAGGAGAGCCAGTGACCGTCCACTTCGTCGGCGCCGGCCCGGGCGCCGCGGACCTGATCACCGTCCGCGCCCAGCGCCTGCTCGAGGAGTGCTCAGTCTGCCTGTACGCGGGCAGCCTCGTGCCCGCCGAGGTCCTTGCCCACTGCCCTCCGGACGCCCTGCTGATCGACACCGCCGATCTCACGCTGGACGAGATCATCGCGGCCATGAGGGAGGCGGACGCCCGGGGGCTCGACGTCGTCCGGCTGTGCTCCGGCGACCCGGCCGTCTTCAGCGCGATCGCCGAGCAGGCGAGGCGCCTGGACCGAGCCGGGATCGGCTACGACATCACCCCGGGCGTGCCCGCCTTCGCCGCCGCGGCGGCGGCGCTGCGCCGCGAGCTGACCGTGCCGGCGGTCGGCCAGACCGTCGTGCTCACCCGGATCGCGCACCGGGCCACGCCGATGCCGCCGGGCGAGGACCTGGCCAGCCTCGGCGCCACCGGCACGACCCTGGTGCTGCACCTGGCCGTGCAGCGCATCGAGCAGGTGGTCGCGGAACTCCTCCCGCAGTACGGCCCCGGCTGCCCGGCTGCCGTCGTCGCGTACGCGAGCCAGGAACGGGAAGTCATCCTGCGCGGCACGCTCGCGGACATCGCTGCGCAGGTGACGGCCGCCGGAGTGAAGAGCACCGCGGTGATCATCGTCGGGCGGGTGCTGGCGGCCGAGGGGTTCCGCGACAGCCACCTGTACTCGGCCGCCCGCGATCGCACGTCATAAGCCGGTCATGAGCCGTCGGCGGGCAGGCCGAACGCCGATGGGTGCAGCCAGTGGGCGATGGCCACGACGGCCTGGGCGTTCCGCGGGCTGGGGGTCACCTCGTCGTAGCTGAGGGGCAGGAAGCAGTGGTTCTTCACCGCCGGGAGGTTCTTGCTGGCGGCGTACGTCTCGAGGAACTTCTCCTTCTGGGCGACGGTCGGAGTGCCGTAGTCGTTGATGATGATGCACTCGGGCTGGGCCTTGACGACCTGCTCCCAGGAAACCGTGGTCCAGCTCTGCTTGAGGGAGGCGAAGATGTTGATCCCGCCGCCCAGGCTGATCAATGGGGTCGTCATGGCCAGCCCGGGTCCGGTGACCGGCGCGGCCTCACCGCTGTCGTAGTCGAAGACGGTGATGGGCTTGAGACCGGCGACCTTGGGCTGGACCGATGCCACCTGGGCCTGCATTGAGGCGACGAGCGCCTTGGCGCGGTTCTGGACCGCGAAGATTTCGCCGAGATTGCTCAGGTCAGTGTAGGTGTCGTTGATGCTGATGGAGTTCTTGCCCGGCTGGACGTGGGCGCAGGACTCGGTGAGCACCAAGGTCTTGATGCCGAACTTGCTGAGGTAGGTCGGCGTGAGGTTGGTGCCGACCTGAAGGCCGTAGTTCCAGCCCGCGAACAGGAAATCGGGATGCAGCCCGACCAGCTGTTCCAGCGTGAAGTAGTTGTCGGGCGACACGTCGCGGACCTTGCTGAACCCGGCCTGGTACTGGGGTGGTATCGCCGGGCCGTCGACCGGGCCGTCGCCGACCGCTGCGAAGGTCCCGACCATGTGCGATTCCAGTCCCAGCGCGAGCATGTCCTCGGTGGTGTTGATGTCGTTCGCTGCCGCCCGCTGCGGCGTGCTGTCGTAGGTCACGGGCACTCCGCAGCTGGAGACGGTGACCGGATACGCGCTGCTGGGCTTGGCCGACGCGGTCGCGGCCGGGGTGGCGCTGCTGCTGCTACTGCTACCGCTGCTGCAGGCGGCCAGGCCGCCGAGGACGGCGAGCGCCGCCGCACACGCGGTGAGGGTGCGCCAGGCTCGTTGCCGGGCTCTGTGCTGAGTGCCGTGGTGATGCACTAGGGATCCTTTCGCTTTATCAAGGTGTGCCGGGTTATCAAGGCGTGTCGGGCTGGGCCGGTGGCTGGCCGGAGGTAGGAGGCTGGGTGCCAGGCCGGGTAGCGGGCTGCACGCGGCGTGGGATCAGGTGCGGCGTGCCGGTGTCGGGGTGCTCGATGACCAAGACGTCGGCGCCGTAGGCATGGCGGATCGTCTCCGGCGTGAGTACCGCGCCGGGCGGGCCGCTGCTCACGATCCGGCCGGCCCGCAGCACGTGGATGGTGCGGCAGAACAACGCCGCGAGGCTCAGGTCGTGCAGGGCCGCCAGCACGGTGACGCCGAGCCCGGCGACGAGCTCGAGGATCTCGACTTGATGGTGGATGTCGAGGTGGTTGGTGGGCTCGTCCAGGATGAGATGATCGGCGCCCTGGGCCAGGGCCCTGGCGATGAGGATGAGCTGCTTCTCGCCACCGGACAGGGTGTTGAAGCTGCGATAGGCGAGCTCCTCGCAGCCGACACGCTCGATCGCCTGGTCGACGAGGCTGTGGTCGGCGGCAGTGTCACGGTCGAAGGACCCCTTGTGCGGCGTCCGGCCGATCATCACCATCTCCCGGACGCTGAAGTCGAACTCGCTGGTGGATTCCTGGGCGACGACCGCGATGCGCCGCGCCGCCTTTCGCGGGCGCAGCGCCAGCAGGTCGGTGCCGTCGAGCAGCACCCGCCCGGCGGATGGCCGGTGCACCCGGTAGATCGCCTTGAGGATGGTGGACTTGCCGCTCCCGTTCGGCCCCACCAGACCGGCGAATTCGCGGTCGGCGACGGCCAGGTCGATCCCGCTGACGATTCTCCGCCCCGAGATGTCGACCGCCAGGCCGTCCAGCAGGAGGCTCACTGGGTCGCGCCGTACAGGTAGGGGCGGCGGCGGATGAGCACGATCAGCGTGGGCGCGCCGATGAACGCGGTGATCACCCCGACGGGCATCTCCTGCGGGGCAACGATCGTGCGGGCCAGCAAGTCGCCAAGGACCATGAACGCGGCACCGAACAGCACGCCGGTGGGCAGCACCCGGCGGTGGTCCGAGCCGACCATGAGGCGGACGATGTGCGGCACGACCAGGCCGACAAAGCCGATGATCCCGCTGACCGCGACCGCGACCCCGGCCATCAGCGAGGTCACCACGAACAAGTTCCGTCGCATCTGCCGCACGTCAACTCCCAGCGACGCGGCTGGCTCGGCGCCCATGGCCAGCGCGTTCAGCGCCCGGCCCTGCGCCAGCAGATAGACCATCGCCGCCGCGAGCGCCGCCGCCGGGATCGGCAGCTGATCCCAGCTGGCCAGGCCGAACGACCCGAGCAGCCAGAAAAGCACCGACTGCGTCGCCTGCGGGTTGCCGCGGAAGATCAGGAAGCTGGTCACCGACTCGAACAGCGCCGACAGCACCACCCCGCACAAGATGAGCTGGGTGGGAGCCAGCCCCGAGCCGGACCGGGAGACCAGGAACACTGCCGCCATCGCGGCCAGCGCGCCCAGCACGCTGCCCACCGAGATCGCCCACACGCCCAGCGAGGCGAACGCCCCAAGCAGCAGCACGGCGGTGGCGCCGACACTGGCGCCGGACGACACCCCCAGCAGGAACGGATCCGCCAGCGCATTGCGGACCAGCACCTGGACAACCGAGCCCGCCGTCGTAAGCGAGGCGCCAACCACGGCCGCGAGCAGCACCCGGGGCAGCCTGATCTGCCAGACAATGATCCCGGCCACCGAGTTTTCCGGATGACCGGCCAGACCGCCGGCCACCACGTCCCAGACCGTCGCCGGGCTGATCGGGACCGAGCCGATGGCCACACCGAGCGTCATCGTCACGACCAGCAGCACGGCGCAGGCCATAAGCACGATCGCTAGCGGCACACGTTCCCGTCGCCGCACTGGACCGGCCCGTCCTGGCGCAGCCGACCTCACCGCAGCGTTCACCTGTCATCCCCCTCAAATGCCGGAGGATGAGATGGGCCCCTGCGGACCTCGGATAGCCGGTCCCGCAGCGAACCGTCCTTCCTCCGAGGACTAGTGCTCGCCGGACACGCCAGGCCAGGCGACCGGACTCGTCCCCTCGAGGGGCTTTACCGTTGCGGGACAGTGCCGGGCTCTCACCGGACTTCGCTGACTGGCTGCCAACCCCAGCGGAGCCGGGGTCACGGGCACGGTACATTCGCGGGCAGAACACCGTCAAGACGCCGGGCGGGCAGCGAACCGATCATTCCGAACGTAAGCGGGCGCCTCCCGTACCCTCGCTAATCCCGGTCCCGGCGGACCAGATAGGTGTCCATGATCCAGCCGTGCTGCTCGCGCAGCCGCGCGCGAGTCGCCGTGATCTCCGCGGCGACCTCCGCCAGCGGCCCGGAGATCAGCACCTCATCCGCCGTGCTGAGGTAGGCGCCCCAGAAGACGGACAGGCCCGGCTCGCCGAATTTCGCCGCGGTGAACCCGCTGTCCAGCATGACTACGGCACTGTCAAGACCGTCGGGAAGCCCGCCGGGGAGCCGGCGGGCCGGGGTGATGTGGATCGGCTCGCCGACCCTGTTCAGCGGGATGCGGTACGCCGCAGCCAGCGCTTGCACGCTGGTAACCCCCGGGATCACGGTGCAGGTGAAGTCGACGGTGCCGAGCGCGCGGACGCGGTCGACGATCCGCATCATCGAGTCGTACACCGAAGGGTCACCCCACACCAGGAACGCCCCCACGCCGTCCGGCCCGAGTTCCGCGCCGACCGCCCGCCCGATCAGCTCCGCGCGGGCCCCGTTCCAGTCGCTGACCGCACCCTGATAGCCATCCGATGTCAGCGACGGCGATCGGTCGCGCGGCGGCTCGGGAATGTCCACGACGCGGTACCCCGGATGGGTGACGTGCCGGCGGAGGATCTCCTCACGCGCCGCGTTCAGCCCGGACTTGGCGTCGCCCTTGTCGATGCGGAAGAACACGTCCGCCCTGTTGAGGGCCTGCACGGCCTGAACGGTGAGCTGGTCAGGATGACCGGGTCCCATGCCTATGATGAGCAGTTCGCGCATCCGCCCAGTGTCCCGTACCCCGCTGTGCCCGGTGCTGTCCAGGGCCCAGCACTACCCTGATCCGGTGCGCATCCTCATCCTCGGCGGGACCGGCGAGGCGCGGGAGCTGGCCGCCGAACTCGTGCCGGCGGGCGCCGATGTGATCTCATCGCTCGCGGGCCGAGTGAGCCAGCCACGGCTTCCCGACGGCCCGGTGCGCGTCGGCGGGTTCGGCGGCGCGGACGGCCTGGCCACGTTCCTGCAGGACGAGGGCATCACCCACCTCATCGACGCGACGCACCCGTTCGCCGAGCGCATCACGGCGAACGCCGCGCGCGCCGCCAGCGACGCCGGCGTGCCCCGGCTCGTGCTGTGCCGTCCCGCCTGGGAGACCGACCCGTCGTGGGAGTCAGTCGCGGACATCAGTGAAGCGGCCGCGGCTGTCCGGGAATGGCCGGGCGAGGGTGTGTTCCTGACCACGGGGCGCCGCGACCTGGCCGTCTTCGCCGCTGACGACGGCCACTGGTTCCTCGTCAGGGCCGTCGACCCGCCGGACGGGCCAGCGCCGCCGCACATGACTCTCGTCCTGGACCGAGGCCCGTACACGGTCGAGCGGGAGTCCGCGCTCATGCGTGATCACCGGGTGGGTTTGCTGGTGACGAAGAACAGCGGCGGCCCGATGACGGCCGCCAAGTTGGCGGCCGCGACGGACCTGGGCATTCAGGTGGTGATGGTGCACCGTCCGCCGCTGCCGCCGGGTAGCACGGTCGTGGCGGCGGTCCCCGAGGCCCTGGACTGGGTCAGCGGTCAGCCGGGATAGCGGCGCGGCGTGATCACTCGGGCCCCGCCGGAGCCGTCGCGCACCACGCGGGACTGGCTGGAGCCGACGATGACCAGGCACCGCATGTCGACCGCTCCGGGGTCGAACTCGCCCAGCGTCGTCACGGTGACGTCCTGATCCTCGGTGCCGACGGCGCGGCCGATCACGACCGGTGTGTCGGGATCTAGGCACGTGAGCAGGAGGGCACGCGCGTCGATCAGCTGCTGCCGCCGCGACTGTGACGCGGGGTTATAGATCGCGATGGCGAAGTCGCCGTCCGCCGCCGCTTTCAGCCGCCGGGCGATGACCTCCCACGGCTTGAGGCGGTCCGACAGGGACAGCATCACGTAGTCGTGGCCGAGCGGTGCCCCGGCCAGGCTGGCGACGGCCTGCGCCGCGGTGATCCCGGGAACGACGGTGACCGGCACCGCGGCGAACCGCTCATCGGCCGCGGCCGCCTCGAGCACCACGGAAGCCATGGCGAACACCCCGGGGTCGCCGGAGGAGACCACGGCGACCCGGCGGCCGCGCAGCGCCAGGTCGAGCGCGAACTCCGCGCGCTGTGCCTCGACCCGGTTGTCGCTGCCATGCCGCCGCTGCCGGGGATTGACCGGCACCCGATCGACATAGGTGGCGTAGCCGACGATGTCGTCGGCGGCGCCCAGCACCGCCGCCGCCTGCGGCGTCAGCCAGTCGCGCCCGCCGGGGCCGAGCCCCACCACGTCCACCCGGCCTGCCCCTGCGGCAGCCGACGCATCAGCGTCAGCAACCGCGGTCACGGGCTGACCGGCAGCCTCGGCGCCGGCCAGCAGGACGAGCGACATGTACGGCACCGCCGCCGGGTCGACGTCCGCCGCGGACTCGATCACCTGCCGCTGCCCGCCGGAGGCCCGCTCGACGTAGTACGCCTGCTCCAGCCGGCCGGAGTCTTTCAGCGCCGCGCGGACGTCCGCGTAACCGCGACTGATCTTCATGATCGCCGCCGCACCCGTGCCGCGCAGCCGCTCCGCCAGCTGCTCACGGCCAAGCGTGCCCGGCAGCACCGCCAGCACGTCATCGCCTTCGACCAGCGGCATGGCCAGCGCCGCGGACGCGGCGCTCACCGACGTGACGCCGGGCACGATCTCGGTCCTGAACCGGCCGCTGATCCGCTTGTGCATGTGCATGTAACTGCTGTAGAACAGCGGATCGCCCTCGGCGAGCAGCACCACGTCCCGACCGGCGACCAGGTGAGCCATCAGCCGGGCCGCCGCGGTCGCGTAGAACTCCTCCATCGCGCCCTCGTAGCCGCCAGGGTGGTCCGTCGCCTCGGTTGTGACCGGGTAGACGAGCTGCTCCTCGACCTGCCCGTCGCGCAGGTACGGTTCGGCGATGGACCGCGCGACCGAGCGCCCGTGCCGCGCCGAGTGGTACGCGACGACGTCCGCTGCGCTGATGAGACGCGCCGCCTTGACGGTGACGAGCTCCGGGTCGCCGGGGCCGAGCCCCACCCCGTACAGGACGCCGTCGCTCATTCGCCCTCGCTCGCCACGGCGTTCACGGCGGCGACAGCCATCGCGCTGCCGCCACGCCGTCCGTGCACCACCAGGTACTCGAGACCGGACTGCGTGAGCGCGAGCTTCGACTCCGCTGCGCCCACGAACCCGACCGGGATGCCGAACACGGCGGCCGGCCGCCCCGCGCCCGCGTTGACCATTTCGAGCAGCCGGAAGAGCGCCGTCGGCGCGTTCCCGATTGCCACCACGGCACCCGCTAGCCGCGAATCCCACAGGTCGAGCGCCGCTGCTGACCTTGTCGTCCCGAGCCGTTCCGCGAGCGCGGGCACCGCCGGGTCGCCCAGGGTGCAGACGATCTCGTTGCCTGCGGGCAGCCGCCTCCTGGTGATGCCTGAGGCGACCATCTGCGCGTCGCACAACACCGGCGCTCCGCGCAGCAGCGCGGCCCGCGCCGCCCGCACCACGCCGTCGCTGTAGCCGACGTCGGCGGGCAGGTCGGTCATCCCGCAGGAGTGGATCATCCGCACGACGACCCGTGCGACATCGCCGGGGAAGCGGGCGAGGTCGGCCTCGGCCCTGATGACCGAGAATGAGCGGCGGTAGATCTCCGCGCCGTCACGGACGTAGTCAAACTCCGGCAACCTGGTATCCCTCGCTGGTGGCGGTCACGTCGATCTCGGTGGCGGCGGGCCGGCCGCAATGCCGGGCGCAGCCGCTGACGTGCACGAGCCGTCCTGGCCAGCGCGCCGCAAATGCCCCCGCGTCCGCCTGCACGTCGGCCAGCGCGCTCGCGCAGCCCGGCCGCCCGGCGCAGGCCGTCACCCGCAGCCACGGCGACGTGTTGTCCACGCCGAACCCGAGGCCGGCCGCGTCATCAAGCACCCCGGTCGCGTCGGGCAGACCGGGCAGCACGATGCTGCGCCACGGGGTGATTCGCGCGTGACGCGCCGGGATCTGTTCCGCGACCCAGGTCAGTTGGGCTGAGGTAAGGCGCCCGAGCGCGGCGATCAGCACGGCTGAGCTCCCAGAATCATCCTGAACGTTCGGTGGCGGCTCATCACCCTCACGCGCCTGCCGCCAGGTGATGAGCCCCACGGGCCGGGCTGCTGCCGCTACGGCAGCTTCCTGCCGGGCGGGAGACAGCCCGAGCTGCGCCGCCACCGCGGCCCGGACCCGGCCGGGGCCGTCAGGAAGGTCGGCGACCCGCCAGGCGGTGCTCTCGAGCTCCGCCCGCAGATCGAGGAACGCCTCGGCGCACGCGAGCATCGTCGTCACAACGGCGTCCCGCAGGCCACCTGACACACCGTGGCCGGCCATGCCCGTCAGGCCGTTGTCGTCCGGTAGGTCCGTGTGATCAGCAGCGCGAACAGCGAGTCCGTTCACTACAGCGGGGTGGGGTCGGACCGTCGCGACGACGTCGGCGCCCAGCCCGGCCACGTCGCCGCGCCCGTCGTCGATCGCGAACAGGAACCGGCCGGGCAGCTCCGCCAGCCGGGACCGCGCGCACAGCGAGGCGTCCAGTCCCCGGACGATCTCCGTCAGATCGGGGCCGCCGTCCAGGCCAGCGAGCGGCGAGGCCAGTACGTTGCGGACCCGGTCGTGGGTCAGCGACGGCAGCAGCCCCGCTTCGGTCAGCTCGCCGGTCAGCGTGCTCGCGGCGTCCGCCGCCAGGCCGCGCAGCTGGACGTTGCCACGGGAAGTCAGTGTGACGCGCCCGTCGCCGAGGTTGTCCGCGAGCCGGGCGAGCGCCGCCAGCTGGTCCCCGGAGATCAGGCCCCCAGGGAGCCTGACCCGCGCCAGGAACCCGTCGGCCGCCTCTGCGAGCCGCAGCACGCCAGGGCAGCGGTCGGCCGCCGGGCGGCTGGCGAACGGGCTGGTCGGAATCACGCCCCGGATTGTACGCCGGCGTCCGGCCAGCGGCCTGCCGCGCCGACGGCCGATTGACGGGCTCCGACATCGGCAGATACCGTCCAGAGTGCGTGACGGCGCCAGGAAGCTGGTGAGAATCCAGCACGGTCGCGCCACTGTGAGCCAGCCGCGGCAGCGGGCCGGCTAAGTCAGGTACTGCACCGTCACCACGCCCGGTCTAGTAGGGACGCAGGATCCCGAAGGAGGCTCCCGGTACCTTGATCGTTCTGCTGTCCACCTCGGACACCGACCTGCTGTCGGCCCGCGCAAGCGGCGCCGGTTACCGGCTCGGCAACCCGTCCCGGCTTCCGGTGGCGGACCTGCCGGCGCTGCTCGACGGCGCGACCGCAGTCGTGGTGCGCATCCTGGGCGGACGCCGGGCCTGGGAGGACGGACTCGACGCCGTCCTCGCCTCCGGGGTGCCGGCGGTCGTCCTCGGCGGCGAGCAGGCCCCGGACGCCGAGCTCATGGAGCTGTCGACGGTGGCGACGGGAATCGTCGCCGAGGCACACGCGTACCTGGCGCACGGCGGGCCGGAGAACCTGCGGCAGCTCGCGCGGTTCCTTTCTGACGCGATCGCGCTGACCGGTGAGGGCTTCGATCCGCCGGCCCCGATGCCGACCTGGGGACTGCTGGACCGGCCGCATGCGACGGCGCCTGAGGACCGTCCGGTCGTCGCCATCCTGTACTACCGCGCTCATCACGTCGCTGGTAACACCGGTTTCGCGCATGCCCTGGCCGACGCGGTGGAGGCGGCGGGCGGGCAGCCGCTCCCGGTGTTCTGCTCATCGCTGCGCACCGCCGAGCCGACGCTGATCGACGCGCTGCGCGCGGCGGACGCGATCGTCGTGACCGTGCTCGCGTCCGGCGGCCTCGTGCCCGCTGCGGCCGGCGCCGGCGGCGCCGACGAGCAGTGGGACGTCGGGGCGCTAGCTGGCCTGGACGTGCCCATCCTGCAAGGTCTGTGCCTGACCACATCCCGGGCCGACTGGGCCGCGAGCGACCAGGGGCTGACTCCGCTGGACGCCGCCACTCAGATCGCGATCCCCGAATTCGACGGCCGCCTCATTACCGTCCCGTTCTCCTTCAAGGAAACCGGCCCTGACGGCCTCACCAGCTACGTCCCGGATCCCGAGCGGACCGCCCGGGTCGCCGGCATCGCCGTCAAGCACGCGGTCCTCCGGCGTATCCCCGCGGCGCAGCGGCGCGTCGCCGTCATGCTCTCGGCGTACCCGACCAAGCACGCCCGCATCGGCAACGCAGTCGGCCTCGATACGCCGAAGTCCGTGGTCCGGCTGCTCGCCGCGATGCGGGACATCGGCTACGACATCGGCGGCGATGCGCTCCCCGGCGTGGCCGCCGGGGACGGCGACGCGCTCATCCACGCGCTCATCGCCGCCGGCGGACAGGATGAGGACTGGCTGACCCAGGAGCAGCTCGCCGGCGGCCAGGTCCGGATCCGCGCCGCCGACTACCGGGCGTGGTTCGCCGCCCAGGACGAAGACCTGCGGCGCGCGGTCACCGCGCACTGGGGCGAGCCGCCGGGCGAGCTGTTCACCGACCGCAGCCGCGAGCCGGACGGCGAGATCGTGCTGGCCGCGCTGCGAGCCGGCAACGTCGTCGTGCTGGTGCAGCCGCCACGCGGGTTCGGCGCCAACCCGATCGCGATCTACCATGACCCCGACCTGCCGCCGAGCCACCATTACCTGGCCGCTTACCACTGGCTGCGCGAGGAGTTCGGCGCGCACGCCGTCGTGCACGCAGGCAAGCACGGCAACCTGGAGTGGCTGCCAGGCAAGACCGCCGGGATGTCCGCCGCCTGCGGCGCGGACGCGGCGATCGGCGACATCCCGCTCGTCTACCCGTTCCTCGTCAACGACCCGGGAGAGGGCACGCAGGCCAAGCGGCGCGCCCACGCCACCCTGATCGGCCACCTGGTGCCGCCGATGGCGCGCGCGGAAAGCTACGGCGACATCGCCCGGCTTGAGCAGCTGATGGACGAGCACGCGCAGATCGCGGCGATGGACCCGGCTAAGCTGCCCGCCATCCGCGCCCAGATCTGGACGCTGATCCAGGCCGCCAAGCTGGACCACGACCTCGGCCTGGATCAGCGGCCGCACGAGGCGGAATTCGACGATTTCCTGCTGCACGTCGACGGCTGGCTGTGCCAGATCAAGGACGCCCAGATCCGCGACGGACTGCATGTCCTCGGGGCCGCACCGGAAGGCGCTGACCGGGTGAACCTCGTGCTCGCGATCCTGCGGGCCCGGCAGATCTGGGGTGGCCGGGCGCAGGCGCTGCCCGGCCTGCGGGAAGCGCTTGGCTACGCCGAGCGGTCCGACGACCGCGACGCGGCCGACGCGGTGGAAGCACAGGCCCGGGCGCTCGCCGAGGGAATGGAAGCGGCCGCCTGGGACCCCGCCGCGATTCCCGGCATCATCGTCAACACGCTGGGTGCGAGCCCGGACGGCACAATCACCCAGGCAGTCACCGGCGTGCTCACCTTCGCCGCGACCGAGGTGGTGCCCCGGCTCGCCGCGACAACCGACGAGATCACCAGGACGCTGCACGCACTCGACGGCGGGTTCATCCCCGCCGGCCCGAGCGGCTCGCCGCTACGCGGCCTGGTGAACGTGCTCCCCACCGGGCGGAACTTC
>Ga0335076_10000745_pt1 | contig 30522 bp, 28 predicted proteins | sample Lox_Sample_25_FD_206717 | JGI IMG/M metagenome (GOLD analysis project Ga0335076, IMG submission 206717) | Soil microbial communities from Loxahatchee National Wildlife Refuge, Florida, United States - Lox_Sample_2.5 | ecosystem: Environmental > Terrestrial > Soil > Wetlands | place: USA... | reverse complement strand
GAAGCCGCGGTTGTCCAGCTGCCGCTCCAGCTCCACCTCGTTGTACTTGCCCCGCCGCATGTCCCGGAAGACCCTGGCGATCCCGATCAGGATCACCAGGTTGAGCAGGCCGAGGAGGAACAGGAACGAAGCGGACACGATCGTGCCGAACAGTCCGCCGAACTGCTCCATGCCCGAGCTGTCGTTGGAGACCGCCGTGAAGACCGTCTTCTCGGCGATGATGATGCCGACCCCGATCGCGACCACGATGGTGGAGTGGCCGAGGGAGAAGAAGAACCCGAAGGAAAACGGCCGCGGCTTGTCCGTGCCTGCCCGCTGGTTCATCACCTTGCGGGTGGTGTTGTCGATCGCGGAGATGTGGTCGGCGTCGAAGGCGTGCCGCAGGCCGAGGGTGTAGGCGGTCAGGCTCAGGCCGATCCCCAGCCCCTTGTAGTGGGCCGGCACCACGAACACGATGAAGATGAAGAACCCGAGCGCGTGCAGGAAAAAGATCACGCTGTACATGCCGATGACCCGGAAGCGCTCATGCGGGGTCATGGCCTTGAATGACTGCCGGATCATCGTGCCCATGCGCGGCTTGGGCGCGACGGTCTCCGTGGCCATGGCGTGTTCCCCTCTCCTGGCAGGGCCGCGCGGAGGGCGCGTCCCCGGCATCCGCATGGGATCCCCACGAGCGTAACCATGGCTGCGAATGATGTGCAAGTAGGACTTTATTGTAGGAACGACACTTATGTTAGTTGCACTGGATGCGCAGCGACTGCCCGGCGTTCACGGCTCAGGGCAACCGGTCATCGCGAATCACGGAGGCAGGCCCGCCCTGGGATCACTGACAGTTAGCGCAGCGGCCGGTCACCGCAAAGTGGTGCGGGTCGACCGTGAACCCGTAACGTTCGCTGACCCGGCGGGCCAGGCCGTCGAACAGCTCGCCCGGGACCTCGGTGAATGACCCGCACTGCTCACAGACCAGGTGGCCGTGGGCGACCGAAGCCAGGTGGTAAGACGCCGGCCCGCTGCCCATGTGAGCCCGGTCGACCACCCCCAGCCGCACGAGCTCCTCGAGGTTGCGGTAGATCGTGCTGATGTTGACATCGGGCGCCTGAGCCTGAACCTCGGCGGTCAGCTCCTCGGCAGTTCGGTGTTCACGGTTCCCGAACAGGACACCCAGCAGCAGCCGCCGCGCCGGAGTAGCCCGGCCGCCCTTCTCGCGCAACTGGGCCAGCACCGCGTCAATCGCCTCACGCTCGGCCACCGGTCCCGCACCGGCCTGGATATCCCGGACCATCCGCCGAGTGTATCAACAATAGCGCTTACGTCACGTACGCTATTGCAATTTACTTGCACCTGCTGCTGGTGGGGGCCTCTTGCGGCCCATGGCGCCTGTCGCCATCCTGGCAGGATGCGCAAGACCGCAGGCATACGTGGTCCGGCGGCCGCCTTCCCGCTCCTGGCGAACCGCGATGACGCCCTGGAGCGGCGGCAGGCGAACCGGGGCGAGCTTTGCGCGTTGAGGTAGAGGGCTGGGTCGATCCGAGCCTGACAGTCAGCGATGCCAACGCGGTGGGCCAGCTGGCCGCCCAGGCTGTCTCGCTGCGACTGCCCGAGATGACCAGCTTTACCTTCAGCGCACGCTCGTCGCCTTTTCACTAGCCAGGCAGGACGGCCCGGACTCATCTTCTGCACGGCTCGGTCACCCGCATGGAACGGCGCGAACGCCATCTGTATGCTTGCGAATAGATCGCATTAACTTTCTTTATGCGGCTGCAGGAAATAAGCATGAGCAAGGTTCTAGCCGGTACGACCGAAGGAGCTAGCACATGGCGGTCTACACGCTTCCCGACTTGCCCTATGACTACGGCGCGCTTCAGCCCGCGATGTCGGGGGAGATCCTGGAGCTGCACCACTCCAAGCATCACGCCGCCTACGTCAGGGGCGCGAACGACACCCTGGAACAGCTCGCCGAGGCCGGCGATTCGGCGGGGCCGACGGTGACCGTGGGCCTGGAGAAGACGCTGGCGTTCAACCTGTCCGGCCACGTCCTGCACTCCATCTTCTGGAAAAACCTCTCCCCTGACGGGGGCGACCGGCCGGACGGTGAGCTCGCCGACGCGATCACCGAGTACTTCGGCTCGTTCGAGGGGTTCAGCAAGCGGCTGTCGACTGCGACGACCGGCGTGCAGGGCTCCGGCTGGGGCGTGCTGGGCTACGAGCCGGTCTCCGGCCGCCTGATCATCGAGCAGCTGTATGACCACCACGGCAACGTCGGGATCGGCTCCACCCCGCTGCTGGTCTTCGACGCCTGGGAGCACGCCTATTACCTGCAGTACCGCAACGTCCGCCCCGACTACGTCAGCAAGCTGTGGGACCTGGTCAGCTGGCCGGATGTGAGCGCCCGCTTCCAGGCTGCTAAGGCCGCGGGCAAGGCGTCACCGCTCGTGCCGTGAGCACCGACCCGGCGGCCTCCTTCCGCGCCGCGGCCGAGTCAGCCCAGGTCGCGGCCGGCATCATCGCCGCCCGCCACCGCGGCGACCTCGCCAGCGCGGACGCGCTGCTCGACGGCCTCAGCGATACCCAGAAGGCCGCCGGGTTCCTGCTCCTCGCTGACCTGGCCGTCTCGCTGCTGGCCCGCTACGAGGACCGCTCAGTCGACGCGGTCGCCGCCGAGCTCAGCCTGCACATCGCCGCCCACGCCCAGGGAATCCCTGACGGCCGCCAGTGATAGCTCACAGGGCCCGCACGGCCGACGAGGACGACGTGCCCGAGCTGGTCCGGCTGCGTGCCGTCCTGTTCGCGAGCCTGGCCGGAACCTGGGGTGCTGCGCCGCCCGGTGATCAGTGGCGGGCTGTCTGCGCCGCTGCACTCACGGCGGCGCTGGCGGATGAGTCGATGCGCGTGGTCGTCACCGATGCGGGCGCCGGGCTCGCCTGCTGCGGGATCGGTGCCATCGACCGGCGGCTGCCGAGCCCGTTTAATCCGGTCGGTCGGATAGGGCACGTTTTCGGCGTCGTCACCGACCCGGCGCACCGCGGACGCGGACACGCCAAGGCGGTGATGCAGACACTGCTCGACTGGTTCGACGGACAGGGGCTCTGCCGGGTAGACCTGAATGCCAGCCCCGATGGACAGCACCTCTACCGCAGCCTGGGTTTCACCGGCCACCTCGATCCCACGCTCAGCAGGATGCGACCGCTACGCTGAACCACCGCCGACTATCGCCACTAGGTTGCAGCTGACTTTCTTACGCATTAGCGTGCGTACCATGGAACCTGAAGGCGGAGACGCAACCTCTGGCGCACCCCAGGAAACCGTCACTGACGAGATCCGTGATTTCTGGGACGTTGACGCGGCCACGTACGACAACTCGCCGTCGCACTACCCGCAGCGCCCACAGGAGCAGGCGGCCTGGGCGGCGACACTGCGACGGCTGCTGCCGGAGCCGCCCGCCACCGTGCTCGACATGGGCGCTGGTACCGGGTTCCTGTCGCTGCTGCTGGCCGCCCAGGGGTATGGGGTGACAGCCGCCGATTTCGCGCCCGGCATGCTCGCCCGGCTGAAGGCCAAGGCCGCCGACAGGGAACTGGCCATCAACGTCGTGGAAACCGACGCCGTGCATCCGCCAGCGGGCGCTTTCGACGCGGTCATCGAACGGCACCTGGTCTGGACGCTGCCCGACCCGGCCGCCGCACTGGCCGCCTGGCACGCCGTCGCCCCGGACGGCCGGCTGATCCTCATCGAGGGCAGCTGGACCGGCCGCGGCGCCGCTGCCACCGACCAGTTGCGGTTGCGCGCCCGCGCCCTCGCCGACCTGATCCGCCGGCCGGCGCACGACCACCACGATCACTACACCGAGCAGATGAACGCCGCGCTCCCCTACCAGGGCGGGCTCACGCCGGATGAAGCGGTAGCGCTGGTCGAGGCCAGCCCGTGGGGCCGGGCGCGCATCGAGCGGATGCGCGACGTGGAGTGGGCCGTCACCGACGGCATGAACTCGCTGGACAGCCTGCTCGGCACCCATCCCCGCTGGGCCGTGATCGCCGGCCGGTAGGTCACAAGATTTCGCCGGGCGACCGCGCGAGCAGTCGTGTCAGTGTGCCCTCCACGGCGCACAGCGCCACGTACGTTCCGGTCTCGGCGACCTGGCCGTTGTCGATGACCACGATGCGGTCGGCGAGCTTGATCGTCGATGGACGGTGGGCGATCAGCAACGTGGTCCTGTCTCCGGAAACCCGCTGGAGGGCGCCGTGCAGCGCCCGCTCGGATTCGGCGTCCAGGTTGCTGACGGCCTCGTCCATGACCAGGATCGGGGCGTCCCGCAGCAGCGCGCGGGCAATGGCGATCCGCTGCCGCTGGCCGCCGGACAGGGTCGCTGCCCGCTCGCCAGGGACCGTCTCCCAGCCTTCCGGCAGCGCCTGGATAAACGGTCCGGCCTGCGCGAGCTCGGCCGCCAGTTCCACTTCCTCGTCGGTGGCGTCAGGCCGTCCGAGCCGGACGTTCTCGCGGATGGTGGTGTGGAACAGGTAGACGTCCTGCGGCACGATGGCCATGAGCTCCCTGAGGCCTGCTTGCGGGAACGCGCGAATGTCGTGGCCGCCGATCGTGATCGACCCGCCGCGCACGTCCCACAGCCGGGTGAGGAGGCTCGCGCAGGTGGACTTGCCGGCGCCGGAGGCCCCGACCAGCGCCACCGTCTCCCCTGGCTCGATCGTGAAGCAGACGCCGTGCAGTACCTCAGGCAGGTGGTCGCCGTAGCGGAACCAGACGCCGTCGAACACGACCCTGGGGGTTACCTCGGTCGCGGGCGATGCGGAGACCTGGTCGGTGACCGCGGGCCGCGCGGCCAGGAGGAGCTGGATGCGATCAGCCGCGGCAGCCACCGGGCCGACCTCCCTAAAGGCCGCGGAAACCGAAATGAGCGGGGCGAAGGCGCCGGTGGCGATCACGATCGCCACCGGGTAGCTGGCCTCGCTGATCGAGCCGTCGAGCAGCAAAGCAGCGGAGGTCACGAGGGTTACGACCGCCGCCAGTCCCACGAGCGTTTCCGTCGCCGCCTGTTCCAGGCTGCTGCGACGGCCGTGCGCGACGCTCGCGCGCAGGATCCGGCCGTGCTGCCGGCGGATGCGGTCGAGCACGACGGCGGACGCGCTGGCGGCGAGGACCTCACGGCTGCCCTGCACGACGTCGACCACGTTCGCACCCAGCTCGCCGAGGTCCGCGCGCAGTGCCTCGCCCTGGGCACGGGCCCGCTCCAGCAGCCAGGAGGGCGCCGACGCGACCGCGACCGCGAACGGCAGGATGACCAGCGCCAGGATCGGGCTGATGACCGCCAGCGCGATCAGGGCCAGGGCCGGCACGATCAGGGCGGCTACGATCGGCGGCGCGATGTGCGAGGTGAACAGCTCGATCAGCTCGACGTCGGCGACAGAGGCGCGCGCCAGGTCGCCCGAGCGGCGCTCGATGAGGTAGGCCGGGGCGAGCTCGCGGAATTTCCGGTACAGCACCAGCCGCAGGTTATGCAGCAGCCGGAAGGAGACGACGTGCGTGATCAGCATGTCGAGCCAGCCGAGTATGCCGGCCGGGATCACGAGGCCGACCACGAGCCAGAGCAGCGGCCGCAGCTGCCCGCTGCTCGCGCCGGCGATCGCCCGCCCGACGAGGGCGGCCCCGGCGGCTGACGCGGCGATCGTGGCGATGTAGACGCCGACGTTCACCAGGACCGAGGCGACCACCAGCCGCTGATAGGGCCGCAGTAGCGCCGCGACCGGCCGCAAGCTGGTGACCAGCCGCCCCGCGGCGCTGAACCGGACCCGCGTCGCCACGGGAGAGACGGCGGTCATGACGTCTGCTGGGCAGCCACGAGGCGGGCATAGCTGCCGCCATACCCGAGCAGCTGGTCGTGCGTGCCTTGCTCGGCGATGCGGCCGCGGTCGAGAACCAGGATCCGGTCGGCGTACCGGACCGTGGAGAGCCGATGCGCGATCACCAGCGTGGTCCGCCCCTGGCGGATCGTCTCGAGCGAGGACTGGATCTCCGCCTCGGCGGCCACATCCACGTCGGAAGTGGCCTCGTCCAAGATCAGGATCGGCGCGTCTTTCAGCAGGGCGCGGGCAATGGCGATCCGCTGCCGCTGACCGCCCGACAGCCGCAGTCCGCGCTCGCCCACGATCGTGTCGTAGCCCTGGGGCAGGCCCTCGATGAACGCGCTGGCGTTCGCCAGGCGGGCTGCCCTGGCGACGGCGGCATCGTCAGCGCCAGGATCGGCTAGCTGTACGTTGTCGCGGACAGAGGCATGGAACAGGAACGTGTCCTGCGGGACCAGTGCCACCCGGCGGCGGACGTCGTCCGGGGACAGCTGGCGCAGGTCCGTTCCGTCCATCAGGATCCGGCCGGATTGCGGGTCGAAGAATCGCAGCGCCAGCGAGGCGATCGTGGTCTTCCCCGCCCCTGACGCGCCCACGACGGCCACCGTCTCGCCAGGAGCCACCGTGAAGCTGACATCGGCCAGCGCGGCCCGTCCGCCCGGCCGATAGCGAAAGGTGACCGCCTCGAACTGGAGAGGCGGCCCGGTCCGCGAGGGACCAGGCGCCGGCCTGGTCCCGGGCCGGGTGACCGCGCCGGCGGGGGCGGAGGGAACGTCGGGCTGAGCCGCCAGCACGGCGAAGGCCCGTTCAGCCTTGGCCATCCCCCACACCGCGCTGTGCATCGCGTTGTGGATGTCGCGCGCCGGCCCGAAGCACTCGACGGCGAGCAGCAGGATAAGAAGCAGATGCTGGGTGGTCAGCTGACCATCGGCGAGGCGGATCGCTCCCGCGGACAACCCCGCCGCGACGCCGGCCGCGGCGGCCAGCGTCATGATCCCCCAGTACACGCCGGAGACCGCGATGAGCCTGATGCCGCCGTCGCGGACGTCCGCGGACCGCCGCTCGAGCTCCCGGCCGCGGCGTTCCGCGACCCCGAACGTCTTGAGGGTCGCCATGCCTTGCAGGTTGTCGACGAACTCGGCCGCCAGCGGCCGGTAGCTGTTCGACCAGAATCCCATGCGCGGCCCGAGCGCCCGGTACTCCACCGATGGCAGGAAGATCACCACCAGGGCGAATGCCGCCACGACCGAACCGGCCACGGGGTCGATCCAGATGACGATCGCGATGATCGCGACGGAGGCGATTCCCGCCACGATCACCTTGGCAAGGAACAAGCGGAAGTAGGCGTCCATCCGCTCGACACCGTCCACCAGGACCGCCTGGAGTTCCCCGGACCGCTCGCTGGCCACCCATCCGGGACCGAGCAGGAGAATCCGCGCGACGAGCCTGATCCGCAGGTCGGTGGTGATCCGGACCGACGCCTCGGCCATCACGGCGCCCTGCACCACGGTCGCGACCCCGCGGACCGCTACCAGAGCCACCGCCAGGCCGGCCCACGGCAGGATCGCCGTCCACTCGCGGTGGCTGAATACCGTGCCCAGGCCGAATGCGATGGCCACCCCCTGGCCGATACGCGATGCGGCTATCACCAGGCCGAGCGCGACCGCGCCGGTCAGCGCGCGATGTTCGGGTACCGCCAGCCGCAGCAGTCGGCTGTCGAAGGCCCGGACGTGCCGGGCTTCGCCTCGGGCCCTGCGCCCGGCCCTCCCCCGTTCCTCGCCGCCTGTGGCCATCGTGGTCCTTTCGCGCAGCACCGGTCAGGAGGACAGCTCGTCTTGCCCGACGTCACGCCGCCCGAGCCGGGACCTGTCCAGCCCGGCGCGGCGGTAGCGGTCGGGCAGCCCTGCGGCGGCCAGGATCGCCGCTCGCTCGTCGGCGGGCAGCAGGTCCACGTAGACAATGCCGCCCAAATGATCGGTCTCGTGCTGGAGGCAACGGGCGAGCAGTCCCGTCCCGGTGACGGTGACCGGGCGGCCGTGCATGTCGGTCCCTGTCACGGTCGCGACGGCCGCCCGGCTGACCTCCGCCTGCTGGCCGGGGACCGATAGGCAAGCCTCGAGATCGGTCACCGGGGGCGCGACGGCACCGATGGTGGTGAGCATGGGGTTGATGACGTGTCCGGCCTGGTTCTCACCGGAGGCATCCGGGCAGTCGTAGACGAAGACGCGCAGGCCCGCGCCGATCTGGTTCGCCGCCAGTCCGACGCCGTTAGCCGCGTACATGCTGGCGAACATGTCCGCGACCAGGGCTTCCAGGTCGGCGCCGAACGAGTCCACCCGCACGCACGGCCGGTGCAGGACCGTAGCGCCGTACCGGACGATAGGCCGCGCGGTTCCGGCTGACATGTCCATGGGCTCCCTTAGGTCACACCGGGCCACGATACCGTCACTAAAGAAATACTGCGGTCACATGGTAATTGCAAATCCATCGCACCAAAGATGGCCGGACTCCGGCGCGAGGCCGGGATGGTCCGCAACGTGCACCTCTGGCCGCGTCGGCTATGCGGGCCGCTGATCGCTACCCCGCGCGTCCCGCCGGCCCAGGCGCAGGTGCTCCGCCTGGTAGACGGCCTCGTCCAGTGGCATGACGACGTGGCTGTGGTAGGCCACATGATGGGGGGCGCCGGCCCGGACAACGTGCAGGCCGCTGAAGAGGCCGGGGAACCGCGCCCGGCGTGCCTCGTGACCGCAGCGGGCCGCTGGATGGGCGCACCCTGGCACTGAAATCCAACTCCGGGTCGATGCGGGCACGCCCGGTCGGGCCCAGCGGACGAAATCGGCAAGCTGGTGGAGGACACCGTGTTCGCGAGTTTACTGGCGGCCCGCAGAGTGCACGTCCACGCGCTCGCCACACAGGAACGTGGCCCAGCACAACACCCGCCGACCCCGCCGGGCGGGATCACCGCGCGACCTGTTCGCCGGATGGGGAACACTACCTTGCTCGCGAGAAGATACGAGATGTAAGCTCTTGCGTGGACTTCGCAACAGCTATGGCAGCGCATCTCGTCCTTCTCAGTGCGGGCCGAGCGGCGAGAGGATCATGATGGGTACCCGCTCCTCCGCGACGCTGAGCCGGCCAGAACGGCACGATAGGACATGACCGCCTTCGTCGCGTCAGCCCGGCCGAACGCCAGGCAGTTCGCGATCATCGCCATGACCGGTCCGCTGGCGACGGTGGCAGCCGACGGGCCGGTGAGCAAGCTGAGCGACCTGGCTGCTGCAGCATTCTCAGCTCCCCCGTGGAAGGAGATGCCCGCCCACGCCCGGCAGCTGGCTAATCGCATGCTCGCGGACGCCAGGCGCCCCGCGTTCGCGTTCACGGGATACGGGCCGACCCTGGCCGGGTTCGGATACGGCGTCCCCCGGTGGCCCGATCCCGTCATCGCCGGCACCGGGCAGGCTTCCGCCACCGAGCCCTTTGAGCTCTGCGAACTGGCCGTCCGGCCCGGTGCGCGCGGCCGGGGCGCGGGCCGGGCGCTGCACGACGCCATCATCGCCGCGGCCGGGCCGCAGCCGCGATGGCTGGTCACCCACCCCGCGGCCCGCCCAGCCGTCAGCCTGTACCGGGCCAAAGGCTGGCACACCAGGCGGCTGTTCCCCAGCCGGGCCGACGGCAGTCCGCGGCTGCTCATGGCCAGGCCCAGCTGACCGGCCCGGCCAGTGCGGCGCGATGGCCAGTCCGCGCCACGGCCTGGAGACGAGCCCGCGCCCGGCTGGAGGCCGGCATGCATCTGTGGCGGGCCCGCATCCGGATGCTGACCACAGGGTTCTGTCCGCCGGGTGACGACTCGGACCCCGCCACTGCCGAACTGGCCCGGCGCGGCCCTCCGCCGCCCTGGAATCACGCCGGAATCCCTGTCCCTCCGCTGAATACCTGCTGTGGCTGGGCACCAGGTTGCCCGCGACGGCCGGGGAACAGCGCGCGGCCATAGCACGTCCCCGCAGAGACAGCAAGGCTCCTGGTACCAGGAGCACGCGCTGCCGGGCGTGTCAGCGCCGCCTCGACATAGGCGCAGACTAGGCAAGTGTGACGACACGCCGATCGATGATGCGCAGGTGCGGCGTCAGGGCCTGGCGGCGGCTTGTGCCAGCAGTGCGGCAGGGTTGTAGGCCTGGCCTGCGGTGATCACCAGGTCAAGGGCGGCTTGCGTCAGCTGGCCGGTGAGCGGGTCGGTGTTCCACACGGCGATGTCGGCGATCTTGCCTGGCTCGATGCTGCCGATCTCGTCTGCCATGCCGAGGGCGTCGGCGGCGCCGATGGTGGCCGCCGTCAGGACGTCGCGGGCAGGCAGGCCGCAGTCGCGGAGCAGGCCGAGTTCTCGGTGCAGCGCGAAGCCCGGCAGCAGGTCACCCAGCCCGGCGCCGTCAGTGCCGGCCACGACCCGGACTCCGGCGCGCGCGCAGCGGGCGACGAACTCCTTGCGTTTCCCCAGCATGTCCGCCGCGGCCACGCGAAGCTCAGCGGGAATGGCGTACTGCGGCCCGGGTGTGTAGGCGGCCCACTTGGTCCGGGTCGCGGCGGGCAGCCTTGTGTTGCCGGGATGATCGCGCTGGGCCTGCAGGCCTGCCCGGTAGACGACGTCGTCGATCAGCAGTGTGGGGTCCAAGGTCACCCGGCGATCGGCCAGGAGCGCGATCAGGTCCTCCATCCAGGCGGCATCCAGGTCGATCAGCTGCCACAGCCGCGGTTCGCGCTCGCCCAGAGGCAGCCCGTCCAGTTCCTTTGCCTGCTGCGGGGGCAGGAAGTCCAAGCCCGTGATGCGGATGTGTTCCAGGCCGGTGACGCCCATCTCGACCGCGCGGCGCATGCTCATGCACCGCGGTACATGCCCGATCACCGGCAGGCCTTCCCCGGACGCCGCCGTGATGATCGCGGCGAGCACGTCCTCGGTGATGCTGTTGTAGACCTTGATGCAGTCCATGCCCTGCGCGGCCAGGTGCCGCACCGCAGCGGTGCCGCGCTCGGGGGTGTCGGCGAGGATCCGGTAGGCGGAAGAGACCAGCGGGATCCCGTCGAGTATCTCCCCTGACGCCAGGATGCGCGGCCCCGCGCGGGAGCCATCGCGGACCGGGTCGCGCAGCAGCCGCTGCTCGGTCGCGTGCCCGCCGGGGTCGCGGACGGTGGTGACGCCGCAGGCCAGGAAGAATTCCAGCGGCACATCGTCCGACAGCGGGGTCAGGTGGCAGTGCATGTCGATCAGGCCGGGCGCTATCCACTTGCCCGAGACGTCCCGCCGGTCCGCGCCGGCCGGGATACGGACCTGGCCGACCGGGCCGGTCTCGGCGATCCGGCCGCCGCCGATGACGACAACCTGATCAGGGCGGTACTGGCCAGCGGCGACATCGACGACCGTGCCACCAGTGAGAGCCAGCCAATCCATGGGGACCTCCCGTGCCCTTGCCCCAGCTGCCCTGGTGCCGTCTGGTCGGCCGGCAGTCGTGCGCTGATCATCGCCTCGAAGACGCTGCCGGTGCCCGGGATGCTGCGTGCAGGTGCCGGTTTCCCGCTATCTGGCGTGGTCGAGGACGACCAAGCGGTCTGCGGCGTAGGTGACACTGCGCCGGTGGGCGATGATCAGCGTGGTACGGTCGCGCATCAGCTGGCTATGCACAAGCTGTACGGCATGCTCGGACTCGGTGTCGAGGCTCGAGAGTGCTTCATCCAGAACCAGCACAGGTGCGCTCCTTCAACAGCCCCGGACGATGGCAGGCACCGACGCTCTCCGCCAGACAGGCGCACGCTGTGCTCGCTAAGCATCGTGTCCCAGCCGCGCGGCAGCTCGTCCACCCATTCCATGCACTGGGCGAGCTCAGCGGCGCGACGGATCGGCGCGCCGCTGGCGCCGACTCGGCCCGGCCGAATGTTCTCAGTCACGCTGACGTTAACAGATAGACATCCTGCGGCACCAAGGACCAGGCAGCGGACCTGGCCGGGTTACGGGCCACCCCGTGGATGGTCCGGACAGCCACCGGGGAAATTCCTGCAGCAGTCGGCGTGGGACCAGGCGGTCGAGGCATATCCCGAGATGTGCCGCCACCGCCGTCACCAGCCAACGAGCCACCAGCAGCACCCAACGAATATGAAGTTGGGGCAGCCTTTGAGCCCCGCGAGCAGCGCACGGGAGCAAATTCCGTGGCCCTCTCGCGCGCCCAAGCCATGGGCTGATCCGACGCGACCGCACCCCTCTCCAATCCCCAGCAAGGGTTGGCTGCGGGCAGCCAGTTCTAACATTCTGGCTAGCATCGTGCTAGAAGCCGAAAGTACCTACATCGTAGAGACCCTGGTCATCCCTTGAGACCTAGGCCGCGGCCGATGATCTCCTTCATGATCTCCGTCGTGTCGGCGAAGATGGGATGCGGTTACCAGACCAGGTAGGCGGCTGAGGTGCTGTAGGCGGTGATGCCGGTGAGCGCGATGTTGATCGTCAGCGTCCAGATGCCGGGCAGTGGCGCGACCGCGGCCGCCGAGGTCCAGCTCGACCCGTCGGCGGCCGTCTTGCGCAGGGTGACGTTGAGGGCGGCAACATCGGCGGACGACAGCGTCGCGGTGACCGACTGGGCGGGAACAGCGGCGCCTGCCGCGTCCAACAGGCGGATGGTGATGACCTGCGGGCCGCGGCGGGTCGTGCTCACGTGGACGCTGACGTGGTCGCTGCCCAGCGGGGCAGCCACCGTCACCGGCGGGCCGAACGTGGTCCGGGCCGGAGCCTCGGAAACGAGGACGGCGGTCACGGCGAGGATCACCGCGCCGATGGCGGCCTCGGCCAGCACGCTGCGGCGCACCACACGTGCCACCCCCGGCGGCGTTGTCTCGCGTGCGCCCGGGCTGACGACGAGGCGGTGCGCGAGGGCGGCCGCGGCCAGCATGGCGATGAGGAGACCGCCCTTGATCAGCACCGTGATGCCGTAACCGGTCGTCCACAGCGCCTGGATCGGGCTGATCTGCCGGGCCGCCTGATACTCGCCGGTCACGACAAGGCAGACCACGCACGTGTACGCCGTCACCGACCAGGGCCGCAACCGCGCCTCGGCCAGCGTCCGCGAGCCGTCGCGCAAGGCCGGGAGCACGACCAGACCGAGCAGGACCAGGCCGCCGAGCCATACCGCCATGGCGGCCATGTGCAGCACGGCCGCCGGAATCGCCAGCCACGCGCCGGAACCAGCCGACGCATGGCCGCCGACGGCTACGGCCGCCAGCAGCGCCAGCGCCGCGACGGACCGCGTGATGTCACCGCCGCGGCCAGGCAGCACCTGCTGGCCGCGGCGGGGCAGCAACGGAGCCAGTGCGAGCAGGAGCGCGGCCCGGGCCAGCAGTTCCGCGCCGAACGCCGAGTCCAGGGTCATGCCCGCATCCTGCAGGCGCGCCACCGCAGGCCAGCTGCCGTTGGCCGCACGTGGTCCCTGCAGCAGGAAGGCCGCTGCGGTGCCGCCCAGCAGCGCGGCCCACCCGGACCGGGCAAGCACCCGTACCCGGCGCTGGCCCCCGCTCCACGGCCACAGCATCCGGGCCGCCGCGAGAACGCCGACAAGTGCCACGATCCCCGCGTAGACAAGTCCCTGCGCGACATCCGCGGCGACGTCGAGTTCGCCGGTATGGTCCACTGGCCCGGCTACCCCAGCCCCAGGGCTGACGCCAAGCCCGAACGTGATGGACCCCGACACCACGTGCGTGTCCGCGGACACCACGCGCCAGGTCGCAGAGTAGGTGCCGTCCGGCAGGTGCGGCCGCAGCGGGAGCACGATCGTCGTCCCCCCGGCGATCAGCCGCGGCTGCCCGGTGTCCGCCCGCAGCCCGGTGCTTGAGATGACCTCCTCGGCGGCGGGGATCAGGCCAACCGACTCGTCGAAGGTCAGCCGCACCTGCGCCGGCTCGCTGTTGACCCTCGTCCCGTCGACGGGGCTGCTGCTGACCAGTACGGCGTGTGCGCTGGCCGCGGGTGCCCACAGCAGGCCGGCCGCCAGCAGCCCACCGCACAGGACGAGCGCGGCGGCCAGCCTGCCGCCCGCGCCCGCCCCGCGCCGGGCGAGCTTCCTGGCGGTCACGCGGAATGCGTGGGCTTGCCCCGCGACCGGTTGGCCGCCAGCACCGCCAGGCTGATGACCAGAGCGAGGAGTCCCGCGATCAGCCCGGCGATACCAGTCCAGGACGAACCGCCGCCGGACGATCCGGTGGCCTGGGTCACGACCGACGACGAGACGCCCGGCTGGCTGGCCGTGGCGCTACTGGCGGTCGTGGCCGCGGCGAGCTGGAGAGTCGGGGCCGGGTGGTCAGGCTCGGTACCGTTCGCGGACTGCTCGTCCCAGTTCACGGTGGTCCCGTCGCTGTAGGTCTGCAGCGCGGCGAAGGACATGCTGGCCGCGTCGGGGAACGGGCCCACGGACAGGTTGAACATGTCGAACTCGCCGGCCGGGATCCCGGCGGCTTTACTATCGGCGATGAAGTCGACCTGGGAAACGTACTCGGTGATCAGGTCGCCGTCATCATCCTTCTGGGCGGGCACCAGCGGCTTCTTCGTCAGCGTCGCGTGCCAGCCCGCCTTCGGCTGGACGTCCACTTCGGTAAAGGGGGTGCTGGCGGGGAAGGTGATCAGCAGCCCGGTCGTCGAGGCTGTCGCAGACTCCGAGGGGACCCGGAACGTGATCACGCCGGAGCCGCCCTGTACCGCGTCGATGCCCGAGACCTTGACGTGCGCCGAGGCGGACGCCGCGAAGAGCGCCCCGGCCGCGAGCACACCGCTGGTCAGCGCCGCGGTGACGGCCAGTCGCCGCCACCGTCCCCCCGGCCTGGTGCCGTTACCGATAATGATCACGAATGATCACCGCCCTTCGCTAGACATTTCCTGGTTCAGGTCAGCTCGAGCAGGGCTACCGCCAGGCCGACCGCCATCAGCGAGCCGAAGCCGTCCCGCAGCACAACACCCGCACCGTCACGCCACAGTGGCGCGGGCGCCCGCCCTTGGCCGGGGACGGCCAGCGGCCTGAGTGCCGCGACGGCCTGCCAGGCCGCGGCGGCGAAGAACACCACGGCCAGGACCAGGCAGACCGTCCTGGCCCAGCCCGACGAGTCGGCCGCCGACATCGCCGCGACCGTCTCGCCGGCCGCCGGGGCCTGCCCGCCCATGGTCATGCCGGCCATGGCACCACCCGTCATGGCACCACCCGTCATGGGCATTCCGGTCATCCCGCCGCCCGCGGACGGCACCGACATCAGCGGTACCACGACGGCGATCCACACCATGGCCGCCATCATCCCGGCGTGATACCAGTTCTCGTAGCTCGCCTCGACGTGGCCCGCGCCGGTGCCGAAGACCGCCTGCCCGGTGAACCATCCGGCTGCCGCGGTGAACACCGTCACCTGGGCGATCGCCGGGACGACGGCCACCGCAGACCAGAACATGCTGATCATCACCGCGCTCATCAGCACAAGGAGGGCAGCGCTGAGCGCGCGCCCGGCATCACCCTTTTCCCGGCGCCACAGCGCTCTCACCGCGGTGGCCAGGTACCACTCGCCGAGGACGGCGAACAGCGCGATCAGCAGCAAGCGGACGTTCCCCCCGTCGACCACCGCCACGCACCCCTCAGCCATCTCGAACTACTCAAGCCGCGAGCCGCACTTTACGGTTTCTGAACTATTCAGGGCAAGCTGGCATCGGAAATATTTCGGGCAACCGGAAATCACCAATAAGGCCGGGAAACCCAGCTGGGGTATATGCGATACGGGCGCCGGGTATGCGCAATACCCCAGCCGGGTATGGGTTTAATAGATTGGCGCCGCGAAACAACGAGATGACACTCACATGCTTGCCGCGCGACACGCCTGGACTCGCCGAGCCGCATCGCCGTCAGAGAGTCTTCGCATGTACACGAGGCTGAGCACCTGTTCCTCACCGGCGACTCCTCCGGTGAGGAACAGGGCCGCGCGGGCGGTGGCGTCGCGAGCACGGCCGCCCTGGAGCCTGGAACTTCAGGGCGACGTGCGAGGTCGTCCGCCTGAGGTTCTTAGCCAATCTGGGCTACAAACCCGGTGCCGCGGCCGATGACTTCGTTCATCATCTCCAGAGATGACCCTTCCGGGCCGCTCGCCGCGATGGCCTGGGCGTTATCTCAGCCACCAACCCAGATGAACTGGACGACCTGGTGCTGCGGGACTACTCCGCTCGCCCCGTGCCGCGGGAGGTAGCGCAGTGAGTGAGGGCTGGACAACGAACGCTTGGCCGGTTGGGATTGTCCACTATGAGGCGGCACTTAAGCAGCCCTACGATGATGCTTCGGCCCGGGCCACCGTGGCCGCCTATCTCGAGAAATACCAGATCGAGTTGGACGACCGCCGCAAGGCCAGGCGCACTCACCGCGCCGTTGCAAGTCGGGTGTGGTAGCGAGACCACTTAAAGCATGCGAACCTGACTACTTGACCGTGAGATAATACCCGCGTGAAGCTATCAAGTGCCCGAATTACGAACTTTAAGAGTTTCGCCGACACCGGTGAGATAGCGTTGGGCAACGTCAACGTGCTCGTGGGTCGAAACAACCACGGAAAGTCAGCGTTTATACGTGCGGTTGGCATCATGCAGCAAGGTGCGCCCATTAACCGTGCAGACGTTCGGCTTGGCGAACAGCAAGCGACTATCGCCTTGACGCTCACTGGCAACAACCAACGAGATTTCCAGCGCCACTATCCTGGATACCAGCGCGATGATTATTTGCTAGCACAATTTGCACTCGCGCGAGACGGCGGTATTTCATTCATGTCCGGCCCGGAGTCTAGCTGGCCATCAATGCAGATTCCTGCACAGGAACCTCAGAACTTCATATACACGTATCTCTCCAAACGCAAGGTCTTTGACTTTGATAGAGAAGTCGACCGCGTCCGTACTCTTGCTGTCCAGACCGACTTGCGGAATTTGGTAGCTAAGGTTGCCCGACTAGCCAATCCGGATTATGTGCACGCCGCCGAATACGACGAGCTCTGCAAGGCTATGCTCGGGTTTCGTATCAGCGCCTACGCCGCCGAGGATGGTAGGGGGCAACAAGCCGGGATTACCGTCGGCGTCTATGACCACATCCCAATTGAGGCCATGGGCGAAGGCGTCTCCAGCCAGCTCGGCCTTATTACGGACCTCTGCATGGCGGATGGCAATCTGTTCCTGATCGAGGAGCCAGAGAACGACATCCACCCCGAGGGACTCAAAACGCTCCTCAACGTCATAGTCGAGAAGTCAAAGACCAACCAGTTCATCGTCTCTACGCACTCCAACATCGTGACACGCTTCCTCGGCGCTGCACCTAACAGCCGGGTCTTTGAGTTTGAGTCCGACTTTCAGCCAGGTCGGATCCCTACCGCAACCATTCGGGAAGTTGCACCTACTGCCGAAGCGCGTATCGACGTACTTCGGCGACTTGGATATGAATTGTCTGACTTTGATCTCTGGGATGGCTGGCTCATTTTGGAGGAGTCCTCTGCCGAAATTATCATTCGCTACTTGATACCTTGGTTCGCACCTGGGCTTGCACGCATCCGTACGGTCGCCGCAGGCGGCACCAGCAAGGTAGAGCCGACCTTTGAGGACTTCCGCCGCCTATTCCTCTTTGCCCATCTTGAACCGCAGTACCATGGTCGCGCTTGGGTCGTGGTTGATGACGATAGTGAGGGAAAGAAGGTGGTCGCTGGGCTTCGAGGCAAGTATAAGGACTGGCCGGAGGATCACTTCACCACCTGGAGCCAGTCCAACTTCGAGCATTACTACCCATCTCGGTTCGCTGGGCAGGCGAAAGAGGCCCTAGCCAAGAATCACCGTGAGAAGCGAGAAGCTAAGAAAAAGCTCCTTCACAAGGTGAAGGCCTGGTGTGATAACTCCAAGGAAGCCAAAGCGGAATTTGAGACGTCTGCGGCCGAGGCAATACAAACACTTCGGCAGATCGAGGCCCAACTGCTGGGGCATGTGCCGGACTAATTCGGTCGAGCCGGTGATCAGAGTAGCGTATGATAGCGCTGATGAGCTCCACGGCTACCCCATGCAACCACACGAACCGGACGTTGCTGAGTCCGTGGGAATTGGTGCGCAAGTACGTGTGTACAGACTGTGCAGCCGTGATGACCTGCGCGTGTGATGACGACCTCGCTACCTATGTATCGCCGCACTACGCCGAGCGAGGCCGGGACCAATACACACGGGATGAGGTCCAGGTTACCCACCCCCTGACCGAAAGCATCTGTTACGACTGCCGGGGCGAGGCCTTGCCGTCACACCCAACGGCCGCTCATCGCGGAGCGTCTAGCAACGTGCACCGGTATTACTGGTATGAAATTTGGAAGGACACCGAAAGAGACTTTCTGGCCTGGTGTCGTGATAGCGGGCTACCCCTGGTTGATCCAAACGGCAAGAGCCTTGTGTCGCATCACCACGGGAAAAACCACGAAAAGTACGATGAGATACGTAGAGCTGTCGTCGAACGCTGGAAAGTCAAGCACGAGCAGAACCCCATCTACGACTTCACGCGTCCTTCGGACGCAGACATAATCAGCTCCTGCGAAGTGGCCGTTGAGAACATCGAGGCTTGTTATGTGACTTCCTCAACTCAGCACGCTTTGGTGCTCCCACTCAACGCGACCGATCCAGCCGAGGCTGTTCAAGTGGAGGATTTCGTCTCTCGACAACTCCAAGGCGAGGGGCGCGAGGTGATGTTCTGCGAAAGTCGCCCCTTCCAGGCTCTTTACGGGAGTCTCATGTGGTTGTGGGTTCAATCGCCAGGTGATCCGCGGCAGAGGATGTGCGGCTTCGGCGGCCGCGATGAGGTAGGGGCCGACGAACGTGGCATCATCTGGACTTTGCTACCACACGACTTCGGTAGTGCGGCCCATGCCCGTCGCCGAGGACAGGCACTGCAAGCCCACATGGACCTCATTCCAGATGACCTTGCCGACCTGCTTTGGGCCTATGACTACTGGCAAGACCCGTCGCAGGCCCTGCGCCAGTATCTCTGGGCATACACCCAGGAGGACCAGGAGCGTGGACATGCATTGCTGCGCGTTCTTGGGCCCCAGCGAATCAAGCTGGTCATGCGGTACTTGGCCGAGGACTACTGGGGCCGTTACCTCGGCTGGCCTGACCTGGTGTCCTGGCGCGAAGGGCCGAATGGCCCGGAGGACGTTGAGTTCATCGAAGTGAAGTCGAGCAGCGACAAGCTCAGCGATGATCAGCGCTCCTGGATCCAAGGCAATCATCAGCACCTGCACTTGCAATTCCGGATCGCCAAAGTTCATCGTACTCAGCGACTTGCGGTTGCATAGTAGATCGCCAGACGATGCGTGACAACTACGCCGTACCGATAGCCGATGCAACCTGCACGAGGTCTGTTTTAAGTCCGTCCTCGATGGCAGTATCGTGCGCATATTGGATGATCCGCCGACGCAGAATTTCACGGCCTTCTGCCCTAGGCCCTCCGCGCGCCCATTTTGCGCGTTCTTAGTTGCACTCAACCAACAGTGCGTCGCGTTCGGCTCCCCGGGGGACAACTACTAAGCGTCTGGCTGAGTTCCTGTGGGAAGTATAGGCGGATTCGGTCGATAGCAGGGGCGGCGACCTTCCGAAGTCGATCACCTCGCTGGCGGCTTCGCCTGAATCTCCAGCGCTGCCGCCGGCAGCTGCCTGTCCGCGGGCTGGGTCGAGGCGGCCGGGGTCTACTCGGAGCAACGCACGTCAGCATGGGGAATCGGGCGTTCCGTGGCTTTTCACGTGCCCTGAGCTGCGAAGCTGGCTGTCCCGTCAGTGACCGTGCGATACCGGTTTTGTCGGGGTTGATGGCACGCAGAAGGTGAGCCTCTCGCTAGAAGCGTCCAGAACTTCCTTCCGCGGTCGGGCGGGCTGTGAATCAGCCTAGAAGCCGCCGAGGTTCCAAGTCCGTCAGCTGACCGATGTCTCTCACTGCAACTTGCGACACTCTTTGTCACGCAACTGCTGGCACGCGCCATACCACTCACGGACATTGGAGGCTGGGGCTTTGCGTATGACTAAGGAGCTCAAGGAGGTGCGGGCGTGAAGCTTGCCGAGGCACTGTCGCTGCGGGGCGATGCGACCCGCCGGGTCGAGCAGCTCCGGACGCGGATCGTATCGAACGCGCGATTTCAGGAGGGCGAAGAGCCGACCGAAGACGCGGCCGTGCTGCTGACAGAGGCGCGAGAGGTGCTGGATGAGCTGGAGGACCTGATCCGCCGGATCAACCGGACCAATGCGGCGACCCGGATCGAGCCGGAGGGCACGATCACCGACGCACTGGCCCGCCGGGACGTGCTGCGCATCCGCCACTCGGTGATCACTGCCGCGGCGGACGCGGCCGCTGGCCGGGGTCAGGGGATGGGACGCCAGCTGCGCTCGGAGCTGAAGATGCTCACCGCCCTGCCGGTGGCACAGCTGCGCTCGCAGGCCGACGACCTGGCCCGGCAGATACGCGAGATCGACGTGAGCATCCAGCAGTCCAACTGGCAGTTCGATCTCCTGGAGTAAAACAGAAAGCCAGGTGGAGCAGGTAGTCGTCGCGGAGGCGTGCACAACCCCGGGCCGGCGGGGAAAATCCGGCCACCTCCTGGTGCGCAGCGGGCAGCGTGGGGTTCGACTCCCCGTGCACAGTGCAGCCCAGCATGGCGCACAGGTGACAGGGCACGGCACACGGCTCACTACCGCGTGCAGATCCGCGGCGACGAGGGCGGGAAAGGGGAACTCCACCTCGCCGCAGTCGCGGCGCGGCAAAGACGGTCAGCCGACGTTTGGGACCGATGACCTGTCCGCCGTCGGGCATCAGAATCGGCGCGACTGCCGCGTGCCTCATGGGTCCCGATGCGACTGGTCGCGGGTGACCCACAGTCAAGCCCAGATCCGGCACTCAAGAGCAGCGCAGGATCGGGCGGAGTGGAGAAGGAGCGATGACCGCGCTCAGACAATACGACTCGGTACGCACAACGGAGGCTGCCATCAGCCTCTTTGACGGCCGGACGGTTCCGGTGGGGATGGTGGGAGCGGTCTTGGAAGTCATGCCTGACGGGGCCTGCCTGGTGGAGTTGGCGTTCAGGCCGCAGACTGCCGACCAGGACGGCGACTTCGTGCAAGCCTTGCTCACCGAGGGCCAGTACGAGATCATCGAGCCTTGAGCCAGCCACGGGTTATGACTCAGCGTGGCCGTGACCACTGGGGCAACTTCTGCCGACGATCCGGGTGCGGGACTGCAGCCCTAACGCTAATGGCCCGGGGGCCGCCGGCGGGGCGATAGCCGCGAAGCGCTGCTGAGCGGTCCGCAGCTGGCCGAGGATGAGAATCTTGACATGCGGGGTGAGAGGGGTGTCCGGGCGGGCGATCAGGTCGGTGAGCACGGACACGAGCGGGGCGTACTTGCGGGCGAGCCTGACGGCCTTGGGGCCGGTGGTGTGGATGATCCCGACGCCGTTGTCGGTGAAGTCGGACACCTTGATGACCCGCGCCCGGGGATTCGCGGCGAGGCTTGCCGCGACGTGCGCGCGGTACTGCTCGTCTTTGTCCTGGCCGGGCAGGTAGACCGGGTTGGTGACGGCCTCGACCAAGGCGGCGACCTCCGGGCCGAAACGGGCGGCCAGCACGGCCAGTGCCGCAGGATGATCACCAGTGGGAGCCAGTTCGCTGGCATGGTCTTCCACCGCGTCGTGTAGCAAAGCGGCGCAGATGACGTCAGGATCGCGGACGCCGTAATGGCAGCTGATCCGCAGCGCGACGCGCAGCAGATGGTTGACATACGGTTCGTGCTGGCGCCGGTCCGGTGCGTGCAGGCGCCCGGCGAGTTCCAAGGCTTCGCTGACTTTCTGCCGGCTGGGCGGATCATCAAGGCGCGCGGTCTCGATGGCGAGCCGGGACCGCAGCCCCTGCTCGCCGTAAACAGCGGTGATGGCGTGCAAAGGCATCACGGCGAGGATCTGCTGCCCCTCATCTGGAATGCTCGTCATGCTCAGGTCCAGGTGTCGCGCATGATGGTCACCGCCTGTCCAGCCGGCCACTTCTTAATGTAATCGTATGAATACGTAGAGTATTCAATACTGAGGCGGCGAGTCAACTGCCTTCAGTTCCCATGCCTACGAAGAGCGGAGTACCGCATCCTCAGGAATGCGGAAGGATCCCCTGACCTTAGCCGCCTCCAGATGACCGTCGTGCACCATGCGGTACACGGTCCGTTTCGAGACGCGCATGATCGCGGCAACCTCGAAGATCGTCAGAAACCTGGTCCCTGCCGGAGAAGAAGGAGCGCCTGGCATGATGCCTCCCACGCAATCGGAGGTGCCCGGAGCGGGCATGCAGACTTGCCTTACGCAGTTGCATGACAAATAGTGCTGCAAGTTGCGGTGCAAGACATCGGTCAGCTGACGGATATCCAGCACACCCCTCGGTAGGGGCAAGCCGCCGACGCCCGAATAATGTTGAATCCGCGGGAAGGCTGGTCAGTCGACAACGTGCCGATGCCCGTTCGGGCAGGTGCCCATGATGCAGTCGTGGTGGCCGAGGATGAAGTGGACGGAGATGTCCCAGCACCGGCGCAGTAGTTCAGCCGACACTCCGGGCAATAGAACGGCGTTACTTTCCATAGCGTGTCGCTAATCGCGCGTATGGCGACCGGGTCGACGTTCCCTTGTTCGATGAGCGCCTGCACCGTGTCCAGAATCCCGGCCGGCTCAGCGTGCCAGGACGTGCCGAGGAAGCGGTCCAGGACCAGCCCCTCGGCGATGATTTCCGGTCCAGCCGGACGCCCCATGTCGGCGGCGACGTCCGCGCGGACCACGCACACGATGGCGGCGGCCCGGGTGCACCGCGCGCACCTGAAAACGGCCTCGCCCAGCCTGTTAAGCTCCCCGAACCTGGTTGTCCCCGCCGCGCCCACCGGTCCGGGCTCAATTCGATCAAGCGGGCCCGGGCCAGGCCCGCTTGCGTTATTCGCGTCTCTTTCCCTGAACTCGCGGACCCTGTCCGCGCACACCTGGACAGCTTCCACGTCAAGCACGCGGTAGCCACCCGCGACGGCTTCCCAGATGCCCGCCGCGCACAGTTCCGCGGCGAGGAACACGGGATCGTCGCCGAGATAGTCCACGTCAGCCTCAGTAAGGCTGGCCAGGTACTCGTCGAGCACGAGTCCCGGGCGGCCGCGGACCGCGGAAATCGCCGTGCCCTGGGCGTGCAACCTGAAGGCTGCGGGTGATATCACCCGGCTGCCCGCCTAATGAACAGGAATGTCCCTGTTACCGCGGCCTCCCACCTCAAAGGGGCTCTCAGCAGACGAGCCAGGGCGCGATGGGCCGCATCCGTCGGTCCTGATCAGCACTCATTATCCTGTCGCCCGGACGGAGGGACGAGTAACTGACTGATTACCGTTTCCTTGCGTCCAACCTCTGGTAGCAACCTTCACCGGAAGACGGGCCGCCGCGAGACTATGAACGTGATTTCCCACGATTCACCTCTGAGGCCAGCTTCGGCCGGCCATGGCTTCTACTCAGGTCCTCGGCGGTTCGTGCCGGGCTCTCCGGGTTCGGCCGGTCGGGCGGTGATGCTGATATCGGCGCGCCAGAGCTGGCCGTCGGCTATCCGCCGCAGGTACACCGGGCCGGCGCCTGGCTCCCAGTCCAGCTCGCCGGCCAGCGTTACGTCGCCGAACCCGGCGACGTGGAAGACACCCTCCTGCTCCAGCCACCGCTCGATCCGCAACAGCAGGACGCCGGCGAGTTGGTCCTCGTCACTGGCCCTCTTGGCCACGGGCCCTCCTCCCTGTCGGCTCGGAACCGCTCGCTTCGCCGCCCGCGCGGCGATGAACAAACTATGTCCTCTAACGGCCTATCGTCCGGGCGTTCTACCCAGGTTTCGCAGCCATGAATGGCTGAAGGCAATGCTCGCCTCCCTGGCCGTCAGTTCCGCACGCGTACCGGGAATCCCAGTACGGGGCGGCTAACCTCGCCGAACTCTTACCTTCCGCGTGACAGGATCCGGTCCATCACCTCGGCGCCCGTAGTAATAACAGGACGCAACTCGTGACGGTAGACGAGTTCGGTTGTCGCAGTCCGGTTGTGCCCGGCCAGGCGCGCGATCTCCTCGATCGGCACGCCGTCCGCCGACATCAGGGACACGAAGGTATGGCGCAAATCCCGCGGCGCCCATCCCTTACCAAGGCCAGCGACCTGGGCGATCTTCCGGAATTCACGCCGGACATTGGCCGCATCCAGCGACGTGCCGATTGCCGAGGCGAACACCAGCCCGTGATCTTGCCAGAGAGCACCGGCCGCCAGCCGGTCCTCGGCCTGCCGCTTGCGATGCTCCCGGAGCGCCTCGATCGCTGTCTGAGGCAGCGCGAGGGTTCGGCGCGACTTAGCCGTCTTGGTGTCGCCGCCCTGGCGGACCGAATGCCACACGGCCACCGAAGGCGGCACCGGCCGGATCGCGCCCGGATCGCCGTCCAGGTCGACGTGATCCCAGCAAAGTTCCCTGATCTCCTCGGTGCGGATCCCGACCGTGAGGCTCAGCACGACGTAGGCGTTAAGCCGGGACTCCCGGGCCGCGTCAAGAAGCGCGATTGCCTGCTCGAGCGTCAGCGACCGGCTGGGCCGCCCGACGGCGCCCTTGGGCGGATCGACGAGGGTAGCCACATTCCGCCCCACGAGGTCATGCGCCTCGGCGTACCTGATCGCCCGCGCGAGAGAAGCCTTGGCGATCTGCAGGTACCGGGTCGACAGCCGGTCGCTGAGCGCCTCGAGCCCGCCGCGCACATCGCCAGCCGTCAGGTCCCTCAGCGCCTTGTTGCCGATCTGTCCCATGAGAGGCGTAAGGGCCTCTCGGTACACAGAGCGCGTACGCTCCGCCCGGCCCGGCAGTCCGCCCTCGAGCCAGTCGGCTACCGCCTGCCGGACCGTATAAGTAGAAGAGGTGCGCAGGCCACGATCGAGCTCGGCATGCAGCGCCTTGAGCTTGTCCCGCACATCCTGCTTAGTGCGGCCAGTGACCTTGCGCCGGATCCGCTTCCGGTCCGGCCCGAAGCCGAGCGAGACCGCACCGACGTACCGGTTCTTCTCCGCATCAAAGTAGATTGCGTCCTCGCCGCGGCCGCGACGGCGCGCTGTGGGCTCTGCCATAACAGGGAGCCTAACTCCTTGGCTCCCCCTTAGGCTCCCCGCGAAAGCTGCGGATCGCCTGATAAGGCCGTTGATCTGGTGGTCAGGGGCGGGGTCGAACCGCCGACCTTCCGCTTTTCAGGCGGACGCTCGTACCAACTGAGCTACCTGACCTTGGCGACGTTGCGCTAGGCGCGACCTCAGCGGTCCTGACGGGATTTGAACCCGCGACCTCCACCTTGACAGGGTGGCGAGCACTCCACGCTGCTCTACAGGACCATCTGCTACCGCCGACTTTAGCCGACGATGCTCCCAGAAGGGGTAGCGCAAGAGGTAACCCCCTGCGCCCGAAAGAGCATATCACCGGAACGCTCGTGGTCGCGTCCAGCTTCCGGCCCGGCTCTCCTGGCAAGGCCGACGCTTAGCATGAAAGCATCCGACTCCGCCAAGGAAACGGGGTGTGATGTCAGATCCCCAGGCAGCCTCTGACCTCTCCGAGCAGGAGCTCGCGTTCTGCGAGGCCAGCATCAGGGACTGGCACGGGCGCGCTGCGCGGATGCTCGCCGCGAACCCGGAGATCGCCGGCTACGGCCTCGCGACCGCGCTGGTGCTGGGTGACGTCCCCCGAGTGCGCGAGGCGATCACCCACGATCCGGCGGCCGCTACCCGCCCCGACGCCCGCACCGGGTGGACGCCGCTGCACGTCGCGTGCGCGTCGCGGTGGCACCGCCTGGATCCCGCCAGGGCCCCAGGACTGGTGGAAGTGGCCCGGCTGCTGCTTGACGCCGGCGCCGATCCGGTCAGCAGAACGCGAGGCCCGCGCGCGGACTGGACGCCGCTGCGCTGCGCGGTCGCCGGCGCGGCCAACCCTGACATCGTCAGGCTGCTGCTTGACCAGGGCGCAGTCGCCGATGATCACGACCTGTACCTAGCCTGCTTCGGTGACGATGACCGGGAGAGCCTGCGGCTGCTGCTCGGCCGCGCACCGGACGTGAGCGAGACGACCGCACTGTCCGCCCCGATCAGCACTGGCGACATCGATGCGGTGCGTATGCTCCTCGACGCCGGCGCGAACCCGAACCAGCCGATGCCGGCTGAACTGTTCGGCACCGGTCACGGGACCACAGCGACCTGGCCGGCGGCGTACGCGGCGGTCCAGTTCGGCTGTGACGCGGAGCTGCTGGACCTGCTACTCGCCCGCGGCGCCGACCCGAACGTAGCAGGCCCTGACGACCGCTCCCCCTACCGGGTGGCGATCAGCCAGGGTCGCACCGACCTGACCGTGGTGTTGCGCCGCCACGGCGCTCGCGACGACGCCACCTGTGCCGAGCGTTTCCTTTCCGCGTGTCTGCGCGGGGACCAGGCAGGCGCACGGCAGCTGGTCGCGGAGGATCCAGGGCTGGTGGACAGGCTGACCGAGGACGAACGCGGCGCGATCGAACTCGCCGCCGAGCGCGGCGACACCGAGGCGGTACGCCTGATGCTCGATCTTGGCTTCCCTCTCGACGCACGTCGCGGAGATCACGGCAGCACCGCGCTGCACGCCGCCGCCTACGCGGGCAGCGCGGAAACGGTGCGGCTGCTGCTGGCTCGCGGCGCCGATATCGAAGCCCGCGACATCACCTGGGACAGCACGCCGCTGGAGTGGGCCAAGGTCGGCAGCGGACTGCGGCCACAGACCAGCCCCGACCCCGACTGGGCTGCCACCGTCCGGATCCTGCTCGACGCCGGCGCTTCTACCGAGAGCTTTGAGCTGTCTCCCGACGATCTCAAGCCGGCCAGCGATGAAGTGGCGGGCATTTTGCGGGCGGCGGGTGTACGAGGCTGATCGCCCCACCTCGCAAGGGTGCCCCCAACGGGATTCGAACCCGTGCCGCCGCCTTGAAAGGGCGGTGTCCTAGGCCACTAGACGATGGGGGCTCCAAGAAGACCATACCGCTTGCGGGGAGCAGCCGATTCCACCGCCTGAGGCAGGACGGCATCGCCGGATTCACCTGCGCGTGCGGGTGATCAGCAGCCAGCGGCCTTATAGCCTGCTGGTGCGCTTACTGACGAAGGACTCGACGATCGAGCCGTCCTCGCCTTGCTCGGGGAGGATCAGCCACGCGACCAGGTACAGGAGAATGCCGAGCCCGTAGAAAACAGTGAGCACCCCGAAAGCCAGCCTGACGAGGTTAACGTCGACCCCAAAGTAAGCACCGAGCCCGGCACAGACGCCCGCTACGATCCGGCCCTGCCGGATTCGAAGCAGCCGCTTGCCCCCGCTGCTGCCGTTGTCTTCACTCATATCTGTGATCATCCCTAGTCGGCTGGGGCCTTGTCATCAGGAATAACCCGGTTAAATACCCTGAATGTCAGCGAACTGATTGGAGACGCCATGGCCACGGAGACTGACCTGCTGCAGATCGACGACCAGCTTGGCGACGAGGAGCGGCTCATCCGCGACACCGTCCGTGCCTTCGTTACCGACCATATCCTCCCGGAGATCGCCGACTGGTTCGAGGCCGGCGTGCTGCCCAGGCCTGTGCTGACCGAGCTGGGCAAGCTGGGCCTGTTCGGCATGCACCTGACGGGATACGGCTGCGCGGGCACGAGCCCGGTCGCCTATGGCGTCGCGTGCCGTGAGCTCGAGGCGGCCGACTCCGGGGTGCGCAGCGCGGCTTCCGTGCAGGGATCGCTGGCCATGTTCCCGATCTGGAAGTACGGCAGCGAGGAGCAGAAAGAGGAGTGGCTGCCGCGGATGGCCGCCGGCGACGCGATCGGGTGCTTCGGGCTCACCGAGCCTGATCACGGTTCTGACCCGTCGTCGATGCGCACCCACGCGGTGCGCGATGGTTCCGACTGGGTGCTCAGCGGAACCAAGATGTGGATCACCAACGGGTCGGTCGCGGACATCGCCGTCGTGTGGGCATCGACAGACGACGGCATCCGGGGGTTCCTGGTGCCACGCGGAACCCGCGGGTTCTCCGCCCGGGACATCCACAAGAAGATGTCGCTGCGCGCGTCCATCACGTCTGAGCTGATACTCGACTCGGTGCGGCTGCCGTCGTCCGCGGTGCTGCCCGGGGTGACCGGGCTGCGCGGGCCGCTGTCGTGCCTGACCGAAGCCAGGTTCGGCATCGCCTGGGGAGTGACCGGCGCGGCGCGCACCTGCCTGGAGACGGCAGTGTCGTATGCGACGACGCGGACACAGTTCGGCAAGGCGATCGCCGAGTTCCAGCTCACCCAGTCCAAGCTGGCGTGGATGGCCGTCCACCTGTACCAGGCGCAGCTTCTCGCGCTGCACCTCGGGCAGCTGAAGTCCGCTGGGACGTTGACCCCGGTACAGGTCAGCGCCGGGAAGATGGCCAACGCGCGGACCGCCATCGACATCGCACGGACGTCGCGGACGATACTCGCCGCCAACGGCGTCACGCTCGAGTACCCGGTCATCCGGCATGCCAACAACCTGGAAGCCGTGATCACCTACGAGGGCACCGAGGAAATCCACGCGCTCGCCCTCGGCCAGGCCCTCACCGGAATGTCCGCGTACCGCTGACGTTTCGGTACGCTTCGATCGGAGTGTCGCGCGCCTCTCGCCTTCGTGGCGGGCCGGGTGCGCGACGCTGCGGGGTGCTAGCTCAATGGCAGAGCAGCGGACTTTTAATCCGTTGGTTCAGGGTTCGACCCCCTGGCGCCCCACCTGCAGTTTCAGGGTATCTCCCGGTTGTCCCGTGGACCGATTCGTGGACCGATGTCGGTGCGGCGATGTACCCTGCCGTCATGACGTACGCCCCTTCCGGTCACGTAGAGCAACTGCCGAGCGGATCGTGGCGTGCCAAGGTATACGCGGGCAAGGACCCCCTGACCGGCCGCGAGATCCGGTTCCGGAAGACCCGCAAGACCGAGGTCGAGGCGCAGATCGAGCTCGGCAGGCTGCTCGAGCTCGCGCGGGCAGGACGGAACCCCGACTCCGGCGTAACCGTCGCCGAGCTGCTTGACGCGTACGTCCCCGTCGCCGGGTGGGACGTGTCCACGGAGGAAGCCAACCTCGGCTACATTCGCCGCACCGTCAAGCCCGCGCTCGGGACCAGGGAAGTGCGCAAGGTCCGCGGCCCGCTGTTGGATAACCTCTACGCGCGCCTGCAGAAGTGCGGCGATCTGGCGTGCGCCGGAAAGCCGTTCACCGAGCACCGCCACGTTCCCGACCTGAGACCCGACCCGGCCAGCCCTGGGACAGCATGGCACCAGGTGGCCTGCAGGCTCCGCGAAGCCATCGCCTGCGGTGCGCTCGTCCCCGGCGACGACCTGCCCTCAGTGTCCGAACTCGCCCGGCTCCAGGGGCTGAAGCCAGGTACGATCCAGCACGCGTTCCTCGTGCTCGAAGAGGAACGGCTGCTGGTCATCCGCCACGGCCGCGCCACGCAGGTTGCAGGGGATGCGCCCGCAGACAGTAACCCCGCCGCGCGATACCGGTCCGCCCGGTCACGTCCAGGCCACGACTGCACGCTGTCCGGCTGCCAGCCGCACATCTGCCACCCGATGAAACCCAGCACCATCCACGGTATCCACGCCATCCTGTCAGGCGCGTTCGAAGCTGCCCAGCGCTGGGAATGGGTCGACTTCAACCCAGCCGAGTCCGCGAAACCGCCTACCGTGAGGAAGAAGAAGATTCCAGCCACCCCGCCGGGCGCGGTGGTCGCTGTGATCGAGCACGCCCGTAGTGCTGGCAAACCTGCTATCGCGCTGTACGTTTGGCTGGCCGCCATCACCGGCGTGCGCCGCGGCGAACTGTGCGGGGTACAGATCCGTGACATCGACCTGGACAACGGCTGGCTGCACGTCGCGTACAACTACGTCGTCAAAGGCGGCAAGAAGATCCGCAAGGACACTAAGACCCATCAGGACAGGTACCCGGCGATCGACCCGGTGACATGCGCACTCATCCGAGAGCACCTCGCTGCAGCGGCGGCCGCGCTCGCCGGCACCGGAGTGAAACTCGCGCCGTCCGCCTACCTGTTCTCCAACCACCCCGCGAATACGCAACCTTGGAACCCCGACTGGGCAAGCCACCGCGTCGCGGACCTAGCCGCCGCGGCCGGGGCCGAGCTCAATATCAAGGCCCTGCGGCACTACACCGCCAGCCAGCTCCTCGCCGCTGGGTTCGACCTAGGCAACACCGCCGCCCGGCTCGGCCACTCCGGCGGCGGCGCCACCACCCTCAAGCACTACGCTGACCCCGTCTCCGAGGTCGATCGCCGTGCCGCCGCCTACCTCGCACAGCTCACCGTCCCGCAGATCGGCGAGCAGCCGACTCTGGCGTGACGGATCCGTGTTACCGCCGTCGCTATTTGAACATCCAGCGACTGGGCTATTTGTGGACGATTCGGCACAGCTCTGCGAGGATCGCGGGCAACCTGATCACATAGCGTGACTGTCGACGTGGCATAGGACGCGCGCGTACCCGCCGTTATCTGGAGTGTGTCCTGAAAGGGGAGTGAGGCGATGTAGAAGGTCGCCGGCATGA
>Ga0335076_10000744_pt1 | contig 30560 bp, 25 predicted proteins | sample Lox_Sample_25_FD_206717 | JGI IMG/M metagenome (GOLD analysis project Ga0335076, IMG submission 206717) | Soil microbial communities from Loxahatchee National Wildlife Refuge, Florida, United States - Lox_Sample_2.5 | ecosystem: Environmental > Terrestrial > Soil > Wetlands | place: USA... | reverse complement strand
CGTCGCCAAATTGCGCACCCAGTACAAATTCATCGTCATTGATTCCCCTCCCATCATGGCTGCCACCGACGCTGTGATTCTTTCCGTCCAGGCCGACGGTGTGCTCCTGGTGGTTCGCAGTGGAGAAACTCCCAAGGAAGCGTTCACGCGCGCGCGCGACCTCCTCGTCGGCGTCAAGTGCCATCTTCTCGGCGTGGTTCTGAATGCTGTGGATTCCAGCGCGCCGGACTACTATTATTCTTACCGCTACTATCCGTATTCCTACGGATATGGTCCCCAGGAAGCGACGGAAGCCGCCCATGATCACGATTCGATTCTTTCCAGGTCGCGGCGGAGCGCGGCTTCGTCCGAAGACGACGATGACCAGGCCCTTTAAGGAGGCACTTTGCGCTATCTAATCACCGGAGGCGCTGGATTCATCGGTTCCCATCTCGCGGAACGCCTGCTCGATCGCGGCGACCGCGTTGTTCTGCTCGACAATCTCTCCACCGGGAGCGTCGAGAACATTCGTTCCTTCAAGGATTCCGAACGCCTCGAGTACCACCTCGACTCCATCGAAAACCGCCATCTCGTCGCCGAGCTCGTGGATGACGCCGACGTCGTCATCCACCTCGCCGCAGCCGTCGGTGTGCGTCTCATCGTGGAAAGCCCTGTCCGCACCATCGAGACCAACGTCAACGGCACTCAGAGGATTCTCGAAGCTGCCGCCAAAAAACGGAAACTTGTTCTTACCGCGTCCACCTCCGAAGTTTATGGCAAGAGCACCCAGGTTCCCTTCCGCGAGGAAGCAGATCTCGTTCTTGGCCCCACCACCAAAGGCCGCTGGAGCTACGCTGCTTCCAAAGCCCTCGACGAATTTCTTGCTCTCTCTTATTGGAAGGAAAAGAAAGTTCCGGTGATCGTCGTCCGTCTCTTCAATACCGTTGGTCCGCGCCAGACCGGACGCTACGGCATGGTCGTTCCCAATTTTGTGGGCCAGGCTCTGGACAACGCTCAAATCAGCGTGTACGGCGACGGCAAGCAATCCCGCTGCTTCTGCGATGTTCGCGATACGGTCGAATCCCTCCTCCGCCTCATGGACGTAAGCCGCGCTGTGGGCGAGGTGGTCAACGTCGGCAACACCGAGGAAATTTCCATCGAGGATCTGGCCAAAACAGTCAAGCTCCGCACTCAGAGCACTTCACAAATCGTTTACGTCCCCTACGATCGGGCCTACGAGCCCGGTTTTGAGGACATGATGCGGCGCGTCCCTTGCGTGGACAAATTGCAAACTCTCACCGGATTCCGTCCGGAAACTCCGCTGTCCGAAATCATTGATCGTGTGGCCGCCGATCTGCGCACAAGAAAAGCCTCTGTAACTCAGCGCGTGGCAACTGGCTCCGTCGCGTAGCCCGATGAGGAAAGCTCGATCGCGCGGGCGGGTCCTCCTCGCTCGTGTTCCCTCTGTCATCGCTGCTATACTGCTTCCCGGCTTCTTCGGCAGGTTTCTCCGGGAAACGGTAGCGTTCCTCCAGGTCACGCGTCCCCTTCGCCGGTACTGGGTGAGGTATGGCGCACAGTTTGAATCGAACTGGAACTGCGAACTTGCGTAGGCCCGGCCTCGTTCTCTCCATTTTATTTCTGCTTTCTGTGCCTCTTCTGAATCCTTGGGTTCGTGGTGACGGGGTGGGCTATTACGCCTTTGCTCGCGCTCTGCTCATTCAGCACAATCTGGATTTCACCGCCGATTACCAGCACGCCAATCCGAGTTTTCGGGATGTCCGCGTAGATGCTTCTGGCCAGCCCAAATCCGCGTTTCGCACTTCCACCGGTCATCTGGATAACCATTTCACTATCGGCCCGGCAATTCTCTGGGCGCCATTTCTCCTGGTGGCCCATGCCGGCGTGCTCATCGCTCGCGCCCTTGGTTCCTCCATTCCTGCAGATGGTTTTTCCTCTCCCTATCGTTTTGCCATGGCTTTCGGCACCGGCTTGTATGGATTTCTCGGTCTGTTCATCGCATTCCGCGTTGCCCGCAAGTATGTGGATGAAACTTGGGCTCTGCTCGCCACCATTGGAGTCTGGGCGGCAACCTCTTTGCCTGTTTACATGTATCTGAATCCTTCTTGGTCCCACGCCCACTCCGCGTTCATGGTCGCCTTGTTTTTCTGGTATTGGCACGAAACTCGCGAGCATCGCACGCTTCTGCAATGGCTCCTCCTCGGCGCCCTCTCCGGCCTGATGCTCGACGTCTACTACCCGAATGTCACTGTGTTGGCCATTCTTGCCGCGGAGGCTTTCGGCTTCTATGGGAAAGCCCTTCGCGGGAATCCCGAACGCGCCGGTTTATTGCGGCTGATCCTCTCGCATGCTTTGTATATCTTCGCCGCTCTCGTCTGTCTCACGCCTACTTTCACCACTCGTTCCATTATTTACGGCAGTCCTTTTAATTCCGGATATATCCCCCTTGGTCTCTGGAACTGGAAGTCTCCTTACCTCCTCCAGATGCTCTTTTCTTCCGACCATGGCCTCATTTCCTGGACACCACTGATTTTTCTCTCGCTGCTTGGGCTGGTTCTTTTTTGGCGCCAGGTGCCGCACGTCGGAGGCCCCATCCTCTTGGCCATCGTCGCCTTTTATTACTTCATCGCCTCATATCCGGACTGGGCGGGCATCTCTTCCTTTGGCAACCGGTTTTTTGTTTCCCTGACCATATTCTTCGTCTTGGGCCTCGCGGTTTTACTGGCTCAGGTCGCGTCCCACTTTCGCCGCCGCGCTGCGGCGCTCGCCTCGGTCTCGGTCCTTCTTGCCTGCTTTTCTCTTTGGAACTTCGGGCTCATGTTCCAATGGGGCATTCATTTGATCCCCGCGCGCGGTGCCGTCCCCTGGAGCGAAATTTTTCACAATCAGTTTTTTGTTGTCCCGCCCGAACTCTCTTCTGGCATCCGCGGATATCTCTTTCATCGCAAAGCGCTCATGCGTACCATCGAGCAGCGTGATCTGCAACAATTAAACCAGGCGCCTTCACAGTGAGCTTCAAAGCCAGTCCGCTCTGCCCACCGCAGACCTCTTCTCGCCCGAATCTTTTCATCGGCGGCCGGAATTGCTCCGTTCCTTCCCATGCCTAACGTCTCCGTCTACATTCCCGCCTATAACGCCGCAGAATTTCTCCCTCGCTCGATTGCAAGTCTCCTCACCCAGGCGCATCTACCCGACGAAATCTTGGTCATTGATGATGGCTCCGCCGACGCCACAGCTTCGATCGCTTCCCGCTATCCTCAAGTCAAACTCATTCGCCATGAGCGCAACAGCGGCCTCGGTGCCGTCCGCAATACCGCCTTTCGCTCCGCTCGCAATGAGTTGGTCGCCTCCATTGACGCCGATTGCGTCGCCGATCCCGCCTGGCTCGCGAATCTCCTCCCGCATCTCGATGATCCCGCTGTCGCCGCCGTGGGTGGCCGCCTCGTCGAAGGCGTCCAGACTTCCATCGCCGATCGCTGGCGCGCTGCGCACATGCCCCAGAATTGGGGGACCTCCCTTGTCCGCAATCCCAAATTTCTCTTTGGCTGTAACAACCTCTTTCGCAAGTCCGTCGTGCTCGAGGTCGGCGGCTACAACGAAAACATGCGCACCAACGGCGAGGACACCGGCATCTGCGAGCAGTTGCGCCTTCACGGCTGGCAGTATGTCTACGAGCCCGCCGCGCTCGCGACACACCTTCGCCATGACACGGTCTCTTCCATCCTCGAAACCTACTGGCGCTGGTGGAAATTCGGCGTCCATGCCTATGCCGGCGGCGTCCGCCTGCGTTCCGTCATCGGCCACGCGCTTTTCGTCCATTTCCGTTACACTTTTCTCGAGCTTCTCGCCGATGACCTGCGCGCCCGCAGGCTCGGCCTCTTGCCCATGGATTTCTTGGCTCTCGGCTATTTGCCTTTTCGCGACCTTCGGCTCTGGCTCGACTCACGTTCAGCCGCGCAAGAGCCGCGCTCGGCCTCGGAGGCTTGAACTGTGCAGATTCTGATCACTGGCGGCTGCGGTTTCGTGGGTTCCGAGCTCGCCCTTCGCTTTCGCGCTCAGGGCCACCGCGTCGTGGTCATGGACAATCTGGTCCGCCGGGGCAGCGAATCCAATCTCGACCGCCTCAAGCATCATGGCGTCTCTTTTGTTCACGGCGACGTCCGCAACGCTGAAGACTTCAACAATCTTCCCGGCGGCATCGAATTCGTTTGCGATACCAGCGCTCAGCCTTCCGTCGTCATCGGCTACTCCAATCCGGTTTTTGACATCACCAATAACGCTCTCGGCGTGGTTCACGTCCTCGAATTTGTCCGCCGTCATCGCTGCCCGTTGCTTTTCTTCAGTTCCAATCGCGTTTACGGCGCCGACCGTCTCAATGCGCTCCCTCGTCGCGATACTCCCATGCGTTTCGAATGGGACGCCGCCGCGTGGCAGGTCATCCCTCCGCACGAACGCCCTCGCGGCTTCGATCCAGTCCATGGCGTCTCCGAGGAGTTCAGCATTGACGGCGGCCAGCGCAGCATTTACGGCCTCAGCAAATTGATGGCGGACGCCGCCTGCCAGGAATATGCGCAGGCGTTCGATTTGCCCATCGTGGTCAATCGCTTCGGTGTTATCTCCGGCGCGCGCCAGTTCGGCAAGGCCGATCAAGGCTGGGTCGTCTGGTGGGCCATCGCACATTATTTCGGGCTTCCCTTGAAATATATCGGCTGGGGAGGGAAGCAGGTCCGCGACATTTTGTTCTTCGAGGATGTCTGGAATGTCGTGCAGCTCCAGATCAACCGGATCTCGGACTTCCGCGGCGAGGTCTTCAATCTCGGTGGCGGCGCTTCCAACTCTCTCTCGCTCCTCGAAGCCACCCGCCTCGTCGAATCCCGTCTCGGCCGCTCTTTATCGATTCCGCATGAAGATACGATTCGCGCAGCGGACATCGCCCTCTATTACACCGACAATCGCAAAGCCGAAAAAATTCTTGGCTGGAAGCCTCAAGTTTCTTGCGAGGCCGGTTTCGAATTGATTTTTGCCTGGATCCGCGAGAACGAAGCCGAGCTTCGCGCGCGGTATCTTTCAAAGTGTTAGTCGCCAAGAGGGATTCCGGTGCTCCCTAAAGCTCTTCCATCAGTAACGACCACTCCGGCGAGCCAGGATCTTCCTGCGCCGGACGCTTCTTCTACCGCGTGCCCCGCGTGTCTCCTCTCTTCCCGTCAACCTTCCCTCGAGACCTTCTATTCCTTCACGCTTCACGCCTGCCCCCATTGTGGCTTGCGCTACTGGGAGCCCCGCAATTTGCCCGACTCCGGCTGGTACGAGCGCATGTACCACGGCCGCGACGTCCGTCTCATGCCTCTCGAGGCTGGCCATCGTCTTTTCTTGCGCGACCCGAAAGCTCCTCGCGGTGGCTCCTTGCTCGATATTGGTTGCGGCACCGGCAATTTCCTCGTCGCCGCCCAAAAAGCCCGGTACACCGTCACGGGAACCGAGCTTGATCCCAGCGCCGCCCGCTTTGCCACCCAAAAATGCGGTTTACCTCGTGTTCTCTCCTTCACGCTCGCGCAGTTCGTGGAGCAATTTCCCGAAGAAAAATTCGACCTCGTCACGTTCTTCGAAGTTCTCGAACATCAGTCCGATCCCTTCCCGTTCCTTGCGAATGCCCGCTCCTGTCTCCGGCCCGGCGGCTGCATCGCTCTCAGCGTTCCCAACCGCCGCCGCTGGCGCGTGGGCCTCGACCCCATTGACTATCCTCCGAATCATTTTCTCCGTTGGGACGCGCCGTCCCTGAAACGCTTCCTGGAGCAAGGCGGCTTTGAAATCCTGACCATGTACGAGCAGCGCGCGGGAATTTCCTATACCGCGCAGATGATCAACGTTTTCCTCCGCACCGGCATTTCACGCGCCGTGGTCCCGGATTTGCCTCCCGTCTTTCGCGATACCATCCAGGAAAAAGGCGATTGGGACATGCAAGCCTCCTTGCGCGATCCCTCTGCGCGCCGTCGCCTCTTCGATGCTCTCTCCCGCTTCAAGTTTCTTGCCTGCTTCCCTCTGGCCGTCCTGTGGATGCCTGTCGTCAGGCTCCGCGGCTATCGCGATGCCTTCCTCTACTGTCTCGCTCGAAAGAAAGATTGATCGAAAATCTTACTGTCTGCCGCTATTGTTCGCGGCCGCTTTTTGTGTCCTTCCCATTGCCTGCTGGAACTCTTGTAAGTTAGCCTTATGGAAATGAAAACGATTCTGGTCACGGGAAGCAGCGGCCTCATCGGCTCGGAAGCCGTCGAGCATTTTGACCGCAAGGGCTATCGCGTCATCGGCGTGGATAACAACATGCGCCGCGAATTCTTCGGCCCCGCCGGCGACACTCTCTGGAACCTCGAACGCCTCAAGCGCGCCACGAATAACTTCACCCCTCTCGCCATTGATATTCGCGACCGCGCTGCCGTTGAACAGCTGTTCACGCACCATCCCTTCGACCTCATCATTCATTGCGCCGCGCAGCCCTCGCACGATAAAGCGCGCGACATCCCCATTCTCGATTTCGAAGTCAACGCCCTCGGCACTCTAAATCTTCTCGAAGCCACTCGTCGCCACACGCCAGAAGCTGTTTTCATTTTCATGAGCACCAACAAAGTCTATGGCGACGCTCCCAACGAAATTCCTCTCAAGGAGCTCGAAACCCGTTACGACTACGCCAGCCCGGAGGATTTCAACGGCATCACCGAAAACTGCCGCATTGACCAAACCCTGCATTCCCTCTTCGGCGCTTCCAAAGCCGCTGCCGACCTCGTCGCCCAGGAATACGGCCGTTACTTCAAAATGAACGTCGGCATTTTTCGCGGCGGCTGCCTCACCGGTCCCTCGCATTCCGGCGTCGAACTCCACGGTTTCCTTTCCTATCTCGTCAAAGCCACGCTCACCGGCCGTCAGTATTCCGTCTTCGGCTACAAAGGCAAGCAGGTCCGCGACAATATCCATAGCCACGATGTCGTTTCCGCCATGGAAGCATTTGCGGAAAATCCGCGCCCCGGCGAGGTCTACAACATGGGTGGCGGCCGCGAAAACAGCGTCTCTATGATCGAAGCGATCGACCGCATCGGCCAACTGACCGGAAAAAAGCTCGACTGGCATTACGTGGAAGAAGCGCGCAAGGGCGACCACATCTGTTACATCTCTGATCTTTCCAAGTTCCGCTCGCACTATCCCGGCTGGCGCATCACGCGCTCTCTCGACAATATCCTCGAAGAAATCGTCGCCGCGCAAACACAATTGCAGACGGCCTCGAGCGGTTCGTGACTCGCTGCGTAGTTCAGGAGGCGGCGCCCTTCGTCCGCTGAACGATGCCATTCGCAAGCGTACTGATTGACACTTACAATCACGAACCGTTCATCGAAAAAGCCGTTGTCAGCGTCCTCGAGCAGGATTTCCCTGCTTCCGATCGCGAAATCCTCGTTGTGGACGACGGTTCCACCGACCGCACTCCCGAAATTCTCCGCAAATTCCAGCCGTATATTCGCCTAATCAAAAAATCCAACGGCGGCCAGGCTTCTGCGTTCAATGCAGGCATCCCGGAATGCCGCGGTGAATTCATCGCTTTTCTAGACGGCGACGATTGGTGGGTTCAAGGAAAGCTTCGCCGCGTTGCGGAAATTATGGCCGCCGATTCTTCTCTTGGCATGATCGGCCACGCCATCATCGAATCCTTCAACGACGGCTATGAGCGCGTGATCGCGCCCTCCGCTGAAAAACGCTTCCGTCTCGATTCGCTGCCTTCCGCGGAATGTTTCCGCTCGAATCGTTGCTACTTCGGCACCAGCCGTCTTGCGTTACGCGCATCTGTTGCGAAAAGAATTCTTCCGATTCCCGAATCCATCGTCATCGAAGCCGACGAATATCTCTTTACTCTTGGGGCCGCTCTCGCGGAATCGCTTTTGCTAACTGATCCGCTCACGCACTATCGCATTCATGGCGCGAATCTTTTTATGGCCTCCAGCGCGCTTCCCGGCGGCGAGATTCGCAAAGCCCGCTCTCTCGCCGCTCTCGTGGACGCCTTACGCACCGCACTTCCTGCCGCAGGCGTTCCTCCTGCCGCTGCGGCCTCCGTTCTTGAACTCGTCAGTGCCGAAGCCACGCAGCTTCGTCTGCAAATCGAAGGAGGCTTCTCCTGGGAAACATATCGTACCGAGCGCACGCTCTATCGCATCCAGCATCCCGTCGCTCCGTGGAAAAGCAGCGCCTTTCGCGCGCTCTCAATGATTCCGGCGTTGCTTCTCCCTCCGCGCTGGTTTTATTCCGGCCGCCGCTGGCTCGGTTCGCGTTCCTGGTACAAGCGCGCCCGCCGCGATCTCCTCCCCGTCCCGCAACTCGTCAATCCCGGGGCTCCGGCTTCCATCCGGAAATCTCAGGAGAGCTGAGACTTTGCTGAACGCGATCTCATTCAGCGCGCCCCGTATCGGAACTGATCGAAAGTCTCCGCTTCGAAATCTTCCGGGCGCGGCTTTTGAAAGGGCCGGATGAAGCTCACTGTTTACATTCCGTGTTACAACGCGGCGCACACGATCGAAGCTTCGATTCGCGCGGTGCTCGATCAGACTCATCCGCCCGATGAATTGCTCATCATTGACGATGGTTCGAAAGACAATTCCGTCGAACTCGCCTCGCGTTATCCTGTGCGCGTCATCCGACACGAAAAAAACAAAGGCCTCGCCGCGGCTCGCAACACCGCGTTCGCAAACGCGGCGCATCCGCTGGTCGGTGCGATTGACGCGGATGTGATTCCAGAATCCACCTGGCTCGAACATTTGCTCGCTCGCTTCGATGATCCTCGTGTTGCAGGAGCTGGCGGGCGGCTGATCGAAGCGCATCGAAGTAAGATCGCCGATGCGTGGCGCGCGGCCAACATGTCGCAAGATCTGGGGCTTGAAGAAATTGTGATCGAACATCCTTCGCACCGGCGGCTGGGAGGTTTCGGCACGATTTTCCGGAAGGACGCCGTTTTGGCCGCGGGAGGCTACAACGAAAACTACCGGACGAATTTCGAGGACGTGGATCTTTGCGAGCGGCTGCTCGCGGCGGGGCATAAACTCGTTTTTGAGCCGAGAGCAATTGCGTTTCACCAGCGACGCGATTCGATCCGTTCCGTGATCCGCACTTCGTGGAACTGGGATTTCTATTTTCACTATTTCCGCGGAGGTTACAACCGAATTGGATTGAAGCTGCTTTACAATTTTCGTTCTTCGCGGGCGCTGGTTTGGAGCCACCTCCGCGCGAGACGCTTCTCGTTCCTGCTGGTGGACCTGCCCCTGCCGTGGATCCTTTCTTCCATGGATTTGCGCTACCATTTCTCCCCGAGCCGCTTGCCCCAATTCGCTGCGCCGGAGGGTCAGTCGAATATCTACGTTCCACGGCCGTTCCGGAGAGTTGCGGGAGGGGGGCCCCCCGTCATTTTTTTGTAAGTGTTGAATCCAAAGGGAGTTAAAAATGGCGATTTTGGAAGTGTTGATTCTAAAAGCGGTTGCAGGCGGGATTTTCATAAGTGTTCATTTCAAAGGGGGTTAGGGGGATTTCGAGGCGGGGCGCAGGAAGGGAAAGTTGCCGCAGAGCGCAGAAAATTGAGTTTCCCTGTAACACACGGGTACTATACCACAAGAGTAAAATGGCGGCAAGGAAAGACAATCGAAGAGCTGTTCTCTGAGGCTGAACGGCGATTCGGGAGGGTTGAACGGGATGGATTCGAGGCCGGCGGAATTCCACTGCGGATATGCCGAGAGCGAACAGCAGATCATCGAGAAGGGGCGGAGCATCCTCGCGAAGTTCGGAAGATACATCAAAGAAGGCCCGATTGTGGACCTGGGATGCGGGGAGGGGGCGCTGCTGCTTGCATTGAAGAAGGCCGGAAAGAAGCAAATCCTCGGTGTGGATTCCAACGAGGAACTTCTGCGGATCGCGCGTGGGCTGGATGTGCCCCTGGCCGAAAGCGACATCTGGGAGTTTTTGAGAAAAGGACGTCTCGAGCCGGCAGTCTATTTCTATCTCGATGTGATGGAGCATGTTCCGGTGGAACTCAACCTGGAGTTGTTCTGTTTGCTCCCCGCCGGCAGCCGCATCATCATTCAGACTCCCTACACCGAATCCATCCTGGGACACCGGTTCTACATGAACGTGCCGTCCCATGTGGCGCCCTATAGTCCGTGGGTGATCAAGAAAATGCTTGGACGATTCAGCTATCAGGTGGCGGCCGAGGGGAGTGTGGACTGGGGGCGACTACCGAACTGGAAGAACAAGCTTCGAGCCTTCGTCCTCCTGAAGATCATGGGAGTGGACCCCGACCTGATACTCGGAGGAGGGAATTATTTTGTGGTGGCGGACCGGGTCAGAGGTGCCGAGAGCTGACGCGGGACTTCGGCTGGCGGGCAAGGTTCGCGCCCTACCGAAAGGATTCGGCACGACAGCGGCGAAAACCTCTTCGACGGCTTAACCGCTCTGTTAAGCTAACGCGGAGTGGGGAGAGTTCATCTTCTTGGAGCAAGATCCAGAATCCAGGCAACCATCACCCGTTTCCGATCATGGTCCTCCGGCCTCAGGGGCACCGGGTAAACATAGCCTTGGCTTCAAAGTATTCCAGAACACCACGACGCTGATCGCAGGGCGGGCGTTCGGCATCCCTCTTTCGGTTGCCACTTCCATTCTGCTGGTGCGCTTTCTGGGGCGGGAGCGGGTGGGGGAGTACGGCGCGCTCTACGCCTACCTGTCCTTCTTTGCGTTCCTTTCCACGGGCGCTCTGGCGCAGATTCTGGCACGGGAGGCTTCCGTACGGAGGTCCGCGGCGGCGCAGATTTTCCATGTAGCCACGATCGTAGCCTTTTCCTTCGCGATGTTTGGGTCGGTGCTCGCCTATCTCCTGGGTCCGCTGTTTGGATTTCATGGAATGCTGCACTGGCTGATCCTGATTGCGGCCGTGGACACATTGCTCCTGCCCCCATTCAACCAGCCGGGAATCATTTTTCAGGTGGACATGCGGCAATGGTTCCCGGTGAGCGTGGGCGCGATGCGGCAGATCCTCTGGCTCCTCGCCGTGGTTTTGCTGGCGCTTCGCAATGCCGCCTTTTATGACGTGATCATCGCCCGGACGCTCTGCGGGATGGCGGAGACCGCGGGAATCCTGTTCATTCTTAAGCGTCACGGGGCCCTGACGGGTCCGCGCCTTTTCGAGTGGAGCGAGGCGCGGCATCTGATCAGGGAAGCTTTACCACTGGCGGTCACTTTTTTTGCCGTAAGCATTTATCACCGGATCGACCAGGTGATGCTGCACAACATGAGCGGAGATAAAGTTCTCGGCCCGTACGTGGTGGCTGTGCAGATGACGGAATTCTTCAGCCTGCTTCCCAACGCGCTAATGAGTTCGCTGTTTCCCGCGCTGTCGCAGAGCGTATCCGATCCTCCGCGCTTTGACCGCTACCTACGCGAATCGTACCGTTTCCTGATGGTGGTCGTCTTCGCGGCCTGCGCCGTGGTCACGCCCATCGCCGCCCCTTTCGTGCGGCTCTTCTACGGAAAGGAGTTCCTGGCGACGGCGCCGCTTCTCGTCGTGCTGATCTGGTCGGAGGTTCCGATTTTCTTTGCGGCTGCCCTGGCGAATGCAATGATCGCCAAAGGGCTGCAACGATACATGCCCTATTCGGCGTTTGCAGGGGCGGCGGCGAACGTAATCCTGAATCTATGGTTTATTCCCAGGTTCGGCGCACTTGGTGCGTCGTGGGCCACGGTCATCAGCTATAGCGTTGCCAATATTTTCTTTCTTCTCGTATTCTCCGAGCTTCGCCCTCTTATCGCGAAGGGTCTCCGGTTTTCCATCGTCCCTTTTCTTTTGGCGCTCGGGATCAGCGTGTCGCTGCACGCGATTCCCGCGGGTTTTTGGATTAGATTCATGCTCGCCGCATTGGCTTATCCTCTGGGAGCATATCTTTTGGGAGCGATCGAAAAATCGGATATCGTTCAGCTGTTGCGAATGGTCAAGGTCGTGTCATGAAGTCAGGGAGGATGCATCTAAATATGCACGCTTCGCACCGCTACAGCCGTGGCTGAGGTCAGCGTATATATTCCGGCCTATAACGCGGCGGGATTTCTCGAACGCTCGATTGAGGCGCTCCTCGCGCAGACGCACGCGCCAGATGAAATTTTGGTGATTGACGATGGCTCCGGGGATTCCACGGCGGAGATTACCGGGCGCTATCCGCAGGTGAAACTGATCCGGCACGCGGAAAATCGGGGTCTTGCGGCGGCGCGAAACACGGCTTTTCAAGCGGCGCGCAACGAGCTGGTTGCTTCGATTGACGCAGATTGCGTTCCCGCACCGTACTGGCTGGCAACTCTCTTGCCGCACATGGAGAATCCAAAGTTAGCTGGGGTTGGCGGGCGGCTTGTGGAGGGGGTGCTCGATTCCGTTGCGGACCGCTGGCGCAGCGCGCACATGCCGCAGGAATGGGGACCGGAGCCCATCTACAATCCGATGTTCCTGTTCGGAGCGAACAATCTTTTCCGTAAATCCGCGGTTCTGGATGCCGGGGGATACGACGAATCCATGCGCACAAATGGAGAAGACGCGGATTTGTGCCGGCGGCTGCGGTCGAGTGGCTGTGATCTGGCCTACGACCCTACCGCGAAAGTGACGCACCTCCGACACGACACAGCGCGATCGGTACTGGACACTTACTGGAGATGGCTTTTCTTCGGGAGACCCGAAGCCGCAAAGGGAGTCAAACTCCACCTTATTTTGCGGCATGCTTTTCTCGGAAACGTCCGGTACATGCTTTACGGCCTGCTGAAGTCGGATTTAAAGGCGAGACGATTCGAGTTGATCGGTTTGGACTTCCTGACCCTTTTTTATTTTCCCTACCGTGAGTTGAAGGTATGGCTACATTCGCGCAGCCGTTCAAAACGTCCAGCGGACCCGGGCGTGGGTTAAGCCCAGGAATCATCAAACATTAGCGGGGTTAGAGGCCTACACGCGCTCCAGGGCTACCACTGGACGCCGGGATAGAGGCTGGGGATTCTGAATGCTCGATAGGCGTACTGGCCGCTGATCTGCATCTGCCAAACAGTCTGCGGAGGGATAGTTTTTGTGACTTCATAGACTGCTGCGCCGGGTGGAGTGGTGGTCGCTGCGCACTCGTCAAATTCCATGTTGCCATTCGGAAGCAAGCGGGAGTTGCCTCCAAAGTTAGAGAAAAGGGGGGCGAGATTGTCCACCCATTCGATGGTAGCCGTCCTGGCATTTTCGTCCAATTGAAGAATGGGAACGCGGCTTGCGCAAGGGGTGCTGTTGGGCCCACAAAGTGTGCCATTGCTATCCAAGACGCGCTGATTGCCATTGTCAAACATGGACATCTGGAAGACGCCGCTACTGTTGGAGGTGATGACGTTGGCATCGTGCTGGGCGTTGAACCAGTCCACGGGATCGGTGCCGTTTTCGAGGGTAAAATCGCCTTGATAGCCGAGTTTCCAAAGGATGTTGCCGGTTCCCTGGCCGTCGTTGTAGTCAATCTTGATGATCCAGGCCTGGTGGCGAATGGAAAGAATCAGATCGTGATCGCTGGGGGAATAGACAATCGCGTTGCTGTGGGTCCAGTCGGGAAACATCATGGGATGGCGGTTGAGATCAAGATGGTCGAACGTGGACCAGACCCATACCGGGTTGTGGTTCGGGTCAAGGTCAATGAGAACGTCACCCGTTACGTTGATCGGACTGGGCTCATTGATCAGGCCAGTTTCGGAAACTACTTCGCTGGCAATCAAGATGATGTGACCGTTGGGGAGCACGGCAAAATCATGGTGCGAGCCATAGACAGTAATGTTGCAGCCGGTGCAGCCGGCAGCCGCCACCGCGGCCCTGAGTTGGTCGCCGGTCATTTGCCAGTAGACGTTTCCGGCGAGATCCACTTCCTGGAGGGCAGAGTAGGTGCCGTCGGTGCCGGAGTAATCGAAGTTCAGCAGGAAGTGGCCGTTGGGGAGCAGCTTAATGGGATCAACATAGTCCCCGGCATGCACGGAGGAGCCTGGGCTGTAGCTCCAAAGGATGTTGCCATTCAGATCCGTGACCACGGATTGGTTCGTCTGCCCGGTGGTGGTGGCGATGGTATCCAGCAATTCGACACCGCTCTGAGGAGTCATGCCGGCTGTCGTGGACGTGGTGATCGTAGGGAGACCGGCGACGGGATAAGCACCAGTGGTGAAGGCGTGGTCAGCGTCGGCGAAAACCGTTTGGTTGTTGACCTGGAATACGGCGCGCAGGTGGTAAGCGGTATTCCCGCGCATGCCGGCGACGAGAATGCTCACAGCGCCCCCTCCGGAGGGAGCAGCGGGAGCCCAGGTGGATAGGCCGTAATTGGTGTCAGGGCCGAACTGAACGAGGACGTTTACGCCGGCGGGGGCGGTGATGGTGTATTGCGCGACCTGGACGTTTGCCGTCGCGGTCACCATGCCCGGAGCAATGATGTTGGCTGAAGCCGAGGCGGATTTGGTGGAGTCCTTGTTGCTGGTGGCGGTGATGGTGGCGGTGCCGTTCTGGGTGAGATTCGGAGCGCTGTAGTTGCCGAGGGAGTCAATTATGCCGACCGTGGAATTGCCCCCAGCAATGCCATTGACCGACCAGGTGACGCCGGAAGTGTCACCCGTGATCGTGGCGGTAAACTGGATGACGGAATCGGAACCGACATAAGCGGTTTGAGGGCTCAGGGATACCGTGATGGGTACGACTGTTTCCGAAGCACATCCAAAGAGAAGAATGGACACGTAAACTACTGCAAGCGTAAGGAACGGTTTTCGGAACATGTAGAGTTCATCCAGGTCGAGAGAGTTGTGGGAGAGCTGGCCCCGGAGATATTTAACACAGAGCGGGAAGAAAGTAGCCTGTTTTTTTTGATGGAGGCAGGCGCTACCAATGGAATATGAATCCGACCCCGCCAGTATAGACACGGGGTCGTTCATCCAAGGTCAAAGTGAAGAGGGATTTCTCCCCGGTACTGGCTCGTTCTACACTATTTCGCATGGATGAGTCTCTTACGTCTTCAGATTGATGCTGATACTTTGCCTTTGCCCGGAGCAATATCACTGGAAGTTGATCCCCGGCTATGCCGCGGCGTTCCGGCGACTGGGGGTCGAATTCTTTTGCACGGGAGATCAACTGGCGTTCGATATGCCGCTCGGGGAGGTGCTGAAGCTTTGCCCGAAAACACCATCCTGGATATTCCAATTCGAATCAGGATTGCCACTGCTGCCGGAAGGAATCGAGAAATCCGAGATCCCCACCGTGTGTTTCCATCCGGATATTTACGCGTTCACTCGAAAGCGGATTCGCTGGTCGTATTTGTTCGACCAAGTGGCGGTCTATCATCCCGGCTACGAGAAGATCTTCGCGGAAGCGGGCCATCCGGGAGCGTTTGTACTTCCGCATGCGGTTCGGCGCGACTTTTACGACGGAGCAGAATTGATTCGCGAGTTTGAGGTCGGATGGGTCGGACAGGCGTCGGGCAAGCCCTACCGGCGGAGAGCGGAATGGCTGCCGCGGCTTGCGGCGTCCTTCCGGATGAATGATTTGAATGGCACCTATTCGCTGGAAGAAGTTGCCGGAGTGTACCGGAGATCGCGCGTGGTGGTGAATCTCGGGCGCGATGATTTTCCCCAGGACGCGAATCTCCGCGTATTCGAAGTGCTTGCCTCGGGCGCACTGCTGCTCACGCCGCTGCCGACGGAGCTCAGCGAGCTGGGCTTTTCGGAAGGCGAGCACTTCATCGGATTTCGGAGTGATGAAGAAATTCTCCCGCTCGTGCGCAGGTATCTGGACGATGAGCGAACGCGCGCGCGAATCGGCGCCGCCGCTCGCGCCAAGGCATTGGAGGAGCACACTTACGATTGCCGGGCGGTGCAACTTTTGCAGCACCTGGAGATAACTAAGGGCAAGCATCGGGCGCCAGCCAGCCAGTGGCCCGAAAGGCGTGCGCGGCTGATGGCTCTGGACTTTTTCGCCTCGCACGCAGTTCTACCCTGCGCGTTCCGCCAATATCGGCGCATCGCCGGGCGCGGATTTCGAGAGACCTTCGCAGGCGCCTGGCTGCTGCTCCGCGCGTGGCTCCGGTACGGGAGTTCCGCTTTTCGATCCTCGTATAAAACCTCGACAAAGATCTGAGCCGCGTAGTAGAGAGATGCGCCCCGTGGCGTGCAATGAGCTTCCTTTCGCCGGTTGATGTGTTTACTCCCATCGTACTTGCATCAAGCAAATAAAAAGTGTATACAAGTCGGGCACTTTCTGTGAACGTCATAGGTAACGATGGAGAGAATTACATTTCCGGTTTATGTGCCCTCCTGGGCCTACGGGATGCTGCGCGCCATCGAACGAAAAGCGGCGGCGGTACGCGTCCCGGCGCTGAATCTTTATGGGGACCGGGAGATTGAATGGTCGTTCATGGCCTCACGTATGCCTGCTGGCCCAGGACGCTCGCTGGATTTCGGCGCCAGCTCGGGCGAGCTGAGCATGCTTGCCGCCCAGCGAGGCTTCCAGGTTCTTGCCGTGGATCTGGGGCCGGAGCGCTTCCCCTGGAAACATCCGGAAGTGGAATTCCTTCAAGCGGATTTCCTAGAGACCGATCTGCCGTTCGAATCATTCGATTTGGTGCTGAATTGCTCGAGCGTGGAGCACGTAGGTTTGAAGGGGCGCTACGGCGTAGCCCAAGAGGAAACCGACGGCGATCTTGCCGCGATGCGCAAGATCCTCCAGCTGCTGAAGCCTGGCGGAACCATGCTGATGACGATTCCGTGCGGACGCGACGCGACGATCATTCCCTGGCACCGCGTTTATGGCGAAGAGCGGTTGCCCAGGCTGCTCGCGGGATTTCGCATCGAAGAGCAAGCCTATTGGGTGAAGCAGCGGGATAACCGGTGGCGCCCCTGTGGCCGGGATACGGCGCTGTCCTTCAGTCCCACAGCACATGCGAAGTCCGCAGCGCTCTGCTCCTATGCCCTAGGATGCTTTGTTCTTCGACGCGAGATATTTCGAGACTGAGGAATTTGCCATGCTCACCCTGTTCAGCACCGCAAAGCCGTTCGAAGGGCACAGCGCCATCATCCAGCGGAATGCACTGAAGAGCTGGACGCTGCTGCATCCGGAGATTGAGGTCATTCTGTTCGGCGACGATCCAGGCGCAGCGGAAACGGCGCGGGAACTAGGCATCCGGCACGTGCCGGAAGTCGAGCGAGTTCCTCAAGGGCCCAAAGTGCTGCGTTCCTTCTTTGACGCGGCGCAACGCATCGCGCGCCACGATATTCTGTGCTACGCGAATTGCGACATTGTTCTGACTCCAGATTTCTTTGCCGCGGTTGCGACGCTGCGGAAGACCCTCGACCGGTTTTTGATGATCGGGCGGCGCTGGGACACCGACATTGGTGCGCCGCTCCCGTTCGAACAGAATGATTGGGCCGCCGAAGTCCGGAAACAGGCGCTGGAGGCCAACCATCCATGCGCGGGGACGTGGATTGACTATTTTGTTTTTCCGAAGGGATTCTACCTCGGAAAGTTGCCCGCCTTCGTGATCGGAAGGGTCGTCTGGGACCACTGGCTGGTTTGGAAGGCGCGCGCGAGCGGACTTCCGGTCGTTGACGCGTCGGAGGGGGTGATTGCGATCCATCAAAATCACGATTATGGCTATCACCCGGGTGGCGCCGGGGGAGTTTGGAGCGACGACCTGGCACAGCGAAATCGTGCTCTTGCGGGCAGCCATTGGCATCTCGCGACGATGGATGACGCCACGCATTTGCTGGGCGCCACCGGGGTACGCCGCAACCCCCGCAGCAACGCTCAGGCGTTACGCCGTTTTATTCGCAATTTTTGGCAAACCGCGCGGCTGGCGATGCTGGATTGGACTCGGCCTACTCGCCACGCACTCGGCCTGCGTAAAAGACGAGCGGGCGCGGATGTGCCTCTGGAAAGAGAAAGAGTTCCCGAGACTTCCGCGTCATCGGCGGAGAGTTACCTCTTTCCCGCCAAGTGAAGGGGCCGAGGAAGCTTAGACGAGTCGTTGATGCAAATACTTTGCCTGTGCCGCGAGCTGCACAACTGGAAGCTGCTGCCTTCCTACGCAGATGCTTTCCGCCGCCACGGCTGCGAGTTTCATTATCTCGACGCAGATCTCGCGTTTGACGCGCCAATCTCGGAAGTGCTGGCCAGGTGTTCCGCGGCTCCCGATCTGATCATGCATTTCGATTCCGGGCTTCCCCTTCTCCCGAGCGGGCTCGCGAGATGTCCCATCCCGACCATGCGGTTCGACGTGGATTCGCATACGTACACGAGCCGAAGAATACGGTGGGCATCACTGTTCGATCTTGTCTCCGTCTGCCATGCAGGATATGAAAGGATTTTTCAGGAAAGTAGGCACCCCGGCGCGTTTCTCCTGGGTCACGCCGCGCGTCCCGATTTTTTCAGCGATCACCATGAACGCGTATTCGAGCTCGGCTGGGTAGGGGCGCTGGAGGGGCCGTTCTACGCCCGGCGGCGCGCGTGGATTCCGCGGCTCGCATCCACTTTTCGCATGAACGACTGGCGCAAGCCGTACACTTTGAAAGAGGTGGGCGAGATTTACAGTTCCTCGAAAATCGTCGTGAATTTCAGCCGGGACGATTTCGCGGAAGATGCCAACATGCGCGTGTTCGAGGTGCTTGCTTCCGGTGCGCTGCTCATCACTTCGTTGCCCACGCAGCTCACGGCATTCGGGTTTCAGGATGGCGTTCATTTTGTAGGCTATCGCGAAGAGGCCGAGGTAATGACGCTCGTGCAGCGGCTGCTGGCGGACGAATCAATTCGGTTGCGGATCGCGGAAGCGGGACGCGAGTTTACGCGCCGCTTCCACACGTATGACTCGCGAGTGGCCACGATCCTCCGCCAGCTCGCGCGAGCTGGAAACTCCTTTCCAGCGCCTGCGCGGCAATGGCCGGATTCGCGCGTGCGCTTCGCCTATCTTGATTTCTTCGCAGGTTACGCCCTGCCGCGCTACGCATGGCGGCAATATCGTGCCATTGTCAAGGGCGCCTTGCAGGAAGCCGTGCAGGGTGCCGCACTGCTCGGGAAAGCTTTGGCTAGAAACCTGCGCGAAGCGAGGCGCATCGTCCATTAGCCGGAATATGTTTCAATATGGTTCATGCTCACGCTCGGGATTAACTATTCCCAGATGCACGATTCATCCGCTTGCCTGGTTCGCGACGGCGAGCTGCTGTTTGCCGTCGCCGAGGAGCGGCTCTCACGCGTCAAGCACGACGCCCGCTTTCCACAGCTGGCGATTCAGGCGTGCCTTGAGTTCGGCAAGCTCGGCGCAGATGAGGTAGACGAAGTTTGCTTCGGCTGGCAAATGGCTGGTCCCGTTTATCGTCACGACCTTGCGCTCTATTCCACCGGCCGATGGCCGCTGAATTACCTGAATTTTCTGAATTCCACGCGCCATTTTCTCAGTATGTGGCATCAGGAGTCGGGCATCGCGCCCTTCCGACGAATCTTCGGGGAGCCGGGCTACAAATTCCGCCACGTGGACCATCATCTTGCTCACGCGATCAGCGCTTATGCCTATTCGGGATTCGAGGACGCCGCTGTGGTCGTGATGGATGGCCGCGGAGCCTGGGAAGCAACTTCGATCTGGCACGGTCACGCAGGGCGGCTCGAGCATGTTCTTACGATCAAGTGGCCTGATTCGCTGGGCCTCTTTTATGCAGAGTTCACCGGCTATCTCGGCTTCGTTCCCAATTCCGACGAATGGAAAGTCATGGGCTTGGCGCCTTATGGTCAGCCCGGCGTTGACCTCAGCAGGTATATCGAATCCGGAGGCGATCCTTATCTGCTTCATGTCAAGAATTTGATTTCCAGCGGCTCGCCGTACGCGAAGATCATTTCGCATCTTGGCCCGTCGCGCGCTCCGGAATCGGAAATTGACGATCGCTGCAAGAACATCGCGTTCGCGGTGCAGGACACTTGCGAGGACGCGATGATGTCCGTCGTCCGGCTGGCGCTGGAAAAAACAAAATGCCGCGACTTCTGCCTCGCGGGTGGCGTAGCGCTCAATTCCAAGGCCAATGGAAAAATTCTCGCTTCCGGCCTCGTGGACAGGATTTTCGTGCAGCCGGCGGCTTCCGACGACGGCGTCGCGCTCGGCGCGGCGCTCGCTCCTTATCTTGACAACAACGGCAAACTTCCCATGAAGGCGATGCGCCATGCGTACCTCGGGCCATCATTCGACGATGATGCGATCGAGTCCGTTCTTCGCACGTACAAAATCCGCTTCACAAAGCTCGGTGATCCCGCCCTTGCCGCCGCGCAGTTTCTTTCGAACGGCAATATCCTTGGCTGGTTCCAAGGCCGCATGGAGTTCGGCCCGCGCGCGCTCGGTTCCCGCTCGATCCTCGCCGATCCCCGCGATCCGGAAATGAACGCCAAGGTCAACAACGCTGTCAAATTCCGCGAATGGTGGCGTCCCTTCGCGCCCTCTCTTAAAAAAGAAGCCGCTGCCGAATTTCTCGAGTCCGCTTTCGATTCTCCCTTCATGATCCTCACGGCCCAGGTCAAGCCGGAAAAGCGCAGTGTGATTCCTTCCGTCACTCACGTGGACGGTTCCGCGCGGCCGCAGACCGTTGAGCGCGAAGTCAATCCGCTCTACTACCGGCTGATTGACGAGTTCGGCAAGACCACCGGCGTTCCGGTGGTCATGAACACTTCTTTCAATCTCCGCGGCGAAGCCATCGTGCACACTCCCACCGATGCGTTGCGCACCTTCTTCAGCTCGGGAATGGACGCACTTATTCTTGGAAGCTTTCTTGTCGAAAAATGATCCTTGCGCCGTGCACGCATCCGATGCAATCTCGCGGTCGTTTCGTGAGATTCTGTACGCTCTGTCCGTCGTCCGGTCGCGGGAAATCGCTTTTTTGAACGCATGATCTTCAATACTTGGGACTATTACATCCTCTTTCTGCTGCCCGCCGCCATATTTTTCCGGCTAGCGGGCCCTGTCGTCCGGCCCTGGATTGTGGTTCTCAGTGGATGCTGTTTCTTTCTCTATTTCTCTTTTACACAATTGGGCGGCGCCATCGGTGCTGCTTGCCTCTTGATCTTTCTGTGGGAGTCTTTTGTTAGCCGTTTCTACAAGCCGGCATCGTGGGTTTGCTGGCTTGGCGTCACGCAGACGATTCTTTTCCTGGTCGTATTCAAATACCGCAACTTTCTTTCCGGCATCGTCTGGCCGGAGCCCGCGCACAATCCTCTCTATTGGAAGAATGCCTTTCTTCCACTCGGCATCTCCTTTTTCACTTTTGAATTCCTCCACTACGCCTGGGACCGCTATCGCGCCAAAACCGAAACGGGCACCGTCGGCGAGTACATGGCCTTCATCTTATTTTTTCCCACAATGGTCGCGGGCCCGATCAAGCGCTATCAGGATTTCCTTCCCAAGCTTCGCGCCGTCACCGCGGAGTGGCTTATGGATTGGCAGCGCGGCACCACGCGCATCCTGGCCGGCTTGGTGAAGAAATTCGCGATTGCCGACGTTCTCACCGCCTACACCAGCCATCTCAACATCCCCGATCTTTCCGTCGCTAACCGCGCCATTCTTCCGCTCTGGCTTCTGGCATACGGTTTCAAGATTTATACCGATTTTTCGGCTTATTCGGATATCGCCATCGGTTCTGCGCGGCTCTTCGGCATCCGCGTTCCGGAAAATTTCGATTGGCCTTATCTTCAAACGAACATTGCCGATTTCTGGCGCTGCTGGCACATTTCGCTTTCGAAATGGCTTCTGGACTACGTGTACATTCCTTTGGGTGGTTCCCGTGTCAGCGTGCCCCGAATTTACGCCAATCTGCTCGTGACTATGTTCATCAGCGGTCTGTGGCATGGCGCGGGCTATAACTTCATTGTCTGGGGCCTGCTGCACGGAATCATGCTCGCAGTTCACCGCTGGTGGCGGCGGCGTCCCGGGTATGTTCCTTCGCCTCGCCCGTCAGCGCGTTTCTTTTCTTGGCTTCTCACGTTCGTTTGCGTCAGCCTGGCGTGGGCTTTTTTCTGTATGGATATTCACACCGCCATCTTCTTCTTCCGGCGTCTGCTTTGGGGGTGAAATGATGAAAACAATTCGATGGATTCAGGACTTTCTTGAGTATCTCGGCGGCTCCCAGGACGAACCGCCTCCGGGTTTTTCCATCACGCTCTCGAATGCCGTCTTCTGGGGACTGTGGTGGGGAGTGCTGATCGCCGTCATTCTTGTTTTTTCAGGCCAAAGCTCGAAATTCATTTACATTGATTTCTGAGGTTTGTACCCGCATCGTAGCATGCTCTCGAAACGCCAATTCGTTCTCGCGCTCGCCATCACACTGGCCGTCGTTGCAGCTATCAACGTTGTCCTTGCCCTGCTCGCCCATCGCACGCTTCCTCGCCGCATCATGCGCCGCGCTGCGGATTCCCCCTCCGCCGAAGTTCTCGCCATCGGTAATTCGCTGATGGTTGCCGGCTTCCATGAGTCTTCTTTCGACTCCGCCGCCGCCGTACTTCCCGCGCATGCCGCCGTCAACCTGGGCCTCGGCGCTTCCACTCCCGTCGAGCAGTTGCTTCTCTTTCGCTATGCCATCGCCCACGGAATGCGGCCTCGCCTACTTCTTTACGGCTTTTATGATTTCCAGCTGACCGATCCCGTCACCATGACCAACGCCGACTTGATCGGCAATCGCGCTATCCTTTACTACCTCGAACCCGAATACGCCCGCCGCTTCTATTCGCTTCCTGCGCATGACGTCGTGGAATTTGAAGTCATGCGCTTCTTTCCCATGTTCGTCGAGCGTGGCGCCGTCTGGTCCAAAGTCGAGGAATTTCGCCGCTTTCTTTCGCAGCAAGGTCTTCCCCACGAGCGTACCAACCAGTTTGGGCGCGCTTCGGATTTTTCATTACTCGAGGCTGCCTCTTCACAAGAATTCGCGCACCATTGTGATTCGGCGCTCTCCGCCGGGCTCGCTTCTCCGGTCGAGGAGCTCTTGCGCCAGGCCCACGCTGCCGCAATTCCCGTGGTGGTGATCGAAATGCCCATGAGCCCCTTCCATCGCCGCGCCTTCTACTCATCACCGTCGTGGCCGGCTTATGTATCGCATCTTCGCTCGCTTCTCGCGCCCTACGACGCTTCCTTCGTGGATGCTTCAGATTGGATAACGGACGGCTCGCTCTTCGCCGACAACCTCCACCTCTCCGCATCCGGCGGACAGGAGTTCAGCCGCAGGCTCGGCGACCTTGTGCGCAAAGACTACTCATCGCAGCGGATCGCCGCCACCACGAATAAAAAACCTCGTTTGATGCGAAGCCGCCTATGACCCGCCGCATCTTTGCCCTTCTTGGCCGCCGCGATGAGCCTACCGACGCTGTCGAGGAATACTGCCTCCATCTCGGAGAGTCTCTAGTGGTTCACGATTTTCAGCTCGAACTTCGGCGTGTCCCTTGGGAAATTCACGGTTGGGCGAGGTCGCTGCATGCTTTGCGTTTGCAGGCCGCCGGTTGGCGCGGCACATGGACCCTCGTGCAGTACACCGCGCTCGCATGGTCCGAGCGCGGCTTCCCGTTTCGTTTCATTCAGGCCTTGCGCATCCTGGCTGCCGCCGGCGCCCGCATCGCCATCGTCTATCACGATGTGGAACCATTCGCGGGCACGCGCCCTATTGACCGCCTCCGCCGCTTCGCTCAGGTCCGCGCCATGCGCCGCGCGCTCGATCTCGCCGACCTCGCCATCTTCACTGTCCCACCGGAAAAGCTCTCCTGGTGTCCGGGCAATCGGGAAAAAGCCGCGTTCATCCCTGTCGGGCCAAATCTTCCTATCGAGGCGATTGCTTCGAATCGTCATGCCCACCGAAACGAGGATTCCCACTTCGTGCCCTCGATCGCGGTCTTCGGTATCACGGGCGGTGAACCCGGTCAGCGCGAGACCCGCGAAATCATTGCGGCGATGCAATTCGCTGCGCAAAAGCTGGGTAAACTTCGACTTTCCGTTTTCGGCCGCCACGCCGAACTGCGCGAAGCCGCGCTACGCGAAGGGCTCAGAGGCTCCCCGGTCGAACTCAGCGTGGAAGCGGTACTGGATGGCGAGGAAGTGGTGCAGAGATTATCGAACTGCGATCTTCTGCTCTTTGTCCGCGGGCCGATTTCTTCGCGCCGCAGCAGCGCCATCGCCGGGATCGCCTGCGGCTTGCCAGTGATTGCTTACGAAGGACAGGAAACTGCGCCGCCTATCACCGACGCCGGATTAGTTCTCGTGCATGAACACATGCCCGGCAGCACAAACGACGAAGCGCGCCAGCAGGATCTGAATGAGTCTCTGCTGCGCGTGCTCTCCGATTCCGCGTTTCGCACCGAGCTTGCCTCCAAAAGCAAAATGGCGTACCAGAGATTTTTTTCCTGGCACGCCATTGCTGATCGGTTCTCGGAATTGTTAGAAAAGAATCTGTCGCCCTAGATTCTCTCCTGGCCCGAGGGCACCTTACCGGTGGTGCGGCTTGTCCTGTGCATGTTCGGGCGGCTTGTTTTCGGTCTTGGGCTTGTTCTGATTTTCGTGGCTGGGCGGGTGTTCCGCATGCTGCACGTTTTCGTGTTCCGGCTTCGGGGCATTCGAGTACGTCTTGTTCGAATGCTGAGCGTTGTTCTCCGGTCTTGGCTGATTGGTGTTCGGCCGTTCCGCATATCGAACGTTGTTGTGAGCGGGGTTGGGCTGATTTGCGTAATTTCGATTTGGCTGAGCCTCATTGCGGACTTCGTTTCTCGCGTTCGGCGGACGGTCGTTATGAGCCACGGGCCGATTAGACTCATGCGGCATATTCGCTGAAGGGGGCCTGTCGGAACGCGGCCTCTCCTCGTTGGCTCGTACGACGCCGCGGCCGTTGAATTCCCCGGCTCGCGGGCTGGCGGCAACGCTCGGCCGTCCATGGTTTTCTGAAGCCCACATCCCACGGTCCTTGCCGGCGGCTTCCCGGTGCTGCGTCTGGATCGCCGTCGGGCCGAACCGCCGTTCGTGTTCTGCAGTGATCTGCTCGCGTGTAGGCCGAGCCACGATTCCGCCCTCCCCGCCGTTAAAGCTCACTCGGCTGGATTCCCGCGTGACTACGCGTTCGTTGTAGGTGTTGTGAATCACGGTCACGTTTACGTTTGTTACGGAGCGGTTGTAGTAGTAATGGCCACTTCGCCAAGCGCCACCGACGAAGCCCACTCCCGTGTATCCGAATCCGTAGTTGATCCCTCCATAAAATCCGACGTGCGGTCCCCAATACCCTGCATGCCATACATAAACCCCGCCGCCCCATCCCCAGTATCCGGGCGTCCACAGCAAACCCGGCGCTGGAGCGGGCACCCATGTTCCGGGCACCCAGTAATATCCATCCGGGCCGTAAGCCCAGTAGCCTGGTATCCACATATACCCTGCAACCGGGCAGGGAGGCTGCACATACACGGGAAGCGGAGGCGGTCCAATCCGCACGGAAATGCCCACGGCTACCTGCGCCTGCGACGCGGACGGCATCGCCAGCAAAGCGATCCCAGCCACTGCTAGTGCAAGTATTCTCAAGAGTCTCATCGCATTCACCTCTCTAGTTTCCAATTGCGGATGGCGCCCTCATTCCGCCACATCAGGCTGGGCTTTGCCTTCGTGGGCGCCTAACTCTTCTAACCCCATTGTTTCCCCAAAGTTGTAGCTTGCAAAGGCCTGATCTTGCAGGAGGTTACATCCTTGGCACGGCCATTTTTGCGTGATCCCTCCAAGTGGGGTGACCAATCCATCCTCCTATCGTCAATGACAGCAGGTTGCAGGACGCAACCTCCCGAAAGCGTTCGTCGAATTGGAAGGCTCGCGGAACCGCAAATGCCGGAATTGCGTATGGAATCGAGAGGATCTTCATGCAGACCATGGCTGGCAACATTCGGTATGCACTCCGGCAATTCCGCCATGCTCCGGTCTTTACCGCTGCGGCCATCCTCACGCTCGCCCTCGGCATTGGCGGCACCACCGCCATCTTCACTCTGATTCATGCCGTCATGCTCCGCTCCCTGCCCGTTGCCGATCCTGGCAACCTCTACCGCGTTGGCGAAGGTGACGATTGCTGCGTAGAAGGCGGTCCCCAGGACCGCTGGGGCATGTACTCCTATCCTTTATATGAGCGGCTCAAGTCCGAAACGCCGGAATTCGAGGAAGTCACCGCATTTCAGGCTGGCCGTGGCCGCATGAGCGTGCGCCGCCAGGGCGTCGAAAAATCCGCCAGGCCCTTGCGCTCGGAATACGTCACGGGCAGTTATTTTTCTACGCTGGGTGTGCGTTCTTTTGCCGGCCGACTCTTTACCGCCGATGATGACCGGCCCTCTGCTCCTCCGGTCGCAGTGCTCAGCCACCGCGTCTGGCAAACCACTTATGCATCCGATCCCTCCGTGTTAGGGTCCACTTTTGTCGTCGAAGGCCATCCGTTCACCATCATCGGCATCGCCCCTCCCGGCTTCTTCGGCGAAATGCTCCAAAGCGATCCGCCAGACATCTGGATCCCCGTTCAGCAAGAGCCCATGATCAACGGCGACGGCAGCCTACTCCACCAATCCGTCTCCGCCTGGCTGCGCATGATCGGCCGCTTGCGCCCCGGAGCCACCACCGCAGGCATGGCGCCGCGCCTCACCGGAATCCTCCGCCAGTGGATGCAATACGATTCCGGCTATCCCGCCAACTGGATGCCCGACGTCATCCAAATGCTTCCTAAGCAAGTCATCAGCGTGATTCCCGCTGGCGCCGGAGTCGCCATGATGAAAGAGGAGTACGGCCGCAGCTTACAAATCCTGCTTACCGTTTGCGGCCTCGTCCTGCTCATCGCCTGCGCCAACGTCGCGAATCTTCTACTCGCGCGCGGCGTTGCGCGCCGCGGGCAGACCGCCGTGCGCCTCGCCATCGGTGCCACACGCCGCCAGATCATCGGCCAGGCGCTCACCGAAAGTATTCTGCTTTCCATCGGTGGCGGCATCGTCGGTCTCATCGTCGCCATCGCTGCGGCACGGCTTCTTCTTGTCCTCGCATTCCACAACGCCCACTTCCTCCCCATCAGCGTCGCCCCATCCTTCCTCGTCTTGGGGTTCACTTTCACGCTTTCGCTGCTCACCGGAATCATTTTCGGCTCGGCTCCCGCCTGGCTCGCCACGCGCACCGATCCCGCCGAAGCTCTTCGCGGCTCCGGTCGCGGCACGCGCGACCATTCTTCCTTCGCTCGCAAAGCGCTTCTCGTCGTGCAAGCCACTTTATCCGTGGTCCTCGTCGCGGGCGCCACCATGCTCGCTCGCAGCCTCAACAAGCTTGAAAACCAGGATTTCGGCTACAAGGTGGAAGACCGCGTGGAAGTGGACATCAACAACCCCCCTGCGAACTACACCGTTCCGCAGCTCCAGGCCCTTTACCGCCAGATCGAAACGCGGCTCGACCAGCTTCCGGGCGTTAAGGGCTCCGGCCTCGCTCTTTACAATCCCCTCACCGACAACTGGGGCGAAATGATCATGGTCGCCGGTCATCCTCCCGGCAAAATGAGCGAGGAATCCGGCGCTTCCTGGGACCGCGTCAGCACCGATTATCTTCAGAACTGGGGCATGCCCATCCTGCGCGGCCGCTACTTCAACGCCGCCGACAATGAAACCACCGCGCCTGTCGCCATCGTCAATCAGGCTTTCGTGAAGCGCTTCTTCAAAAGTTCGGAGGATCCGCTCGGCCAGCACTTCGGCCTCGATCTTCCCAAATACAACGGCACGTTCCGCATCGTCGGCATCATTGGCGACGCCAAGTTTGCGGGCTGGGGATTGAATCGTCCCGCGCGTCCCATGTTCTACGTTCCCCTTGACCAGTCCGCTCCCTACGACGACGACTTGATGAAGAAAATTGACCTCCGCTCCCACTTCATCGGCGGCATCATGCTCGTCACGAAAATGCCTCCCGGCGAAGTCGAAGCCCAGCTCACCCGCCTTCTCGGCGACATTGATCCCAATCTCACCATCAACAGTGTCCGCAGCATGCGCCAGCAGATTGATCTTTCCTTCGATCAGGACCGCGCCACCGCCAGCCTCGCCGGACTTTTCGGCATCGTCGCTCTCGTCCTCGCCGCCATCGGGCTTTACGGCGTCACTGCCTATTCGGTCGCGCAGCGCACCAACGAAATTGGCATTCGCATGGCTCTCGGCGCCGACCGTCCCAAAGTTGTCCGCCTCGTTTTGGCGGGCGCTTTCAAGCGCGTCTTGATCGGTCTCATCCTCGGCTTGCCGCTCGCCGTCGGCGCAGGCAAGCTCATCTCCGCCCAGCTCTACGGTGTCGTTTCCTGGGATCCCGCCGCCCTTCTTATCGCCGCTACCGCACTCGCCATCTGTTCGTTTTTCGCGGCCATCATTCCCGCCTCCCGCGCCGCCGCCATTTCCCCCATGGACGCCCTCCGCATCGAATAGCCGTCTTTCACTGGCGTGCCGGCCCTTACTTCAGCGTATCCGGCATTGCGCTCGGAGGAACGCTTGGATGCCGCGCCAGTTCCGTCCCCGCGACGATGGCATTGCGGATCTGCCCGAACAAATCCGTCAGCGTGTCCGGCGTGTGCGGGATCAACACCGTGTTGCTCCGGTCGTTCCCCGCAATGTCCTTCAGCGTGTCGAAGTACTGCGTCATCAGCACCAGTTGCATCACGTCCTGAGGCGTCGAGCCCGGCACCGTCTTCGCAAAATCCTCCACCGAATCCTTCAATCCCGAAATGATCGCTTTCCTCTGGTTCGCGATGCCTTCCCCCTGCAGCCGTTTCGATTCCGCCTCCGCTTCTGCCTGCTTCACCAGCAGCAGCTTGTTCGTCTCCGCGCGCGAGACCGTCGCTTCCCGTTCCCGCTGCGCCGCGTTGATGTCGTTCATCGCCGCCTTCACCTTCTGGTCCGGCACGATATCCGAAATGAGCACCTTCACGATCGAATAGCCGTACTCTTTCATCGAAGCGTCCAGGCTGTCCCGCAAATCTGCCGCGATGTCCGCCTGGTTCAGGAACGTGTCGTCCAGCTTCATCTTCGGCACGTGCCCCAGCACCACGTTGTACACCATGGATTCGATCTGCTTCACCGGATCCGACAGCTTATAGAACGCCGCTTCCACCGCGTCCGGAATCACTTTGTACTGGATCGAAACCGGTATCTGCACGAACACGTTGTCCTGCGTTTTCGTCTCCACCTGCACGTCGAACTGCTGCACCTTCATGCTCAGCCGCCGCACCACCGTCTCGAGATACGGCGTCTTCCAGTTCAATCCCGGGCCGGCCACTCGCGCGAATTTCCCCAGCCGCTGCACGATGGCCACCTGCGCTGTCTCCACCGTAAAAAATGAACCCAGCACCATGCTCAACACGAAAATCCCGATAATGATGAACAAAATCAGAAAAACGGTGCCCAGTTCCATATTCATTCTCCTCTTTCCTCTTTGCCTTTCGGATCCCTTGCCGGTCCTCGATGCGGCGCCATTCTACCCTAGTCCGCACCACCCCTAACCAACCGCCCAACAAAAAACGCCTGTGTTTCTGCGTTTGATCCCCTTTTCCGTCGCGCGTGGAGAAAAAGACCATCGGCCGGCGAAAATCTCGGCCCGAACGCCTAGAGGGACTAAGCGGGTGAGGCAGAAGTATCACATTGCATTCGACCGGTTGAGACCTTCTTGCTTCACTTTTTCAGATTTCTTATTTCCGGCACGACAAAGCCGAATGCGCCGCTTGAATGAGGCTCCCCACCTGCGAGTTTGTCCAGGAAAGGTTTCCCGATAATGAAAACGAAGGGCCCCTCGCGGCCAGTCCAATTCCTCTGAAACGGCCTAGAATTGTATCCCGCTACGTTGGCAACAATGACAGGCAAACCGTCCTCAGAAAGGTCGCCAACGCCAATATCAACACAGGGATAGATGTTTTCCTGGTCTACGTAAACTTTGCTCACTATGGCCTCGACAATCCCCTCACTGACTAATGCATCTTGACCGAGCCAGCGAAATTTGATTTTTCGCGGCAGGGCCGCGTGAGTATGCTCTTCGGCGAACTTGAGCACCTCTTCCAACGTGCGCTCAACGAATACCGTGAATTCCGCCCTGGTCATGACCCAAATTATGCACCACTCCCCGCAATTCTGGCCTCTTCAAGCCCCGGTCCGTTGCAAGTGCCTCTTCGTTTCCGCCCGCAGCAATGTCAGCTTCGAAGAACGCCTATCTTCTCGACATGTCTTGGGCACCGTGCAGAGCCGCTAGAATGATCAATATTCGGCGAGATTTTCGGCCCGCGCGTAATTTCTTCGGCCTAGTACTGCTTCAATCTCTCGCTTGATTCCGCAGTGCAGAGCGGCAACCTCTTTTCTTTGTTCAGCGTGCAACCTCCACTCAAAAATCTACTTCTGGCTCGGCAAATGCTCCTCATCTTCTTTGTTGGCCCTTACAGGGGAAGGGGGAAGCATGTTCAATCATCCCAGCGAATTTTTTCATACGGGATCCATTTCCCGCCGCCATTGGTTTTTG
>Ga0335076_10000743_pt1 | contig 30563 bp, 21 predicted proteins | sample Lox_Sample_25_FD_206717 | JGI IMG/M metagenome (GOLD analysis project Ga0335076, IMG submission 206717) | Soil microbial communities from Loxahatchee National Wildlife Refuge, Florida, United States - Lox_Sample_2.5 | ecosystem: Environmental > Terrestrial > Soil > Wetlands | place: USA... | reverse complement strand
GGGTTGAAAGTTCGCCGGATGTACCCGAGGTTGCTCTCGCGGGTGGACACGTCCCACCCGGCCGTCGACACGTACTGGTCGAGCAGTTGGGCCACGGTGACGCCCGAGTCGGGCTGGCGTCCCGCGGAGGCCTGCTCGAGCAGCCTGCCGAGCTCGATCTGCGCGGCCCGCTCGGTCTTGCATGTCTTGCGGAACCGGATCTCACGGCCCGTCAGCGGATCGGTCCCGGCGTACACCTTCACGCGCCAGGACCCGCTCGGTAGTTGCTCTATGTGTCCGGCCGGTCCTCTAGCCATGGCGGCACGGTACACCGGATCACCGACATGGGTCCACGAACCGGTCCACGGAGAGCCGACAAAACCAGTGTTTCCGCAGTGGGGCGGGTGGGGCTCGAACCCACGACCGGCGGATTATGAGTCCGCTGCTCTGACCGGCTGAGCTACCGCCCCGGCACCGGGTGCACAGTACCCTACGTCCGCGGCGGCCGGGGGCCGAGGGCAGGATCTCGGTCGGCTGGCGCGGCCACGTGCAGGTCACCGACGGACAGGATCTTCCCTAGCGTAACAGGAGCGCCCGGCGCACACCGAGTGTCCCCGAGCTTCGCGCATGAGCAGGCCTCCAGGGAGACCGCGGCACGCACTCAGGCTCGTTCGGCCCTACCTGGCCGTCCCGGATCTGGTGCGGGCCACCCTGATCGCGCCGACCTGGACGACCAGCAGGATGCACATGACGAGCGGGAAGATGAAGGCAGGCGAGGACCTGGATGAGTGGCGGGTGGCCAGGGCGGAGATCACGTAGACCAGCACGCCCGCGGCCGGGTGCATGATCAGCCCGAGCGGCTTGGACACGAAGTTGTTGTAGCCGGCGCCGAAGTGGATCGGCACCAGCGCGTCAGCCGGGAGCGTGACCCAGCCGTACCAGGACACGCCGATCATCCCGAGCAGGATCACCCCGCCGGCGACGAGCACCGCGGTCATGGCCGCAGCCACAGGCCCGCGACCTTGCCGTCCTCGTCGTGCCGCACGGAAATCATACGCGATCACGGATGGCCGGGGTGGGGCTGGCCGCTACGCGGAAGGGGGATCGGGTGCGGCGCCGGCCTCGGGGGGCGGTTCGGGGGCGGGGGGCGGTTCGGGGGCGGGGGGCGGTTCGGGGGCGGGGGGTGCCGGGCCGTCCCCGCCGAGGGTGACCAGGAGGTCGTTGAGGCGGGTGACGAACGCGGCGGGCTCCTCGATCCGCGCGCCCAGGGTGAGCACGGCCTGGTCGAACAGGACGTGGGCCCATTCGGCCAGGTGCGGATCGGCGGGCTCGTGGTTGAGCCGCCGCAGCAGCGGGTGCCGCGGGTTGATCTCGAGCACCGGCTGGCTGGGCAGCCCCGAGCCGCGCAGCCGCCGGGCCAGGTTGATGTCGATCTCCGGCTCGTTGGCCACGATGCAGGCCGGCGAGGTGGTCAGCCGGCTGCTCACCCTGACGTCGTGGGCCCGCCCGGCCAGGGCCGCCCTGAGCTGGCCGACCAGGCCGGCGAACTCGGCGCTGGCCTGCTGCTTGGCCTGGGCTTCCGCCTCGTCTTCCAGGTCGGACAGGTCGCCGCCGCCCTGGGCGACGGACTGCAGCCGCCTGCCGCCGAACTCGCGCAGGCTGGCCACCACCCAGTTGTCGATGCCCTCGCCGTCGCCGAGCAGCAGTACCTCGATGCCCTTGGCACGGAACGCCTCCAGGTGCGGGCTGGCCTTGGCCGCGGCCAGGCCGGGCGCCAGCAGGTAGTAGATGTGCTGCTGGCCCTCCTTCATCCGGCCCGCGTAGTCGGCCAGGGACACGTCCGGGTCGTCGGAGGCGGACCTGGTGGAGGTGAAGCGGAGCAGCCGGGCGATCTCGTCCCGGTTCCCGAAGTCCTCGGCCAGGCCCTCCTTGAGCACGGCGCCGAACTCCGACCAGAACGTCGCGTACTTCTCCGGCTCTTTTTCCGCGGTATCGGCGAGCAGCCGCAGCACCTTCTTGGTCGCGTTGTTCCTGATGTTGTCCACCACGCGGCTGCCCTGCAGCAACTCGCGGGAGACGTTCAGCGGCAGGTCGGCCGAGTCGATCACGCCCCGGACGAACCGCAGGTACTGCGGCATCAGCTGACCGGAGTCCTCGAGCACGAAAACTCGCCTGATGTGCAGCTTGATGCCCCGGCCGGCCTGCGGGATCCACAGGTCGAAGGGCGCCCGGGACGGGATGAACAGCAGCAGGGTGTACTCGTACGTGCCCTCGATCTTGCTGTGCAGCCAGGCCAGCGGGTCGGCGAAGTCGCCCGTGACATGCTTGTAGAAGTCTTTGTAGTCCTGCTCGGTGAGCTCGTTCTTGGGCCGGGCCCACAGCGCCGAGGCCTGGTTGACCGGCTTGTCCTCCCCGTCCTCGGCATCCCCCTCGGGCGGCATCACGATCGGCAGGCTGATGTGGTCGGAGTACTTCTTGATGATCGCGCGCAGCCGGTAGCCGCTCAGCAGGTCGTCCTCGCCCTCGCGCAGGTGCAGCTCGACCGTGGTGCCGTGTCCCGCGACCTCGGCCGGCTCCAGCGTGTACGCGCCCCGCCCGTCGGACTCCCAGTGGACGCCTTCCGCCGCGGTCAGGCCGCTGCGGCGGGTGGTCAGCGTGACCCGGTCGGCCACGATGAACGAGGAGTAGAAGCCCACGCCGAACTGGCCGATGAGGGCGGCGTCCTTGCGCTGGTCGCCGGTCAGGGCGGCGAGGAACTCGCGGGTCCCGGACTTGGCGATGGTCCCGATGTGGTCGATGACCTCCTGGCGGCTCATGCCGATGCCGTTGTCGGCGACGGTGATCGTCCGCGCCTGTTTGTCGTAGCTGACCCGGATCTGGAGCGGGCCGTCGGCGCCCGGGAGTTCGGACTGGGACAGCAGCTCGAGGCGGAGCCGGTCGATGGCGTCCGAGGCGTTGGAGATCAGCTCGCGCAGGAAGATCTCCTTGTTGCTGTACAGCGAATGGATCATCAGGTCCAGGATCTGGACCACTTCGGCCTGGAATTTGAAGCTTTCCTGTTCAGACTGCGTGCTCACGGAGGGTACTTTACCGGCCGGGGCGGGCCGCCGGGCGCGGGTGCACGTACCCGGTCCGTTCGGCCGGAATAATGGGCCCGAACGGGGTGGGTGCGAGCGGACGCGGACGCCCGCGGACGGCCTGCCCGGGGAACTGCCGCCGGACTCGTTGGGGTACCGGTCAGAGCCGGCCGGCGGTCTGCATCGACATGGCGTGCTCGACCAGGGTGACCAGGGTCGCCTTGGTCGACTCGCGGTTCCGCGCGTCACACGGGATCACCGGCACGTCGGGCGAGATCGCCAGCGCCTCGCTCACGTCCCGCGAGCGGTGCGGGAACTGCCCGTGGAACCCGTTGATGCCGATCACGAACGGCAGCCCGGACGCCTCGAAGTAGTCCACGGCGGGGAAGGAGTCGGCCAGGCGGCGGGTGTCCACCAAGACGACCGCGCCGATGGCACCCTGGATCAGGTCGTCCCACATGAACCAGAACCGGTGCTGGCCGGGCGTTCCGAACATGTACAGGACGAGGTCCTTGTCCAGGGTGATCCGCCCGAAGTCCATCGCCACCGTCGTCGTCGACTTGTCCGGCACGTGCGACAGGTCGTCGACATCGGTGCTCGCAACCGTCATGACGGCTTCGGTCGTCAGCGGGGTGATCTCCGACACCGAGCCCACGAATGTCGTCTTACCTACGCCGAATCCACCAGCCACCACGATCTTCACCGACGTCATGGCGGGCGCGTCGGACCTGGGCTGCGCGACGCTAGATCTTACGGAGTCCACTAAGCACCCTTTCGAGCAGATTAAGGTCCGGACGGCCCTCGGAATCATCGCGCTGGTGGATACGGACAAGTCCGTCCGCCCCCATGTCGGCGATGAGAATCCTGGCCACGCCTAGCGGCAGCCGAAGCACCGCCGACACCTCGGCCACTGACCTCCAGTCCCGGCAGAACTGCAGGATGGCCTGACATTCTGGTGCCAGCACCGAGAGGTCACGCGGTTCGAGGACGGTCGCCGTGACCAGTGCCTCGATGGCGAGCTGGTACCTCGGCTGGGTCCGGCCACCGGTAACCGTATACGGCCGGACGAGCCTGGTCGCACCATCTTCCTCAGTCGCGAAGCCGAAACCAGAACGTCCTGGTCCCGGCCCTTCATCCCACAGACCGGCCCGTCCCTGCCAGGAACCGGGCAAGCCCACGAATGGCGACTGGTTGTCACCTCGCCCTTGGCCCGCCACTGAAACCTCCGGTCACCTTCGTCCATCACCCGGGATGGCTGCTTGCATGACGCCGCGGGTGGCCGGGGTAAGGACCCGCCCGGCCCGCTCGACCAGCAGGGTCATCTCGTAGGCCACCAGCCCGAGATCACAGGTGGACGCGGCGAGCACGGCCAGGCTCGAGCCGTTGCTGATCGCCATGATCACCAGCACACCCCGCTGCATCTCCACTACAGTCTGCACCACCGCGCCGCCTTCGAATACCCGCGACGCACCCTGGGTCAGGCTGGTCAGCCCCGACGTCACCGCGGCCAGCTGATCGGCGCGCTCCTGGGGGAAACCGGCGCTGAACGCGAGCGGCAGGCCGTCCGAAGACACCACGACCGCGTGAGCCACGTCGGGCACCCGCTCCACGAAGTTGGTGATCAGCCAGTTAAGGTCCTGCGCAGGGCGTCCTGGCGTGCTCATGGGCACTCCCCTTGTCGCCCGTCCATACAGGTTCCTCCTCGTGTCGCTGTGCCGTTAGCTGTCATCGGGTCCTACGGCTCCTCGGTCTGGGGTGCGGCGGCGCGACCCTCGCGCACGCCTCGCTGGAAGCTGGCCATGCGGGAACGAACCAGGTCCGGCGACCTGACGGGCGCTTCGGCTGCTTGTTCGGCGTTTGCCTGGCCCTGGCCGGTGCCGCCGATGCTGCCGCCGCCGCCGACACCGCTGCCGCTACTGCCGCCGCTGCCGACAGAGCCTGGCACGAGGTTAGCCCTCGGAACCCGCCTCGGCAGCCCCGCTTGCGTAGTTTCACCTGCCGCGGGCGACGCTACCACCTGGGCCGCGCGCCAGCCCTCATCGGCCGGCGACGTCCACGAGCCCTGCCCGCTCTGCGCTCGCTGGGTTGTGGGGAGCGTCTTCCCGCTGCGCCGGAACCAGTCGGATTCCAGCGAGTCGAAGATCGGCAGGCGCTGCTCAGGCCCGGCCGGCGGAACCGTCACCTGGCTGTCGGCCGAGTCGCCCTGGCCGGGGCCGGGGCCGGGGCCACCCGCGGCGGCGCCGTTCGTCACGCTGGCCGTGTCGGCCGCGTCTGCGAAACCCGGCCCGTCGCTGCCATGGACGTTCTGGCTGCCGATCAGGCCCTGGGGGCCCTTCCGCCCCGGCGAGCCGGGCCCGGTGAAGGCGGGCAGCCGGCTCGGCCCGCCCGGCGCCGGAGACTGCGGCTTGGCCGCGTCACCCTTCGGCTGGGCGGCCGTGTTGCCGTTGCCGTTGCGGACGGGCAGGCCCGTGGCGGACGGCCCGCCCCGGTCGGCGGCGGCCCGGCCGTTGCCCAGGTCCCATCCGTTGCCGGCCGGCTCCCAGTTGTTGCCCGCGGGGGTGCCGCCCTCGGCGGGCGCGTCATGGCCCTGCTGGCCAGCAGCCGGACCGGTCCCCGGTCCCGACGATCCCGGCGCGGCCGACGAACCCGGGGCGGCCGAGGAACCCGGTACGGCCTGCGAACCCGCGGCGCCCGGCGAACCCGGCGCACCCGGCGCGCCCGGCGAACCCGGGGCGCCCGGCGAACCCGGCGCGGCCTGCGAACCCGGTACGGCCTGCGAACCCGGCGCGGCCGGCGAACCCGGCGCGGCCTGCGAACCCGGCGCGGCCTGCGAACCCGGGGCGCCCTGCGAACCCGGGGCCCCGGCGTTCGCGACGGCCGTGAAGGGCGGCGGCGCGGGCGTGGCCGGGCCACTTGGCGCGGCGGGCGAGAACCTCGGGATCCGCGCGGCCGCCGTGGCCTGAGATGCCGCGCTGGCCGGGGCGGTCGCCGTGGGCGCCGACAGCGACGGGGCAGGGCCGTAGTCGTCCGCCTCGAACCGGCGGAGCCGGCCGAGCGGCGGCGCGGCCTCGGGCGCCGCCACCGTATCCGGCAGCCAGATCAGCGCGGTCAGGCCGCCGGCCTGGGCGTGCCGCAGCCTGACCCGGACGCCGTGCCGCGCGGCCAGGCGGCCGACGACGAACAGGCCCATCCGGCGGGACACCGCGACATCAACCACCGGCGGGTTGTCCAGGCGCCAGTTGGCGTGCGACATCTCCTGGTCCGAAATGCCCACGCCGTTGTCGGTGATGTCGAGCAGCACCCCGCCGCTGCTCAGCGGCTGGCCGGACACGTAAACCTGGGTGTCTTCCGGCGAGAACGTGGTCGCGTTCTCCACGATCTCGGCGACCAGGTGCACCACGTCGTTGACGGCCTGGCCGACCACGACGATCCCGGGCTGCACGTTGAGGACGACCCGCTCGTACTGCTCGATCTCGGAGATGGCCGCCCGCAGCACGTCGACCAGGGCGACCGGCTGGCTCCACCGCCTGGTCACCTCGTGGCCGGCCAGGACCAGCAGGTTCTCCGAGTTGCGGCGCATGCGGGTGGCCAGGTGGTCCAGCCGGAACAGGCTGGACAGGCGGCCGGAGTCCTGCTCGCTCTGCTCCAGCGAGTCGATCAGCGACAGCTGCCGCTCGATCAGCGACTGGCTGCGCCGGGACAGGTTGATGAACATCGCGTTCAGGTTGCCGCGCAGCATGGCTTCGTCGGCCGCCAGCCGGACCGCCTCCCGGTGGACCTGGTCGAAGGCCCGCGCCACTTCACCGATCTCGTCGGTCGAGGTGACCCCGATGGGCTCGATCTCGACCCCTTCGTCGGCGCCCTCGCTCTGGCTCAGCCTGCGCACCATCTCCGGCAGCCGGTGCCCTGCCACGTCCAGCGCGTCGGAGCGGAGCTTGCGCAGCGGGCGGATCAGCGACCGCGCCACGACCGTCGAGACCAGCGCCACAAGGAGCAGCAGCAGCAGCGTCACGATGCTGGTGACCACCAGGTCGGTGGTGGCCTGGGACCTGAGGGCCGCGGCCCGGTCGGAGATCTTGCTGACGAGGTCGTCGGCCACGGTCCGGGTGTCACTGACGGTGAGTCCCATGTCCCGGTTCCAGCTCCCCGCCTGCAGCTGGGGATTCAGCCGGGACAGCGGCACCGACGGCTGGCTCTGCGCCAGCTGCTGGGCCAGGATCTCGTTCGAGGACGCGATGTCCACCTGGGCGCCGCTGACGGTGTTGCTGTAGAACTGCTGCTCGGCGGTGTCGGTGGAGGCGTCGAAGTCGGCCAGGTCCGCCTTGCCCTGCTCGTAAGCCTGATTGAGGGTGGCGAGGTTCTCCGAGCGGAGAATTCCCTGCGGCGAGCTGAGCGCCGCGTACAGGATGGCCCGCTGTACCGCCACCTGGTTTTCGTCGCGCAGCAGGGCGCCCAGCGTGTTGACGTTGGCCTGCAGGTCAGCGTCGCTGGCGCCGGTTCCGATGGCGGCGCTGAACGTGTTCGCGGGCGCGATGAGGTTCCCGCTGTAGACCCGGATGATCTGTGACGCGGGGAAGGACGAGGCGGTGACGCCCTTGCGGACGTTGGCCAGGTCGTTGATGCTGGCCTTGACCGCGTCGAGGTCCTGCACGGAGCCCGGCTGGTACCCGGCCGCGGTGCTGACCCCCGCGGAGTCGTTGACGACCGCGTTGGCGGCGCTGTCGGTGGCGTTCCGCGCATTCCTCAGGTCGGTGCCGAAGGCGCCGTTGTCCGGCCGGGTCGCCGCATAGCCGGCGGACACGTTGAGCTCGTCCTCCAGCGCCTGGCTGAGCTTGACCACGTCGGCGTTGAGCTGCGCGAGGTGCTGCACCCGCCCGGTCGCCTGCCAGTTGTCGATGTCCCCGTAGATGGCCAGCGCGCCCAGCACGGCCGCGATCAGGCTCGGGACCGCGACGATCGCCGCCAGCCGCCACCGGACGCGCCAGTTGACCAGGGCGAACCGGGACCGGGACGAGGCGGGTCGCCGCGCGTGCGCATGGGTCGCCTGGACCATGCTGGCCGGGACCGGCCCGCCGCCCGGCCGGCCCGGCGGCGCCGCGGCGGCCTGCTGCCCGCCGGGCTGCGCCGCTGGCTGCCCCCCGGGCTGGCCGCCCGGCTGCATGCCCGGCGGTGCCGTGCCGGGGGGTACCGTGCCGGGAGGTACCGTGCCCGGGGCCCCGACGGCCCCGCCGCCCGCGATGGCGGCCTGCGGTCCGGTCGATCCGATGTCCCGTCGGCCCGGTGCGCCGTCCCCCCCTCCCGCGAAAAGCCCTGAACCTCCCCCGTCAGCTTGCCCTGCGTTGACGGCCCCGGCCGGGCCAGTTGTGTCGCCGGGATTCGTCACCGATCGTCTACGCACTACGTTTGCACCTCGCATCGGCCGGGCCGGCCAGCACGCATGCCGGGGCCATGACGGCGCAAGCCGCTCAACATACGCACCCCTCTTTCCCTCCGCAACGATCGTCGCTGCTCAGGTCACAGGACGGCCGAGGCCACACTCTCGCGTTACACACAACGGGTAAGGACATATAATCATCTTCCGGGTGGCCGCCACGGGGCATTCGCCAGTAAACCAGCGAGATCTTCCCGGAGAAGGCTACCGCCCCCTCTTGCCCGGTCACGCCCGAACGCATCCAGGCGGCTACGGCGTGACCGAATCGTAACTCCTCGTATAGTATCGCCCGGCGCTCATTCCGGCCGGATGACCAGCGCCTGCGGCCGCCGGGCAACCCGGTCGTAAGGGGCATAACGGTCGCGGCCGGCCAGTCGCTCATATCAGGTTAAGGCCACCGGCCGGGTGCCAGGCCGGCCAACCTCCATACCGGGCCGGCCGCCGACTAATCAGCCCATAATGATGGCGATAATGGGCCGGTAATTACCTCATTAGGATTACCGGCAATGGCGCACCTGGCACCCGGCGGGACTATGCGCCAGCCTCACCGTGCCTGACTCGTGCCGAGACCCAGTTCCCTGGCGATGAGGATCCGCTGGACCTCCGAGGTCCCCTCGCCAATCTCCAGGACCTTCGCGTCACGGTAGAAACGGGCGACCGGGAATTCGTTGACGAAGCCGTAGCCGCCGAACACCTGGGTCGCGGCCCGCGCGTTGTCCATCGCCGCATTGGAGGAGGTCAGCTTGGCGATCGCGGACTCCTTCTTGACCGGCTGCCCGGCGACCAGCCGGGCCGCCGCGTCGTACCAGGCCAGCCTGGCCGCGTGCACCCGCGCCTCCATGTCGGCCACGGCGAACTGAACCGCCTGGTGCTGTTCGAGGCGGCGGCCGAACGCCTCACGCTGCGCTGCGTACCTGACGCACTCGTCCACGCAGCCCTGGGCCAGGCCGGTGGCCAGCGCGGCGATCGCCACCCGACCCTCATCCAGGATCCGCAGGAACTGGGCGTAGCCCCGGCCGCGCTCGCCGAGCAGGTTATCCGCCGGGACCCGGCAGTCGCCGAAGGACAGTTCCCTGGTGTCGGAGGCACACCAGCCGACCTTGGAGTACTTGGGCCCGGGGACGAACCCGGGGGTGCCGGCCGGGACGATGACCGAGGAGATCTCCGTGCCACCACGGTCATCGCGGCCGGTGATTGCGAGCACCGTCACCAGCGAGGTGATCGAGGTGCCTGCGTTGGTGATGAAGGCCTTGGTACCGTTCACCACCCATTCCGCTTCGCCTTCGTCGAGGCGGGCGGTGGTGCGCATGCCCCCGGGGATGTCGGACCCGCCGCCCGGCTCGGTCAGGCCGAACGCGGCCAGCCGTTCCCCCGCGCACAGTTCGGGCAGCCACCGGCGGCGCTGCTGCTCAGTGCCGTACCGGTAGATGGGCATCGCGCCGAGCGACACCCCCGCCTCCAGGGTGATCGCGACCGAGGAGTCCACCCGGGCCAGTTCCTCGAGGGCCAGGCAGAGGGCGAAATAATCGCCCCCCATGCCGCCGTACTCCTCGGGGAACGGCAGCCCGAACAGGCCGAGCTTGCCCATCTTGGCCACGATCTCGTAGGGGAACTCGGCACGTTCGTAGTAGCCGCCGATGACCGGGGCGACCACGTCGCGGGCGAACTGGGCGACCGAGTCCCGCAGGTCCTGCTGCTCGGGCGCGAGCTGGTAACTGACCATGAGAACAGCTTCGCACAGCGGAGGGCAGGGGGCCCGGGGGGTCGTCCCGCCGGGATGGCACCTACCGCTGCAAACCTGTACTGGCGGCGGTAATCTAACGGGGGTTGACCTACCCAAACATGAGAGCGAGAACATGGCCAGCCTGAGCTGCCCCGATTGCGGCGTCAAGGTCCAGCCGGAGGATCTGATCTGCTTCCGGTGCGGCGCCAACCTGCCGCACACCTCCGGTCCCGACGACGACGTGCTGACGCCGACCATCTCGCAGCGGTTCATCGCAGCCGGGCCCGACCCCGGCGCCTTCTGCCCGAACTGCGGCATGGCCGTCACCGACGCCGCGGACGTGGTCTGCTCGACCTGCGGGGAGCCGCTGCCGACCGGCCGGCGCCGGCGCATCTCGCCGGTCGTCATGCGAATCACCTTCCCCACCGGCAACGTGGATGTTCCCGCCGGGACGTCGGTGCTGCTCGGCAGGGACCCGGCCGAGTCGCTCGTGGCCGCGGCCTTCGCCCGGTTCGACAACGTGTCCCGACGGCACGCCACGGTCCAGGTGGACGACTCGGGGCACGCCACCGTCAGGGACGAGGGCTCGACCAACGGCACCTACGTCAACGAGGACCGGGTGCTGCCCGGCATGGAGGTCCGGCTGGTCGACGGGGACCGGATACGGCTGGCCGCCGACGTGACCGGCAACGTGTCGCTGCCGCAGGCCGAGCCCGACCCCTCCGGGCTCAGTCGCAACGGCATGCGCTGAGAGGTTAATGCCAAGCCGCGCGGGGGCGAAGCGGAGGGTACCTCCCGGTTACGTATGATCATCCTTGGGCTCCTTACCCGGGTGATCGGTTGACGATTCGGGAGATCGGCCATGCCGCATCTGATGCTCTCGTGGCAGTACGCGCTGGCCGCCGCCGCGGGCCTGGCCATCGCCGCGACGGCGATCAGGGCAGCCCGGCCGGCCGGGCGCTGGGCCCTGTGCGGTGCCGTGGCCACCGAGTCCGCGCTGCTGTTCGGTCTTTACGCGCTGTGGCAGTTCGCGGGCTCCTTCACGGTGATGAGCACGGCCGGGGCGGTGCCCAGGGCCCGCTGGCTGTGGCACGCCGAGCGGGTGCTGCTGCTGCCCAGCGAGACGGCCGTCCAGCGGCCCTTCCTGGCCCATCCGGTGCTGGTGCAGGCGTTCAACCTCTACTACGACGTCCTGCACTTCCCGGTCCTCGGCGCCTGCCTCATCTGGCTCTTCGCACGGCACCGCGGGTCCTATCCGCGGGTCAGGACCACCGTCGTCCTGTTCACCTTGCTGAGCCTGCTCATCCAGCTGATCCCGGTGGCGCCGCCGCGGCTGCTGCCGGTCACCGGCATGGTCGACACCGCCGTGCGCTACGGCCAGTCGGTGTACTCCTGGCACGGCGGCTTCGACGCGGACGAGTTCTCCGCCATGCCGTCGGTGCACGTGGGGTGGGCGCTGATCGTGGCCATCGCGGTCATCACGGTGTCGCGGAGCCGGTGGCGCTGGCTGGCCGCGGGCTACCCGGTGCTCACCCTGCTGGTAGTGGTGGTGACGGCCAATCACTTCTGGCTGGACGGAATCGTGGCCGCGCTGCTCGTGATCCTGGTCCTGGCGGCGCAGCGGACGGCCCGGCGGCTACGTTCTGCTAAATCTTCCGAAGGCCCGCAGGTCAAGCCGGTGCGCGGGGAAATGCCCGTGCGATCATGACGCCCGGGCGCGGGTAGCTGGACGGGGCGCACGCCCGGCTGCGTGACCTGGCCGCCGGGCACCGCGGCTGACGGTTACCGGCCGCGGCGCTCGCTGTCCAGCGCGGCCATCTGGGGGCCCTCGTAGCGATCGCCCGCGACCGCGGCGGCTGGCACGGCGGCCTCGATCGAGGCCAGGTCGTCCGCGCTCAGCGTCAGGTCGAGCGCCTTCAGCGCCTCGGCAAGCCGGTCCCGGCGCTTGGTCCCGATCAGCGGGATGACGTCCTCGCCGCGGGAGGCGACCCAGGCGATCGCCAGCTGGGCGGCGGTCGCCCCGTGCTGGACGGCGATCGCCTCGAGCGCGGCCAGTAGCTCCAGGTTCCGCACGTGGTTCTCGCCGGAGAACCGGGGGAAGCGGGTGCGCGGGTCGCCCTGGGCCAGCCGCGCGGTGCCGCTGCTGAGCAGGCCGCGGGACAGGATACCGTAGGCCGTGACGCCGATGCCGAGCTCGCGCACGGTAGGCAGGATCTCCGCCTCGATCCCGCGGCTCATCAGCGAGTACTCGATCTGCAACGCGGCGATCGGGTGGACCGCGTGCGCCCGGCGGATGGTGTCCGGCCCCATCTCGGACAGGCCGATATGGCGGACGTAGCCGACCCGCACCATCTCGGCAATGGCCCCGACCGTATCCTCGATCGGCACCCGCGGGTCGAGCCGGGCGGGCTGGTACAGGTCGACGTAGTCGGTGCCGAGCCTGGTCAGCGTGTACGCCAGCGAGTTCTTCACCGCGGCGGGGCTGGCGTCGTGCCCGATGAACGCGCCGGACGGGTCCCGCTGCCCGCCGAACTTCACCTGGATGAACACGCTGTCGCGCGGGATCCCGCGGCGCAGCGCGTCGCGGAGCAGCAGTTCGTTGTGGCCCATGCCGTAGAAGTCACCGGTGTCGAGCAGCGTGATCCCGGCGTCCACGGCGGCCCGGATCGTGGCGATGCTCTCCTGGTCGTCGGCCTGGCCGTAGATGCCCGACATGCCCATCAGGCCGAGCCCGGCCCGGGACACCGCCGGCCCGCCGCGCCCCAGCGTCGTGGTCTGCATGCCCTCGATCCTAGAGCCGGCCGAGCTGGGGTTCGGCGTGACCGAGCTGTGGACCTGACGGCAGCGCGGCCGATTACCCTGTAAGGGGACGCGCGAGACGACTTCCAACGGACCGGACGGATGCATGGAACCCGAACCCACCGTGCTGGACAGCCTGCGCAAGGCGGTCGAGGCGACGCCCGATGACGTGCCGCTCCGCCTGCACCTGGCGACGATGCTGCTCCAGGCCGGCCAGCGAGACGAGGCGGTCAGGCAGCTCGGCGCCGTCCTGCAGCGCGACCCGGGCAACGCGCGGGCGCTGGACATGCTGCGAGGTCCCGGGCCGGCTGAGGCCACGGACCAGCCGACCGCCGGCCCCCCGGTCAATCAGGCCGAACGGGCCGGGCTGTCCGCTCCGCCGCCGCCTCCCGCGTCACCGGCGGGCGCCGACCCGACCGGGATGACGCAGTATGACTGGTCGCAGGCCGAGGACGAACTGCGTGACGTGCTGCCGGCGATGTTCGTGGGCGACGGGGAGACGGCGGATTCGGCCTCGGCGGGCATCGACGAAGCGGACGCCTACGACGCCGAGCACGCCGGCCTCACCCTCGCCGACGTGGCCGGCATGACCGAGGTGAAGCAGCGCCTGGAGGCAGCCTTCCTGGCCCCGATGCGCAACCCGGACCTGCGCCGTCTCTACGGCAAGTCGCTGCGCGGCGGGCTGCTGCTTTACGGGCCGCCCGGCTGCGGGAAGACGTTCATCGCCCGCGCGGTGGCGGGCGAGCTCGGCGCCAGGTTCATCGCGGTGTCGTTCGCCGACATCATCGACATGTTCATCGGGCAGAGCGAGCGGAACATCCACGAGCTGTTCGAGGTCGCCCGGCGGAACGCCCCGTGCGTGCTGTTTCTCGACGAGGTGGACGCGATCGGGCAGAAACGCTCCCAGCTGCGGCACACGCCGATGCGCAGCGCGGTCAACCAGCTGCTCCTGGAGCTCGACGACATCTCGGGCAACAACGAGGGCGTGTTCCTGCTGGCGGCCACCAACCACCCGTGGGACGTGGACAGCGCGCTGCGCCGGCCGGGCAGGTTCGACCGGACCCTGCTGGTCCTGCCGCCGGACGCGGCCGCGCGCGAGGGCGTGTTCCGCTACCACCTCAAGGACCGCCCGGTGGCCGGCATCGACCTGGCCAAGCTGGCCAGGCAGACCGACGGCTACTCGGGCGCGGACATCGCGCACGTCTGCGAGACGGCGGCCGAACGGGCGCTGCTTGATTCGGTCCGCCGCGGCGAGCCGCGGATGATCGGCCTTGGTGATCTCGAGGCCGCGATCGGAGAGGTCAAGCCGTCGCTCGGGGCCTGGTTCGACACGGCCAGGAACGTGGCGCTGTTCGCCAACGAGGGCGGGACCTACGACGACCTGGCCGCCTACCTGCGCAAGCGCCGCCTGATCTGAACTCTGTTAGCCCCCGGGGGACTCCTCCGCTAAACCCAGGCAGGAACCGGTGATCGAGCTGAGGCAGGAGCTGGCGCGGGCTTCGGCGATGCTCGACGTCAGGCGTTTCGACGCGGCGTCCGAGCTGCTAGCCCGGGTCGTCTCGGCCGAACCGGAGAGCGCCCGGGCCTGGTGCCTGATTGCCCGCGCGCACCTGGGCGCCGAGCGCTACACCGAGGCGATCGGCGCGGCCAACCGGGCGGCGGCCCTGGACCCGGCCGACGAGTGGCCGCACCGGCTGGCCAGCAATGCCCTGGTCCACCTGGGCCACTACGGTGACGCGCTGCGGGCGGCCCACGAGGCGCGCCGCCTCGCGCCCGGCTACTGGCAGACGCACGTATGCGTGGCGCAGGCCGCGCTGGCCGGCCACCGCCTCGCCGCCGCCGCCGAGGCAGCGACGCGGGCGCGCGGCCTGGCCCCGAACGAGCCCGACGTGCACTTCCTGTCCGGCAAGGTGAGCCTGGCCCGCGGTCAGCTGGCGGACGCCCGGGAGCACCAGGAACGGGCCCTGGCTCTCGACCCGGCGCACAGCGGCGCGATGAACGAGCTCGGCCGGATCAGGCTCAGGCGGCACGACACGGCGGGGGCGATCAGGCACTTCATCAGCGCCGCGCGGGCCACGCCGGACGAGCGCATCTACAGCAGGAACATCGACGTGGTGCTGCTGCGCACGGTGTCGCGGACGATTTACGCGTTCACGCTGATCGCGCTGATCCTGATCTGGATCCCCGCGGTCGCCCACGTGGACCGGCTGCCGTTCGTGATCGCCCTGGGCACGGTGGCCGTGGTCACCGCGGGCTGCTTCGCCTGGATGGTGCTGCGGCTGCCGCGCGAGGCGCGGCTGATGGTGCGGCGGACGCTGCGCGGTCCGCGGGTCGCCGCGGCACTGGCCCTGGCGGTGGGCGGGGTGGCGGTGGCGTTCGGCCTGGTGGCGTTCACTCCGGCCACCCATTTGGACCAGGTCCTGCCGGCCGCGGTCGTCCTCACGGTGGCGGCGCGGCTGGCCGCGTTTGCCGCGCTCCGCGCGGCGGCGCGCAAGCGCTTAGCCGCTGCCGCTCACCGCCAGGGCGACCACGCTGCACATTACCCGCCCGGCCGAGTTACGATACATCTCGATCGTTTCACCGCGCTGGAAGGGAATGCTATGGCGACGACCGACGGGGACTTTGGGGCGCTAGAGATGAAAGGGACGCCAGAGGTCCCAGCAACAGCGGACGGGCAGGCAACGACGGACGGCCCAGCCGACGGGCGCGCGGCGACGGACGGGCAGGCAGCGACGGACGGCCAGGTGGCGGCCGGGGGCGCGGGGGCCGGGAGTGCGGCGCCGGAGAGCGTGGCGGCGGGGAACCCGGGGACCTCGCCTGCTGAGTCCGGGCGGAGCCCGGCCACGCGGGCTTCGGACCGGGAGCGGGACGCGGTGGTGCAGCGCGTGCAGGACGCGTTCGCCGAGGGCCGCCTGGACGACACCGAATTCGACGAACGGACCCGGGCCGCCCTCACCGCCCGCACGCAGGCGGAACTGGACGCCCTGCTCGCAGACCTGCCCGCGCCGGCCACGTCGCCCGGAGCCGGGCCCGCGGTCCCCGGCCGCGGGCCCGGACGGTTCGCGATCGCGCTGAAGAGCTCGGTCCGGCGGGGCGGGCGCTGGCGGGTGCCGGAGCGTTACACCACCGTCGTCTACAAGGGCGGCGGCTGGCTGGACCTGCGCGTGGCCGAGCTCAGCGGGCCCGTCACCACGTTCCTCGCGGTGGCCTACAAGTCCCGGGTGACGATCCTGGTGCCGCCGAACGTGCGGGTCGAGATGACCGGCTTCGGGGTCACCCAGGGCTCTGAAGATGAGGAGGACCTCGGGTACCGCCTGCCGGCCGACGCCCCGGTGATCCACGTGCGCGGCGTCGCCTACAAAGGCACGGTCGAGATCGCCACCCGACCGCCCGATCGCCCCGCCGTGCGCCGCTAGGGCGGCCGGGATCCGGGCGCCGGGACGGGCGGACCCGCCGGGCGATCCAGCCGGCGGTCCTGGCCACCGCGAAGATCGCCTCCCCGGCGCCCCTGACCATGCCCGCCACCCGGGCGAGCGTGGCGATCGCGAAGTCGATGTTCGGCCGCTGGCTGTCGATCCGGGGCGCAAATTTCCGTAAAACGTATATTTCGGGCGGCAAGGGGCGCTCAGGTCGGCGAGCCGGCCGCCGCGCCGGTCACCTGGTCCGTACCCCAGCGCGCGATCGCGGTGTCCAGGTCGAGCGGGAGGGTCATGGCGCCCTCGGCCGTCTCGGCCGCCCAGTCCTCCGCTGGCACGCGCCACATCACCTCGAACTCGATGCCGCTCGGGTCCTTGGCGTACAGGGACTTGGACACCCGGTGGTCGCTCTCCCCCACCAGCGCGCCGGCCGCGGCGAGCTTGTCTCGCGCGTCGACCAGGTCCGCCAGCGTGCCGACCTCCCAGGCCAGGTGGTAGAGCCCGGGATGTTCCGGGCGGTCGGATGCGCGACCGGCGCCGATCTCGAACAGCCCGAGGTCGTGATCGTTGGCCGAGCCCGGCGCACGCAGGAACGCGGCGCGGCCCGGGGACCTCCATCCGGACCTCGAAGCCGAGGGTTCCCCGGTAGAACTCCACGGTGCGCTCGAGGCCATGCACGTAAAGGACGGCGTGGTTGAGGCGGCGGACGGCCATCTGCGGTCCCTTCCTTCCGGTCCCGCGACGGCTCAGTGGATCTGTCCCCGCTGCCGGCGGCGGAGCTCGCGGTACCGGCGCCGCTGCGACTCATCGAGCATCCGCCAGGCGCCCACGGGGACGGCGATCGCGAGCACGATAAGTGCGAGCGCGATCGGCCACGGAACGATGAACAGCAGGATGAACCCGATGATGATCCCTGCGATACCCCACTTCATGTGCGGTGTCATGCTGGCTCCGTTCACTAATCCCGGGCCGGGGGCCCCCAAGCCGACCCAGCTCCTTCTAGCTTATAGCGTGCCGCGACGTCGGTTGGAGCCTTGCGGCCGCCGCAAGCCGGCGTACAGTACGCTGCGAGCATGCCTGACCCTGGGAGGCCGCGGTGACGATCTGGATGCCAGTCGAGCCCGAGGCCAACGAGCTGCTGAGCAACAGCCCGCTCGCCCTGCTCATCGCGATGCTACTCGACCAGCAGGTCACCCTCGAGAAGGCGTTCAGCGCGCCGCTGGAGCTGGCCCGGCGGCTCGGGCATGAACCGACCGCGGCCGAGCTGGCCGACTTCGACCCGGACCGGCTGGCGGCCATTTTCTCCGAACGGCCCGCGCTGCACCGCTACCCGAAGGCGATGGCGGCCCGGGTGCAGGACCTGGCCCGGCTGATCACGGAACAGTATGGCGGCGACGCCGCGCAGCTGTGGCAGTCCGCTGGTTCGGGCGCCGGGCTGCTGAAGCGGGTCTCGGCGCTGCCGGGGTTCGGGGCGCAGAAGGCGCAGATCTTCGTGGCCCTGCTCGGCAAGCAGCTGGGGGTGCGGCCGCCGGGGTGGCAGGAGGCGGCGGGGGCGTTCGGGGCTGAGGGGAGCCGCCTGTCGGTGGCGGACATCACCGATGAGGAGTCACTCGGCCAGGTCCGGTCGCACAAGCAGGCCATCAAGGCGGCCGCGAAGGCGGGTAAGGCCGGGACGGCGGGTAAGGCCGGGACGGCGGGTAAGGCCGGGACGGCCGCCAGGGCCTTAGCTACCCGGAGCAGGCTGAGCCGCAGGTGTTCCCCGCCGCCTGGTCCGACGTTACCGACCAGTCGCCGGGGCCGTAGGCATCCGGAACTGGCGGACCGCGCGCCACCGGTACTGGTCGCTGGTGCTGCCGCTGGCCTGCTGACCATTCCGGGGACTCGCCAGGCCGCATGCTGCCCGCGGCCCGCCCCGGGGGCGGGTTCGGCGCTGCTGCGCCTGGTGGCCGCGGGGGCGCTCGTCGCCGCGGCCGGCCTGGTGCTTGCCGTGCGTGGCGCGTGACCCCGCACAGTAGCCGCGGGGCTTGGAGGGATATACAAGAGGTGAGCCAGTACCGGCCTTCCCTGGAGCGCGGCGGCTTACGGCGCGGCCGGGCAGGCAGGAAGATGGGGTTCCACACGGACTACAGGAAGGCAGGGCCGATGGCGGATATCGTCAGGGCCGCGCTGGTCCAGCAGCGCTGGACCGGGGACAAGGAATCGATGATCGGGGCGGCGGTGACCCACATCCAGACGGCCGCCTCGGACGGCGCGCAGGTGGTGTGCCTGCAGGAGCTCTTCTACGGGCCGTACTTCTGCCAGGTGCAGGACGCCGACCACTACTCCTACACCGAGGCGATCCCGGACGGGCCGACCACCGCGCTGCTGCAGGACGTGGCCCGGCAGCACGGCATCGTGATCATCGCGCCGATGTACGAGGAAGAGCACCCGGGCGTCTACTACAACACCGCGGCGGTGATCGACGCCGACGGCAGCTACCTGGGCAAGTACCGCAAGACCCACCTGCCGCAGGTGAAGGGGTTCTGGGAGAAGTTCTACTTCCGGCCGGGCAACCTGGGCTACCCGGTGTTCGACACCGCGGCCGGACGGATCGGCGTGTACATCTGCTACGACCGGCACTTCCCCGAGGGCTGGCGGGCGCTCGGCCTGGCCGGCGCGCGGATCGTGTTCAACCCGTCGGCCACCAGCCGGGGCCTGTCCCAGTACCTGTGGCAGCTCGAGCAGCCCGCCGCGGCGGTGGCCAACGAGTACTTCGTCGGCGCGATCAACCGGGTCGGCATCGAACCGCTCGGCGACAACGACTTCTACGGCCAGACCTACTTCGCCGGCCCGCGCGGGCAGCTGGTCGGCGACGTCGCCGACGACGACAAGGACGAGGTGGTGGTCCGGGACCTCGACATGGAACAACTTGCCGAGGTCCGCAACCTGTGGCAGTTCTACCGGGACCGCCGCCCCGACGCCTACGGGCCACTGGTGCAGCCATGAGCGAGCCAAAGGGGCGCGGCGGTGCCTGGACTGAGGAGCGACGGAGGAGCGACGAGGGAAGGCGCCGCCTTAAAGGCGCCCCGGAGGCGAGCGGGGGAACAGAGCCATGAGCACCACGCTGATCAGCGGGGGCACGGTGGTGACGGCGTCCGGCACGCTGGACGCGGACGTGCTGGTGGCCGGGGACAAGATCGCGGCCGTGCTGGCCCGGGAGGTTACCGCAGGCGAGGTGGCGCCCGCGGCGGACCGGGTCATCGACGCCACGGGCAAGTACGTGCTGCCCGGCGGGATCGACGTGCACACGCACATGGAGATGCCGTTCGGCGGCACGTTCTCCGCGGACACCTTCGAGACCGGCACCCGGGCCGCGGCCTGGGGCGGCACCACCACGATCATCGACTTCGCCGTGCAGGCCAAGGGCACCTCGCTGCTGGCCACGCTGGACAACTGGCACGCCAAGGCGGACGGCAACTGCGCCATCGACTACGGCTTCCACATGATCGTCTCCGACGTGAACGACATGACGCTGAAGGAGATGGACGCCTGCATCGCGGCCGGGGTGAACAGCTTCAAGATGTTCATGGCCTACCCGGGCGTCTTCTACGCGACCGACGGCGAGGTCCTGCTGGCCATGCAGCAGGCGGCCCGGTCGGGCGCGACCGTGATGATGCACGCGGAGAACGGCATCGCCATCGACCAGCTGGTCGCGCAGGCGCTGGCGGCCGGCCGGACCGAGCCGGTCAACCACGGCCTGACCCGGCCGCCGGAGCTGGAGGGCGAGGCCACCTCGCGGGCGATCACGCTGGCCAAGGTGGCGGACTGCCCGCTGTACATCGTGCACCTGTCCGCCCGCCAGGCGCTGGAGGCGGTGGCCGAGGCGCGGGACACCGGGCAGAACGTGTTCGCCGAGACCTGCCCGCAGTACCTCTACCTGTCCCTGGACGACCTGGCCCGGCCGGAGTTCGAGGGGGCGAAGTTCGTCGCCTCGCCGCCGCTGCGGCCCAAGGACCACCAGGACTCGCTGTGGCGGGGCCTGCGGACCAACGACCTGTCGGTGGTGTCCACGGACCACTGCCCGTTCTGCTTCGCCGACCAGAAGGAACTCGGCCGGGGCGACTTCTCCAAGATCCCCAACGGCATGCCGGGCGTCGAGCACCGGATGGACCTGCTGCACGCCGGGGTGGCGGCCGGCCAGCTGACGCTGACCCGCTGGGTGGAGGTCGCGTCCACCACGCCGGCCAGGATGTTCGGCCTGTACCCGCGCAAGGGGGTGATCGCGGCCGGGTCGGACGCGGACATCGTGGTCTACGACCCGCAGGCGCGGCAGACGCTGTCCGCGGCGACCCACCACATGAACGTGGACTACTCCGCCTACGAGGGCCTGGCGGTGACCGGCCGGGTGGTGACGACCCTGTCGCGCGGGCGCGTGGTCATCGACGACGGCGTGTACCAGGGCAGTCCCGGCCACGGCGCGTTCCTCCCCCGCGGGCTGAATCAGTACCTGCGGTAGGCACGAGCCCGCTCGTTCGGCAAAAAGGGTCTTTCTTTCCGGGAGGGGTCATGGAGTTCGGGGTGGTGCTGCAGGCCAACCCGCCGGCCGACGGCGTGATCGCGATGATGCAGCGGGCCGAGGAGGCCGGCTTCCGCTACGGCTGGACCTGGGACTCGCACGTGCTGTGGCAAGAGCCGTTCGTGATCTACTCGCGGATCCTGTCCGCCACGTCGGCGATGACGGTGGGACCGATGGTGACCAACCCGGGCACCCGGGACTGGTCGGTCATCGCGTCGCTGTTCGCCACGCTGAACGACATGTACGGCAACCGGACCGTCTGCGGCATCGGCCGCGGCGACTCGGCGCGCCGGGTCATCGGCCAGCCGCCCCTGTCGCTGGCCACCCTGTCCGACGCGATGGCCGTGATCAAGGGCCTGGCCGAGGGGCGCGAGGTGATCCACCACGGCCGGCCGCTGCGCATCCCGTGGGTGCGCAACGGCAAGCTGGAGATCTGGATGGCCGCCTACGGGCCGAAGGCGCTCAAGCTCACCGGCGAGCAGGCCGACGGCTTCATCCTGCAGACCGCCGACCCGGACATCGCGCGCTGGACCATCGGCTCGGTCCGCGCGGCCGCCTCGGCGGCGGGACGGGACCCTTCGGCCATCACGATCTGCGTGGCGGCGCCCGCCTACGTCGGCTCCGATCTGCGGCACCAGCGGGAGCAGCTGAGGTGGTTCGGCGGCATGGTGGGCAATCACGTGGCCGACCTGGCGGCCAGGTACGGTACCGACGGGCCGGTGCCGCGCGAGCTGACCGACTACATCAAGGGCCGGCAGGGCTACGACTACGCGCACCACGGCAAGGCGGACAACCCGTCGGTCGACTTCGTGCCGGACGCGATCGTGGACCGGTTCTGCCTGCTGGGCCCGGCCGGGGCGCACGTCGACCGGCTGCGCGAGCTGGCCGAGATCGGCGCGGACCAGTTCGCCCTGTACCTGATGCACGACCAGGAGGAGCAGACGCTGGCCGCCTACCGGGCCGAGGTCATTCCCGCCCTGGGCTGACGTCAGTCCTGGCCCGGGCTGAGGCTGGGGCTGGGCGACGGGGCGGGCACCAGGCCCTCGACCTCCGGCAGCACCTGCTGGTCGGCCAGCGCGATGGCCAGTTCGCCTGCCGCGGTCGGATGCAGCGGCGCCGGGTCCCCGGACCCTGGACGTAGGGGTCGGACGTGCACAGCTGGTGGCCGGCGAACGGCGGTTCCGCGACCCGGAAGCCGAACGTCTGGGCCCCCTGCGCCGGCACCGCGTTCAGCTGCCCGAGGCGGGCGGTGAGCACCTTCACCTTGGCGGCGTTGATGCCGTACCTGGCCAGGCATTCCAGGTCGGTGCCGAACGGCGAGTAGTAGTAGAAGGCGGCGATCCGGGTCAGTCGCAGGAATGTGGAAATGTCGCGCTCCCGTGAGCTCGTGGCCTTCCCTGTTCAAGCTACCCCGGTTCTGCCGCGGACTCACAGCACCTGCTCGCGCTCCAGGTAGCTCAGCGCGGCCCAGCCGACCGGAACGGGCAGCCAGAACGTCAGCAGCCGGAACAGCAGCACCGAGCTGACCGCGACCGGGCCCGGCACGCCCGCGGCCGTGAGCCCGGCGGTCAGCGCCGCTTCCACCGCGCCGAGGCCGCCCGGCGTGGGCACGATCGAGCCGATGGCGCTGCCGGTCAGGTACACCACGCCGATCTTCGCGATCGGCACCGACCGGCCGAAAGCCGCCACGCAGGCGGCCAGGCACAGGATGTAGGACAGGCTCAGCAGCAAGGTGCCGCCGATGCCGCGGGCGAGCTTGCGCGGCTGCTGCGCCACCTCGAGCAGCCGCGGCAGCACCTGGCCCAGCATCGGCGACACGCGGGCGCGCAGCACCCGCCGCCCGGCCGGGAGCGCCAGCACGACACCCGCGACGACGACCAGGCCGAGCAGGACGAACCACGCCCACTTCGGTGGCTGGATCGGCTCCTTGGCCGACCCGCCGGCGATCGCGGCGAACACCACGATCAGCAGGACGTGCATGACGAACGCCACCAGCTGGGCGACGCCCACGCTGGCCGCCGCGACCGGCGCAGGGACCTTCCGGCGCTGCAGGTACCTGACGTTCAGCGCGGCCCCGCCGACGGCGGCCGGGGTGACCAGCGTGACGAAGGACCCTGCCACCTGGGCCAGCAGGGTGAGGCGGAAGCTCAGCCGTCCGGGGACGAACCCGGTCAGCTCGATCGTGGCGGCGACATAGGTGGCCGCGGACAGGGCCAGCGCGGCGACCCCCCAGCGCCAGTCCGCCGTCCTCAGGACGCTGCCCAGGCTGGCCCGCGCCAGCTCGCCGGCCAGCAGGTAGACCGCGGCCACGCTGGCGACCAGCGTCAGCAGGGTGCGGAACCTGATGCGCTCCAGGCGCACCGGGCTGACCTCGCTGCCGGGTACCGCGGCGAGCAGCAGCTTTCGCAGGGCGGGCAGCACGTCGCGGCGGCGGCGCAGCGCCTTGCGGGTCGACCGGGCGAGCGCGACCGGCTGGAGCAGCGGGACCACCCCCACCAGGTCATCGGCGCCCACCTTCTCCAGCGCTATCCTGGCGGACCTGTCCGGCCCGACGACGAGGGCGAGCTCGGCGATGAGCTGGGCCTCGTCCAGGCGGATCTGCAAGTCGCTGGCGGCCACGTCGCCGTCGCCCGGATCGAGCAGCATGGCCCGGCCGTCGTCGGTGAGCAGGATCCGTTCGGCGGTCAGGCCCCGGTGCGTGACGTGGTGGGCGTGCAGCTGGCCGACCGCGTCCCATATCAGCCCGAGTTCGGCGTCGCTGCAGCCGGGGTTGCGCTGCGTCAGCGTCGTCCCGTCGTGATGCTCGTAGGCCAGCACGGAGGCTTCCGGGCCGACCCGGACCAGGGTGACAAGCCGCGGCGTGGGCGCGCCCGCGTCCTCGGCCGCGTAGGACAGCAGGGCCCGGCGCTCGACCGCGTGGTCCACCGACAGCGGGGCGCTGCGGGACACCTGTCCCAGTACCCGTACCGACCGGTACAGCCGGTAGACCGCGCCGGCCGCCTGCTGGTCCCGGTCGTAGACGACGACGTCCAGGTCCCCCCGGTCGGTCACCGCCGCGTAGTGACGGGACCCGCCCAGCGCGTTCCCCTTCGGGCGGACCCGCCTGATCGCGGCCACCCGCGGCCCGGAGGCGGCCAGCGGCGGCCCGGAGGCGGCCACCTGCGATCCGGAGGCGCCAAGCGCCGCGGCGATGTCCAGGGCGCTGGGCCGCTGCGACGTGGAGCCGGCCCCGTACCTGACGGCGAGGCCGATCGCGCGGCCTCCGAGCACCGTGATCAGCAGGGTCAGCACCGTGGTGTGCAGCGCTCCCACGTGCACGACCGCGTACACGGCGACCGCGGCCCACAGGGCGTTCCGCCAGTACGGCCGGCCGACCAGGCCGATCATGGTGGCGTAGGCGACCAGGCCCGCCAGGTAGGGGTCGAGGGCGGCGGCGACGTGGCTGGTGCCCGGACGGGCCATGATGATCGCGTCGTAGAGCCGGCTGGCGGCGCTCTGGCTGAGCAGGTCGTTGGCGACCGCGGTCACGGCGGCGGCCAGGACGCCGGTGGCCACCGCTTCGGCGAGCCGCCGGAACTGGCGCCGGACCAGTAGCTGAACGGCCAGCGCCACGGGCAGGATGAGCAGGGCGAACAGCGCAACAGGAGGCGCCACCACGAGCAGCGCGTGCGGCAGCCGGCCGGTCGCCCCGACGATATCGGTCTCCGCGCCGGACGTGGTGGCACTGGCCGCCACGCCGATCAGCGCCAGCGCGACGACCTCGATGCAGGACACGATGCAGCGCAGCAGGTCGACCGGCTTGCGGATGCGGCGCTCCAGCTGATCGGTGACCTGGACCTCGCCCGGCTGCGGTGGCGTCACGCCACGATCGTGTCACCTGCTCGCCTGACCGCATAGACGCACCGCCCGGCCGTGATCGCGGCGAGACGCATCACGCGTTTCCTGCCCTGGCGGCAGAGCGTATCGTCCGTGGCATGAAGGCTTCGGAGATCAGCCAGCTGATCCGGATGAAACCGGTCGAACTCGACGCCACCCGCAGACGGCTGGCCGCCTGCCACGACGTCCTCGACCTGCGGGCCTCGGCGCGGCGGCTGATTCCGCGCCCGGTCTTCGACTACGTCGACGGCGGCGCCGACGAAGAACTGTCGCTGGCGGCCAACGTGCAGGCGTTCCGGCGCTGGCGGTTCCAGCCGCGGGCGCTGGCGGCGGTGACCGCGGTGGACACCTCGGCACAGCTCCTGGACCGGAAGCTGGCGCTGCCGCTGGTGCTCGCGCCGACCGGATACACGCGGCTGATGCATCCGGCGGGCGAGATCGGGGCCGCCCGCTCGGCGCAGCGGCACGGACTGCCCTACACGCTGTCCACCATGGCCACCACCACCATCGAGGGTGTCGCCGAGGGCGCCTGGCCCGAGCTGTGGTTCCAGCTCTATATCCTGCAGGACGCCGGGCTGACCAAGGAACTGGTCGACCGGGCCGCCGCGGCCGGGTACCGGGTCCTCGTGGTCACCGTGGACACGCTCGTCACCGGGCACCGGGCCAGGGACCACAGGAACGGCCTGGTCATCCCGCCCGAGCTCACCGCGCGGGCGATAGCCGGCATCGCGGCCCGGCCAGGCTACTGGGTGCGGATGCTGCGCAGCGAGGCAATCGACTTCGCGAACTTCTCCGGTTGGACCAGGACGACCATCCAGGGTACCGGATCCCTGTTCGACCCCGCCATCGGCTGGGACTACATCGACGCGCTACGGTCGCGCTGGCCGGGGAAGCTGGTCATCAAGGGCCCGCTGTCGCCGGCGGACGCGACCCGGGCCGTGGCGGCGGGGGCGGACGGGATACAGCTGTCCAACCACGGCGGGCGTCAGCTCGACCGGGCCGTGGCCCCCATCGACCTGGTTGCCCCGGTGCGCGACGCGGTGGGGTCCGAGGTGCCGCTGCTGGTGGATTCGGGCGTCAGGCACGGGGCCGACATCGCGGTGGCACTAGCCCTGGGCGCGGACGCCTGTGCCATCGGCCGCGCCTACCTGTACGGGCTGATGGTCGGCGGCGAGGCAGGGGTGGACACGGTGCTCGACATCCTGGCCGACCAGTTCACCAGGACGCTGCGCCTGATGGGCCTGGGCTCGGCGGCCGAGCTGCGTGCGGCCGGCCGTGAGCTGCTGGTGCCGTCTTGATTTCCGGCGGGGAGCTGCCCGGCTTCACGCTGGCGTCGGCCATCGACGCATGACCCGGGGGCTCGGGCGCGGAACGGGTCGGCCCGACCTTATCTGGGGGCGCCCCGCGGCGCCCGTGGTGCCCGGGGCGGAAGCGTCGGGCGGACCTTGGACGGGCCGGTCGCCGGGTCGGCCGGCACCTTTGGCGGCTGCTTCTCCAGCGCCTCGAGGGCCAGCCGCACCGCCGTCTCCAGCTGCGGGTCATGCCCCGCGATCCAGTCGTCCGGCGTGATCAAGACCTCCACGTCGGGCTCCACGCCGTAGTTCTCCACGCCCCAGCCGTACTCGTCGAACCAGAACGCGTACCTGGGCACGGTCATGTGGGTGCCGTCGACCAGCTCGTGGCCGGGGACGCCCTCGATGCCGATCACGCCGCCCCAGGTGCGGGCGCCGACCACCGGCCCGAGGCCGAGCAGCTTGATCGCGGCCGTGACGATGTCCCCGTCGGAGCCGGCGAACTCGTCGGCCAGGGTGACGACCGGTCCGCGCCGCCCGTCCTGCGGGTAGGACACCGGCCGGATCCAGCGCCCCTGATCCCAGCCGATGACGCGGCGGGCCAGCTTCTCGACCACGAGCTGGGAGATGTGCCCGCCGCCGTTCCCGCGTACGTCCATGACCAGCGCGTCGAACCGCATCTCGGTGTGCAGGTCGCGGTGGAAGTCGGCCCAGCCCTCGCCGATCATGTTCGGGATGTGCAGGTAGCCGATCCGCCCGTCGCCGAGCTCGCGGACCAGGCGGCGCCGGCCGGTCACCCAGTCCTGGTACCGCAGCCGCCGCTCGTCGCGCAGCGGCACGACGACCACCCGGCGGGTCCCGGACCGCGCCCGCACCGTCAGCTCGACCGGCTTGCCCGCCGTCCCGGCCAGCAGCGGCGCCGGCCCGCGCGCCGGGTCGACCGGCCGGCCGTCCACCGCGACCAGCTCATCGCCGGCCCGGATCACCACGCCGGGCGCCTCGAGCGGCGAGCACGCCCGCGGATCGGACGACTCGCCCGGCAGCACTCGGTCCACCACCCAGCGGCCGGACCCGTCGCGGGAGATGTCCGCGCCGAGCTGCCCCACGGCCGCGGGCCCCTCGACCGAGGGGCGGAAGTCCCGGCCGGCCTTGACCAGGTAGGCGTGGGACGTGCCCAGCTCGGCCACCACCTCCCACATCAGGTCGGTGAAGTCGTCCGCGCCCCGCACCCGCTCCAGCAGCGGCCGGTAATCCCCGAGCACCCCGTCCCAGTCCACCCCGGACATGTCCGCGGTCCAGAAGTCACGGCGCATCAGCCGCCCGGCCTCGGCGAAGGCGTGCCGCCACAGTGCCGCCGGGTCGGCGGTGAACCTGGCCCGGGACGCATCGACGGTGACCGACTCGCCCGAGCCGTGGTCGCCGGAGTGCTCCGACGGCAGGACCCGCAGCTCGTCCCGGTCCTTGACCACCGCCCGGGTGCCGTCGCCGCTGACGTCGAACCAGTCGAGCTCGCCGGCCAGTTCGGTGACCTCGCGCTTGCGCAGGTCGAAGCGCTCCAGGACCGGCCGCTCCGCGTCGTCCTCGAGGCTGGCGGCGCCCTCGCCGAGCACGCCCGCCACCGGCTCGCGCAGCCAGGCCAGGCCGCCCTTCACCGCCCGCAGGTCCGAGTACCTGGCCTCGATCACCGGGACGCCCACCACGCGGCCGGAGATACCGTCGGCGTCCACGGATACCGCGGGCCGCTCGGGAGAATCGTCCTTATCCTCGTCCGTCCCGGAGGAGTCCTCGCCGAGCGGACGGCCACCTGGCAGCGGGCCGAACGGCGAGGGGGTCTCGGCGGCCAGCGGTACCAGGTAGGGCCGGCTGCCGAGGGGGAACGACAGGTCGAAGGTCTGCTCGTCGTACACCGGATCGAAGCTGCGCCGGGAGATGAACGCGAGGTAGAGGCCGTCGGAGGTGAACACCGGGTCGGTGTCGGCGAACCGGCCGTCGGTCACGTCGATGACCTCACTGTGCTGGCCCGGGGGGACGACCCCCCCAGGCCCCCCCGAGCCGTGCTGGCCCGGGGGGACGACCCCCCCAGGCCCCCCCGAGCCGTGCTGCCCGGGGGGGACGACCTCCCCAGAGAGGCGAGCGACCCGGGCCATCTTGATGCGGCGCAGCGGCTGCGGGCCGGGCTGGGACCAGGCCAGCCAGGCTGAGTCCGGCGACCAGGACAGCCCCTCTGTCACCCCGTCGTCGGACGCGGCCAGCTCGGTGACCTGCCCGGACGCCACGTCAACGGTCAGCAGCCTGCCGTCGTGCGCGGCCACGGCCACGGTGGCGCCGTCCGGCGAGGCGGTCAGGTGCTTCACGTGGCCGAGCAGGCCCTCGGCCACGACGCGGGTGCCGGTCTCGCCGGTGACGCTGGCGACCTCAAGCGCATCGGCGCCGGCCGCGTCGGTGACCCAGACGACCTGGCCGGTGTCGCCGAGCACCCGCGGCAGCCGGGCACGGGCGGCCGGGTCGACGTGCAGCGCGCGGGCCGGCCCGTCCTTGTGCGTCAGCCAGTGCACCGTGCCGCGCACCTCGACCACGCTGGCCTGGCCGGTCTGGTCGCAGCCCAGGCTGCCCAGGTGATCGGCGGCGGAGACCAGGCGGGGGGCGCGGGCGGCAGCCGGGGAGCCCAGAGTGATCTCCAGCTTGCGGGGTTCCGCCGCTTCGGGTGAGTCCAGGATCCAGATGTCGCCGGCCACGTGGTAGACGATCCGCTGCCCGTCGGTCGCCGGGTTCCTGGCGTACATCCCGTCGTGATCGGTGTGCCGGCAGATCCCGCTGCCGTCCAGCGCGCAGGAGTAGATGTTCCCGGTGCCCTCGTGGTCGGACAGGAAGAACAGCCGGCCGCCGATCAGCATCGGGGCACCGAGCTGGCCGTCGAGGTCGGTCAGCACCCGGGTGAACAGGGGATCCTCGGCGGTGGCGGTCCACAGCCTGCCCCGGGTGCCGCCGCGGTAGCGCTTCCAGTACGCCATCTCGTTGTTCATCCGGCCGGTGAGCAAGGCGGTGCCCGTGTCCTGCAGGGCCAGGTCGACCACCGGGCCGAACGGCAGCCGCCGGGGCGGCGAGCCCTCGAGCGGGACCGCGTAGGCCCAGGTCAGGAACATCTCGGGCTGACCGGCGGCGGAGACCGCGAGCACCTCGCCGGCGCTGCTCCAGCCGGTCACGCGGGTCCGGACGTCGCCCCAGTAGGTAAGCCGGCTGGCCGCGCTGCCGTCGGTGTCGGCGGTGTAGACTTCCGGGGTGCCGTCCCGCCCGCTGGTCCAGGCCACCCGGGAGCCGTCGCGGGCGAAGCGGGGGGAGATCACCTCGGCACCGTCGGCGGATAGCCGCCAGGCCCGGCCGCCGTCGGCGGGGGCGAGCCAGATGTCGTCCTCGGATACGAAGACGATCAGATCACCGTGAATATGCGGGTAACGCAGGTATCCAGATGAAGTCACGCAGTTCATCCTAGGCGCTAGAGCCACCCGCGTTCGGAGGCGATGCGGAGCGCCTCGGCCCGGTTCCTGGCCCCGGTCTTCTGGATGCACGCGGACAGGTAGTTGCGCACCGTGCCCTCGGAAAGGTAGAGGTGAGCGGCGATCTCGGCGATGGTTCGGCCGTCCGCGGAGGCTTCGAGCACGTCGCGCTCGCGCGGGGTGAGCGGGTTGACCCCGTCGGCGAGCGCCGCGGCGGCCAGATCCGGGTCGATGACCCGCTCGCCGGCCAGCACGCGGCGGATGGTCTGCGTGAGCTTGTCCGCCGGGGAGTCCTTGACCAGGAACGCGGACACCCCGGACTCCATCGCGCGGCGGAGGAATCCGGGCCGCCCGAAGGTCGTCAGGATCACGATCTTGGTGTCCGGGTGGTGCTTCTTCAGCGCGGCGGCGGCGGTCAGGCCGTCCATGCCCGGCATCTCGATGTCCAGCACGGCCACGTCGGGCTTGGTGTTCCTGGCCGCCTCGATCACCTGGTCACCCCGGCCGACCTGGGCCACCACCTCGATGTCGCCCTCGAACTCGAGCAGCGCGGCCAGCGCCTGCCTGATCATCACCTGGTCCTCGGCGAGCAGCAGCCGGACCGGGCCGCGCGGGGCCGTCATGGCCGGCCGGTATCGCCGGGGCCGGCGGCGGCCGCGGTCGCGGGCACGGTCACGGTCGCGGTGAGCCGGAAGCCATGGCCGTGCGTGGCCGGCCCGAGGGAGAGGGAGCCGCCGACGGCGGACAGGCGCTCGGACACGCCGCGCAGTCCGCTGCCCGAACGGTTGCCGGGGCCTTGGCCGGCCAGACCGTGGCCGTCGTCGGTGACCTCGAGGGAGAGCTCGCCGTGGTGGTCGGTGAGGCGGATCCGGCAGTGCCTGGCGCGGGAGTGCCGGATCACGTTGGTGACGGCCTCGCGCA
>Ga0335076_10000742_pt1 | contig 30590 bp, 34 predicted proteins | sample Lox_Sample_25_FD_206717 | JGI IMG/M metagenome (GOLD analysis project Ga0335076, IMG submission 206717) | Soil microbial communities from Loxahatchee National Wildlife Refuge, Florida, United States - Lox_Sample_2.5 | ecosystem: Environmental > Terrestrial > Soil > Wetlands | place: USA... | reverse complement strand
GAAGGCGCGAGCCGGGACGCCTCCTGCGCGAGCGCGAGCGCGTGCTTCGGATCGCGCTCCATCGCCGCTTCGGCCATCGCGGTCTTGATCACCGCGCGCCAGCGGTTGGCGGTCGGTTTGTCGATCAGCCTGGCGGCGGCGTTGGTGTCGACGGTCGCCAGCGCTCCCGCCCAGTCGCCGCGTCGCGTGCGATCGTCGAGCACCGCCCGGCCTGCCCAGGCCGCGGGCATGCGCGCATTGGCGCGCGCCGCATATTCGAGCGCCGCCTCATGATCGCCGGCGCGACGCGCTTCGAGATGGAGGCCGCGCAGGCCAAGGCTGTGGGTCTCGTGATGGTCGAGCATGGCATGATAGGCTGCGAGGGCGCTCTGCGTGTCGCCGGCGAGCTGCGCCGACTGCGCCTTGAGGAGTTTGGTCAACGGCTCCTGGGCGATCAGCCGATTGGCCTCGGCCGCGTGCTTCGCCGCGGTTCGGGTGTCTCCCGCGGTGACCGCGATCATGCCGCGCGAGAGCGCGAGAAATCCCTTCTCGCGCTTGCGCGCGCGCGAGGCGAGCGCGACCAGCGAGGGGATGCGGAAGACGAACCTGAGCACCCCCCAGACGATCGACAGCGCGACCGCCAACACCAAAACGGCCCCGAGCGCCACCGTTAGCGAGACGTCATATTCCGTGCCCCGCCAGATCACCGTCACTTCGCCGGGGTTGTTGGCGAACCAGCTCAGGCCCCAAGCGGCAAGCGCCAGCGCGGCGAGGAAAATCAATAGCCGAAGCATCTCGTCTCCGCTTCAATCCGCCTGGGCCGCGCCCCCGAGGCCGATTTGAGCCACGGCCTAAGTGACGTCATCGGCCCGCGCCGCCCGCGAGCTGTCCGATCGCCGCCTCGCGGATCGACTGCAATGCGGCGTCAGCCGCCTGCCGCGCGCGAGCTTTGACCGGCCAATCGCCCGCCGCCTGACGCGTGGCCGCCGGCAGCTGGTCGAACGCGGCCAGCGCGCCGGGAATGTCGCCCCGGCGGCAGTCGGCCTCGATGCGGGAGACGATCGCCTCAGGATCGTCGCCCGCGCTTTCGCCCACCTCGTGGACCCGGACGAGGCCGCGCATATGGGCCAGCAGGCGATCGACGATCCCGCCTTTCTCTTCCGGCGCCGCCGCCAAAACTTTCGGCGCGACCGCAGCGAAGGATGCCGCCAGCGTGCTTCCGGTCGGGGCGCCGACGGCGACCGCTTGCAGCGCCGCGAGCTCAGCCGCATCGACCCCTAGCCGTTGAAGCTCCGCGATTTCGTCGCTGAACGGCGCGCCGACCGCGAGCCTGTCGGCGACCGCGCCAGCAATGATCGCGACCGCTGCGGCGTTGTCGGCGGCCGCGGGTTTCTCGGCGGCGACGCGGGCTTCGCTCTTCGGCGCGGCGAGCGCCCCTTCGACCTTGTCCAGCCGGGCGGCAAGAGCGGAAAGATCGGCGTCGTTCGTCTTCGGGGCTTCGGTCTCGAGCTTGGCGACTCGAGCCGCGAGCCCCGGAATCTCCCCGCGCGCCGCGTCGATGTCGGCGCGCAAGTCCTTCAGCTGTGCGGCGAGCTGCTGGTCGCCCTTCGCCGCCTGCTCAGCGGTCTGCGCGGCTTGCGCCGCCGATTGCGCGGCTTGCTGGGCGGCGGCGTCGGGCTTGGCCTCGGCGCTGGCGGCCTCGAGCGCGGCGACGCGCTTTTCGAGACCCGCGAGCGCGTCGCTCGCGCGCTTCGCCTCGGCTGCTGCTGCGGCGCTGTCGCGCTGCGTCTGCGCCAGCGTCCCGGCCAGCCGGGTCGCATCCTCCGTCGAATCGGAGCCCGGCGCCAACAGCGCGAAGCCGCCGCCGATGGCCAGAGCGGAAACGACTAGCCCGGCGATTGCGCCGCCGAGGAAGCCGCGAGAACCGCGCCGGCCGGACTCCGCGGCGGGGGCCGGGGAGGGCGGAGCCGTCAGCTCGGGCGCGGGCGCGGCGGACGGCGGAGATCCCCGTTTTTCCGCCTCGCGGGCGGCGATTTCGCCCTCGATCACGCCGGGGTCGCGACGCGCGTCGCGATTGGGCGGGGGGCCTGCCGGCGCGGCCGAAACGTCCCTGGTTTCCTCGTCGACCATCGCCTCGCGCCTTCGATTGCTCGCGGCCCTATATACGGGACGCCCCAATTGAAGGAAACCCGCCGAAGCTGCCGCATAAGGCGCGGAAAAGTCCTGCCTCGTCGAGCGTTTCGGCGATCGCGATTCGGGTCGCGCCCGCGGCCTCGAGCGGTTCGGCGACGTCGCGCGAGAGGCACACGTGCATAAGCTCGAGAAAGCGCGATTCGGCGCCCGCGCCTTTCGCCAACGTAGCCGCGAGCCCGGCCGAGCGACGCGAGTAATGCAGCCCCGCGACGCAGGACTCGAGCGCCCGCGCCTCCACCCCGCGCCAAGCCTCGCGCGCCTCCGCCGCGTAGGCTTCGACGACCTCGAGCGCGAATGTACCTTCGAGCGCCGCCTCGACTGTCTCCTTGCGGTCGCGCCCGGCGAGGTAGAGCACGCTCGCCCCTGGCTTGAGCGCGCCTTGCAGCGTCTCGGCCAGCTTCGCCGCGTCGGACGCCGGCGGAGAGGCGAGCCTCCACCCTTGCGCCTTCGCCGCGCGTCCGGCGCGGTCGCCGACTACGAAGAGGGGCGAAGACGTATCGCTCGGACCCTCGCCCCGGAATGCGGCGCTGCTCGTCGCAATGACCGCATCATAGCGCGACCGCCTCGGCCGGACGGTCCGCGGCCTGATCTCGATCGCCGGCAGGCAGGCGACCGAGAAGCCGAGTCGCCGCAGACGCGCCGCGCTCGCCGCCGCGTCCTTTCGGGCGCGAAACAGCGCGACCCTGCGCGTCATGCCGCCTCTTTGTCCGGCTGCGACGCGCCGTCCCGTTGCGGACGCCTGAGCCGGCGCCCCAAGCGCATCAGCCACGATCCGCCGAAAAGGCGCTCATCCCGCCGGGACGGAATGGGGATGCGACTGCCTCTGGACGACCGGTTCGAGTCGGGTCAGCCTTACAGGCGCCTTGACGTCCGGACTGGGTTTGGGGTCGACCGCGTAATCCTGCAGATGCAGCAGGCAGAGTCGATCACCCTTGCCGTCGTCGGAACACCAGTCGTCGAAGGTGAGGAACTCAAGGTCGGGAACGCCGATCGCCTCTTTCACCCATAGGGCGGAAGCGATCTGCATCGCGTCGCCGAGCGACATCGTGCGCGGATTTCCTCCAGGCTGATGGGCGTCGGCGGGCCTTTGCCATCTTGCGTCGCGCAGCCTCGCCACCCGCATCATGGTATTGGGGTCGGGCGTCACCAGCGTTGCGAGCGCTCGGATATAACGGGTCAACTCGAACAGGGTGGGAAATCGTCCGGGAACGAATGTCGACGGCCTGAGCTCGGCAAACAGGATGCTGCTGACCCAAACGCGGCGCTTCGCCACCGCCGCCTCGGTCAGAATCGTCTCGATATGCTGCTCCGCCTCGCCCGAGTTCCCGTTGGCGTGGCGAAGCACGACGCTTGTGTGGAGGAAATGCTTGTCGCTACCCGACGTAATCAAGATCGTCGTCCCTTTCTGAAAAGCGTGTCAGACGCAACGAACCTCGAATATCGATCGGCGCGTTTAAATGCGCCCTTTCCTCGATGCTTATCACTTCTAATCGCTCGGGAAGTTGACTGTCCCCAGTGTATATTGCCCTTCCAGTGATGCAAACGTTTTTGTTGCCGAATGGATTCAACGCATCTTCGCCCTGTGTCTTGTCGAAAACGCATTCAATGTGGGTTGTTCCGGCCGGCAGCCTCAAATCGCCGGACCATACAGCTCCGCGGTAGTCGATCTCATCCAGCCGGCCCTCGAAGGACATCATTGCGCTTCCCAGGAACCAATTGTCCCCTTGCCGCGCGGGATCGTCTTTGCCCCCCACCCGATCGACTTGGCGCCCGAAGAAATCGTCGATCGGCAACTCCGTGTCGGCGAACTGGGCGAGGACGTGGAAATCGGAGTCGAGCGCTTTGACGATCCGGATGAACGCCCTTGTCAGGCGCGGATGACGGACGACGGTTTGGTAGTCGCTGCGGTAGATGCCCTCGGCGCAGCGGCGGAAGAACTCGATCGCCGAAGGGCTGTTCTGGGTATGCGGCCTTCGCTTCTCGAGGACGCCGAATTCGTAGGGATTGAGCGCCAGCTGCGAGATGAAGAACTCGCTCGATCGCGCTTTGGGCTGCAACTCGCGGTCCGTCACCTGGAGGGCGGTCAGAAAGGCGTCGAAGGTCTTCTTGAACAGCTCGGCCGGGATGGGGCCAAGGTCGTAGTCGCGCGCCTCGACAGGGCGGATCACGACGCGAATTTCATTTGACCGGATCGGGCTGCCCATTGCGCTCTCTCGTTAGCTGATCCTATCACGCCTATAAAAGCGGCGCCAAGGCGGACAATGGCGGAGCACTGCGCCGGGCTTGGCGAGAGATGTGGGTTTTCCCGACCTTCCGTCCACGCTAAGGACCAATGCCGCGGCCCGGATCCGGCCGCGCGAAGGATCAAGTGGCGGCATGCGGGTTCTTGGCATCGAGACCACCTGCGACGAGACGGCGGCAGCGGTGGTGCGGCTCAGGCCTGACGGCGCCGGAGAGATACTCGCCGACGAAGTGATGGGTCAGATCGCGGCGCATGCGCCGTTCGGGGGCGTGGTGCCGGAGATCGCGGCGCGCGCCCATGTCGAAATCATCGACTTGTTGATTGCGCGCGCTCTCGGGCGGGCGGGGGTGGCGGCAAGGGATCTCGACGGCGTGGCGGCCGCCGCGGGGCCCGGCCTGATCGGCGGGGTCCTGGTTGGACTCATGGCCGGCAAGGGCATGGCGCTCGCCTGCGGCAAGCCGTTCATCGCCGTCAACCATCTCGAGGCCCACGCGCTGACCGCGCGCCTCACTTCCAACGTCGCGTTTCCCTATCTCATCCTTCTCGCCTCCGGCGGTCACACCCAGATCCTGGCGGTCAAAGGCGTCGGCGACTACGATCGGCTCGGCGCGACCATGGACGACGCCATCGGCGAAGCGTTCGACAAGACCGCCAAGCTCATGGGCTTGCCGTTTCCTGGCGGACCGGCGGTCGAGGCGGCGGCGCGGGACGGCGATCCGACTCGTTTCGCGCTGCCAAGGCCGATGATCGGCCGGCCGAACGCCGATTTCTCCCTTTCGGGGCTGAAGACCGCGGTGCGGCAGGCCGCGGAATCGGTCGCGCCGTTGCGTCCGGACGACGTCGCCGATCTCTGCGCCTCGTTCCAGGCGGCGGTGGTCGACGTGGTCGAAGACCGCATCCGCACCGGGCTCAAGCTGTTCCGGCGGCGGATCGGCGCCTCGCCCCGCGCAGTGGTGGTCGCCGGCGGCGTGGCGGCGAACGCCGCGCTGCGCGACGCGCTGACCCGCTTCTGCGCCGAAGCCGGGCTGCCGTTCGTCGCCCCGCCGCAAAAGCTCTGCACCGACAACGGCGCGATGATCGCCTGGGCGGGGATCGAGCGCCTGAGGCTCGGGCTGATCGACGGGCTCGACGCTCCGGGCCGGCCGCGCTGGCCGCTCGACCCCAAATCCGAGCGCGCACTCAACAACAAGGCGTGAGGGCGCTCTCCCCTTCGCCGGCCGGCCCGGTCGTCGGCTTGGGTTTTCTAGGACCCTGGCCGTTATGCCGCCGCCGACCCCGCCAGAGAGGGTTGGATTGGCTCGGATTTCCTTGGATTCTCTCGTCAGAATCGAGCCTTTTCAATGGGTTAGGCGGGATTTTCGCGGGGACATATTTTCTCGCCCGCAAGCCCCGCCGGAACCGCCGCTCGGGGCGGGGACGTGCGGAAGGGCGGGGGTCTTCATGGGGTCAGCCTAACCCCGCCTTCTGATTTTCGTCAAGATTTTGTCGACTTTTGCCGCCTCAATTGCCGGCGGCGGCGCTATCCGTTGGGCTTCGGCGCGGGCTCGGCCTGGTCGGGCGGCGCCGCCTGCTCTTTCGCTTTCTCGTTGGCCAGATGATGGCCGACGATGCAACCGCCGATCGCCCCCATGACGCCGTGATGGCCGGCATAATGGCCGGCGACGCCGCCGACAACGGCGCCCTTCAGGCAGCCTTTGGCCTCTGCAGGCGCGGACCCGATCGCCAGCACGGGAAGGGCAGCCAGCATTGCCGCGGCGAAAGTCACCGATTTCATGACGATATTCCTCTGTTCCGAAGGCAAGGCGGATAGGCGAAGTCGGCTCGCGATTTGGGATCGATGCTGCTCCTTCGCAAGGCCTGACGACGCAAGTCACGCGGGACCCCCCTTGCGCGGCCGATCATTGCAATTTGGCTTGCGCGCGCCTATACAACGCCTTTCCCTCAGTTTTGATCCTTCGAGCGTCCGCTCCAGGCCAAAGCCCGCGAGCAGGCTTGATCTATCGACAAGGAGCTTTCATGAGCGAAGCGCCATTGATGCCCAAGGCGACCGCGGTCTGGCTGGTCGAAAACACCTCGCTGACCTTCGATCAGATCGCCGATTTCTGCAAACTGCACCCGCTTGAAGTGAAGGGGATCGCCGACGGCGAAGTCGCGACCGGCATCAAGGGCTATGATCCGATCTCGACCGGCCAGCTCACCCGCGAGGAGATCGCCGCCGCCGAGCAGGACCCGAACCATCACCTCCACCTCTCGGTTTCAAAGGTGCGCGCGCCCGAGTTCAAGAAGCCGCGCGGCGCGCGCTACACTCCTCTGTCGCGCCGCCACGATCGGCCGAACGCGGTCTTATGGCTGCTGCGCAACCATCCCGAGCTCAAGGACGCGCAGATCATGCGCCTGGTCGGAACGACCAAGCACACGCTTTCCGCCATTCGCGAGCGCACCCACTGGAACTCCGCCAATCTTCAGCCGCTCGATCCGGTGACGCTGGGCTTATGCTCGCAGATCGACCTCGACTTCGAGGTCAACCGCGCCGCCAAGGAGCGGCCGAAGGTCGAGGACGACCGCAGCCAGACGCTGGTGCCGGCGGAAATCACCACCGCCCGCCCGGCGCCCGCGCCGGCGAGCCAGCTCGAAGTGTTCGGCGTGCCGGCGGCCAAGCCCAAGCCGGTCGACGAGAAGATCGACGTCAACTCGGTGTTCGGCAAGCTGAAGGAGAAGTAGCCGCGCGCCTGTAGACGCGGTCGCAGACCGCGTCAGCCGCGCTCAGCGAGGGCGGCTACAACCTTGGCGACGCCGGGGTTGTTGGGGTGCGTCGTCCAGTCGGCGAACGGGCGAGCATAGTCCAGGCCGGTGCGCGGATCGACGCCCGCGACCTTGTGCACGAGCGTGATGCAGTCCTCGACCGGACAGACCAGCGCGCACAAATTGCAGCCGACGCACTCGGCCTCGTTGACGACGAACTGGCGCTTGCCGTTGATGCGGGCGAAAATCGCCTGGTGCGAGGTGTCCTCGCAGACGATGTGACAGCGGCCGCACTGAATGCATAAGTCCTGATTGATTTCGGCCTTGGCGACGTAATTGAGATTGAGATACTGCCAGTCCGTGATCGAGGGGACGGCGCGGCCGCGGAAATCCTCGATCGTGCGGTAGCCTTTGCGATCCATGTAGTCGGCGAGACCGGTGGTCATTTCCTGCACGATCTTGAAGCCGTAGGTCATCGCCGCGGTGCAGACCTGGACGGTTCCGGCGCCGAGCGCGATGAACTCCGCCGCGTCGCGCCAGGTGGTGATGCCGCCGATGGCCGAGATCGGCAGGCCGGCGCAGGCCGGATCGCGAGCGATCTCCGACACCATCGAGAGCGCGATCGGCTTGACCGCCGGCCCGCACATGCCGCCGTGCGTGCCCTTGCCGTCGATGGCGACGTCGGGCGTCATATGGTCGAGATCGATATTCATGATCGAGTTGATAGTGTTGATGAGCGACACCGAGTCCGCGCCGCCCTTCTTCGCCGCCCGCGCCGGCTGGCGGATGTCGGTGATGTTGGGCGTCAGCTTCACGATCACCGGCATGCGGGTGTGCGCCTTGCACCAGCGCGCGACCATTTCGACATATTCCGGCACCTGGCCGACCGCCGAGCCCATGCCGCGTTCCGACATGCCGTGCGGGCAGCCGAAATTGAGTTCGACGCCGTCGCACTCGGTCTCTTCGACTCGCGCGAGAATCGCCTTCCACGACTGCTCGTCGCAGGGGACCATCAGCGACACGATCAGCGCGCGGTCCTTCCAGGCGCGTTTGACCTCCTTGATCTCCTTGAGGTTGATCTCGAGGTCGCGGTCGGTGATCAACTCGATGTTGTTCATCGCGATCAGCCGGCGGTCGGGCCCGTGGATGGCGCCGTAGCGCGCCCCTGACACGTTGACGACCGGCGGGCCCGCTTCGCCGAGCGTCTTCCACACCACGCCGCCCCAGCCGGCGCGGAACGCGCGTTCGACATTGACCTTGCGATCGGTCGGCGGCGCGGAGGCGAGCCAGAACGGATTGGGCGATTTGACGCCGAGAAAATTGGTTCTGAGATCGGCCATGGTGGTCTCGCCTCTTGTCAGTCCCTGTGTCGCCCGTGACGGCGCGCGCCTGGCGCGACGCCCCACCCCTTTCCCGCAGGAGAGGGGAGCACGACGACTTCAGCCCTTCGTCACCCCGAGCGCGGCGGCGATCGAGCGCGCCGCCTGCTTGCCGTCCTCGACGGCGCTCACCGTCAGATCCTGGCCGCCGAACACACAGTCGCCGCCGGCCCAGACGCCCTTGAGGCTGGTGCGGCGCTCGGCGTCGACGACAATGTGGCCGTCCTTGATCTCGATCGCCGCGCCATCCAGCGCCTCCGGCGCGCCGCGCTGCCCGATCGCGGTCAACAGGACGTCCGCCTCGATGCGGAACACCGAGCCCGGCGAGGCCAGCATCCCGGCGTGCTCGCGGGTATTCTCGAACACCACGCCGCTCAGCGCCCCGGCGTGGCCTTCGAGCGCCGCCGGGCGCGCCCAGTAGCGGATGACGACGCCGTTCGTTTGCGCCAACTCGCGTTCGTATTGGCTCGCCTTCATCTGCTCCGGCCCGCGCCGGTAGACCATGGTCACGGTCTCCGCCCCGAGCTTTTTCGACTGCACTGCGATGTCGACCGCGGTCATGCCGCCGCCGATCACCACCACCCGCCGGCCGACCGGCAGCGCGGCGAGGTCGTTCGCCTGTCGCAGCCGCGCGATATAGTCAACGGCGTCGATCACGTTTTCGAGTTCGGTCTCTCCCGGCAGCCCCAGTTTGTTGGTCGAGCCCAGGCCCATGCCGAGGAACACCGCGTCGTAATCGCGCCGCAAGCGTTCGAGCCCGACGTCGCGGCCGAGCGCTTGTCCATGCCGGACATCGATGCCGCCGATCGAGAGAATGAACGCGGCTTCCTTCGCCGCGAAGTCGTCGATCATCTTATAGGCGGCGATGCCGTATTCGTTGAGGCCGCCGGATTTTGCGCGCGGGTCGTAGATCGTCGACTCGACCCCGGCGACCGCGAGCGCATGCGCGCAGGCCAGGCCCGCCGGGCCCGCGCCGACGATGGCGACCTTCTTGCCGGTCGCGGTTCCGCGGGCATAGGGCGATTTGCCGGCGGCGATCATCGGATCGACCGCGTAGCGCTGCAATTGGCCGATGCTGACCGGTTTCATCTCGGCCGCCTCGCGCACGCACGCCTGTTCGCACAAGGTCTCGGTTGGACAGACCCGCGAGCAGGTCCCGCCCATGATGTTGGCGTCGAAAATGGTCATTGCCGCCCCGGCGCGGTTTCCCGCGGCGATCTGGCGGATGAACAGCGGAATGTCGATCGCGGTCGGGCAGGCCTGCTGGCAGGGGGCGTCGAAGCAGAAATAGCAGCGCTCGGCCTCGACCTTCGCTTCGTGGAAGGTCAGCGGCGGATGCAGGTCGGCGAAATTGGCCTTAAGAGTCGCGCCATCCAAGCGGCCGGGGCGAATATCGGACGCGCCCGGCGGGTTGGCGGCGATCGTCATGGGCAAATCCCCGGGGCTTCGGCGGGACGGCCAAGTCGTTCCTGACCGATCGGTCAATCGTGCGCGCCGCGCGTCGCGTCTGTCAAGCCTGCGCGCCGTCAGGACATGAGGGGACTGGGCGCGAGGGGGCTGCGATTCCTGGGCCCTGGAGGCGCCTTCCGGCGTCGCCAGGGGAGACTTCCTACGTGTCGGACGCGTGGCTATTGTGGATAACGAAATCGTGACGTCCGAATCGGTTTGCTGCGGTGCAGCAATTCTGCTAGCATCGATTCTCAATTAGAATTCGGAGCGGCGCATGGCGGCCACCTGGAAGACGAAATGGGGCGTTCGGCGCGTCCGGCGCGACACCCCGACGATCGAGGAAGCCCTGATTGCGGCGGAAAGTCTGGCCAATGATCCGAGCCAGCGGGCAGAGATCGCCGCGTCCCTCATGGGCGTGCCGGTAGAAGAGGTCAAAGTGCTCGCGGCCAAGCAGGCTGCGAGGACCCGCGGCCGCGCCAGCCTAGTCACCGGGCGCACCCGTGCGGTGGTGGTCGAGTACAAGCGGCCGCGCATGGGCCGCGGACCGATGCCCTTCGCCGGCAAGCGCTGACGGACGCAAGACAGCCCCCGAGAGCTCATAGATGGGCCAGGCTCGCCGCTGAGGGGCGGGTGGTGCGGTATTGGCTGCGCGCCGCCACGTCGGTCGAGAGAACGGCGACCGCGATCAAAGTGAGTGTCGTCATCTCGACGAAATCGACATTGAGGAAGGTGAGCGCGATGACCGCCGAGAAAGCCGCGGCCATATAGGGCGCGAGCCGCGTCGGGGCGTGCGCGAGGTCGCGAAACGCCAGCCACGCGCCCGCCGCCGCCAGCATCGCGCCGACGACGCCAAGCTCGTACCAGACCGTGAACGCGAGCGCGCGCGGAGTCGCCGCCGGCAGGATTACGTCGTGGACGCCGCGACTGACGGTCGCGAATCCGTGGCCGGTAATGAGCCTGAGCTTGTCGTGGGTGAAGACGTCCGCCGCCACGGAGAGCGACGTATAGGGCGCCGGCAGCGACGTGATCCGGACATGGAAGATCCAGGCCGAGACGGTCGGCGCGAGCGCCGGGATGAGCGGCGACAGGAGGATGAGCGCCGCTGCGGCCCAGGCCAGTTCGCGCGCGGTCCGTTTAAGGTCGGAGATCGCGAACGACAGCGCCAGATAGCCCGCGAACACCGCAACGGCGAGGGGCGCGTAACTGGCGATATAGGCGAAGCACAAGGCGACGATAAGCAAGAGGCGGGCCAAGCCGTTGCGCCCGCGCGCCGTGAGCCCTCCGATCGCCGGAAACAGGAGCACCGCGATCGCCACCGCGCCCGCCTCGAGCCGGCCGTCATCCGGCGTGCGGGTCAGAATGTCGGCGAGCGCGCGCGCCGCCGTTGTCGCCATGCCGGCGACCACGCCGATCGGGAACAGGTAGAGGTCGGTCGCGCTCGCGTTTTCCCGCGGCGCGGCTGTGGCCAGCAGGGTCGCGGCGAGCAGCACGCTCATTTTCAGCAGGAGCTGCCCGGCGGCGACCGGATAGGGCGTCCACAACACCGACAGCGCGGCCCAGGCCAATCCCGCCAGCAGGGCGAGAAAAGCGGGGACGGCGAAGGGCCGCATGAAGCGGTCGAAAAACCCGGGCTCGGCGTCGAGCGCCGCGGCGATCAGGATGAGGCCGACGCCGATCGAGAACATCACGTAGAGGCCGAGCGGGTGCAACACTACCCCGACCGGCGCGCCGACCGCGAGCAGGAGATAGCCGATGCGCGAGAAAAACCGCGAAGCGTCGGCGGCGTCGTCGCGATTCGATTCTCTTGCGCGTTTCCTGTCCGCCGCGATCGTCATCACTCCAAAACCGGGTTGCGCCCCTACCCTTCGTTTCGCCCCCGAGGACTTATACGACGGCGCCGGCGAGGCGCCTGTGTGCGATGCGCAACACCTTCTCGTCATTTTCCCGAATGCCGACGAGCGCCCTGGCGCAGGCGCTCGGCGATTGACGAGAAGCGCGCTCGTATGCGACGGACTGCCGCGGCGGGCGCGACAGCGGAGAGAAGGGCGAAGGCGACGAGGTGAGCGGCAATTCGACCGTCGCCGCCGCCGCGCGGACCGAAGCGAATCCGCGCTATGCCGGGCGGCTCGGACTCTGCGTCGTCCTCACGGCGATCGGGCTTCTGGCTGCGCAGGCGCTCGTCGCGCAGCGGCTCGAGCTTACCTTCGACGAAGCCTATTATACGCTCTGGTCGCGCTCGCTCTCTTTCGGATACCTCGACCATCCGCCGATGGTCGCCCTTCTCATTCGAGCGTCGACCGCGCTGTTCGGCGACTCCGAAATCGGCGTCCGCATGCTTTCCCTCCTGCTGGTCGGCGCGATGCCGGCCCTTGTCGCGCTGATCGCCTGGCGTCTGTTCGGCTGCGCGGAAAAGGCCGTGCTCGCGGCGCTGATGTGGATCGCCATGCCGCTGGTGTTGATCGGCGCGGTATTCGTTACCCCTGACGCTCCGCTGGTCGTGTTCTGGACCCTCGGCCTCATGGCGCTGGCCGAGCTCTGGCGCACCGGCGAGGCGCGCTGGCTGATTGCGCTAGGGCTCGCGCTCGGGCTGGCGCTGCAATCGAAGTTCACCGCTATCTTCTTCGCCGCCGGCCTTGGGCTCGCTCTCATCGCCACGCCCTCCCTGCGCCGCTGGCTCGCCTCGCCGGCGCTTGTCGCCAGCCTCGTCCTCGCGCTGGCGATCTTCGCTCCCTTCGTCGCCTGGAACGCTGAGCACGGCTGGGCGACCTTCGCCAAACAGCTCGGGCGCGCGCCGCCGCACGGATTAGCGCCCTTCTATCTCGCCGAGTTTCTCATTTCGCAGGTCGGGCTGATCAATCCGCTGGTTTTCGCCGCTCTCGTCCCGGCGGTCGCCGCCATCCCCTGGCGCGAAACGGTTCCGCCACGCTCGCCCGGCGAGGCTCGGCGCATCCTCGCCTGCACGATCGCGCCGGCGGCGGCTTATTTCCTCATCCATTCGCTCCACGACCGTGTCCAGGCCAACTGGCTGGCTCCGCTCTATCCGGCGGCCGCGATTCTGGCCGCCGACTGGGTCGCCGAGGTCCGCCGCGGCGCCTCCTCCGGTCTTTCGGCTCTGATTGCGAAAGCGGCGCTGTGGGCCGCCCCGTTCGGGCTCGTTTTCGCGGCGCTGGCGTTCGCCGAGATGTTGACCGGCGCCGTTGCGCTCGGTCCGATCAATCCGCTGGCGCGGCTCGAGGGCTTTCGCGCGCTGGCGCGCGATCTCGACGAGAGGGCGCACGCCGACAAGGCCGCCTACGTTCTGACCCAGGGTTACGCGCTGACTTCGCTGATGACCTATTATGGCGATCCGGCGATCCCGGTCGTGCAGCCAGAGCAGCGGATGCGCTGGATCTTCGAAGCGCCGCCGCTGGAGTCGCTGTTCGCCGCGCCCGGGCTTGCGCTCGGCGAGCCGGGCCGCCGGTTCGACCTGATCCTTGGAATGCGCTTCCGCAAGGTCGAGCCGGCGGGGCGGCTCGAGCGGAGCGGCGCCGGGGGTGCGGTCGAAACGTACGAACTCTACCGGGTCAGCGACCCTTCCGCGCCGGTGCTGGACCCGGTCTGTCCGCGCGGCGAGGTCGATCTCGCCCGGCAATGCCCGTCATGACCGACGCTTCGGTCAGCCGATCCGCAACAGAACGATCCCCGCGACAATGACCAGCGCGGCGATCGCTCGCTGCGGGTGGAACGGCTCGCCGAGCGCGGCCACGCCGATGATCGCCGCGAACACGACCGACGTCTCGCGCAGCGCCGCGACAGTTGCGATTGGCGCGCGGGTCATCGCCCAGACGACGATCGCGTAGGCGACAAAGGCCGCGAGGCCGCCGCCGAGACCACGCCGCCAGTCCTGGGCAAAGGCCGTCGCCGCAGCGCGCCCGCGAAGGAAGAGGACGATCGGCAGATAGGCGAGGGCGGTCAGCGCGTCGGCCCAAGAATTATAGGCGAAGGCGAACGCCGCGCCCGATCCCGAAAGCCTCGCGCCCTGGCCGTCGATCACCGAATAGACCGCAATGACCGCCGAATTGGCCAGCGCGACGATCATCGTCGGCCGATTGATCCGCCCGTGCGCCAGGCCGCTCAGTCCCATCGCCATCACGCCGGCGACGAGGACGGCGACCCCCAGGCCGGCGATGAGGCCTGGCGACTCGCCCAAAGCCGCAAACGCGACTGCGGCGGCGATCAGCGGCGCGAGCCCGCGCATAATCGGATAGGCGACCGAGAGGTCGGCGCTATGATAGAGGCGGCCGACCAGCATGAAATAAACGACATGCGTGGCCGCGGAGGCGGCGATGAAGGGCAAGGCCGCGGCCGCGGGGCGCGGCAGAACGAGGGCGGCGGCGAAAGCGGCCACGCCGCACCACATCGCAACCACCGCCGAGGAGAAGAACTTGTCGCCCGCGCTCTTGACGAGCGAGTTCCACAGCGCATGAAGGGCCGCCGCCGCGAGAACCGCGACGAGGACCTCGGAAGTCAGGTGCGTCGCGCTAGTCATGAGAGCGTCACAGTGATGGATTCGGGCGGTCCCGTCGAGCCGCGAGGCGATCTCGCTGGGCGCCAGCGCGCTGCTGCCGAAGCGCGGGGCGTCTTCGCGCGCGTCGGCGATCGGACCGAGCCTCAGCGCCTGTTCGAGACCGGCGGCTTGCGCTGGCGCTTTCCGCGTTCGTCGAGCCCTTGCGAAGCCGCGATCGTCAATACCGGCGGCGGGGTCGCGGGCGGCGATTCCTATCGGGTGAGACTCGATCTCGGCGAGGGCGCGGAGGTTGAGGCGATGACGCCGTCGGCGGAGCGGATCTATCGGAGCGACGGCCCCGCCGCCGCCGTCATGACCCGGCTCTCGCTCGCGCCGGCTGCGAGGCTCTGCTGGCTGCCGCAGGAGACGCTGCTGTTCGAGGGCGCAAGGCTTGAGCGGCGGCTCGAGGCGGAGATGTCGGCCACGGCCAGTCTCCTAATCGCGGAGACCGTCGTGTTCGGCCGCCTGGCGATGGGCGAAAGCCGGATCGAGGCCAGCCTGCGCGACTCCTGGCGCGTTTCGCGCGACGGCCGGCTCGTGTTCGCCGACGAGACGCGGATCGAGCGCGCCGGTGCGGCGCTCGAGCGCAAGGCTGTCGGAGCGGGTGCGCGGGGCCTGACGACGATCGTCGCCGCGGCGCCCAATATCGAGGCCCGCCTGCCCGATTTGCGGGCGGCGCTCGCAGATGAAGATGGCGGCGTCGATGCCGGGGCCAGCGCCTTCGACGGGCTTATCGTCGCCCGCCTCCTCTCCGCGTCGCCCTCCCGATTGCGCGCCGCGCTGATCGCGGCCATTGTCACGCTAGGCGGACGCAGGCCTCGGCTCTGGGCATGAGCGAGGGCGCGGAATTTGCTGGACCGACGAACGATATGAGGAGGGACGAGGGCCCATGAATCTGACGCCCCGTGAAAAAGACAAGCTCCTGATCGCGATGGCGGCGATGGTGGCCAGGCGCCGGCTTGAGCGGGGCGTCAAGCTCAACCATCCGGAGGCGGTCGCGCTGATCACCGATTTCGTCGTCGAGGGCGCCCGCGACGGCCGTTCGGTCGCCGAACTCATGGAGGCCGGCGCGCATGTCGTCTCGGCTGAGCAGGTCATGGACGGAATCGCCTCCATGATCCATGACATCCAGGTCGAAGCCACCTTCCCCGACGGCACCAAGCTGGTCACCGTCCACCAGCCGATCCGCGGCGCCGACGACAAGCAGGTTCCGGGCGAGGTCATGACCGAGCCCGGCGAGATCGCGATGAACGAGGGCCGCGCGACCGTCACCCTCGAAGTCGCCAATTCCGGCGACCGACCGATTCAGGTCGGCTCGCACTACCATTTCTTCGAGACCAACCCGGCGCTGAAGTTCGACCGCAAGCGGGCCAAAGGCTTCCGGCTTGACATCCCGGCCGGGACCGCAGTCCGTTTCGAACCGGGCCAGAGCCGGGTGGTGCGCCTGGTCGCCATCGCCGGAAAGCGCGAGGTGTACGGCTTCCGCCAGGAGGTGATGGGGAAGGTGTGAGGAAGGCGTCCTTGCATTGTCACAGTTCTATCCTTACATTTGAATTGGTAAGGACGAACGGGAGGGTGGAGTGAGCGTCAAGCATGCGGAACAGGATTTTGGCGAAGCGACCGTGACGAGCAAAGGGCAGATCACCGTGCCCAATGACTTGCGCAAGGCGCTCGACATCTCGGCCGGCGACCGGCTGCGCTTCCTGCGGGCGGCGGACGGCTCGGTGCGCATGGAAGCGCGCAAGCGGCGCCGGATCGTTGACTTTGCTCGCGCCAACGCCTTCCGCGCTGGCGAAGCGGGCCTTGACCTGGACAAGACGATCGACGAGGCGATTACGGCCGCCATGGCCGAGCGTGAGCGTAGAAGCCGTCGAGGATGATCGGCCTCGACACGAACGTCCTGCTGCGCCTGTTTGTCGAGGACGATCCGGCGCAAAGCGAACGGGCGCGTCAATTTGTCAGCGCCGCGGCTGCGGACGAGCCCTGCGTCGTCAACCCCGTCGTGCTTGCCGAGTTCGCTTGGACGCTTGCGCGCAACTTCAAGAAAAAGAGGCACGAGGTGGCGGGTTTGATCGAAGGAGTCCTTTCCATGGACGATCTCGACGTCCCCTTCCGCCACGCTGCGCATGGTGCGGTTGCCGCATATCGCAGCGGAAAGGCTGATTTTCCGGACTACCTGCTGGCCGAAATCAATCTTGAGTTCGGCTGCGCGTCCACCGCGACATTCGATCGCGACGCGCTCGACTCTTCCGCCTTCTCCTCCGTGCCGTGAGCTACCCATGCCCCCTTCCCGCAACGCGCTCCCGCCGACCTCGCTGCCCCGCGCCCATTACGCCGAGATGTTCGGCCCGACCAAGGGCGACCGGCTGCGCCTCGCCGACACCGAGCTGGTGATCGAGGTCGAGAAGGACTTCACCACCTACGGCGAGGAGGTGAAGTTCGGCGGCGGCAAGGTGATCCGCGACGGCATGGGCCAGGCGCAGACGACCCGCGCGCGGGGCGCGGTCGACACCGTCATCACCAACGCCGTCATCCTCGACCATTGGGGGATCGTCAAAGCCGACGTGGGCTTGAAGGACGGGCTCATCGCGGCGATCGGCAAGGCCGGCAATCCCGACATCCAGCCCGGCGTCAACATCGTCGTCGGGCCCGGCACGGAGGTGATCGCGGGCGAAGGCAAGATCCTCACCGCCGGCGGCTTCGACACCCATATCCATTTCATCTGCCCGCAGCAGATCGACGAGGCGCTGATGTCCGGCGTCACCTCGATGCTGGGCGGCGGCACCGGCCCCGCGACCGGCACCTTCGCCACCACCTGCACGCCCGGCCCCTGGCACATCGAGCGGATGATCGAGGCCGCTGACGGCTATCCGATGAACCTCGGCTTCGCCGGCAAGGGCAACGCCTCGAAGCCCGCTGCGCTCATCGAGCAGGTCAAAGCGGGCGCGTGCGCGCTCAAACTGCATGAGGACTGGGGCACTACGCCGGCCGCGATCGACTGCTGTCTCTCGGTCGCCGACGATCATGACATCCAGGTGATGATCCACACCGACACGCTGAACGAGTCGGGCTTCGTCGAGGACACCATCCGCGCGTTCAAGGGCCGCACGATCCACGCCTTTCACACCGAGGGCGCCGGCGGCGGGCACGCGCCCGACATCATGAAGGTCGCCGGCCTCGCCAACGTGCTGCCCTCGTCCACCAACCCGACCCGGCCCTACACCAGGAACACGCTCGACGAGCATCTCGACATGCTGATGGTCTGCCATCATCTCGATCAGACCATCCCCGAGGACCTCGCCTTCGCCGAGAGCCGCATCCGCAAGGAGACGATCGCCGCCGAGGACATCCTCCACGATCTCGGCGCGCTCTCGATGATGTCAAGCGACTCTCAGGCGATGGGGCGGGTCGGCGAGGTCATCATCCGCACCTGGCAGACGGCGGACAAGATGAAGCGCCAGCGCGGCGCGCTTCCCGGCGACGGCCCCCGCAACGACAACGCGCGCGCCAAGCGCTATGTCGCCAAATACACCATCAACCCGGCGATCGCGCATGGCGTCTCCAAGCACATCGGCTCGGTCGAGAAGGGCAAGCTCGCCGACCTCGTGCTCTGGACGCCGGCCTTCTTCGGGGTGAAGCCCGATCTCATCATCAAGGGCGGCGCGATCGCCGCGGCGCTGATGGGCGACCCGAACGCGTCGATCCCGACGCCGCAGCCGGTCCACTACCGGCCGATGTTCCGCTCGCACGGCCGGGCGCTGCACACCTCCTCGCTCACCTTCGTTTCAGACGCGGCGCTCAAGGGCGGGCTCGCGCGCAAGCTCAAAATCCAGCGCAAGCTCGTCGCGGTCGAGAACACGCGCGGCAAGTTGCGCAAGTCGAGCATGATCCACAACGGCTTAACCCCGAAGATCGAGATCGACCCCGAGACCTATGACGTGCGCGCCGACGGCGAGCTGCTCGTCTGCGAGCCGGCCGACAAGCTGCCGATGGCCCAGCGGTATTTTTTGTTCTGAACCGGCCTCCTTCCTGATTTTGACGACCCGCGTTCGGACGGAATCACGAGCGGGGGCCTTTTGTCATTCCCGTGCAAGCGGGAATCTAGAGTCTCATCAAAGCCCAGCCTGGATGCCCGCTTTCGCGGGCATGACAGAAAAAGCGAGACGGCTGACGGCCGACTCCTGGCGGCGCCGACCGCACGCCGACCGGCGCGCGGTCAAGCGAAAAATCGCCGAAAACAAGCCGGCCCTCGACGAAAATCCATGAAAACGAAATCGCCCAGATTTCCTTTCTTTTATTTTTTGGAATCGGGCCTTTTCAAAGACTTGCGGGCGATTCAAATGGTTTTTTTTCTCCTGCTGTTTCCCGCCGGCCGGCTGTCCTTTCTGGGGACGTTGGCCTCAGTTCGGCGATTAGGAAATCTTGTACCACGCGATTCTGATTTTAGCAAGAGATTGTCGAATTTTCTTCCCCGAGGCGCCCTTGCCGGCGTAGCCCTCCGGCAAGGGCAAGTGGTCGCGAGGCGGGAGGCCTTGCCTCTCCTCGAGTCATGCGGCACAAGCGGGGATCCAGGGAAATACTGGCAGGCGCGGAGCGCAATATCGTTTGGTCACGTCGTCCAGGGACCGTGCCATGACGGTCCCTGGGCGCATCTCGCGGTTTTCACGACGCTCGCCAAGGACCCAACTAATCGTCGAGGTAGATCGTTGAAACGTCGCCGTCGCCACAGGTTGCACAGCAATGAGCGCAGCTCATATCGTGGTTCTGGCCCTCGCCCCAATAATGAGGCCCGGTCGTATGGCCGGGAGCTACGGTCCAGGCGCCGTAACAGATCTTCTCGCCGCTTCTACAACGCAAATTATAAGTATACGAATCGCCGTCATATAGACTCCAAGCTTCATTTCCGCCGGGCCAGACGTGGCCGCGATCGGAAGATTGAAAATCAATTTGAGCCTGCCATCGGCTTCGATTGACGAAGCGCCACTGCAGGCCGTCGGCATACGCGGTAGACGCGACGGCCAAAAAAGAAATTGAAAGTCCAAATAACTTGGCGTGCGTTTTCACGACAATTCCTCCTCTAAAAACTTTATGCTCGCAACACGGTCCTTCGGCACGTTTTGCGGCTTAGGGTGAGGTTGCTGAATGAATTGGTGAACACTATACTTCCGTCGATGAAGCGTAACTAGCACAATTTTAACCGTTACGTTGTGATCTCGGTCACACAACGGGATCGTATTTCGCTCGAACCAGGGGCGCGCTCGCAACGCGAGGCTTCTTTGCCCTCATCGACCACGGAAGACGAGATCACGACGTGATCCTGCGGCTCGCGGGCGAGTCAAAGTCCTGACAGGCTGACTGAATATGCCCGGAAGTGGAGTTATCATGCCCTCACGCCCCACAGCCACGCCCGTCGTCCACATTTCAGAGCCGCATGTCCGCGTCACCGAGTGGCGGTTCGCGCCCGGCGCGGAGACGGGGTGGCATGTCCATGAGGCCGACTATGTCGTTGTGCCGCTCCTCGACGGCGAGCTACTGCTCGAGGAGCCGGGCGGAACCTCACGCATGGCGACGCTCAAGCGCCACGTCCCCTACGCGCGGCGGGAGGGCGTGGAGCACAATGTCGTCAACGCCAATCCGTTCGACTTCGCCTTCATCGAGATCGAGCATCTGAAGGGGTGAGAGCGGCGAGTCCGGGGCGGGCCGTCATCGCGAGGACCCGCGGGCTGGAACCAGGAAAGCGTCATCGACACTATCCTCGTTCGCGCGGGCCTTCCGTGGTGAGGCCCTCATCCGGCAGGCATTCGCCGGCCACCTTCTCCCAGGGGGAAAAGGGCGCGTCGGGTTTCTCGAATGATCCCCCTCACGTCTCGATTTCGGCCGTGAACACCAGCAGCACCGGGGCGTCGAGCGGCATCTCCGGATTGGTGAAGATCATCCGGCTGTGTCCGGCCTTGTCGGCGAAGATCCGGTTCACCAGATCGGACGCGCCGTTCAGCGCGGCGGGATGATCGCGAAAGCCAGGCGCGACCTGCATCGTGCCTTCTACGCGGACGATCTGCTTGATGCGGCTCAGCGCGCCAACCGCGTCCTTCAATTGGGCGATGCCGGCGATCGCGGCTAGCCGGCAGGCGTCATAGCCGTCAGCGGGGCTCACATTTCCGCCAATGCGCCCGACATAGGCGAGACGGCCGTCGCGCCAGGGAAACTGCCCCGAGGTGATCAGGAGCGAGCCCGCAATCGCCCACGGCTTATAGGCGCCGACCGGTTTCGCCGGAGGCGGCAGCACAATGCCCTCAGCCGCAAGCCTGTCTTCGGGGGTTTCGCGCGCCGGAGAAGTTTGAGCGCTTGCCTCAGCCATGGGTTCCCTCCACGCGGCGCTCGAGCGCGGGCCGCCTGTTGCGGACAAGGCTAGCACGGCGCCTCGGCAAGACAAGCGCGCGGACGCCCCAGCGCCGCCCTCATGCCTCAAGGGCCGCGCACAGCGCGGCGTGTCGAAGGATGGTCCAGATAACAGAAGAGCCGAGGCTGCGCGCGCTCGAGCGTCCTTCGAGACGCGCCTTCGGCGCCCCTCAGGACGAGGGGTTGGGTTGCCCGCGCCGCTACTCATCCCCCAGGAAATGGAGGATGGCGAAGTTGAACTGGTCCGGGTCCTGCAGGAAGGCGAAATGGCTGACGTTGGGCAGAATGAGCAGGCCGGCGTGCGGGATCGTCGCGGCGATATATTCGGTATGCGCCCGCTTGATCGCTTCGTCATGGTCGCCGTCGACGACGAGGACGGGCGTGTCGATTGCCGCGAGCTGATCGTCGGTCCAGTTGGGCTCGGCGAACCACATCTTGCCGATCTGATCGACGAAGGCGGAATATTCGCTCGGCGTCGCCGAGAGCGCCGCGTATTCTTCGCCGGCGCGAGCGATGAAGGCGGCGAAGGTCGAGTTCTTCTCGACATCCTCGACCACGCCCGAGGTTCTGGTGTTGGCGGCGAAGGCGAACACCTTGCCGACGCGGTCCTTGTGCCGGAGCGCGAGGTCGATGCCGATGATGCCGCCGTCGCTCCAGCCGACGATGTCCGCCTTCGGAATCTTGAGCGCGTCCATCAGCGCGACGACGTCGTCGGCCATCAGATCGTAGCCGTAAGGCCGTGCGTCGCGGGTCGAGCGGCCGTGGCCGCGGCTGTCCATGAGAATGACGGTGTGATGGGCAGCGACCGCGGGAACCTGTTCGCCCCAATAGTCGCTGTTGGCGAGGCCGCCGTGCAGGAAAATGACCGGCGAGCCGTGGCCGTAGATCGCGTAATGGATCCTGATCCCGTTGGCGTCGGCCATGCCGCTGCGGTCGGTAGCGATCGGCGCCGGCGTCGGCGGCAGGGTCTGCCAACGCTCGAGCGCGGAGCAGGGCAAGGCGATCAGGGCGAACATGGCGGCGAGGGCGAACCGGCGCATCAGCGTCTCCCGATGATCGGCGCGGCGTCTTTTGCTAGCCTTCCGCGTTTCTCAACCGCCCGCAAGCGGGAAGAGGCGAAGCGGCGCGGAAGGAAGCGAACAGAGCGGTTGAAATGGCCAATCCGTTTTTCACCATCGGACATTCCACTCGTCCGATCGAAGCGTTCGTCGCGCTCCTCGAGGAAGCCGAGGTGAGGACGCTCGTCGATGTGCGGACCGTCCCGCGTTCGCGCACCAATCCGCAGTTCAACCGCGACGCCCTGCCCGCCGCGCTCGCGGCGCGAGGGATCGCCTATGAGCATATTGCTGCGCTCGGAGGCCTGCGCGCGCGTGAGCCAAGCGTGCCGCCCGAGACCAACGCCTTCTGGCGGAACGCAAGCTTCCACAATTACGCCGATTACGCGATGGGCGCGGAATTCCACTCGGGTCTGGCGCATCTGCGCGACCTCGGCCGTGCGGCGCGCTCGTGCGTGATGTGCGCGGAACTCTTGTGGTGGCGCTGCCATCGCCGCATCATCGCCGACTATCTGATCGCCGCCGGCGAGGAGGTCGTCCATATTCTCGGCGCCGGCCACCTCGAGCCGGCTCGGCTGACGCCCGAGGCGAAGGTCAGAGCGGACGGGGCTCTGACCTATCCGAGGGACACCCCGCCTCTCCTGGCACGCCTCAATCAGCCCACATGAATCGCTGCGCCGCCATTCCTCCCGGACCCGCGCGAGACTGTGACGCAGGTCACAGCGTCGCGCCGCGGGCGATGCTTATTTCCCGCCGCGCTCCGAAAGGAGCAGCCTCCTGATTGAAACGCTAAACCCGCCGAAGATTGGCGGCGGGAGGGGAGGTATTTCGATGAGCCTGATCGAAAAACGAAGCCCTTCCATCGTCGCCGATTATGGCGGGGCGGACGACGGGATGCCGGCAACGATGAGCATCTGCGTCGCGCTGGTTGTTGCGCTGTTGCTCTATGTCGGCGCGGCCGCGGCCTTGCAGCGGGGCACCGTCACCGCCGCTTCCCAGCAGGCGGTTCAATTCGAAATGTCGTTCCACGGTCCGTGAAGTCTCCCGCGGCGCTCTGCTGACGCCAGCGGGCGCCCGCCGGTCGAAGAGGAGGGAATGTCGTGACCCACTATGAGAAGACGCTCGGCTTCGGCGACGGCTTTGCGCCGGCCCGTCCTGATTTCCAGACCGCCTCGTCCGTCAAAATGATGGTCCTGGCGGCGGCGCTTGTCGTCTATGCGCTCGGCATGGTCGCCCTCTATCCGCTCGCGCAGTCGGCCGTGTCGAAGAGCGCGGCCGAGGGCAACGACCCGGCGCTGGTCGGGCTCGCCGGACCTTGATGAGGCGTCCGCCCGGTCGAAACTAGTCGCCTGCGCCCAGCCGATCGACATAGATGTGTTCGACGCCCTGCGGGTCGGTCGCCACATAGGCTCCGGTTCCCTCGGCCGCGACCCATTGCGGCCCGAGCGGGACCTTGCCCCGGCCGCCGGGAATGTCGAGCACGTAGGTCGGCGTCGCCAATCCCGACAGCCGTCCGCGCAAGGCGCGCATCAATTCCTGGCCCCTCGCGAGCGGAACCCGCCAGTGCGCCGTGCCCGGCGCGAGATCGCAGTGATGCAGGTAATAGGGCTTGACCCGCGCCTCGACGAAAGCGCGCATGAGCTCGGCGAGCGTCTCCGGGTCGTCGTTGACGCCCTTCAAAAGAACGCTCTGGCTGATCAGCATCGCGCCTTCGGCCGAAAGCCGAAGGCAGGCGGCGCGCGCGGCTTGGGTCAGCTCGCGCGGATGGTTGGCGTGGATGGCGACCACGGTCGTCTTGCCCTTGGCGACGAGCGCGCGCGCCATCGCCTTCGTCACCCGCTCCGGGGCGGCGACCGGCAGGCGGGTGTGCCAGCGCAGCACCTTCACGTGCGGGATTTGCGCGAGCGCTTCCGTCGCCTCGGCGATCCGCCGGGCTGAGAGGATCAGCGGATCGCCGCCGGTCAGGATGACCTCCCATACGCCGTTGCGGGCGCGAACGTAGTCGACCGCCGCAGCGAAATCGGCCGCGCTCAGCGCGCCCTCGCCCGGACCCACCCGTTCGCGGCGAAAGCAGAAGCGGCAATAGACGGCGCAGGCTGCGACCAGCTTGATCAGCACCCGGTCGGGATAGCGATGCACAAGCCCGTGAATCGGGCTCATCGCGTCGTCGCCGATCGGGTCGTCGCGCTCGGAGGGATCGCGGACCAGCTCTCGGGGGTCGGGGATGAACTGGCGCGCGATCGGGTCGGCGGGATCGCCGGGCTCAATCAGCGCGGCGAGCGCCGGCGTTATGCCGATTGCATAGCGTGCGCCGACGGCGTCGAGCTCCGCGAACCGTTCCGGCTGGGCGAGTCTGGCCTCGATCAGGGATCGGGGAGTGATGAGGCGGCGGGGTCGAAGTCCGGTTGTCATGAGCCTGGGACCGGGGGAGACGCGGCGGCGCGCGCCACGCGCTCGAAAAAGGGTCGGATACGGGAACCGCGGCGTCGCGGCAAGGCCGGGTCTCGGCTGTCTCGGTCGCGCGCCGGTCCGGCAGCCAAGCCTTTTTTCATGAGTCCGCGGACCCGCCGGCATGATATGCTGAACAGCATGGGTTTTCGGATCATTTCCGGCGCGCCAAATCAGGAGTCCGTCGAGAACGTGGAGAGCGCGACGGCGGCGCTCGATCGGGTTCGCGAACTGACCAAAACGGGCGCGTCCAATGTCCGGGCGGTGAACGAAACCGGCCGCGTTTGCTCGCTGCCGGAACTCGAGGGCTTGGCGGAATTCGAGAACGAATCGGACGACTTCTGAACTTCTTGCCGGTCCGGCTCCCCGCGCCGGGGCTAGCGCTCGCCACGGCCGCGCAGGAAGGCCTCGAAGGCGCGCAGCGTCGCAGCCGAGACATAGTGCTCGATGCCCTCGGCGTCGGCCTCCGCCGCCTCGCGGGGAGCGCCGACGGCGACGAGGAGGTCGACCACCAGCCGGTGGCGCTGACGCGCGCTCTTGGCCATCGCCGCGCCGGCGTCGGTCAGGAATATGCCGCGATAGGGTTGCGCCCGCGCCAGTCCCTCGCGCTTGAGGCGGGCGATGGTCTTGCTGGCGGTCGGATGGGCGACGCCCATCCGACGCGCGATGTCGGTCGTGCGCGCCTCGCCATTGGCGGCGATCAGATCGGCGATCAGTTCGGTATAGTCTTCGAGCATCGAAGCCGACCGCGCCGACCGGGCCTTGCTGAAGCGGTCGGCCTGCGCGGGCTCGGCCGCAAGCGCCGCGGTTCCGGACGGCGGCCGCCTGCCGCGCTGCCTGGTCGTCAATTGAGCCCTCGCTCGCCCCGCCGAAAGCCAATATCGCTGCCGGCTTCACTATGCAGCCTTGGCTGCAAAATGCAACCGGCCTAGCGACCGGGAGCCGTATCCAGCCTTTGCGCGCTTTTGCAGCCTATTGACTATGGCGTAGCCATGGATACATTATGCAGGCGAGGCAAGAGAGGCCGGAGATGAGCGGGTGAGCGACGCGACGGCGCGCGTGAGTATGAGCCTGACCGACCGCACCGTCGCGGACATCCGCGAGGTGCTCGGCGGCCGGACTCGCTGGCATAGTCCGCTTTTGTTCGCCGGCCCGGCGGTGATCGCCTCGATCGCCTACATGGACCCCGGCAATTTCGCCACCAACATCCAGGCCGGCGCGCGGTACGGCTATGCGCTGCTATGGGTGGTGGTGATCGCCAACGTCGCCGCCATGCTCTATCAGGCGCTGTCGGCCAAGCTTGGCATCGTCACCGGACGCAACCTGGCCGAGATGTGCCGCGACCATTTCCCCAAGCCGGTGGTCTGGGGCTTGTGGGGCGTGAGCGAAGTCGCGGCGATGGCGACCGACCTTGCCGAATTCCTCGGCGGCGCGATCGGGCTTTCGCTGCTCCTGCATATCCCGCTCGTGGCGGGCATGGGCGTCACCGCCGTCCTGACCTACGGCCTCCTGATGTTCGAAGGACGCGGGTTCCGGCCGATCGAGCTCATCATCGGTGCGCTCGTCGCCGCAATCGCCCTTTGCTACCTGGTCGAGATGTTCATCGCCCCGATCGACTGGGCCGCGGCGGGAGCAGGCAGCGTCCTGCCGCGACTGCCCGACGGCGGCGCGGTGACGATCGCGGTCGGCATTGTCGGCGCGACGATCATGCCGCATGCGATCTTCCTCCATTCGGGACTGACCCAGAACCGGGCGCCGGCCCGCAACGACGACGAGCGGCGCCAGTTGCTGAAGTTCTCGAACATCGAGGTCCTCGTCGCGCTGAGCGTCGCCGGCCTCGTCAACATGGCGATGGTGATCATGGCGGCGAGCGCCTTTCACGAGGGCCATAGCGACGTCGCCGAAATCGAGACCGCCTATTCGACGCTCACCCCCCTGCTCGGCGCGGGCGCCGCAGGCGCGTTCCTGACCGCGCTCCTCGCCTCCGGGCTATCGAGCTCGGCGGTCGGCACGATGGCCGGGCAGATGATCATGGCTGGCTTCGTCGGCTTCCGCATTCCGATCATCGTCCGCCGTCTGGTGACGATGGTTCCGGCGTTCGTCGTCGTGGGGCTTGGCGTTAATTCAACCAGCGCGCTGGTGATGAGCCAGGTCGTGCTTAGCATCGCCCTGCCCGCGCCGGTCATCGCGCTTCTCATTTTCACCCGCCGCAAGGACATCATGGGCGCGTTCGCCAACAGCCGGCTGACGAATGTCGCCGCGGTCGGCGGCGCCCTCATGATCCTGACCTTGAACCTGGTCCTCCTGCTCCAGACTTTCGGCGTCGATCTTCCCGGCCTGCGGGGCGGCTAAGAGCCTGCTCTGGCGGAACGTGTCGGGGGCCTATCGACGACGAAGCCGATGCTCCCGCAGTGCGACGTTATCCCTTGATCGGTATCCACATCTGGAAACCGCCCATGCCTGTTCTCCCGTCGAATTCCTCGCCGTAATATTCGAAGAATGGGGCGTCGACCGCCTGGTGCCCCGACTCGGGGAGCCACTTTGTCCAGATCGCCATCCCGACATTATGGATGGTCGAAACATGTTCGCGATGGGTGAATATGGCGTAGCGCTGGGCGGGAATGCGCAATCGCGCGAATTCAGCGGGGAGCCCGGAGAATCCGGACACCTCGACGCCGGCGAGATAGTCGAAGTTTCCATCATCGTCCATGTTGTAGCAGACGCCAAACGTCCGCCCCCCTTTGAGGCGCCGCCCCGCCGGAAAAACTTGCCCGGGGACGGCGCCGAGATGGGGCTGGAAGCGCTGCCACAAAGCCGGAATGTTTTGGTGGGTGTCGAGAGAATATTCTCCGCCAAGACCTGCGATCAGCAACAACTTGCCTTGCTCGATGCGCGGCGGCGCGAGCGTCGTGATCGGATCATCCATCTTGATTGCCTCCACCAGATTGACGTTATCGAGATGGCGTTGCGCGCGAACCGATTCGGGGGTCACTCCGAATTGGTCGCGGAACGCCCGGGTGAAAGCTTCGTGGGAGCCATAGCCGAAATCCAGAGCGACGGTCAGGATGTCAGGGCCGCCGTTCGCAAGCACGCGCGCGGCCTCGCTCAATCGCCGGCCGCGCATGTAGCGCATCGCAGACCGGCCGGTCGCCCTCGCGAACACATGAGCGAAGTGGTAGCGAGAGATTCCAGCAACCTGAGACAATTCGTCGAGCGACACCTCGCCTCTGAACCGGCTCTCCAGAAACCACAACGCCTTTCGAACGCTTTCCATGTCGGCTCCCAGCGAAGCACGCGAAGCCCTACCAGAGGCCGTCGCCGCCCGCTTGATCGGAATTGCGTCGGAGCGTCAGGAAGCGGGAGCGGGCTCCCGGGCCGGGCGCGCCCCGCTTGACAGGGGAGCCCGATCAGTGAGCCGGCTCAGCGCCGACATGCCGGAGCTTGTCCGGATTGCGCATGACAAAGATGCCGGCAATCTTGCCGTCCGCGATCTCGAGAGCAGTCGTCTGCACGCCGTCGTACTCGAGGGTGACGAACCCCGGCAGGCCGTTGATAAGGCGGTAACGGACGCTGCGCGGCGTCGCGCGCCCGAACAGGCGGGCGAGCCCGGCGTGAAACTTGACGACCTCGTCAACGCCGACCAGGGGCCGCTTGGCCGCCGGCCGCTTGCCGCCGCCATCGGAATAGAGGACGACGTCGGCCGCGAGCAGCGAGCGCAGCTGATCCACGTCGCCGCTATGGGAAGCCGAGTAGAATGCGGCGGCGATCTCAAGTCCGCGCTCCTTGGGCAGCGGAAAGCGCGGTCGGGCGGCGCGAACATGCGTCCGCGCGCGACTGGCGAGCTGGCGGCAGGTCGCCGGCTCGCGTTCGATCGTCTCCGCCACCTCCTCGAAGCCGACGCCGAACACGTCATGCAGCAGGAACGCGGCGCGCTCGAGCGGCGACAATCGTTCGAGCGCCATCATCAGCGGCAGCGTGACGTCGTCGACCTCGTCGTCTTCCGCCTCGACCAGCGGCTCCGGCAGCCAAGGTCCGACGTAAGCTTCGCGCCGCCGCCGCGCCGACTTCAGCTGGTCGAGGCAGAGGCGGGTGACGACCCGGCGCAAATACGCCTCCGGCTCGAGAACCGCATCGCGATCGGCGGCGAGCCAGCGCAGGAACGCGTCCTGGACCACGTCCTCCGCGTCCGCCACCGATCCGAGCATGCGATAGGCGACGCGGGTCAGTCGCGGCCGCAGCGGATCAAAGCTTGCGGCGGCGTCCGCGCCCGACATCGCCGACGTCACGCCGCCTGGCGCTGCGCGGCCGGATGCACCGCGCGGAAGCCGACGTTGATCCGGTTCCAGCCGTTGATGGCGACGATCAAAAGGGTGAGCTTCACCTGCTCCTCTTCGCTGAACTGAGCCTTGAGCTCCGCATAGACGTCGCCGGGAGCGCGGGTCTGAGGCAGGAAAGTCAGCGCCTCGGTCCAGGCGAGCGCCGCGCGCTCGCGGTCGCTGAACAGCGGCGAGTCGCGCCAGGCGTCGAGGACGTAGAGACGCTGTTCCGTCTCCCCCCGCTTGCGGGCGTCGGCGGTGTGCATGTCGAGGCAGAAGGCGCAGCCGTTGATCTGGGAAGCGCGGGTCACCACGAGATCCATCACGCTCGCTTCGAGGCCACAATGCTTGAGGCCTTGGCTGAAGTCGAGCCACGGCTTCATTGACGCGGGCGCGGCGGCGAAGGCGTTCAATCTGGGCTTCATCGTCATCTCCTTGCTCCAGGGGCGTTCGAGGACATGACGAGACGGACCCGCGCCGTGTGACATGGGGCGGGAAATTTTTTTAACAGCGCCGCCCGGCTACGCGGTTCGCGCGGCCGCCCCGCGGGGACCGTCTTCAATTGGCTTTCTCGCCAAGGCGCGCGCGCAACGCCTCGTTTTCGGCCTCGAGCGCCTCGAGGCGAGCGCGCAGCGGCGCAAGAGCGGGGGCGAGTTCGGCTTCGCTAAATCGCGGGGTGATATGTTGCGGGCAGTTCCAGTCGAAAGCAGCCAGATGCAGCAGCAACGCGCGCTCGACCTTCGCCCTGTACCCCGGCGTCGTCAACCTCGCAGCCAACTCGAGATCGGCGGCCAGATCCCTCGCCTCGATATGCGCGTAAATCTTCAGGCGGCGCCGGTTGGGGTAATCCATCAGGATAAGCGCGGCGCGAGCGTTGGATGCGAGGTTGCCGAGGCTGACGTACTGTCGGTTGCCGCGAAAATCGGGAATGGCGATCGTCCGGTCATCGAGGACGCGGATAAAGCCGGGCGGCCCGCCGCGATGCTGGACATAGGGCCAGCCGCTCTCCGAGACGGTCGCGATATACAGGCTGTCGCGCTCGGCGATGAACGCGACCTCGGCCGAGGTGAAGCGATCGGACGACCGGGCGCCGGCAAAGTTCGCCCAGAACTCGCCGCTGCCGTTCGCCTCCTGCGCGGCGCGAACGGCGGGGGTCGCAGCGATGTCGAGAAAATCATACGGCATGGAAGCCATCCCACGACTGGCGAGCGCGGCCGGCGGCGGCGCCCGCGCTACCCGTTTTTCACGCTGCTTCGGCGGTGTGGACGACCGGGAAGTCGATTTCGGTCTGGGCCACCCGGTTGAGGAAGTTCGTGAACGTGTTCTCGACCACGAGGGCCACAATTTCGACGATCTGGGCGTCGGTATAGCCAGCCACTCTCACCGCCGCAATGTCGGCGTCGCCGACGCCGCCCTTGGTCTTCGCGACCTGAACCGCGAACCGGACCGCGGCCGCGGCCTTGGCCTCGGTGGACGATCCCTTGCGCGCGGCGGCCGCATCTTCCGGCGTGATCTTCGCGAGATTGAGTCCGAGATAGGTGTGCGCCGAAAGACAATAGTCGCAACCGTTCGTCTCCGCGACGGCGATCGCGATGCGCTCGCGAGTTCTCACGTCAAGAGCTCGCGACAGCGGCCCGCTGAGGCCAAGCATCCCCTCGAGAGCGGACGGGCTCAGCGAAGCGAGGCGAAAGACGTTGGGGACGGCTCCGAGTTTCTTGCGCACGGCCTCAAGGAGCGGCTTCGAGGCCATTGGCGCGGCTTCGAGAGTTGGGACAGCGATGCGGGACATGGGGAGGGCTCCGTTGTTGCAGGCGGCCAGGAATGGCCACATGGGCCGGAGAT
>Ga0335076_10000741_pt1 | contig 30591 bp, 25 predicted proteins | sample Lox_Sample_25_FD_206717 | JGI IMG/M metagenome (GOLD analysis project Ga0335076, IMG submission 206717) | Soil microbial communities from Loxahatchee National Wildlife Refuge, Florida, United States - Lox_Sample_2.5 | ecosystem: Environmental > Terrestrial > Soil > Wetlands | place: USA... | reverse complement strand
AACACATTCCGGCGGAGTTGGTGAAACTGGCGAAGGATTCCTCTCCGGTGAGCGCGGTGAACACCTGGAAATCGCCGGTGCTGTTCATTCATGGAGATGATGATCGCAACGTGATGTTCAGCCAAACCGTAGATCTGGTGGCGCGGCTGCGGGCAAAAGGCGTCTCGATCGAACAATTGGTGTTCCCGGATGAAGTGCATGATTTTCTGCTGACTCGAAGCTGGTTGAAGGCCTACCAAGCCAGCAGTGACTATTTGGATCGCAAATTAGGGCCGCCCAAGCAATGAAGGGTAATGCGAAACGCCGGGGCGGACCGCTGTTGTTGTTGAGTGTAGTCATGGCTTCCTTCCTGTTGCTATGTGGGGCTTCCAACACTGACGATCACATCTTGCTGATTCCGAGATTGCAGAGTGGCGACATGCTTCGTTACGAGAGCCACGCGCGCCTGAACCGGTACGTAAAAACGAAAAGCAGCGTGGCGACGATGTTTGAGCCTCGCCCGCTAAATATCGACTTTTCCACGAATCTCGAGTTGTCCGTGGAAGATTTCCACTCACTGGATCACCGGCCCATGATGGCGGCGGTTACCCAGTTGTATGCGAATGGCGGCCCGGATATGGGGGCAGTGCAGCATACACGCAAGGTGGAGTTCACGATTGGCGGCGATGGGTCGCTCACCCACGCGGTTGGCTTGGAGGATTTGGAGCCGGAAGACCGGCTAGCGTGGCAATTTTGGGTGGCGCAGTTTGCCTTTGGGTGGACACTGCCCCCGTCGGGCGTGAAGCCTTCCGAAAAATGGAAATCGGTGGAGGTGGAACAGACTCCCACCCCGATAGCCGATCTAGTTTGGGATCGCGAAGCGACCTACGTGCAGGACGATGCGTGCCCGATTCTGCGGAACGAGCAGTGCGCTGTGTTTTTAATTAACGCGACGTTAAGGCAAAAATCGAATCCCAAGAATACGACGCCGGAAGACTACAAACTGCACGAACTGAAGACCTCCGGGACGGCCAATGGCCATAACGAGACAGTGGTTTATATCTCGCGGGACACAGGCTTGCTGTTGCGGGCAAGCGAGGACATCGAACAGTCGATGGACGTGACCATTGCCAAGGCTGACGGCAGCAATCAAGTGCAATACCTGGTCGAGGTGAAGAGCCACTTCGAAACCGTTTTTGCGCCCAAGGCGCAAACCCACACACCTTGAGATCAGAACTGTAGACGACAATTCAACTTGCCAGGCGCGCTATAATGAAGGTTTCTGCAGGGCCGAACGGGGCCGCAGGAGACCTGGCAAATGAATTTCAGACTGCGTAGCAATTACCAACCTCGCGGAGACCAACCTGCCGCGATTGAGCAACTCACCAACGGCTTGGAAGCGGGAGATAAGCATCAAGTGCTGCTGGGAGTGACCGGGTCCGGCAAGACCTTCACGATGGCCAAGGCGATTGCGGAGGCGAATCGGCCGGCGTTGGTGTTGGCGCACAACAAAACGCTCGCGGCGCAGCTGTATCATGAGTTCAAAGGATTCTTCCCGGAGAACGCCGTTGAATATTTCGTGAGCTATTACGACTTTTACCAGCCCGAAGCGTATGTTCCCTCGGCGGACCTGTATATCGACAAGGAAGCCACCATCAACGACGAGCTGGATAAACTGCGGATGAGCGCGACGCGGTCGTTATTCGAAAGGCGAGACGTGGTTGTGGTCGCGTCGGTGTCTTGTATCTACGGCATCGGATCGCCGGAAGCGTATTACGGGATGCTGGTCATGGTGGAAAAGGGGCAGCAGACGTCGCGAGAAGCGCTGCTGCGGCGTTTCGTGGACATTCAATACGAACGCAGCGAAGATCTGCGGCGCGGAACGTTTCGCGTGCGCGGAGACATCATCGAGATTTATCCGACATATGAAGATCAGGGATACCGGTTCGAAATGTGGGGAGACCAGATCGACACCATCCGGCAAATCGATCCGGTCACTGGAGAGATCCGGTCCGGGCAAGAGGATTTGACTCGGGTACCGATCTACCCGAAGACCCACTATGTCATGCCGCAGGACCAGCGCGACCGGGCGATTGTGGGAATACAGGAAGAGTTGGGTTGGTGGAAACGGGAATTGGAGAAGCAAGGTAAATACGTGGAAGCGCAGCGCGTGGTGCAGCGCACGATGTTCGACATCGAAATGATGCGGACCATTGGCTACTGCCATGGAATCGAAAATTACTCGCGGCATTTAAGTGGACGATTGCCAGGAGAAGCGCCTCCGACGCTGCTCGATTATGTGCCACAGGACTTTGTGATGTTTGTGGACGAATCGCACGCGACGGTTCCGCAAGTACGAGGCATGTTCCACGGCGACCGTTCGCGAAAACAGACGCTGGTAGATTACGGATTCCGCATGCCATCGGCGCTGGACAACCGGCCATTAACCTTTGAAGAATTCGAACACCGGATGAACCAGGTGATTTACGTTTCAGCGACGCCTGGTCCTTATGAGCTCACCAAATCGGGCGGATTGTTTGTGGAACAGGTAATTCGTCCCACGGGACTGATCGATCCCGAGGTGGAGATTCGTCCGGTGAAGGGGCAAGTGGACGACTTATTGGAAGAAATTCGTGTGCGCGCAGCAAAAAACGAGCGTGTGTTGGTTACCACGTTGACGAAACGAATGGCAGAGGACTTAAGCGAATATTTCAGCGAAATCGGCGTGCGCTGTCGGTACCTGCATTCCGAGGTGGAGACGCTCGATCGCATCAAGATCTTGCGGGATTTACGCAAGGGCGAATTCGACGTACTCATCGGCATTAACCTGTTGCGCGAAGGGTTGGATCTGCCGGAAGTGTCATTGGTGGCGATTCTGGATGCTGATAAGGAAGGTTACCTGCGGAGCACTACGTCGCTGATTCAAACCATGGGACGATGTGCGCGGCACGTCGAAGGGCGATCGATTCTGTACGCGGACGTGCGCACGAAATCGATGAACGAAGCGATCAGCGAGACCAATCGGCGCAGGACCAAACAGCTGGAGTACAACAAGGAAAACAATATTACGCCGCAATCGATCGTCAAGGGCGTGGACATGGAGCTGGCGCACATTGTGGAAGCGGATTATGTGACGGTTCCGCTCGATACCGTTGCGCTGGATGCCGCTGCAGCTTCGATCAAATCGGAACAGCAACTTGCCGAACTGCTGAGCCAACTGGAAAAGCAGATGCGCGAGGCGGCGAAAAAATTTGAGTTCGAAAAAGCCGCACAATTTCGCGACCGCATCAAATCGCTGAAGCAGCAGGACCTGGCAGGCATGTTTGGAAAAGAGTTCGCACCGGCTCCGCCAGCGAGCACGTGATCGCGACGTTCACACTAAGCCGCGGCGCAGTTCCTCCAGAGGATAAAACGTACCGCGCCAGATGATGCCGCCTTGTCGCAGAGTGATAATCGTGGAACGAAAGATCATATAAGCGAAAACCAGCGCACCGAGAGGAAGGGTAAGGCAGTAGAACGGCGAAACACGCATGACAAAATCCACGCCCATATGAAAACATATGGCGATGAGCACAGAAATCGCGGCGAGGGCGCGAATCCAGCCATGCCCAAAGATCAAGCCGACGAAAGGAAGCACGTTCATCCCAAGGAGCGCAAGGATTTGGCAAGCCGCAACGGAAACGCGGAATTGAGCTCCCGCGAAAAAATTCTTCTCGACCCCACGCACTAAATTGACGAGCCCGAGGTGCCAGTTCACCGAGACATAGTGCTGAGCCACCGCCACTCCGGAGCGAAACCCCGACAGTTTGACGAGCTTACCAAGCTTCATATCGTCGACGACTTCCATCGCCAAACGCCGATGCGTACCGCACGATTCATAAACGTTTCGTCGAAGCATCTGGAACGCACCAACACCAACATAGGCGCGCGAATTGGGGTTGCCGACATTATGAGGATCTGTGGCGAGTTGAAATCCCATGCCGAAGAAGGAAATCAGAACGGTATCCCAGAAACCGCTGAGTTCCACGTCTCCCAGTAAAGCGAGGTGATCGAGGGCACGCTGGCGAAAGAGAGAAACCACGTGACGCAACGCTTCCGGTTGGAACTTCACATCAGCGTCAGTGAAGACCAGTAACTCGCCTGTAGAAGCAGTGAACCCACAGTGCAAAGCGTGGGGCTTTCCGAGCCAACCATTTGGGAGTTCACGGACATGAACGACTTTCAGTTGTGGATGATGGCGCGCGAAATCGTCTAGGATCTGGCCGGTGGAGTCCGAAGAACGATCATCGACGGCGACAATTTCCAAGTTGGGGTAGTCGACGGCAACGAGGGTGGCGAGAGCAGCGGGAAGCTTTTCTTGCTCGTCACGTGCGGCAAAAACGATGGAGATTTTAGGACAATCAGCGTCAGGGGAAGGGGAATAGTCCCTGAGCCAAGGAAGACAAGCGGCGCCGTAAGCAACTTTTAGACCGTAAGTGGCCCAGAAAAAAGCTACCACACCAAAGATGAAGATACCCAAGAGATGCATGCCGATTGGAGTCGCAGCCTAGCCTCGGGGTATCCTAGCATGGATGAACAAGAGTCTATCGATTGTGGGTCCGGGAAGAGTGGGGCGCGCTCTAGGCCGCCGACTGAAAGAAACTGGATGGCGCATTGTGACGGTCGCGGCTCGAACGGAAGCCAGCGCGAAACGGGGAGCGAGGTTTATTGGAGCAGGCCGTGCAGTATGCGGTATTCCAGCGACGGTGGCTGCGGCGACGGCGATTTTGTTGACGGTGCCTGACGACGAAATAGGTACAGCAGCCTGCCAGTTAGCGGAAAGCGCCGGCACGGACCTCCGGGGAACAGTAGTGCTGCATACCAGTGGGGCTCTGGACTCTTCGGTTCTCCGGCCTTTAGTCAGATTTGGCGCGGCGGTTGGTTCGATGCATCCCCTACAAGCATTTAACGGAGTCAATGTGCCGCCGCTGGAAGGCAGGGTTTTCGGGATTGAAGGAGACGAGACCGCGGTGCGAATCGCGAGGCGAATTGCGCGCTCGCTGGGAGGCGTTCCCGTTGCCATTGCGGCAGATAAAAAGCCGCTGTACCACGCGGCGGGAGCGTTCGCAGCAGGTTTGAGCCTGGCGCTGCAAGAGGGCGGTGTGGAAGTCATTATGACCGCGGGCCTGAAGAGGCGCGAGGCCCAAAACGCGTTGCTGTCGTTGACACGACAGGTCCTGGAGCATTACGAAAAGCTGGGACCCCAAAGAGCGTGGACCGGACCGCTGGCGCGCGAGGATTATGGCGTGGTGGCGAGCCATGAACGGGCGCTCAGCGGACTGCCGCCAGAATTTTTGGAGAGCTACCGAGCAACAAGCCGGTTGGCTGCGCGAGTGCTGGCGCACGATCCTGCTGGGATGCTGCGGCGTTTGAACGACCTTGAGAGAGAAGCGAAACCTGCTGCAAAAGCCAAAGGGGGATACGAGTGAGCGGACTGCAAATTCCAATTCATGGCGAGACGCTGAAGAATGGATTGCGTGTGGTGATCGCGCCGGACAATACCGCGCCGGTGGTGACGGTTGGCGTGTATTACAAGATTGGATTCCGGTTGGAGCCACAAGGGCGTAGCGGATTTGCCCATCTGTTTGAACACATGATGTTTCAGGGGTCGGAGAACGCTGCAAAAATGCAGCACATCAAGCTGGTTAATTCGAGCGGGGGCGTGCTGAATGGTTCGACGATGTACGACGTGACGAATTATTACGAGGCGGTGCCGTCCAATGCGCTGGAACGCGTGCTGTGGCTGGAGGCGGACCGGATGCGGGCGCTGAAGGTGGATGAGGAAAATTTGGTGAACCAGCGCGATGTAGTGAAAGAAGAAGTCCGGGTAAATGTGCTGAACCAACCTTATGGCGGATTTCCGTGGCTTGATATGCCGCCGGTGGCGTTTCGAAACTGGGCAAATGCGCACAATTTTTATGGCGATTTTGCGGACCTGGATGCGGCCAGCCTTGCCGATGTACAGAAATTCTTCCGGACCTACTATGTGCCAAACAACGCGGTGCTGTTGCTGCTGGGAGATGTGAATCCGCAGGAAGGATTTGCGCTGGCGGAGAAGTATTTTGCGCCAATCCCCGCGGGGGCGGAGCCGCCTTTCGCTGATCCTTCAGAGCCGGCGCAGACCGAAGAGCGGCGTGGGTATGTGGACGAAAAGTTTGGGACTCTTCCCGCGATGGCGATTGGGTACGTTGTGCCGAAAAGGCGCACGCCGGAGTGGTATGCGATGGTGCTGCTGGATCAGGCACTGCATGGAGGCCGGGCGGGGCGGGTCTATCGCGAGTTGGTTCTGGAGAAGCAAATCGCCGTGGAAGCAGACGGCGGTATGGATGATGTGTTCGGGTATAACGGACCTTCGCAAATGACCACGCGAATCCTGCACAAGCCCGAGTACAGCGCGGAACAAACGCTGGCAGCCTTCGATGCCGTGCTGCGCGAAGTGCAAGAGAAGGGAATCACAGACGAAGAATTGGAACAGTTAAAGGTGAAATGGCGGTCGGACTACTACTCGACACTGGAGGGTGGCCGAGGAGGGTACATGCCGCGATACGGGCTGATGCATCTGCTGGCGTGTTTCACGCTGTTTGACGGCGAGCCACGATTGGTAAATACGATCCTGGAGGAATTTCTTGCGGTGAAGGCGGAGGAGGTCCAAGAAGTGGCGAAGAAGTACCTGAAGCCGGAGAATCGCGCGATCGTTTTTCGCACTCCTGTGGCGAAGACCGAGAAGGAGGCGGCGTAATGGCAAGCCGGGCAGCGGAGATTGCCACAGTGGTACCAGCGCTAACGGCAGAACGAGCTGTGACTTGGCCGAAGCGGACGCGGACACGGTTAGCGAATGGGCTCGAAATCGTGCTGGCGGAGTCGCACTCCATTCCGAAATTCCATGGTGAGCTGTTCTTCCGCTCGGGTGAGGCGTTGGTATCGGACCGGTCGGTGGGGCTAGCGGAGATGACCGCAACGGTGTTGCGCACTGGCACTTTGCAGCGGAATAGCCGCCAAATCGAGGAAGATTTGCGGCGGCTGGGGGCGGATTTGGGAAGTTCGGCGGGACAGGACACCAGCGCGATTTCCTTTGCGGGGCTGAGCGAGTTCGGGGAACCGCTGCTACAGTTGGTTGCGGAATTGGCTTGTGAAGCCGCATTTCCGGAGCCCGAGTTCGAGCGCGAACGCCGGCAAAAGCTGGAGGAAGTGAAATTGGAACGAACCTCTCCGGGCTTTCTGGCTGGGGAACGGTTGCGCAAGGTCCTGTTTGGTACGCATCCGTATGCGCGCATTTCGCCCAGTGAAAAGCAAGTGGAGGCATACAAGCGCGAGGACTTGCAACAAGTCTATGGCGAAATTTATACCCCGGAAAATGGACTCCTGGTGATGGTGGGGGATTTTGATCCGGCGGTGATGCTGAAACTGGTGGAAAAGACATTTGGCAAATGGGCAGGGAAGAAACCTGCCGCAAAAGAAAATCCGGTTTTGCCAAAATGTTCCGGCCGGCGGGTGTACCTGGTGCACAATCCCGGATCGGTGCAGACTCAAATTCTGGCAGGATGTCACGCGATCACCCGGAAAAATCCGGACTGGATCCGTCTGGGGCTGGCCAATAGCTTGTATGGCGGAGCATTCAATTCGCGGCTGGTGATGAATATTCGAGAGGACAAAGGGTACACCTACAGCCCGAGGAGTGGTGTGACGCCATTGAAGGAGCACGGATACTTCTCGATTTCGGCAGCGGTGCGCAATGACGTGGTAGCGGCATCCCTGACGGAAATATTTTATGAATTGGACAAACTGCGGTCGTTGCCAGTCCCCTCGGGGGAGCTTTCCGACGCGCAGAACTATCTCAGCGGGTTGTTCTCCATGGGCTTGGCGACGCAAGAGGGACTGCTGTCGCAGTTCTCGACGGTGGAGCTGAACGAGTTGCCGGCCGATTATCTGGAAACGTACCGGGAGAAGGTGCGCGAGCTGAGCTCTTCGGATTTACTGGAAACCGCGAGGAAGTATTTCGACTCGGCGAACCTGCAAATTGTGGTGGTGGGCGATCGGGCGCAGATTGAAACGCAAGCGCGGCTGTTCGGAGAAGTCAGCGTGTACGACGCCCAAGGCAATTTGCTGCCATCTTGAGATCGATGGGCGCCGATTCTTATTGTTGAAATAGATACTTAATTGTTATAGTATCTTTGATGTGACGGGGTGCCGGACCAATACAGCCAGGCTCTTCTGGGTTCTCCTCACCATCCTTGTGCTCTGGGCGACGCAGGGTGTTAGTGCGAAGAAGAAGCCTCCGCTGCACCCCGTCAATCTGAACACCGCGTCTTCGGCGGAACTACAACAAGTGCCGGGAATCGGCCCGGCAACTGCTGAGAAAATCCTGCAAGCCCGAAAATCCTACGGGAAATTCAAAAGTGTGAATGATCTGGAAGCCATCCGGGGGATTGGCCCAAAAAAACTCGACAAGATGAGGAAGTATCTTACTGTGGGGACGCCGCCACAAAGCGCGAAGACGAATCCTCACGCCGCTGGTGCGCCGAGCAAGACGGCGACAGGGAAGGCAGCGACGGCCAAGGCGCCAACCGCGAAGGCAGCACCACCAAAGATACCGCCGTCGGCGGCAGGAGATGAAGAGGAGCCCTGAGGCCAATAAGACGCTTCTAGAGGATTAGAGAACCTGGTGAGTGAGTTTTGGCGCCGTCAGAACCAGTGGCACCTGGTCAGCGATGCGAATGCCGTAGCCCTCCAATGCCACAACTTTTTTGGGGTGGTTCGTGACGACACGAATGTCTTTCAGCCCCAGGTCAATCAGGATTTGCGCGCCGGTGCCACTTTCGTGCTGGACCATACGCTGACGGGCAACCTCGCGATCCAATTGCCCGCGTGTATGAAAGTGAATTTTAGGCAGCGCTCCAGGAGCGTCGGGCGCGTCAATCGTGAAGCCACGCCCGGTGTGATGAAGGTACAAGAACACGCCGCGATTCTCTTTGGCGATCAATTCCAGCGATTTGCTGACCAGTTGATGGCAATCGCAAGCCATGGAACCGAGCACGTCCCCGGTGAGACAATGCGAATGAACGCGCACCAGAGGAGGGGTGGGTCCGTCGAGTTCCCCACGCACCAGGGCGATGTGCTGGTCGTGATCCACATCGCTGGAATAGGCAATCATTCGAAAATCGCCGTAAAGAGTGGGCACGGTAGCCTCCGCAACGCGGCGCACGTAGCGTTCGTGCTGCATGCGGTAGCGGATTAAATCTGCGACGGTCAGCATTTTCTGGTTGTGCTCGCGGCAGAAGTCAACCAGTTGCGGAACGCGTGCCATGGTGCCGTCTTCGTTCATGATTTCGCAGATGACGCCGGAAGGGTTGAGGCCGGCGATGCGGGCCAAATCGACGGAGGCCTCGGTCTGTCCGGCGCGGACGAGGACACCGCCATTGCGCGCGCGCAAGGGAAACATATGGCCGGGACGCGCAAGGTCCTGAGGACGAGTTTTCGGATCGATCGCCGTGAGAATCGTGATGGCACGATCGGAAGCGCTGATGCCGGTGGTAACTCCGAGCTTTGCGTCGATGGCCTCGCAGAAAGCCGTGCCGTGGACGGAGGTGTTGATGGGAGACATGAGCGGCAGATTCAATTCGTCGCAGCGTTGCTCCGTCAATGCCAGGCAGATCAGCCCGCGGCCAAATTTGGCCATGAAATTGATCGCATCTGGAGTAATTTTTTCAGCGGCCAGTGTGAGGTCGCCTTCGTTCTCGCGGTCCTCATCGTCGACCAAAACGATCATCCGGCCTTGGCGGATTTCTTCTACCGCTTCTTCGACGGTGCAGAACGTAGGCAGTGAGGAAGGCGTCATGCCTCCATTATATGCTGAGAAATGGGGGAGACTCAGTCGGCGTTTGCAGGATCTGGCTGCGCGGATGTGGTGGAACCCTCGGCGACAACCTCGGGAGCGGGTTGAGGAACGCGGCGAACCGGGAGTCCCGCCCAGGCATTGATGATGCCAAGTACTTCGTGGGAAACCTGGCCCATGCTTCCCGGGTCTCTCCACCAACGATTGGCGACATAGTCGTCGTCCGGAATGGCGTGAACGATAGCGGTTCCGCGTGAACCATAATATTTACTCCACAGAATGTGGACGCGGCGGGTGTGCGAACTATTGGTGACAATGATAACGCGCTTGCCTCCGCTAGCCTGCAAGGCGGAACTGATCACGCCCAATTCTTCTTCGGTATTGATGATGGGAGTATCCAGGACGTGAATGGCTTTCAAAGGAACACCCGCGCGACGAAGCACGCGTGTGTTGAAATCGTCTTCGCTCGGAATGGTGATGCCCAGCGGCTTTAGAGCATCAGCATGCACGTCGGGATGCGTCAGCCAAATTTCTTTCGCGAATCCTTCGTGGTAGAGAGCCGCGGCTTCCAGCGCTCGCGTGGGGATGCCCCCACTCAGAACTGCGATGGCCGTGGACTGTTGCAAGGGGTCCTGCCTCACTAGCCATTTGCCAACATCACAGAAAACCAACAGACCAACAGCGGTTACCAGCAGGAGCAGCGCCGCGAGAGTGACGAGAACAAAACGCACTCGAAGCGTCGCCTTTTTGTTTGATGTGCCGTTCGTTGATCCCATGTCCGCATTCAGCTTCCATCACGTTGGTGCTGGTCGGGCCTTGGAGGAGCATGTGAGGGACCAAACATTTGCGCAAAGAATTGGGTGTGTGTCGTGAAGGCTACTGCTATGCGGTTTATTCACAACAGTTTCCACAGCGCGAACAGCAGGTGAAAAGATTGTACGTTGGATTAGGTAGTACTATATCCATGTAAATCACGCCAAGACAATGAAAAAGAGGGAGTAAGCCAAGTCCCTCACAATGCTTCAGCACAAACTTCTATCGCTGAAAACGAACGGCGAATGACTGACTTTGGTGCTCCAGCATCCCACCAGCGGAGGTTCCCATGTCAAAACTAGCAATTTGGGCAGAGTTGGAAAGCAAACCAGGGAAAGAGCACGAGGTGGAAGAGTTCCTAAAATCCGCGCAGCCATGGGCCGAAAGGGAAGAGGGAACGATCAGTTGGTATGCCGTGAGGATTTCTCCATCGAGGTTCGGAATCTTCGATACCTTTACGGAGGAAAGCGGACGCGAAGCGCACTTAAGCGGGGAGATTGCCAAAGCTCTGATGGGAAAATCGAAAGAGCTGTTTGCGAAGGATCCGGTAATACATAAGATTGATGTACTGGCCGCGAAACGACCCGGCTTCGGAAAGAAACAGAAGAGCGCGCGTCCCTGAATTCGACGAGCGGCGGCCAGCCCGTGGTGCTCACAAAGTAACGGTTGAAAACGGGCACTACCCACCCTGCCTTTAGTCTTCATCAATAAAAAAAGTGGAGCAGCAGGGAAAAATGCTATCGACGTCGCTACGATAGCTCCCGTCATAGCGCCTACGTGCTAGAACCCGCATAAACTTTGGGCGAAATTGGTGATCTGCCGAGACGTTATCGGTGAATCAGGACCACACTGGAAGCCCTAGTACCTAAGTTTCCGGTTACGGGAAGGACCTGACTCTGTTCAGGGCATCTGTTGTCCGAGCTTACAGCGCGGGTCGCTAGTTTCTTTTGGCTTTTACGTGGGCGTCCAGTTTGGCGGCGTCAGTTCGGGTCGGTGCATTATGTGGAATCTGGGCAAATTGCAAGTCGATCCCGCTGGCTTGCAGCCGCCGCGCCGACCGCGTAATTCGCTGCCACGGGAGATGTATTACATTCTGTTCCGGAAAGAACGCCTACAAGCTCCTTTGGCAAGAACTTATACTGTTTATTACGCGTATCTATCGGGGATGGGGAGATTGTGAAATGCATTCAATGAAACGACGCGCCCTGCTGAGCGGTAGGGTCATGGTTGTCGCGGTAGCATGCTTAGTGCTCGGGGTTGCGACGTTTGCTCACAGAGGTGACGGCACAGACACGAGTGCGGTGCGCCATATCAAAGGCAGAACTATCTTTTCGGAGGAGTCCCCCAAGGCACAGTTGAGCATCCGGAGAGGTTTGCGATTCATCGGCACTCAACAGGTAAACATTCATGGAAATGCCGAAGCAGAACAGTACGTATTTGCGAAGTCAGGCCGCGACAATATTGTGGAGCAATTCTATTTGATACAGTTTGAGCATTTCCTGCCGACCAATCACCTGACTTACGATTATGCTTCCATGCGAACAACGCAAATAGGTAATTTCCAATTCAATTATGACGTGAAAAGCATACCTAACCTCGGGACCTTACTCATGGAAGACCAGGGATCAGATGGTGAGGCCATGGAACAGCTGCTTGCGAAACAACACCTTGTGTTGCCGCATAACACTGCTATGGTCCGCATGTTTCATTTGCCGTCAGCCGATCACCGAACTGAGTTAATGATCGTCTATGGGGAAGCTTTACCGCAAAACACCGCTGCCCCTGTTCGGAATGGTGGGGTCCCGCTGGATGCGGAATCGCCAAGTTCAGCACAAATGTTCCTTGAGCACGCGCGCCATGGGCTTATCGTTCAGACACGCTAATTACTCTGCCTTGACCTTCTTAACTCGTCTTGTACGCCATATGGGCGAACACGGCTCGTGGGCTTTCACAGGTTCTGCAGATTTCCACGCTTTTGCATTCAACAAGCTGGATTTCCTCTTCGACTCTTACAACTAGCGCCCGATTAACGCTAACCTCCCAAATGGGTGCTGGTCCGGAGCTTCGTATTTGGAAGTCCCGATACAATCCAGAGTTAGGGGCTGGGCCGTTGGGGCGAACGGCGGGTGGAGAAAAGCGCTTGACGGCGACAATAGTAAGTGCTAGCTTACCGTAAGTGAATACTTACATACACAGCGGCCTCTCCGCCCTGGGCGACCCTACCCGCCTGGCCATTTTCGAGATGGTGGGCGCGCATCCTCGCGCCGTCCACGAATTAGCGGCACGCTTGCCGGTGTCGCGTCCTGCCGTGTCGCAGCACCTGCGCGTTTTAAAACATGCGAAATTGGTGCGCGACCGGCGCGAAGGAACACGCCGTATTTACGAGTTGGATCCCGAAGGTATTGCGTTATTGCGCGACCACTTCGCGCAACTGTGGGAGCAGGCGCTCGCTTCTTTCAAAAAGTTTGCTGAAGAAGAATACAAGAAGGAGAAACAGAATGAGCACCGAGGCGGTTCAAAACGCGTCGTTCCGAAAGACGGTTCACGTCGAAGTCCCAATTGAGAGAGCGTTCCAAATATTTACGGAACGAATGGGGGCGTGGTGGCCGGCTTCTCACCACATCGGAGGCACTCCGTTTAAGGACATCCTAATCGACCACCAGGCTGGGGGGCGCTGGTATGAGATCAATGTCAAAGGGGAAGAGTGTATTTGGGGGACGGTACTCACGTGGGATCCCCCGCGAAAGGTCGTGTTGTCCTGGCACCTGCAGCCGGACTGGAGTTTCAGCCCCGACCTGGCGAAAGCCAGTGAAGTAGCGCTGGAATTTGTGTCGGAAGGTCCGGAAACGACACGCGTGGAATTTGAGCATCGTCATCTGGAACGGCACGGCGCGGGTTGGGAAAAGCTGCGCGAGCAGGTGGGGTCCGAGGGAGGCTGGCCGATGATTCTGAATCGGTACGTCGATCTAGCGCGGAGTCGCGGTTGATTGGTTGTGGGTCCAGGCTCGGGAGTAAGCGAGCCAGCAAAAGCTGAATTGTGAAAGCGACTAAGGGAGGGATTATGAAAAAACTCGATCGCACATTCGCTGTATTGATGTTTCTTGGCGGAATTGGACACGGAATCGGATGCTACAAAGCATATGGCAACGATCACATGACGCTGCTGTGGGCCTGGTCGGCGTCACTGTTTGTGTTTCTGCTTGCTGGAGTGAACCTGTTGCGGGCTGGAAGAATGGAGGACCGCCCACTGGCATGGCTCAGCCTGGGAGGTTGTATCGCATGGGCGGCCTGCGCGGTGTGGTTTGGCCAGTTGATTGGGAATCTGCTGGACTTTCGTGCACTGGGGAACTTGATCATTGCCACGGTTTTGGCCATCTTCAGCATGCGAAGCCTGCCGAGATCGGGAAAAGCGGAGCGCGTGCAGGGAGATCTGTCCGCCGCACGCGCCGAAAACGCCTAGAGAGAGCGCAAGAAATTCAGTAGGTCCTGTTGTTGCTGTGGCGAGAGGCGGTTAAAGAGACTGATGACTGTGTTTGCCTCCGAACCGCTACTGGAATGCTGCTGAATCGCGTTCACGAGGCCGCCATTGGCTGGACCGGAGCGGCCATCGTGCAGGAAGAAAATGCGCTGCCCCAAACCCCACAAAGGAGCAGTGCGGAACTCGTCAGGGCCGGCATTGCCCTGCGAGACATTGTCCGCCAAACCCGAACCCATGTTGTGCAATAGGAGATCCGAGAAAAGCGCGGCAGTTTGATGGCTGAGTCCCGGGGTGAAGGAAGAAGCACCTGTGGTCAGGGAAGAGGTGTGGCAAGAATCACAATGGATCTGACTGAAGAGGGCGCGTCCGTTTTGGATAGAGCTGGGGGGCGGATTGCCGGGGATTCCGGTGGAGGATGGGGCGGGAGCCGCAAGGAAGCGCATGAAAGTGGAAAAGGCCACGATGTCGCTGGGAATCTGGTCGCCGGATTGGGAGAAGTTGGTGGCGTCTTCGGGAGTGGGGTTGAGGAGGCAAGCGGTGGGCGGAGTGCCTCGCTCGTTCGGAAAAAGTTCGTTGGTGACGCCGATCTCCACGTTGTAGGCCTCGCCGGAGAACATTTCGAGAGACTTGTTTTGGGCCTTCCACCCAAATCGGGTTATGGAGCCGTCGTTGCCGCTGGTGTTGGGATGACCGGAAATACTGAGTTGCCGCTTGAGTGCGGCATTCGATTGCATGTTGGCGAGGATCGCCTCGTCGGTGATGGCTTCGATCAGCCCTTCGCCATACACCGGTGTGGGAATGCGGAAAATGAGATTACCGAGTTGACGCATCGCTTGGAAATTGGGCTGAGAAAGCGAACAGCCGGAAGCATCCGAACGGCCGGTAATGGTGAAGAGAGCATGAACGCCGCCATCGCGGGTCCCGGTCAGCGACCCATTGGCCGCAACAACGAAGGGGAAGCGCGCCTCGCGAACTGGCCCGTCAGCAGTAACGAAGAACGGGATGGAGTTGACCGCGCCGTTGGCGTTCGCCGCTTCAATCTGGGGATTCGGACCGATGTTCGGGTATTGTGACGTAGACGGACTGGAGCCGCCGACCGCGGGCTGCGCGTGACAACTGGAGCAGCTGTTGGAATTGAATGTGGGTCCCAAGCCATTCGCGACTTGGTCCACTTCCTGAAAGCGGTTCTGTCCGTCCTGAAAAAATTGCAGTTGTGCGGCACTAAGCGAAGGTAGCGGGGTACCCGCGTTGACTGAGCCCGCGCGGACCCCGGGATCCTTTGCGCTGCTGGAGCTGGAAGGCGTTTGAGAGCGGAGCGGAAACGCGAACAGCAGACACAGCAGTATTGCGAAACTTCCGACAACTATCTTTTCCGTTTTCATTTCGAAGCTCCTCCTGAGCAATGAACCAGGGGGTAGACACACCCCGAGTTGCGGCTGGACAGGGGTTAATCGATGGGCTGAGACGGAAGGTGCGGGACCAGGATGGGTTACCTGTAGCTAGGGTGAAAAGATCAGGCGCAAGCCCAATCAGAACGACCTGGTGTTGAACCCTCTTCGTCGAGGACCGAAGCGGGAGACGATGCTGAATCAAGTTGGCTGAGGAAGACCTGATGGCGCGAGTGGCCGGCCTGGGAACCACCCGCGGTGTCCGCAACTCGCAAAAAAGCCGGGGAGATTGGGCGCGACTTTATTCGTGAAACGGAAACGGGTCAATGCTGTCCCAGTACAGATTCAGTACAGGGTCAGAGCAGTACGGAAAGAGAGACACTCGGCGTTAACGGGCGGGATGCTGCTGGATGCTCCGATGCACGCGTAGACGAGGGCGAGAAATGCGGCGCTCCGTTTTCGTTCGTGAACTGGGCAAAATAGAAGGATAGAATGTGCGCACTTCAGGCAGCTCAGAGGAGGGCATCATGGCTGGATTTTGCAGGAATTGTGGCACGCCGTTGACCGGCGCGTTCTGCGGAAAATGTGGCCAGCCTGCGGATGGTGCTACTTTCGCTGGCGCGCCAGCAGCGAGCACACCTGTTGCGCCTTCGGCTCCACCAGCAGCGGTGGTTGCGCCTGTGAGGAGCGGGGGTCTGGGAAAAGTTTTGTTGATTGTGGGAGTGATCTTCGCCTTGATTGTGGTTTCGGGAGTGGGTGCCGTGTTCTACGGCGTGTATTGGGCGAAGAAAAAGGTTGCGAGCTATTCCGCGGCGGTTACTGGAGGAAATAATCCGAATCAGGTCGTGGTCGCGAATGGAACTAGCTGCGCTCTGTTGTCCAAAAGCGATCTGCAGGAGATTCTCGGTGTGACCATCGAGAGCACGAAAGAGATCAAGGAAGGCGACACTCCGGGCTGCGCGTATTTCACAACTCCGGACGGATTTGCGCAGTTGCGAAAAATGGCGGCAGAAGAGAGCAAGCGCGAATCGGCGAGAGCTTCGGCAGAGCAGAAGCCGGGCGAAAAGATCGATAACCCGCTGGAATTGTTGCAGCATACGAAAGACATGGAAGGAATGGTCAAGGCCCTGAGCATGCAAGCACCTCCGCAGGACGGGCAGGTGTTCTCGTTCACAGTGGACCGAAGAGCGGGGAGCGAAGCCTGGACCAGTATGCGTGCGGAGCTAGCAGTGCTTCCCGGTTTTGAAGAGGTGCAAGGAGTAGGAGATCACGCGATGGTCGGCTCCTTTGGCCACATGTTTTGCGCGTTTCAGGGACACGCCACGGTTGCGCTGAACACGTTGTATGTTCCGGATGCGCGGACGCGGGGAGCGGAGATCGCGAGGCGGATTCTGACACGATTGTAGGAAAGAAGAGCAAACCTATTTTCGACCTCGGGGACCTGGTTAAGAAATGAAGGTAGGATGATCGCAAATGAAAAGGGCAGCCCATGAAGAGCCGCCCTTGGTTGATTGAGGTTCTGGGTTAGCTGGACAAGTCTTAGTACATGCCGCCCATGCCGCCCGGGCCACCTGGTCCGGCCGCAGCAGCCTTCTTCTCATCTTCCTTCAGTTCGGCCACGAGAGCTTCGGTGGTGAGCATCAGGCCCGCGATGGAAGCGGCGTTTTGCAGCGCCAGGCGAGTCACCTTGGCCGGGTCGATGACGCCAGCCTTGACCAGATCGACGTATTCGCCGGTGTCCGCGTTGAAGCCGAAGTGATCGTCCTTGGAGTCACGGATTTTGCCGATCACAACAGCGCCTTCGAAGCCGGCGTTGTGCGCGATCTGACGCGCGGGCTCTTCGAGAGCGCGCTTCACGATACCGACGCCCACGTGCTCGTCGCCTTCAGCCTTGATCTTTTCCAGGGCTGGAAGAGCGCGGAGCAGCGCGGTGCCGCCGCCGGGGACGATGCCTTCCTCGACCGCAGCGCGAGTGGCGTGCATGGCGTCCTCAACGCGAGCCTTTTTCTCTTTGAGCTCGGTCTCAGTTGCAGCGCCCACCTTGATGACGGCCACGCCGCCGACCAGCTTGGCCAGGCGTTCCTGGAGTTTCTCGCGGTCGTAATCGCTGGTGGTGATTTCGATCTGTTGACGGATCTGCTTCACGCGACCTTCGATTTCGCCAGCTTTGCCAGCGCCTTCGACGATGGTGGTGTTGTCCTTGTCGATGGTGACCTTTTTGGCCTTGCCGAGATCCTCGATCTTGACGTTCTCGAGCTTGATGCCGAGATCTTCGGTGACGGCCTTACCGCCGGTCAGCACCGCGATGTCCTCGAGCATGGCCTTGCGTCGATCGCCAAAGCCGGGAGCCTTGACGGCAGCGCACTGCAGGGTGCCACGGAGCTTGTTCACGACGAGAGTGGCGAGGGCTTCACCTTCCACTTCCTCCGCGATGATGAGCAGGGGCTTGCCGAGCTTGGCAATCTGCTCGAGCAGCGGGAGCAGGTCCTTCATCGAGCTGATCTTCTTCTCGTGAATGAGGATCAGCGCGTTTTCGAGGATGCACTCCATGCGCTCGGGATCGGTAATGAAGTAGGGGGAGAGATAGCCGCGGTCGAACTGCATGCCTTCCACGACTTCGAGAGTGGTGTCCATGGTCTTGGATTCTTCCACGGTGATGACGCCGTCTTTGCCAACCTTCTTCATGGCTTCGGCAATGATCCCGCCAATCTGCTTGTCGTTGTTGGCGGAAATGGTGCCGACCTGAGCGATCATGTCGCCCTTGACGTCTTTGTGAAGCTTCTTAATTTCATCGACGGCAACTTCGACGGCCTTGTCGATGCCGCGCTTAAGAGCGGTGGGGCTGGCGCCAGCGGCGACGGTCTTCACGCCTTCGCGGAAAATGGCCTGAGCCAGAACCGTGGCGGTGGTGGTGCCATCGCCGGCCACGTCGCTGGTCTTGCTGGCGACTTCGCGAACCATCTGCGCGCCCATGTTCTCCAGGGGATCGCGCAATTCGATTTCCTTGGCTACGGTCACGCCGTCCTTGGTAATGATCGGCGCGCCGAACTTCTTCTCAATCACCGCATTGCGGCCCTTGGGGCCGAGGGTGATCTTTACCGCATCCGCGAGGGCATTCACGCCACGTAGAATCGATTGGCGGGAATTTTCCCCGGTAACAATCTGCTTCGCCATTGCTTCATTCCTCCTGATGAATTCCTTGCTATTTTTGGATCAAAGAATCTACGTTACTTCGTTGCACGTGTTGAAGGTGATCAGAAATCAGTTGCCAGTAATCAGTGAAGGAAGAAACCCGGAAAAGTATCGCTTCCTGGTGCATCTAACTACCCGACTAAAAACTGACAACTGCGAACTTTCTTACTTCTTTGCTGCCTTTGCCGCTCCACCCAGCTTCGCGAGAATCTCTTCTTCCCGGAGGATGAGGAGCTCTTCGCCTTCGACCTTGATTTCGCTGCCGCTGTACTTCCCGAACAGCACGCGATCACCCACGTTGACGTCCAGCGGAATCCGCTCGCCCTTCTCGCGCTTGCCCGCGCCGACGGCAATGACTTCGCCTTCTTGCGGTTTCTCTTTTGCAGAGTCGGGGATGATGATGCCGCCCTTGACGGTTTCCTTTTCTTCAATGCGCCGCACGATGACCCGGTCATGTAGCGGTGTGAGATTGACTGCCATCTTGGAAAAACCTCCATTAAGGTTGAACTTACGGTGAGACTGAGGACTTAGGAAGCGGGGGCTGAGACGTTAGCACTCCTCGCTGCCGAGTGCTAACTATAGCAGTTTTTCCTATGCAGTCAAGCATTTTCCTGACTAACGGGGAATTCGGTCGAGGAGCTTTGAAAGGCAAGATTTAGTATAACTATGTTTACTTATAGATAGTTACGGCATGCTGTGTTTACCTTGCACTTGGCGATTGCCCTGCTCAGCGAAACGGCGTTAGACTCGCGGCAACGCCTCATGGGATGGCTCATCTACCTCCGCCTCATTGTCCTCACCGCAGGCACGTTGCTGCCGTTCTTTTGGATGGTGGTGATCCTGGGGCACCGGCGGCAGCGCAATTTCGAGCGCGTCTTCTTCTTTTTGTGTGTGGCACTGACCGCGTTCTGCGGAAGCAGTTTGCTGGCACTCAACGCCGAACTGTTTTATGGAAGCAGCCCGCCACGAAGTCTGATGCGATTCGCTTGGACGTTCGTGTGTCTGGGGCTTTATTTCGTTCCGCCGCTGGTAGTGCATCTTCACGCGGAGTACGCGTCGCTGCGTGGATTGCTGGAAACTCGTCAAAGCAAAAATGTCTGGCTGGCGTGCGCCTGGCTGCCCGCTGTGGCTCTGGCGTACAGCCTGGGCTCGACATTGCGTCAAACAGCTTTCGATTTCGAACGCCCTACCCATTTGCTAGGACTGCCTTACCAGATCTGGCTAGCCCTTTCGCTTTTGGTCTCCGGGTTCTGGCAGATGAAATTCAAATCAGCGGCTACAAACAACGAGGAGAAAACGTTCCATCGCACTCTGGCAGCAATGCTTTTCCTGCTTTCGGGTCTATTTGCGGCAATGGTGATCCGGCAGCGAGTGTTTGGGCCGGGCGCCGGGAATCTGCTTTCGGCAGGTCTGATGATTGTGTCGCTGGTGCCGCTGGTTTTGCTCATCGAGAACGTCGAACGATTCAATTTCTTACAAATCGGCCGGCAGAGGAACCTGATTTATGCGGTGTTCACTGTGTTCGTGGCGTTGCTGTACTTGAGCTTGGTGCGGCGCGCGGGCCAGTGGCTGGAAGCATACTTACCACCGGAAGCGACCGCGGCGCTGCTGCTCTTTTTGCCGGTGGTGTTTTTTGAACCGCTGCAGCGACTGATTCGGGGATTGCTGCGGCAGACGGCCCAGTCCGAAGTTGATCGAGCGCACAAATTGATGGGGCCGATCAATGAGGTCGCGCGCTTAGGAGATATCGAGAATCTCCGGGAGTTCGCCCAGCGCTGGATCGGCGAGCAGTTGCAATTGGCAGAAGTGCATTTGAGCCTGGAACAGAACGGTATCGCGCCGGCACTCCTCAAGCAGCGGCGGATGGCATCAGAGGAAGTATTCGAAATCCGGCGTGGAAGCCAGCATTTTGGAGTGCTGGCGATTCGTGCGCACGGCGCCATGATTTCCGGGGAAACGTTTGCCGCTCTGGAGTTCGTGGCGGAGCAGATGCCGGGGGCATTTGATCTGTGCCGGTTGATTGGCGAAAAGCTGCAACTGGAACGGGAATTAGCGGAGCGCGAGCGGTTGGCGCTGGTAGGGCAAATGGCCGCCAGCATCTCGCACAATTTGAAGAATCCCCTGGGTTCGATCAAAACGATCCTACAGGTACAAATGGAGAGCCCGGAATTGCCGGAATCGTTGAGGGACGAGACGCAGATGGTGCTCGACGAAATTAACCGGCTTTCCGGGAAGCTGAACCAGTTATTGCAGTTCAGTAGACCGGGAGTGCGGGCGGGCGGCGCATCTGATCATTGTGATGCAAGCGGAGTGGCGGAAGAGGTTGCAGGAGTGCTTCGACATGAAGGGGAACAGCGCGGCGTAGCTCTGGAGGTAAGAATCGAGCAGAGTCGAATAGAGGTGGCGGCGGGACCGGAAGCGACCAACGACATTGTTTCAAACCTGCTGCTGAACGCGTTGGAGGCTGCGCCGAACCATGGTCACGTTTCTTTGGTGGTTGCGCCAGCGAATGGCTGCTGCCGAGTGTCCGTCGAGGACGATGGCGCCGGGGTGCCACCCGCATTGAAGGAAAAAATATTGCGGCCATTTTTTACCACGAAGGCGCGGGGCACGGGACTGGGCCTGGCCATTGTGGCGCGACGCGTGGAAGAACTGGGAGGAACACTAGAAGTGGAAAGCCCAATTCAGAACGAGCGGGGCAGCCGGTTCAGCGTAACGCTGCCGCTGGCAAAGGATTCACAGACATGAAAACGATTCTGATCGTAGACGATGAACCGGCGGCGCGCTACGGTTTGCGGCGCGCGTTGGAGAGCCGGTACCGGATTATGGAAGCGGACTCAGGAGCAGGGGCGCGCGCGGCCCTGGCTTCGGAAACGCCGGATCTGTTGGTGCTGGACGTGGTGATGCCGGGCGAGGACGGGCTAGCGTTTTTAAAGTGGCTGCGCGGCGAAGGGCATGAGCAGCCTGTGCTGATGGTCTCCGCACTGGATACGGCGAAACCGGCGGTGGAGGCGCTGCAATTTGGCGCGGCGGATTACCTGGTGAAAGGATTCGAACTGGAGGAACTGCGAACGCGCGTGGCGAATCTGCTGAAGCTGGCTACACTCGAACAAGAAAACGATTCGTTACGGCGGCGGCTGGCTACGGAGGGGCAATTCGGGCAGATGATTGGCCGGTCAGCGGGAATGCGGCGGGCATTCGAAATGGCGGATCGCGTGGCGGAAACGGATTCCACGGTGCTGATTTTGGGGGAGAGCGGCACAGGGAAGGACCTGCTGGCGCAGGAAATTCATGCGAGAAGCCAGCGCAACGGAAAAGCGTATGTTGCTGTGAATTGCGCAGCATTGCCGGAAACGCTGATCGAGTCGGAGTTGTTCGGGTACGAACGCGGAGCATTCACCGGTGCGGCTCAACAGAAAAAAGGGCGGTTCGAGCAGGCGCATGGCGGGACATTGTTTCTGGATGAAATCGGGGACATGAACCCGGTGACGCAATCGAAGGTGCTCCGGGCACTGGAGAACCGCACGATCGAGCGCCTGGGCGGGACGCAATCAATTCCCGTCGATGTGCGGGTGATTAGCGCAACGCACCGCAACCTGGCACTGGCCATTCGCGACGGGAAATTCCGTGAAGATTTGTTCTACCGCTTGCGGGTCGTGACCATTGAGCTGCCGCCTTTGCGGACTCATAAAGAAGATATCGCCGCTCTTGCGGATGCGTTTTTGCAAATTCACGGGACCCGGCTGGGGCGCACAGGGAGACTCAGCAAGGAAGCCCTCAATACGCTGGAGCGTTACGATTGGCCAGGAAATGTGCGCGAGTTGAAAAATGCGATCGAGCGCGCCATGGTGCTCTCTCGCGGAGAGGAGGTGAATGTTAACGATTTGCCCGAGGAGGTGGTGAAAGGGTCGCCAATGCTTCCGAAAAGCGGGGATGATGGAGCGGAGTTAGGAATTGGCGAGAAAGATTTTCGGGAGGCTAAACGGAAATTTGAGGTGGCCTATCTGCGGCGGCAGCTTGCGGCGCACCGGTGGAATATTTCACGCACGGCGGCCACGATAGGGCTTCACCGGCAAAGCTTGCAGGAACGTTTGCGGGAGCTGGGATTGCGGAGGCCTGGTCAGGAATTGGACGAACATGAGGAATAAGGTGCTCAAAAGCACTGGTAGATTCCTGGTGAATCGCATTAACGCCACCGGTTTCATCCTGGTCGGCGGTGCGAGTTCGAGGCTCGGACGCGACAAAGCTCTTGCCGAGATCGCCGGAAAGAGAACGGTGGACCGGATGGCGGAGGCGCTGCGCGCCGTCATGCTCGGCAGTACCTTGGTAGGCGATCCAACCAAATATGGAAATCTCGGAATGAAGTGTCTTCCTGACCTTTGGCCGGGCGAGGGTCCTTTGGGCGGAATTCTAACCGCGCTGCGGTACACCGCGAGTCTTTCCAGCTTGGAGACCTCCGCCTATAACGTGATCGTCAGTTGCGACATGCCATTTCTTAGCGGCTCGTGGCTCGAGGAGCTTCTATCCAGAGCATTCAACAGTGAGGCGCAGGTAGTGGTTCCGCAATCTGCCATTGGGCTCGAACCTCTTTGCGCTGTTTGGCGCACCGATGCTCTGTCGGTTGTCCAGCGCGAATTTGATCTTGGCGTGCGAAAAGTCACAGAGGCTATGAAACAACTTCAGATGGAAGTGCTTGACGAGACCGTCTGGAAACGATTTGATACCGAGAATCGCTTGTTCTGGAATATGAATACCCCAGCGGACTACGAAGAAGCACGTCGTATCCTTGAGGACGAGGAACGATGGACGCGAGATTTCGATCAATGGGCGAAGAAGTTCAAAAAACCGGTTTAGCCGAGACGCATCGCAACTTGGAGGCGGCACATCGATGAGCGAGGAGTTACAACAGGCGGGAATCACCGCGGCCAACTCGGGCGGAAACGCCTCGCAATATTATTTTGAATTCCGCGATGTCACCAAATCGTTCGACGAGCGCGTGGTATTGAACAAGGTGAGCTTTAAAGTTCGACGCGGCGAAACGTGCGTGATCATGGGACGAAGCGGGGTAGGAAAATCGGTTTCTTTGAAACACATCATGGGGTTTCTTCACGCGGATTCCGGGCGGGTGTTCATCGACGGCACAGACGTGACGGACTTTACGGAACTGCAGTTTGAGCAGATGCGCCGCAAAGTGACCATGGTGTTCCAGTCGGGCGCGTTGTTTGATTCGCTGACTATCGCGGAGAATATTGCGTTTCCGTTGGAGGGCCAACCCGGGCTGACGGACGAAGATATAGACGCGTACGTTTTGAAATTGGCGAAAATGTTGGAAGTGGAAGAGGTGCTGGAAAAACTACCCAGCGAGCTGTCGACCGGCATGAAGCGGGCCGTGGCCATTGCGAGAGCGCTGGCGCAGAATCCCGAAGCCATACTGTACGACGAACCCACCACGATGGTGGACCCGATCATGGCTGGGCACATGGGAGATTTGATTCTGCGCTTGAAAGAGACGTTCCATAAAACATCCATTGTGGTGACGCACGATACGCACCTGGCCAAGCGACTGGCGGATACGGTGGTGTTTCTGCAAGACGGGCGCGCGCAGGTGTTTGGCTCGTGGACGGAATTCGAAGAATCCAAAGATCCATTCCTTCGCGACTTTTTGATGCAAGATGAACTGATCCCCGCTCTGGACGTGACTCTGTGACCATTTCCACTCCGGTCGCCAGCGATCCAAAAGCACAACTACGAAAGACGATGGGTTTCTGGGATGTGCTACTGTTCAATATCGCGACGGTGCTGGGACCTAGATGGATCGCCGCGGCGGGGCACAATGGAACTTCGTCCATCAGCTTGTGGGTGATCGCGGCAGTTTTCTTTTTTGTTCCGGGCGCATTCGTGATTAACGAATTGTCGTCCCGCTTTCCGGATGAAGGCGGGTTGTACGTGTGGGCGAAAGAGGCATTTGGGGATTTTCACGGGTTCGTCGCCGGCTGGACCTATTGGATTTATACCGTGTTTTATTTTCCCGGCCTGTTGCTGGCCAGCGCATCGATGAGCGCGTACGTATTGGGAGGGAAAGGCGCGTACTATTCGCAAGATCGCACGTTCTTGCTGGTGATTTCAGTGGTGTTGCTGGTGGTTGCGGTGGTGCTGAACATCATCGGGCTGAACATTGGGAAATGGCTGCAGAATGCGGGCGGCGTGGGAACCTACCTGCCGCTGCTGATGCTCGTGGGGATCGCTTTGCTGGTTTATTTCAAAAGCGGGTCCGCGACGCAGTTCACGTGGGGCAACATGATGCCGACGTGGAACTGGGATACCGTCAATTTCTGGTCGCAAATCGCCTTTGCATTCACGGGTCTGGAATTGGTTTCGGCAATGAGCGAAGAAGTGCGCGACCCGCGACGCACACTTCCGCGCGCGGTGTTTGGGGCGGGCGCGATGATTGCGTTCATGTATATCGTGGGCACGTTTGCGATTCTCGCGTTAGTGCCGGCGGCGGACCTGGACCCGAAAAGTGGAGTGTTTCACGCGATCACCACCGGTTCCATAGTGCTAAAAATTGGGTTTCTCGGGGTGCTAGCGGCGCTGCTGGTCTCGTTCGGGAATGCCGGAGGCGTGGGGAGTACCGTCGCGGGAATCGCGCGCGTTCCGTTTGTAGTCGGCATTGACCGGTACTTGCCCGCCGCATTCGGGAAGATTCATAGCAAATGGAAGACGCCGTATATTTCCATTCTGGTGCAGGCTGGAATTTCCGGAGCGATTTTGCTGCTCAGTCAAATCAACCAGTCCACGCGCAGCGCTTATCAGATCCTCATCGACGCGGCGATCATCCTGTATTTCATCCCGTTCCTGTATATGTTTGCCGCGGTGATAAAGCTGTGTCAGCGGAAGGACCGCGCGGAAAATACGCATGCGGTGTTGGTGCCGGGGGGAATACCCGGGGTATGGATTGCTGGAGGGCTAGGATTTCTGGTGGTGCTGATTGGAATCGCCGTTTCCCTGGTGCCGCCAGGAGACGCCGCGAGTAAATTGGGCTTCGAGTTGGAACTGGTTGCGGGAACGCTGGGCTCGATATTGATCGGGCTGATGCTGTATTGGCGTGGGGCGCGGTCGAAACGATCTGCTTGAAGAACCTAAAAACCCTGGGCGAGGAGATGGGCAATGGTGAGAGTGCCGGCCGGCTTTGCGTTCGTGCGCGCTTCGAGATAGCGTTCGACATACTTGCCCAGGACATCGCCTTCTAGGTTAACGGCGTCTGCGATTTTCTTTTGTTTGACGTTGGTGTGCTGGTAGGTAAACGGGATGATGGCGATTTCCGCGACGCGACCATCCCAGCGAGCCACGGTTAAGCTGATGCCGTCGATGGCGATGGAGCCTTGTGGCACGATGTACTTTGCGAAGGATTCTGGAACCTGCACTCCGTACCACCAATTTTCGCCTTCAGGTTCCAGGCGGGTAACGTGGCCGATAGTGTCCACATGGCCCAAAACAAAGTGGCCCCCGAATTCCTTTCCGGCAGTCATGGGCTGTTCCAGATTCACTCGGGTTCCTGGTTTCCAGTCACCGATGGAAGTTTTGCGAATGGTCTCGGCAGAGAGATCAGCGGAAAACTGTGTACCGGCGATGTCCACGACAGTCAAACAGCAGCCGTCTACCGCGATGCTGTTGGCAATTGCAAGACGCTGCGAGACCCACGGGGCGTCGATGGTAAGGCGGCCGCCTGCGGCGCTGCGCTCCAGCGAGTTGACCGTACCCAGATGCTCGATGATTCCCGTAAACATGAAACCCTCGATTGGAGGCGCAGTAATTACGCGCGCTCACATGATCTATACGTTAGAACGCGCGGGTCAAAGCTGACAAGCGTGGCGCCCGAGAACGGTGAGGTAGGCCCTTGACGCGCACGAGGTAGGGCGAGAAGATGTGGGCAGACCACGCTCCTGGTCGGAGGTGTTTTGTGTTCGAACCAAAACTCACCGACCCACATCCCGAATCAAAACAAACTTACCCGCAACAAGTACATTGTTCGGTACACAACCGCGACGCTCGAATCATCGTAGCGAATTGGCCCCTAAGCGAAGAGGGCTGGAGTGGTTGGCGCGTGATTGATTGTTCGCTTCTGCCGCCTGGGGCCGTCCACTGCGGAATGGACTGTCTGTCTCAGGCGCGCGTGAAGGAAGAGTAGGACGGAGAGCAGCTTTCCGGAAGGCAGGAAGGAATTTCTGTGTTCGCGTGCGTTTTGGAATCAGCAAGGAACGGATACGGCGCGACAGAACAGGCCGCTTACAAACTTTCGAAGGAGGAAAGGAAATGACCGACCCGGAAATTCTGGACCGCATCCTGGAGAGCTGTAGTTTCCGATTCCGAAATGTCGTCTGCCCGAATAAGGACAAAGTCGCACACATCGCGGCGACTCAGTTGCAAGGCGAAACAGACTGGACCGTGGCGGAATGCTCATTGCTGCCGAACGGGGAAGTGAAGTGTGCAATGAGTTGTTTGCTGAGAAACTTCGAAAATGTCGAATAGCTTTGGACCTGCACGCCGCTAATGCTTCTACCTGCCTACGACGCGACCACATTTCCGGTTTGGGCAATCTCCCGGAGTTTCCGCAAATCCAATTTACCAGTGCCGAGGTATGGCAGCTTTTCGACGTGGATGAATTGATCGGGGCGCGGCTTCCATAAAGCGGGCAAATCCGTCTTAGCAAGTTTGTCCACGAGTTCCTTCAAGATTTCGTCTTTCAAGGTGTGAACCGCTACAAGGCGTTCGCCTTTTTTCTCATCGGGAATCGCGGTCACGGCGAGAACCTGGCCATCCGCGCCGAGCAACTCGTGGAGTTTTTCTTCGACGCGAATATGCGGGACCATTTCGCCGCCAATTTTGCTGAAACGGCTGAGACGGTCGGTAATGCGCAGAAAGCCATCTTCATCGACGGTGGCGATGTCACCGGTGTTGTACCAACCGTCCTTGAGAACCTCGGCGGTTTTGTCGGGACGATTCAGGTAGCCCAGCATGACGTTCGGTCCGCGGACCAGAAGCAGGCCGGGTTTGTCTACGGGCAAGGGCGAGCCGGACTCGGGATCGATGATGTGGACAGCAATTCCAGGTAGTGGGTGACCAATCGTGCCACGCTTGGCGCCGACCTGGCGAAAATAGGCGGCGCGAAAATCGTAAGTGTTCACAGCGACAACTGGCGAGCACTCAGTGCAGCCGTAGCCTTCGAGGGGCCGGATGCCGAAGTGATCCTCGAATCCTTGGGCGATGCGCTCCGGAAGTTTTTCCGCACCGGCCATGGCGATGCGCAGGCTGCCAAACGCTTCGGGGGGAATTCGGCGGGCGTAGGTGTTCAGAAAAGTTGGCGTGGACAGCAGCATGGTAATGGAATATTTGCTGACCAGGGCGCCAATGGCTTGTGCGTCCAGCGGGCTGACATGGAACACTACGCCAATGCCCACCAGAGGCGGAAGGCAAAGCGTGCCGGTGAAACCAAAGGAATGGAAAAAAGGAAGGATGCCAAGGATACGATCGCGATCGTTGAGGTGGAAGACTTGTTCGAGTTGTTCGACGTTGGAAGCAAGATTGAAATGAGATAGCACGACACCCTTGGGTTCGCCAGTGGAACCACTGGAAAAGATGACCGTGGCGGTATCGTCGAGCGAAGGCGGATGGGAGACGCCGAGGAAGAGTTCGAGGAGCCGAGCGGGCAGGAACTTGGCGGCGAGCCACGCGGACAGCTTTTCTGTGAACCGGGGATTCAGGGCGAGATCCTCGGCGTAAATCAGTTCGCCGGGAGGTTGGACCGGGACTTTTTCAAGAAACTGGCGGGAAGTTACCACGGTCTTCAGATCGCATTGTTTTGCGCAGGAAGCCATGGATTCGTTAGAAGAGGTGTAATTGAGATTGATGGGGACTTTGCCGAGCAGGAGCGCCGCCCAATTCACGAGCGCGCCAGGGATGGAAGGGGGAAGCAGGATGCCGACCATTTTCTGATCGCGCCAAAGCGGTTGAAGACGGCGAGCGAGGAACACGGTTTTGATTAGGGAATCGCCGAAGCTGAGTTTCGGTGTGTGCGCATCGGCCATGGCAAAGCTACGGGGATGGCGACGCGCGGCATGCATGAAAGATCGAGTCAGCGGCTTCATGTAGGCGCGCCTGCGCTGAAACGCATCCACCCCTAATTCCTGGACGGCTTGGCGAACTTCAGGAGCCGTGGAGGTTGGGGGCAGCGGTTTTCCAAAGCTGATGCGTACGGGATAAGGAATTCTGCGTGGCCACTTCCAAAGGAAATGGCCTTGGGAAAAGCTGAAAATAGAGCCCCAGATTCCATCGATATGTACGGGAATAATGGGAACGTCGATTCCTTTGATGATTCGTTCGAAGCCGCGACGGAATGGCAGCATCTGGCCGATGCGGGTGATCTCGCCCTCAGGAAAGATACAGACGAGTTCACCCTCGCGAAGAGCTTCGGACGCGGCTCGCAAAGAATGAATCATTTCTCGAGGACCCTGGTCGGAGGCAATGGGGATGATCTTCAGCATCTTTGCGAAGGGTTTGATGACGGGATTCTCGTAGACTCCTTTGAACATGAGGAATCGAATAGGCCGGTCGGTAGCAGCGATGAGCAGGACAGCATCGACCCAGGAGGCGTGGTTTGGAGTCAGCAAGGCGCCGCCGCGGGGCGGAATGAATTCCTGGCCTTTCAAGTCCAGCCTGTAAAGGGTATGGGCAGCAATCCAAAGAAGCAGGCGAAGCAACGAGTCCGGCAGGAGCCAAACGACATAAATCAGGGCAGCCAAAGTTCCGAGCGAAGCCCAGAAGAAGATGCCCGCGGGTCCAAGGTGGAGGAAATGCTTGCACAAATAGTAGACGAAGGAAGCGGCGAGGATGCCAACGAAGGAAAGAAGATTGGCGCTGGCAAGCACACCGCCGCGATGTTGTTCTTCCGGACGGTGTTGCAGCAAGGCACTGATTGGAACGATGAAGAACCCACCAAAAAATCCGAGCAGTGCAAGGAATAGCAGGACCGTGGTGAAGGACAGGCCCGGCGCGGAGAGCAAAAATCCGAAAGTGGTGATGCCGGCGGCGCCTAGCGGGATCAAGCCATATTCGATTTTTCCGCCCGAGAGATAACCTGCGGCTAAGCTGCCCAAACCGATGCCGATGGCAATAGCGGCTTGCAGCAGGCTGCCCTTAGACGAAGGCACGCGCAGAACATCGTGGCCGTAAAAGACAATGTCGAACTGCAGCAAGGCGCCCAGAAAGAAAAAGTACGTGTTTCCCAGAACGGCGAGCCAGAGGGTGCGATCCTGAGCGATGCGCGTTCCGTTTTTCCAAAGATCTCCGAGAAAATTCGCCTCGAAGTTCTTGGCGGGATCTGCGGCGGGCACGCGACTGATGCCCAGAGCCGTCACCAGTCCGACGCCTGAGCAGGCCAGGAAGAACACACCCGAATACTGCTGGTGGTCGCCAAAGAGAATGGGCAACTGCCCGGCGACGACCGTCCCCGCGATGGCAGCGAGAAACGTCCCCAGTTCAATTACGCCGTTACCCCAGGACAATTTGTTTTCGGGGAGTATTTCCGGGAGCAATCCGTATTTGGAGGGACCAAACAGGGCGCCCTGTGTGCTGGCGAGGAACAAGGCGGCGAGCGACATGGGCATGCTGTGCACCGCGAATCCCACAATCGCAAAAAGCATCACTCCAATCTCGAACCATTTGGTGCCGATGGTCACGGTGCGCTTGCTGAACCGGTCCGCCAGGTAGCCGCCGGTCATGGAGAAGAGGATGAAGGGAAGAGCGAAGAGCGCTCCAACCAGCAAAACTTTATTTTCCTGCTCCTCGGGAGTGAGGTTGGTGCCGATGATCAG
>Ga0335076_10000740_pt1 | contig 30594 bp, 25 predicted proteins | sample Lox_Sample_25_FD_206717 | JGI IMG/M metagenome (GOLD analysis project Ga0335076, IMG submission 206717) | Soil microbial communities from Loxahatchee National Wildlife Refuge, Florida, United States - Lox_Sample_2.5 | ecosystem: Environmental > Terrestrial > Soil > Wetlands | place: USA... | reverse complement strand
TTCATACACGCGATATGGTCTCCCGCGAAAGTGAGCTGTATGGAACGTATCAGCCTGCTGTGAAATGCCGCTCCTCGAATCCAGGGTACCCGGTGGAAGGCTGGGCAAGGATCCGCTGTTCCGGAACGGACTGCTCTCTGAAGAGTCGGCAATCTTTCCACGTTCGTCTTCCACCACGAAAATCGTATCCGGAAGGCTATGCTCGGCGATCGCTGCCGTAATAGCCTCCTCGAACGCGTTTGGACCAATATCGTCCTTGAGTTCGGCGCGCACCGTGGTGAGGAAGGACTTAGAGAGCTCGATCAGGGAGGAATCCGTCCGCTTCATGAAGTTCCGCTTGAGAACGAAGTATCCGGAAATCGCCAGCACAATCAGCACGCCGGCGAGCACGGCCGAATACCAGAGAGTCAGGCGCAACCGCACTGAATTAGTCATCACGAGGATGAGTCCTGGAATGACCTGTCTTGGAATCCGGCTCGCTCTCATCGCTCAAAAGGTAGCCCGAGCCGCGCCGCGTGTGGAGCAGGGGTTTTGTGGAACCCGCGTCAATTTTCCGCCGAATCCGGTTGACGTAAACCTCAATCAAATTCGAGAACGGGTCGAATTCTTCGTCCCAAACGTGTTCGGCGATTTCTGCGCGGCCCACAACGCGTCCGGCGTTGCGCGCGAGAAACTCGAGCAACGCGTATTCCTTTGCTGTCAACGCTATCCTGCGCCCGGCACGAACGGCATGCTGGCCAACGGTATCCACGACTAAGTCCGCGATCATCAGTTGGGCGGGATGCAATTCCCCCGTGCGCCTCAGCAAAGCCCTTAACCTCGCCAGTAGTTCGCGAAATTCAAACGGCTTGGTTAGGTAATCATCTGCCCCGTGATCCAGGCCCCGGACCCTGTCCTCCACCGCGTCGCGCGCCGTCAACATCAGAATCGGCATCCTCTGCCCGGATTTACGCAACTCTTTGCAGACTGTGAATCCATCTGGAGGTGGGATCATGACGTCGAGAATCGTAAGATCGTAAGTGTTAACGGCCGCCTGGTATAGCGCCTCCTCGCCCGAGGCGACGACATCCACGGCATAAGACTGCTCGCGAAGCCCCTTCGCGACAAAGCGGGCGATTCTGGAGTCGTCTTCCACCAGCAGCAGTCGCATGGGAGCATCATAATGCCGTTTCACGGTCCACGGCCATGGAGGGACCTTCCGGATCATCCGTCTGCCGATATTGGAATTTAGCTCCCGTTTATCTTGCACGGAGTAGGAATACTTGGTTCTGGGCATAAGTCGAAGAAAGGAGTCAGGCTAAATCCATGCTCCACAATTCTCGCGTTATCCTGATAACTGCCTCGCTCGCGGCGATTTTTGCTGCGTTCAGTTTCGCCAATTCGAAGGCGGAACCCTCCAAGGAAAGTACCTCCGGCTACAGAGTGGTTAAAACCATTCCTGTCGGTGGAGATGATTGGTGGGATTATCTTGCGGTGGATAGTGCTGCCCGGCGCGTATATGTTTCACATGGAACGCACGTCGTCGTACTCGACGCGGACTCCTACGCAGTCGTTGGGGACATTCCCGACACGCAGGGCGTTCACGGAATTGCGATCGCTCCCGTTTTGGGTCGCGGATTCGTCAGCGATGGCCGCGCCAACCAAGTCACGATTTTTGATCTCAAGACGCTTAAGGCTCTCGGAACCGCGATGGCGGGTACGAATCCCGATGCGATTGTCTACGATCCTGTTACCAAACGCGTGTTTACCATGAACGGACGCAGCCACGATATGACTGCAATCAACGCTTCCGATGGCACCGTCATCGGCACGCTACCGCTCGAAGGCAAGCCGGAATTCGCTGTCGCCGATGGCGAGGGCCACCTTTATGACAATCTCGAAGACAAGTCGGAACTGATCGAGATTGACGCCGCGAATCTGAAGATCCTCAACCGTTGGCCGCTCGCTCCCTGCGAGTCTCCTTCCGGTTTGGCCATGGATCTCAAGCATCGCCGCCTTTTTTCAGGGTGCGAAAACAAATTGATGGCTGTTACGAATGCGGATACGGGCAAAGTCATCGCCACTCTTCCGATCGGCGAAGGTGTGGACGCGACCGCCTTCGACCCGGAAACCGATCTTGCGTTCTCGTCGAACGGAGAGGGTAACTTGACCGTCATTCACGAGGATTCTCCCGAAAAATTCAGGGTCATAGACACCGTTCCAACCAAGAAAAGCGCGCGCACGATGGGACTCGACCTGAAAACACACAACATCTTTCTCTCTGCGGCGGATTTTGAACCTCCCGCGCCGGGCGAGCGGCGCGGAAAGATGAAGCCCAATTCCTTCGTGGTTCTCGTCGTCGCGAGGAACTAGGTCGCCTCTACCGCTCTTGGCGCACAAATTGCAGCCAATCCAGAGCCATGATGCGATTTGTCCATGCTGCAAGCGTTCGCCGGGATCTATCAATAGGATCGACATCCTACCCTGAAGCACTCATTTGGGTTCGGGACCAGGAGCCCGGCGGTTGCCTCCGGCTCCGCTCAGGGCAGGCGATTCCATTCACCCGATAGATTCCTCCCTCCGTCCATTCAGCGCTGACCATCACTCTTGCCAGGCAAGACAATCTTCGATAGCTCACGAGCAATTAACAGGAGTCATGCGATCGACGCGCCAGGTGAGGCCGGGATTCTAGAATCCTGATTGAGGGCCGAATCGGGCACGATAATCCCGACGCAAGGTCACTTTGCGGAAGACGGATCAGTTCGCAGGCGTAGCCCTTGCCGGCTCTACGCGAATCGCGCCCATCATTCCGCCATCCTCGTGCTCGAGCAGGTGGCAATGGTAGACGAAAGTGCCCACCGAGTTCGGATCGCGAAAATCCATGCGCAACGTGACACTCGGGTAGGCGGGGCTTTTCCCGTCCGAAACGGAGGCAACGAAGAAATGGCTCTTGCAGCCTGATGTTCGGTTGTCCGCCTGACGGCAATCGAGCAGTCCAACCGAGGATGCGAATTCGATTTTGCAAAGCTCGGCCGCCCTCCCCGCGAATCGTTTGACTCCAACTTTGAATCCGGCCATCATGCGGGCTCACGTGTCTTCCATGTCTGCAGGACGAAGAGGGAAGGCTGGGCCAGGAACTTTGCGGTCGGCGCGATCCATTACTGCGCATTTCTCAGGTCCGCGGATTCTTGTACTCCTCAGTCTGATTTGGTTGGCGGCGGGACTCGCAAGATGCCAGGAGGCAGTCCAAACGCCAGTGCTCGCCACGACCGTAAGCAATAGTGATGCGGTCTGCGCCACATGCCACAAACAGGTTTTTCAAAGCTATCTGGCGACTCCCATGGCGAATGCCAGCGGCCTCGCGGCCGATGGCGTGATTCCTGGAGCATTCAAGGACAACGTCTCCGGAGTGGAATACCAGATTTTTCTAAAGGATGGCGCGGCATGGCTCGCCTACGAGCGTGCCGGCCTGCCGGAGTTACGCGGGCAGCAAAAGCTCACGTATTTCATGGGGTCCGGTGCTCATGCACGCACTTATCTCTACTCCGCTAACGGCTATTGGTTCGAATCGCCCGCCGTCTACTACGCGGAGAAGGGCGGTTACGACATGCGACCGTCCTTCGCGCGTGATACGGAGATGCCGTTCAATTTACCTTTAAATTCCGGATGTGTCCGCTGCCATTCGAGCGGAACGCTAAAGGAAGATCCCGGCACGCTCAATCACTACGCAGGGCCGCCGTTCCTGCAAGCAGGCATTACTTGCGAGTCCTGCCATGGCGACACGACGCAGCACGTGGCGAGCCGGGGAAAAACTCCTTTGTTGAATTTGGCGAAGCTCGATTCCGGCCGCCGCGATTCCGTCTGCCTCAACTGTCACTTGGAAGGGGACTCGAACATTGCCCATCGCGGCCGCTCGGTCATGAATTTCAAACCGGGCGACCTGATCACGGACTACGTTTCGTACTACGTGCGTGCCGGAGCGGGCGCCATGAATCGCGGAGTGAGCCAGGTGGAAGCGCTTAGCTTGAGCCTCTGCAAGCGCATGAGCGGCGATCGAATGACATGTACGACCTGCCACGATCCGCACTACGTCCCGCCCCCCTCGCAACGCGTCGCCTACTTCCGCACAAAATGTCTCGCCTGCCACACCGATCCGAAGTATGCGGCCGGGCACTACCACCAGACCCCGGACTGCACGAGTTGCCACATGCCTCGCAAGGACGCTCCCGACCTCGCCCATTCCGAGTGGACTGATCATCGCATCTTGCGCCAGCCGCAAGCCTCCACGGCGACAGCGGCCCCTGGCCAGGAGCCCAGCTTGGTTTCCGTTCCCGGAGTTCCCCAGGAAGCCAACGAGCGCGATCTGGCTCTGGCCTATTACAACATGGTCGCAAACGGTCATTCGGCATTCGCCGGTCGCACGCGCGATCTACTCCAGGCTGCCGGGAAAACAGATCCTGATGACCCCGACGTCCTCGTCGCTCTCGGCTTCATGGCCCAGGCGCAGGACGACAGAATCCAGGCCTCCAGCGATTACCAGCAGACCTTGAAGCTGGACCCGAACAACTACACCGCGGCGATGAACCTTGCTGTACTGATGGCCCGCGCTGGCCAGCTCCCGGCTGCCACAGACATTTGGCAGAACATCTTCGCCCACAACGAGGATTTGACCGCCTTGGGCATGAATCTGGCCGCTGCGCATTGCATGCTCGGCGATAAAAAGTCATCGGAAGACGTGCTAAAGCGCGTGCTAGTTTACAGCCCTGACCATCAGTCTGCTCGCAAGGAACTCGCCGCCATCGAGTCCGGCCAGCAGCCCTGCCCAGCAAACTGAAACCCCAATCGCCCGCTCCACTTCCATTTCGGGCCCCGCTTTGTGTTGGTACTTTATTAGTACCAAAGCTAGGTACTTTGTTAGTACCAGGTTAGGGACGATTTTGACCCTGTCTCTCAGCCGCTGACAAAACGTTAAATGGCTTCCTCACTTGCGAGATACGTCTACGCGGCCTTTGGAGGCGCTATGGACAGACGAATTCGAATGCTGGTTGCCAACCGCCCGCGGATTATGCGCGACAGCATCATTGCCACTTTTGCCGACCAGCCGGACATCGAGATCGTGGGCGAAGTCATAGAGGACGCCGAAATCCTTGGCCGCGTCCAGGAGACCCAGCCCGATTTTCTCTTTCTGGACCTCGAAGAGAACGGCAAACGCCCTCGCTTGTGCGAAAGCGTTCTCCGCCTTTATCCGGAAATCAGCATTATCGCGGTGGCCCTCCACGAAAGCCGCAGTATCCGGTATTGGGCTACGTTCGATATTCATTCCAGTGAGTTTGAAGCTTCCGAGGAAACCATTCTCGCGGTGATGCGCAAGAAAACCGCGTATGCGGGAGAAGGCTCATGAAATACATGGCGCGGTTCGGGATCCCTGTGAAGCTTTTGTCGGGCGCGCTGATTTTATCCGCATGGGCAGCCGGCGGAATCGCTCAGCAAATCCCTCCCCAACAAAGGGTCTCCGCGCCCCCCGCGGACGTTCCAAGAAACCCCAGCCCCGGTATTTCCGAGCTTGCGAAAGATAACTACAACCGCGTGGCTGCTTCTTTGGTGGACATCAGGCGCGTCTTAATCGGTAATCCCGGGTTGATGGTCGAACTGAAAAGCCTCACTGCGAAAGAAGCCAGCGACAGCGGGCAAGTGGTGAACGAGGATGATCTGACCGATCAAGCCATCAATGACCGGCTTGCCACCGACGTGGCCTTTCGTGCCGCGGCAACGCGCCTCTTCCAGCGTTATGGCTACCTGTTGCCTAAGGTCAACCCAGATTCTGACGCCGCGAAGGAGCAGGACCTCATTCTGAAAGAACGTGCGAGGCGGCTCGTACAGATTGAAGCGCAGGAAGATTCCAATTCGTTGCAGCCGCAACGAACGCAGCGCGCTCTGGATAGAAACGCTGTTCCATGCGATCCAAACGCTTATGGCGTTGACGGTGATTGCAACCTTCAGTACACCGGACAACAGGGCCGCGGCGCAGGTGCTCCATCAAACGCAGTGCCGCAAGAGCAGTTGCCGCAAGGAATTCCCGGACAAGGAATTCCGGGGCAGGGAATCCCCGCCTCGGCAAACCCAAACGTCCTCCGGGCGCAGACCTCCTTGGGGCAGCCTCAAACGGGCGAACTTGCCGAAGGACTTCCTCCTTCCTCGCTCACCACCGTCTCAAATCCGCAACGCCGTCCACCCGATACTTTTTCAGGAAACAATCTTCCGCCGGACTTGTCCGGCAATACGCCGCTTTCGCAGAATCCGGCCGTAAATCCATATGCTTCGGGAAATCGCGATTGGGGGCCGGACCTCACTCCCACGTTGTCCCCCGGTTCCTCGCGCAATCCGAATTCTTCCACGGAAATCAATTACGGCCGAGCGGCGCGAATTCCCACAGCGAATGAGCTTGCCCCGGTCACGATGGTTCATCAGCCGAGCCCCTATTCCGATATTCCTTCTCTCTATGACTTGTACGTGCAAGCGGCTTCGAAAAATGGTCCTCCTCAGCGATTCGGTGCCGAGGTTTTCCGCGACGGCTTGCGCGATCCCCGTGCCATTCCCATGGATTTGCCCGTCGGTCCCGATTACGTCGTCGGCCCAGGCGATAGTCTTTCAATCGATCTTTGGGGCGGAGTTTCTGCCCGCTTGGTGCGCACTGTGGACCGCGAAGGCCGCGTGACTCTGCCCGAAGCGGGGCCCTTGCAAGTCAGTGGACGTTCCCTCGGCGATGTGCAACAGGCCGTCGAACGCGCCATCGCCACGCAGTTTCGCGACACTTCCGCGGATGTTTCTGTCTCTCGCCTCCGCACCGTTCGCGTCTACGTCGTCGGCGAAGTCGCCGAGCCCGGCGCATACGACATCAGCTCTCTTTCCACCGCCCTCAATGCCCTCGTTGCCGCCGGCGGCGTAACTCCCCGCGGCTCGCTGCGTGAATTGAAGCACTACCGCGGCCGCCAGCTCCTCGAAAACATTGACGCGTACGATCTTCTGCTTCGCGGCGTGAAGCCCGATGCGCAGAAACTCGAAAACGGCGACACGCTGATGGTTCCTCCCATCGGACCTGAAGTGACCATCACCGGAATGGTGCGGCGCCCCGCTGTCTATGAGTTGAACGGAGAAAAAGATCTCGCCGAGGTCCTCGAACTCGCGGGGGGCATTCTTCCCGCGGCTGCCTTGCAGCACGTCGAAGTGCAGCGTCTCGATGCACACCAAAAACGCACCATGCTGAGTCTCGACCTTTCTCCGGAGAAAAGTGCCGCCGGGCAACTCAGTTCCTTCAAGGTTCAGGACGGCGACGAAATCCACATCTTTCCGATCGCTCCCTACAACCAGGATGCCGTTTACCTCCAGGGACATGTCCTGCGTCCCGGCCGCTATTCGTTCATACCCGGCATGAAGCTGGGCGATCTGATCTCTTCCTACAAGGATCTCTTGCCGGAACCTGCCGCCCACTATGCGGAGATCGTGCGGTTGAATCCACCGGACTTTCATCCCAGCGTGCAGAGCTTCGATCTTGCCGCGGCTCTGGCAAATCCCGCCTCGGCGCCTAAGCTCGAGCCGCTGGATACCGTTCGCATCTTCAGCCGGTTTGATTTTCAGCCTGCTCCCGCCGTGTGGGTGGGTGGTGAAGTGCGCGACCCTGGCAAATACATCACTTCCGGCCAGGCCCACCTTCGCGACGCCATCTATCTCGCAGGCGGACTCACGCCGGACGCCTCGCTTGCTGACGCGCAACTCTTCCGCACCGAAGCCGATGGCAACACCAGAATCCTCAACGTGAATCTCGGTGCTGCCATCGCGGGTGATCCGCTCGACAATATTCTGCTCGAGCCGCGCGACCGCCTCCTGATTCACCGCAATCCGGAACGTGTGGACCCGCCCACCGTTGACGTCACCGGCGAAGTCGCGAAACCCGGCCGCTATCCCTTGACCGCCAATATGCGCATCGAGGATCTCATCCGTGCCGCAGGCGGCTTGAAGCGCAGCGCGGACACCAACACTGCCGATCTCACCCGCTATCCGATCGGCGGAAAACCCGGCGAACATCTGGATGTTTCCCTGGCTTCCGCGCTGAACGGAAATGAAACCGGGGACCTCTCTCTTCACAACGGGGACGTGCTGGCCATCCGTCAAGTTCCCGGATGGAAGGATTTGGGCGCGGCGATCACGCTGCGCGGAGAAGTGCAGCATCCGGGTTCTTACGGCATCCAGCCCGGCGAGCGCTTGAGCAGCGTTCTCGAACGCGCCGGAGGCTACACCCCGGATGCCTATCCCTATGGCGCGGTGCTCATGCGCAAATCGGTTCGCGAGCAGGAAGAGCTGGCGCATTCCGAATTGGTGCGCCGCGTCGAAGCCCAGCAGGCAAACATCAAGCTGCTGCCCGAGGGCGACCAGGATCAAAAGAACGCCAAACTCACCGCGATTTCGCAGACCCAGGCTACCCTCGATCAATTGCGGTTGAGTCCTCCCGTCGGCCGCCTGGTCATACACATTGACCAACCGATCGAAAAATGGCGGGACACTCCCGCCGATGTTGCCATGCGCGATGGCGATATCTTGGTGATTCCCAAGAAGACGGGCTATGTGATGGTCAACGGGCAGGTGTTCAACCCAACCGCAGTCGGCTACCGCGGCGGAAGAAGTGCCCGGTGGTATTTGAGCCAGGCGGGCGGGTTAACACAGATCGCGGATAAGAAAGGCATCTTCGTGATCCGTGGAGATGGCTCGGTGATTTCTGCCAAAACTCAGTCGAGTTGGTGGGCTGGCGATCCACTGAATGCCACGTTGCGCCCCGGCGACACCGTGGTTGTGCCTGAAAAAGCTTTGAACATCGGGAATAGAAACTGGACTGCACTCCTGCAAACAGCTCAGATTGCCAGCTCGATTGCGCTGACAATCGCGTCGTTCCACCCGTGATCCCGAGTGCGGCAGCGCGGGCGTTTTGTGCGGCGTTGGTCCTGGGGGCTCTGATGTCAGAGGTAGTTTGCGCCCAGTCAGGCAGTGAAGTGAATGGTCCGGAGCCAAAGAACGTGAACAGCGATTCTACAACTCGCACGTCATCAGCTCCCCCCGAAAAAGCGAGCATCGGGAGTCCTTCGATCTCCAATCGGCGTAATCCCGTGCATTCCTTTCTGCTTGATTTCGCGGAGGACGAAAAAGCTTTGTGGACCAGTCCTGCTCGGCTCAAATTCGAAGACACCACCTGGGTCGTACCCCTGAGCGGCATGACAGCGGGTTTGTTTGTCACGGACTCGGACGTCAGCCGTCACCTCTCCCACGATCCCAGCACAATTTCGCACTACAACACGATGTCCAATGCTACCGCCGCCGCTTTAGTTGGCGGCGCGGGCAGCATGTGGCTCTTCAGCCACTTCAATCACAATGACCACTGGCGCGAAACGGGCTTCTTGGCAGGAGAGGCCGCGCTCCATAGCCTGTTCATGACGGAGGCCTTGAAATATTCGTTGCGTCGCGAGCGGCCTTATCAGGGAGACGGCACAGGTCCGTTTTTCCAGCCTGGTGGTACCTCCTTTCCTTCGGAACACTCGGCGTTGGCTTGGTCCATCGCCGGTACCCTCGCTCACGAATATCCCAATCCGTTCATGAAAATTCTGGCCTATGGTGCGGCCACCTTGGTTAGCTACTCGCGAGTGCATGCCGAGAAGCATTTTCCTTCGGACGTTGCGGTCGGTGCGATGCTTGGACAGCTTGCCGCCTTCCAGATTTACACTCGCCACCACGACCCGGAACTTGGTGGGGATACTTGGCTGAGCCCGGCACGCTTTTTCTATGACGAGGGCCGCGCGCGACCCGGCTCCATCGGTTCGCCGTATGTTCCGCTCGACAGCTGGATCTATCCGGCACTCGATCGCCTGGCGGGATTGGGTTTGATCAACAGTGCGTACGCGGGCATGCGCCCCTGGACGCGGCTCGTCTGCGCCCAAATGGTGATTGAGGCTCAAGACCGCACCGAAGGGACCAGTGGCGTGGCGCGTGATTTGGTTGATGAGTTGGCGCAAGAGTTTCGTCCTGAACTCGGCGGAGGTGCCGATAGTGGGCAGACAATCGCCCGCCTGGAATCCGTTTACTTCCGTGGCGAAAACATCTCCGGAGAGCCGCTCATCGACGGCTATCATTTTGCTGAAACGCAAATCAACGATTTTGGCCGTCCCTACGGCCAAGGCTTCAGCAGCGTAACGGGTTTTTCCGGTTATTCCACTTCGGGCCCGTGGAGCGCTTATGTTCGCGGCGAATTGCAAACCGCACCCGGCATTCCCGCATTTCCGCTTTCCACTCGACAGGTCATCGGTACGGTGGATTCCTTGCCGTTCACCCCACCTGCAATTTCCACGCCCTCGTCGCAGCAGTTTCAGCTCTTGGATGCCTACGTTGGTCTGACATTTGTCAATTGGCAGGCCAGTTTTGGTAAGCAAAGTCTGTCCTGGGGGCCGGGCGAAGGCGGTTCCCTCACTTTGAGCGACAATTCGGCGCCCATCAATATGTTCCGTCTCAGCCGGGTCACCCCCATGAAAATTCCGTTGCTTTCGCGCTTGCTCGGTCCGGTGAGAATGGAATTCTTCTTCGGCCAACTCACAGGTCAGGACTTGCTGTTCAGTTCTTCCGGCACAGGCCTGATCGGCGAGGTTGGCGTCCCTTTAACTCCCCAACCCACGATCCACGGTGAAAAGATCAGCTTCAAGCCCTCGCGCGACTTCGAGATTGGATTCTTCCGGACGACGATCTACGGCGGACCCGGCTATCCGCTTACTTGGGATACTTTTCTCCGCAGCATTTTTTCTACGGCGAACAAAGGCACCTTTGGGACACCCGAAAAACCTGGCAACCGGACGTCTGGAATGGATCTGAACTACCGGCTGCCGCGTTTGCGCAACTGGCTGACGTTTTATGCCGAGGGGTATTCTGACGACCAATTTTCCCCGATTGCTTATGCCGATCGCTCGGCCTGGCGGGCCGGTCTCTATCTTTCCCACTTTCCGGTGGCCCACAAACTCGATTTGCGCGTCGAAGGGGTGTACACAGACAACCCCATTGGGGGCGAGGTCGGACACGGTTTTTACTACTTCAATTACACCTACCGCAGCGGCTACACCAATAACGGCAACCTGATCGGAAGCTGGATCGGGCGCGAAGGCCAGGGCGCCCAGGCCTGGGCCAATTATTGGTTCACTGCCCGGAATCGGTTGCAATTCAATTTCCGCCACCAGAAGGTCAGCCAGGAATTCATCCCCGGCGGCGGCACCCTCACCGACGCGGGAATGCAAGCCGATCATTGGTTCCGGCGGGGCATCGGAATCAGCACCTGGCTTCAGTACGAGCGGTGGCTGTTCCCCGTGATTCAGCCGGGCCCGGAAAGAAACTTTTCCGCGACGGTCGAAATTCAGTTTCAGCCGCAAAAAATCTTCCGGCCCTCGTTCCATGGGAGTGAACAAACTGCGGCTAACGTAGGAGAAGCAAATTGAGCTCCACGGGAAGAGTCCCGGTCCGAGAAGTGACTCCCGAACACCGTGAAGACCGTGTGTTCGAGACTCCTGTTTTGCTCGAGCCGGAGGAGGTGCAGCAAAGCTTCTTGCCCTATCTGCAGCTCTTTTGGGCGCATCGCCGCTTCTTGATGAAGACAGGAGTCTACGCGCTGCTGGCAAGTGTGCTGATCGCTCTGGTGATCCCTGTGAAGTTTCAATCGGTCACGCGTCTCATGCCACCGGATAGCGAATCGGGTGGGCTAGGTCTGCTGGCTGCCATGGCGGGGCATTCCGGCGTGGGCATGGGGGGCCTGGGGGGATTGGCGGGAGATCTCCTCGGCGTCAAGAGTTCCGGGGCTCTCTTTGTGGGCATTCTCAATAGTGAGTCGGTGCAGGACGCGCTCATTACTCAATTTCAGCTCAAGAAGGTTTATGGCGATTCCAAGATCGAGGATGCGCGAAAGGATCTTGCTTCGCGCACGGATATATCGGAAGACCGCAAAAGCGGCATCATCTCGATCAGCGTTACCGACCATGATCCGAAACGCGCCGCAGCAATGGCGCAGACCTATGTCGCGGAGTTGAATCGGCTCGTCGCGCAGGTCAGCACTTCGTCCGCGCGGCGCGAACGGATTTTTCTTGAAGGGCGCTTGAGCGCGGTAAAGGCGGAACTCGACAAATCGGCAAAAAATTTCAGCGAATTTGCCAGCCAGAATACCGCGATTGATATCCCCGCGCAGGGAAAGGCAATGGTGGAAGCAGCCGCTACCTTGCAGGGCGAATTGATCGCGGCGCAGTCTGAATTGCAAGGGCTCAAGCAAATCTACACGGACAACAATGTGCGCGTGCGCTCTCTCCAGGCGCGCGTGGACGAACTGAACAAAAAACTCAATGAGATTGGCGGCGCGGGCACGCAGGGAAATTCGAGCGCCAGCAATCCGTTGTATCCCTCCATTCGCAAACTGCCTCTGCTTGGAGTTACCTACGCGGATTTGTACCGGCAGACGAAGATTAACGAAACGGTGTATGAGTTGCTGACGCAGCAATATGAACTCGCGAAAGTTGAAGAAGCCAAGGAAATTCCCACGGTCAAAGTGCTCGATCCCGCGATTGTGCCCACGAAAAAATCTTTTCCTCCGCGCGCGGTGATCGTGATTTTGGGAACCATGCTGGGAATCACTCTGGCGATGACGTGGATCGTCGGCAAAACGCGTTGGGAAGCGGTGGAAGCCGGCGATCCTCGAAAAGTGTTTGCCACGGAAGTGTTCACAACGATGAAAGCGAGCGTCCCGAAGTTTTCACGAAATGGCGCGGACGCGCATTCGAATGGACACAGGCCGTGGAGCCTCCGTTCGAATCGCGAGACGAGCGAAGGCGAAGCAGGCGAAGCGAAACACCAAGAGAAATAGCGTCGGTTTTGGTCGTACGTGATTGCAGAAAAAAGGGTTAGGTCACAAACGCCCCTGTAAGTGACGGGGCGAAGCTGTAGGTTCACCTTTATCGTATCCATTAACGATAGGATAAATATGGCGGCGGATACAGCACGGGGAATGCACACGGAATTCGCGGCGGCGTCCGCCGCGGCGCGTTTGCGGGGCGCGCAACGAGCCTGGCGGGGGGAGCTGCCGGCGGAATATTGCGTGGCGCGGTGGTATGCGGCGTACACGAGCGCGAACCACGAGAAGCGCGTTGCGGAGCAGATGGGAGCGCGCGAGGTGGAACATTTCCTGCCGCTGTACGCTTCGGTGCGGAAATGGAAGGACCGGCGAGTCACGCTCGAATTGCCGTTGTTTCCTGGATACGTGTTCGTGCGGATGGCGCTGCGGGACCGGCTGCGCGTGCAGCAGATTCCGGGAGTGGCGCGATTGGTGGGTTTCGAGGGGGCTCCGGCGGCGCTGCCGGAAGAGGAGATTGCGGCGCTGCGGTCGAGTCTCGCGAGAGGAGTGCGAGCGGAGCCGCATCCGTTCCTGACGGTAGGAAGGAAAGTGCGGGTGAGGAACGGGCCGATGGCGGGGCTGGAAGGAATCCTGCTGCGGAGGAAGAACCAGGCGCGGCTGGTGGTGTCCATCGAACTGATCCAAAGGGCGATGGCGGTGGAGATCGACGAAGCGGATGTGGAGGCGCTGTGATCGTGAGCGGAGCGACCGCATAACGCTTGGGGAGAGGGGGTCCCCCCCCGTTTTTTGCAAGTGTTGCAAAGAAAGAAGTTGCGGGAGCGGGTTTTGCAAGTGTTGATTTTACAGGGAGTTAAAGTGCTTTGTTTTGTATCAGATTTGGGGAATTTCGCAAGTGTTGAAACGAAGCGATTTAGGCGGCCGTTTTCGGGATGTGAGGCAAATGCGGGGGTTAAAGCAAGGGGATGGGAAGCTCGGAAAAAAGGCGGGAGAAGAGAATGCGGGTTGATTCCGGCTTCGGGAAGCCGGCGATGGAAACGGGGACGGAGCAGCGACAACACAGACCATCATACAACGATATACAATGTATGTCAATTAGCACTGTAGTACAGGAAGGGATGACTGGCCGAAGGGATGAGAGAGGGATGGAGTTCGAACGGAAGCAGGATGAATGGCGAGCATAGAGACGGCACCGTTGATTGGCGAAAAGGGCGGGGTGGCGCCGAAGCAGGGGCTTTCCCTGGGGACGGTAGCGCGGGACATCGCCACAGTGGGAAGCGGAACGGCGCTGGCGGCGGTTTTCAACGTGCTGCTGGTGTTCCTGATACCGCGGCTCGTGAGCGTGGAGGATTTCGGGTACTGGCGATTGTTTCTTCTGTACGCGGGTTTTGCAGGATTCCTGCACATGGGATTTGCGGACGGAGCGCTCTTGCGATGGGCGGGGAAGCCGCTCGAAGAGTTCCACCACGAGGTCGCGCCGTCGCTGAAATTTTTGTTGTGGCAGCACCTGGCGGTTATTGTTCCGGGAGCGGTGATCGCCGGATGGCTGCTGCCGCCGCCGCTGAACCTAGTGGGCATGGCTGCCTTGTTGTACTCGTTGATTTTCAATCTTGCTGCCATTCTGCAATTCAGCCTTCAGGGCGCGCGGATATTTCGCCCGGTGGCGGTAGCGACGGCCGCCCCTATCGGAGGCTTCGTGGCAATGGCTTTTCTGGGGCACTTGCGCGGTACTCCAAGTTTTCGCGAACTGATCCTGCTCTATTGCATCGCGTGGACAGGAGTCTTGATTTATCTGTGGGTTCGCGTCAGACCAAAATGGGGTGGGTCCAGCAGTGGTTCTTCGTGGACGCTGGGGAAGGCATTGATCGCAGTGGGTTGGCCGATCGTGCTGGCAAACGGAGGTTTCGGGCTTGTGCAATCGGCGGACCGGCTGGTGGTGAGCTCCGTGCTGCCGATCCGGGAGTTTGCGCAATACAGCCTTGCTGCGAGCACGATGTTCGTTCCCGTGGCGGCCATTCTGGCCGTGAGCAAAGTGTTTTTCTCCCATGTGGCTGCGGTAGAACACGAGGGAAGAGCGCGTGTCTACGCCCACGCTTCGAAGATGTTGGTTCTGGCCTGGAGCCTGCTGTTGCCTTATTACTTCGGGCTCGAAGTGTTTGTGCGGCATTTCCTGCCAAAGTACGTTCCCGCATTGCCGATTGCGGCGATTCTTGTGCTGGGGGTGGTTTTCCTCGCGGGAATTCAGATCTTGCACATGAACTATTCATATCTCTACGGCAAGCAGAGGCGGTTCTTGATGGTGACCGTCGGAATGTTGACACTGAGTCTGGCCGGAGCAGTTTTGACGGCGGTGGTGTTGAGGTCGCTGACGGCGGTAGCGACGGGACAGGTCGCGGTACTGGCATTCTGGTGGTTGCTGAATGAGTGGAATCTGCGATTTGAGTCCGGGCAGGGGCGGAGGGAGTGGGGCAAGGTGTGGGGAGTTTTTCTCATATCAGTTGCTGCGTACGCGGTTGCCTTATGGAGTCGACCGGAAATTGTCTGGCGGGTCGGAATTTATTACATGCTCTGTTTCTGTATGTTGGCGCTTCTTTGCCGGGAAGAGTTGCGGTTTTGTTGGAGGCTAGCAACGCAACTGAATCTTTCGGGAAGCGAATGAAGAGGCTGACGGGGCGGAAAGAGGGCCCTTGGCTGCTTTTTCGCCTTTCCCCTGTCCAATGACTGGAGCGACCTTCGGCACACGAATGAGGTACTGGGATAGCAAAAAGTACGTGAGCACTTTGAGGTCGGTAGCCCACGGAGCCGTGCGCCGGATTACAAGGCGTAGATGCGGCGGGTACGAAGTCGCTGAGGGCTATTTTGCCGGGAGGACCGGGCTGGAGATCGGTGGGCCGAGCACGATTTTCAGGAAGGGTGGCTTGGTTCCGGTTTACGACCGATGCCGGAGGATTGACAGTTGCAATTTTTCAGTTCGGACGATTTGGAGCAATCCGGGCGAGAAGAGGGGATTCGGGCCGCGTCTGGGAAGGCAGTTTGTGGCGGAGGCGGGCAATCTTGCCGGAATTGCCGATGGGGAGTACGAATTCGTACTGGCTTCGCACGTTCTGGAGCATGTGGCGAATCCATTACGCGCGTTGGAAGAATGGAAGCGAGTCGTGGCGCCCGGTGGTCTCCTTGTAGTCATAGTTCCCGATAGGCGGTGGACATTTGATCACCGAAGACCGCTTACTACCTTTGAGCACCTAGAAGCGGACTACCGGTCGGGGGTATCCGAGGACGACCTCACCCATCTGGATGAGATTCTAGCTTTGCACGACCTGGAACTCGATCCGCCTGCCGGATCGCACGAGGAGTTTCGCAAACGTTGTCTTAGCAACGCTTCCATCCGAGCGATGCACCATCACGTATTCAACCCCGAGACAATGGTCCGCATTTTCTCGTGGTGTGGCATGCATGTGGTGAGCACGTCGGTTGAGGCGCCGTTTCATATTGTGGTGATGGGCGAAAGGGCCGCGCCATCGATCCAGGCTAGCTGAGAAGCAGTCGGCTGGAAGGAGCCTTAGTTTGGGGAATAGGGGATCGGAGCTTTCGATTGCGAGCGTTACTGTCGCTTACAACGCGATGGGAGCATTGCCTCGCCATTTGGATGCCCTTTCCCGGCAGACCCGAAGGCTGCAGGAGGTTGTGGTGGTGGATAACGCGTCCTCGGACGGGACCGGGGAGCTACTGGCCGAACGTTATCCGCACGTCAGGGTTTTGAAGATGGCCAAGAATGTGGGAATGGCGGGAGCGTGGGCTGCAGGGCTGGCCTACGCCGCGCTTGAGAAGAACCATGATTGGGTGTGGACATTCGACGATGACAGTATTCCGGCTGAGGACGCACTGGAGATGATGTTGCGTGGGAAAGAGTCATTGAACGGTATGCAAGACGGTGTGGGCATTCTGGCTCCGATACCGGTCCACGGAGAGACCGGGACAATCTATCCGCCTCTCCTTTGGCGGCAGGGATTCAAGAGGCCGTCCGCGAAGATGCTGAGTACGCGCGTGTGGTTCGCGGATCTTGTCATCGCGTCAGGTTGCATGGTGCAACGGAGGGTAGTGGCGGAGGTAGGTTTGCCCCGGGCTGATTTTTTCATGGACTTCTTTGATTTTGAATATTGTCTCAGGGCAAGATCTCGCGGCTTCAAAATTGCGGTAGCTAGCGAGTCCAGACTGACGCACCAGATTGGGAATGCTCGGCAGGTGAGGCTGCCGGGCTATTTTCGGCTCTGGCCGAACCACCCTCCTTGGCGGGAGTACTACATGACTCGGAACCTTGCGTATGCGATATGGTGGTTGTACCCAAGCGCGGTGACGAAACTGTTTGTGTTGCGACATTTGCTGCGACATGCAGGCGGGGTGCTTCTATTTGGTTCGAGCAAAATCAGTAGCCTCCAGAATATGGTGCGCGGTTTTAAAGATGGGTACCGGGGAAACTTAGGTGCCCGAGTTATTCCTTCGTGAGCCGGTCATGCCCGGAACCGCAACAATTCGTCCAAGACTCTTGCCGGTGGGGCTGTTCCTGAGCTCAGTTTGTCTTGCCGAGTTGTTGGCTGCGGCCTTGACGGGAGGCGCCAGCGGTGTTTGGTTCTCCGTTGAATTTCTTGGAGGACTTCTGTGTCTTTTGATTGTGGTGCAAATGGGGATCTGGGCGGATAAATGGACGAGGGACCACGACTTCTTTTCGCCGCTCGTGGCATTTCCGATCGCTTACGTATTCTGGTTTGTTATCGGTTCATTGGATGTCGTGAAGGTACCGTCGTCTGTGTCCTTTGGCCTCTTTGACCCGATGCCTCTCTACATCTGGGGTTATGTCGTCTTGGGTCTTGTGGCCTTCCTTTGTGGGAATCGGCTCATGCGTGGGGGCGTTTTTCCAGAAGTGGCCGGCCGGTCTTGCCGGTTCAGATGGGACGGGGCGCGGTTTTGGCAAATTGTGGTGCTGCTCTCGGTCCTGACGGCAGGTTCGTATATCTATATCGTCTTGCGGATCGGGATCCCTGCGCTCAGTGCAGATGCGGGCCAGATTCGGCTGGAGCTCGCGAAATTTGGTGTTGCGCAGGCGATCCTGTTCTCCTCTGCGTGGACCTTGATTCCCTTTCTCGTCGCATACCTCTGGCTCCACGAACTGACGAAAGCCGGGCGCTTTAGCCTATGGGCTAGCGTTTGTTTTATCGCGGTTCTGTTGCTATCGCTCGGAGGAAGAAGCCAACTGTTTGTGCCTTTTGCGGTCGCGCTTGTAATGCGTCACTACATGAGGCGTAGATTTCGGCTGATAAGGTTAGGTTTTTTGGTGCTTGCCGCCTTCTGCGCGGTCAGCGTTTTCGGCTATGTGAGAGACACAGCGCTTACTGGTGGTAACGAGGCGGCGGAGTGGCTGAATGTCCCATCTGCGGTAATGCCATTCGTGTACGCCTATCTTTACATTCGATTTCCCGTCGCGACCTTCCGAGATATTACGGTAGCGATTCCAAGAACCACCGGATTCCAATATGGCGCTCTGACCTTCGGACCTCTGGATAGTCTTCTGCCGGGCCACCATCATCAATCGGACATGTATTTCAAGGAACTGCTGGGGAACGACTTTATTGGCGCGGGTCAGCCCGCAACATTGCTGGGGCCGCTTTATGCCGATGGGGGTGCGGTCGGAATTGGGATTGGCCTATTCGTGTTTGGGATCATATTGGCGGCCGCCTTTCGTTGGATGCAGGCAGACATGTCGGCCTATCGGGTTTTGGTTTACGCGTGGATTGTTCAGACGGGTCTCTTCAGTTTTTTTTCCAATCTTTTTCCTTATATCACAACACTCTGGCTGCCTGTGATGTGGTTCCTGTTGGATTGTTACCTCGTGAGATCTAGACCCGGAGCTATTTCTGCGGGGCGCACTGCATGGCGTCCTCTTGTCCCTTACCAATAGCATGAAGGGCCCTAAAGGCGCGATGATCGCTGAAAAACTGGTCAAACAGGCGGAGAGGGAGTGGCACGATTCGTATTTTCGTGCTCACGGTCGCCAAGAATTTCCGGAAAAAGAAGGGGAGTTTCTGGAGTGGTTCCGGCGTGTAGATCTCACTCCATTCTGCGACGGGGGATGGTCGTACTGGGCGGACCCGCGCGTGGAAGCGCTGGCCAATCTTGGGGTCCTGCGGGGTATGCGCGTCCTGGATTATGGGTGTGGGTCTGGGAAACTCGGAATCTATTTGGCTCTCCAAGGCGCGAGCGTCTGGGGTTTTGACTTGTCTTCGGAGGGCATTGAGGTGGCGCGAGAGGCGGCTGGGAGGTACGGAACGGACGCCAAATTTGAGCAGATGGACGCGGAGGAGCTTAGATATGAGGACGGGTTCTTTGATTTTGTAGTGGGTTTCGGGGTGATCCATCACGTGATCAAGTACCCCGCGGCAGCCCGGCACCTACATCGAGTGCTGAAGCCTGGAGGAAATGCCGTTTTCGTGGAGACACTTTGGGACAATCCAGTGATAAACGCAGCGCGGCGGTTTACAACGGCAGACGATGAAGCGGGAGACGCTCATTTAACAGAACGGGGCATCTACGAGTTTTGCCAACATTTCGGAGAGATTCGTTTGGAAAAGCGCAATCTAATCTACATGCTGAAGAGGTTCGCGAAATTGCCGGAGAGGGATCTTTCGGCGCCATTGTCGCGACGGCCGGTATGGAGGCTTGTAAGATCAGCTGACAAGGCTCTACTGAAATTCCGACCGGTTCAGAAATACTGCGGTGAAGTGATCATTTACCTGAAGAAGTGAAACTCGCAGGTTTGAGCTAGATCCGGGCCAAGATTAGAACTAAGACAATTGAAGGAGCCGCTGGACAAGCAGATGAGAAAGCTGAAGATTGCGATTTTTGGGTCGCGGGGGATCCCACACACGTACGGGGGAGCGGAGGCGTTTTTGGGGGAGCTTGCGCCGCGGCTGGCGGAGCGCGGGCACGAGGTGGTGGTGTATTGCCGGAGAAGCATGTTCAAGGTGCGACCGAAGACATACCGGGGAGTGCGGCTGATCTATTTGCCGAACCTCGAGACGAAAGTGCTGGGGACGCCGACGCATACGATGATGTGCGTGCTGGACATGATGTTCCGCGGAGTGGATGCGGCGCTGGTGGTGAACATCGTGAACGGATTCCACTGCGCGATTCCGCGGCTGTTCGGAAAGAAGATCGCGATCAACGTAGATGGAATGGACTGGAAGCGGGACAAATGGGGAGCGCTGGCGAAGAAATATTTTTACTGGAACGCGCAGTGGGTGGGAAAGATTTGCGGGAAAGGCGTGGTGACGGATGCGTACGAGATGCGAAGGATTTATTTGGAGGAATTTGGGACGCCTTCGGCGTGCATCGCGTACGGAGCGAACATCGAGAGGTCGAAGAATCCGGAGGTGGTGCGGGAGTACGGGCTGGAGCCGTTCGGGTATTACCTGATTGCGAGCCGGATGGTGCCGGAAAACAATGCGGACGTGATCGTGGAAGCGTTCGAGAAAGTGAAAAGTCCGCGGATGCTGGCGATTGCGGGGGGGACGAACTACAAGAGCGCGTTTCTGGAGAAGCTGAAGCAGACGAAAGATCCGCGAGTGAAGTTTCTGGGGCACGTGGACAATGTCGAGCATGTGAAAGAGCTGCACTGCAACGCGTACGCGTATTTGCACGGGCACAGCATGGGAGGAACGAATCCGTCACTGCTGAAGGCGCTGGGGTACGGCAATTGCGTGGTGGCGCTGCGGACGCCGTTCAACGAAGAAGTGGTGAGGGATTTCGGGATATATTTCGAGCGCGACGCGGACGATCTGGCGCGGATGCTGCAGGAATTGGAAGAGCATCCGGGGATGGCGGAGGAATACCGGCAAAAGGCGCCAGAACGGATTCGGGAAGCGTATACGTGGGAGAAGATCACGGAACAGTATGAGGAGCTATTCCAGCAACTGGCGGCGGGAGAGGATCCGACAAAAGTGCACTCGAGCGTGAGAGAAGAAGGGCGCACGAAGAGAAAGTATGCGGCTGCGGCAGTAGGAGCGGCTGCGGACGACTGAAGAGTTCTAGACACTCCCCAGAAAAAACGTAAGACAAGAGCCGCGGACGAGAGACAGGCGGAGAGGCGAAAGTGCGCCTTGTGGGGAGAAGTGCGGGATTTGCACAGCAAAACAGGAGGAACCATGCCGTTGAAGATTGAATCGCGCCACCTTGGAGAAGTTGTGGTGCTGGTGCCTCAGGTGTTCACGGACGAGCGGGGCTATTTCATGGAGACGTTTCGTGCGGACGGATTCCGGGAGCTGGGATTGCCGCAGACGTTCGTGCAGGAGAACCACTCGTATTCGAAACAGGGCGTGCTGCGAGGGCTGCATTTCCAGTGGGAGCCACCGATGGGGAAATTGATGAGGGTGACACGAGGAGCGGCGTTTCTTGTGGCTGTCGATGTGCGGCTGGGTTCGCCGACGGTGGGGAAATGGGTGGGGATCGAGGCGACGGCAGAAAATCGCAGGCAGGTGTGGGCGCCGGCGAGTTTTGCGAGGGGATTTTGCGCGTTGAACGACGATGTGGAAGTGCAGTACTTGTGCACGGGCGTGTACAACGGGCGGGCGGAATCGGCGATTCGATGGGACGACTCGAGGGTCGGGATTGATTGGCCGATTACGCCGACGATCATTTCCGAAAAAGACCGCAAGGCACAAACGCTCGAAGAGTGGCTGAGATCCCCGGAAGCGGAGCACTTTGCGTACAGCCGGCAGGCTGTGAGCGCATGAAGAATTCAATCCAGGCGAAGGAGGACGGCGAATGCGACTCTTGATTGCAGGTGGAGCGGGCTACGTGGGCTCCGCGCTAATTCCGCGGCTACTTGAGCGCGGATACCTGGTGGACGTGGTGGATCTGTTCTGGTTTGGAAATTATTTGCCGGCGGAGACGGGCCTGCTGAATAAGGACTTGTTCGACGTAACCGTCGAGGATTTGAAGGAGTATGACCAGGTAATTTTTCTGGCGGGCCTTTCAAACGATCCGATGGCGGAATATTCACCGAACAAGAATTTCGTGTACAACGCCGCCGCGCCCGCCTATCTGGCATACATCGCAAAGAAAGCGGGAGTGCGGCGGTACATCTACGCGAGTTCGTGCTCCGTCTATGGGTACACCGTCAATGAGCTCTATGACGAGACGAGGCCGGTTTCCTCCTCCTATCCCTACGGAATCTCGAAGCTGCAGGGTGAACAGGCAGTCATGAATTTGATGGACGATCAGTTTTCCGTGATCGCCTTGCGCAAGGGGACGATTTCGGGGTACAGCCCGCGGATGAGGTTCGATCTCATCGTAAACACCATGTTCAAGTCGGCTCTGAAGGACGGGGCGATCACGATCAACAACCCGACCATCTGGCGGCCGATCCTGGCGATCGAAGATGCCATCAGCGCCTACGTGCGGTCCGTGGAGGCGCACGAGAAAATCTCGGGAATATTCAACATCGCTTCCGGAAATTACACCGTGGGTGAAGTCGGCGACCTGGTGAGAAACGAGATCGAAGAGAAGTTGAGAGTCAAAGTGGGATTGACCATAAAACACATCCAGGACTTGCGGAACTATAAAGTGAGTTTCGAGAGAGCCAAGAATGTATTGAGCTTTCATCCGCGGCACGACGTGCGAAGCATCGTGGAGCAGCTGATCAAGTCCAGGGACCGGATTTCCAATTGGGATAATCCCGCTTACTACAACATCCAAACCTTCCGCCAAATTGAGAACGGAATTCAAAGGCCGGCGATGGCAAAACTCGTGGGAGCGTGAAAATGAAAGTGGCGGTGATCGGTGCATCGGGCCAGCTGGGAATGGATGTTTCCGGAGAGTTTGACCGGGCTGGCGCGGAGATCGTGCGGCTCGATCATGGCGAGATAGAGATCTCTTCGCTCGAAGACACACGCGAGGAACTTGGCAAGATACGTCCGGAATGCGTCGTGAACACCGCGGCGATGCACCATGTCGAGAATTGCGAGCGACAGCCCGAGCGCGCCTATGCGGTGAACGCGATTGGGGCAAAGAATCTGGCGACGGCGACCAACGAACTGAATGCGATATTGATGCACATCAGCACCGATTATGTGTTCGACGGGAAAAAAGGCGAGCCTTATGTGGAGACGGACCCTCCACTGCCGCTCAACGTCTACGGAAACACCAAAATGGCGGGAGAAAGCTTTATCCGGGCAGCGGCCAAGAAATATTTCATCCTGCGAACGTCCGCACTGTACGGTATCCATCCTTGCCGCGCAAAGGGTGGACGCAATTTCGTCGAATTGATGCTGAAGCTTGCCGCCGAGCGAGATGAACTCCGGGTGGTCGCCGACGAAAGAGTAAGTCCCACTTCCACGGCCGAGTTGGCAAAACAAATCGTGCAGCTCAGCCGAACCGATGCGTTTGGGCTTTACCATGCAACGGCGGAGGGAAGCTGCAGCTGGTACGAATTTGCAGAGAAAATTTTCGAGACCACGGGGACTAAAATCAGCCTGAAAGTCGCAGCGGCAGATGAGTTTCCCGCAAAAGTACCGCGCCCCAAGTATTCCGTGCTGGAAAACCACAACCTCAAGAAGCTGGGACTGAATTTCTTTCAGAGCTGGGAAGACGGGCTAAGGTCGTACCTGCAAACGACGCAGCGAATCGGACAATCTAAAGCGAGTGCTACGTCGTGCGACTAAACGATTGCGGGTGAAGACCACCTAGGGTTCCTCAACATTTCGTTGATCGAATGGCCTATCTGATGAATGCAGCAGCAGATTGCAATCTGTCTCCACGGTGGAAGAGCGCATTTCTGGTGGGCTTCAAGAGGGCGTTCGACATTGTCGTAGCGTGCGCGCTGCTCTTGCTGCTATTGCCGCTTTTTCTGATTTTGGCCGCGGGAGTCAAGCTGACCTCAAGCGGAACCATCTTTTATCGCTGGAAGGTCGTTGGCAAGAACGGTCACCCTTTTGTCGGGTTCAAATTTCGATCCATGTATTCCAATGCGGATGAGTTGAAGAGGGAACTCGAGGACCGGAATGAAATGCGAGGCCCCGTCTTCAAGTTAACGAATGATCCGCGCATTACCAGGTTGGGGGCCTGGATGAGGCGCTACAGCCTGGATGAGCTTCCCCAGCTGTACAGCGTGCTCAAGGGCGACATGAGTCTGGTCGGACCGCGACCCCCACTTGAAAGTGAATACGCCAGGTTCACGGAATTTCAGAAACAGAAGCTGAATGTGAAGCCTGGAATCACCTGTTTGTGGCAAGTCAACGGCCGCAATGAAGTGAACGACTTCGACGAGTGGGTCAAGCTGGACCTCGAGTACATGCGGCGTTGGAGTCCCGGGCTAGACCTCTGGATTCTTTGGAAGACGGCTGCGGCTGTATTTACGGGAACGGGGAAATAGTCCGAATCGCTCTCAGAGTTTTGAAAATTGAGCGGTGAAGCATCACTGAATCTAGCGGAGGACGGTTCGAATGCGCGTATTGATCACCGGCGGTGCAGGTTTTATCGGCTCTCATCTTGTGGATCGTTTTTTGACGGAAGGCTTCAAGGTGCGCGTATTGGACTCGCTTGAACCGAGGACTCATCCCGAAGGCAAGCCGCGATATATGCCGGAAAACGTTGAGTTTCTCCGCGGAGACATGAACGACCGGGGCCAATTGCTCGCGGCACTCGACGGGGTGGATATCGTGTCTCACCAAGCCGCATACCAGGATTACATGCCTGACTTTTCCCGGTTCATGCATGTGAACGCAGTGGGGACTTCTTTGCTCTACGAACTGATTGTCCAGCACCGGCTGAAAGTCAAAAAAGTAATTGTGGCCTCCTCCCAGGCGGTCTATGGCGAGGGGCAGTATGAATGTCCAGAACACGGCTTTTTCATGCCCGTGCCGAGGGATCAGACACAGCTCTCCCGTGCTGAATGGGAAGTTTTTTGTCCGCAGTGCAAGAGGCGGGCCAGCCGGCGTCTTCTCGAAGAGCCACATACCAATCCGTACAACCAGTACGCTGTTTCAAAGCTGGCGCAGGAAAAAATGGCTCTGGGACTCGGGTGGCTTCACGGAATTCCGACGGTTGCTTTGCGCTACTCGATTACTCAGGGTCCGCGGCAATCCCTGTTCAACCAATACTCAGGAATCTGCCGAATTTTCGTGGGACAGGCGCTCAAAGGCGAGCCGCTGACCGTGTACGAAGATGGACTCCAGTCGCGCGATTTTGTTCACATCAACGATGTGGTGGACGCCAATATGACCGTGCTGGAAAAGGAAGCGGCCAATTTTCAGGCTTTCAACGTCGGGAGCGGAAAGTCAACGACGGTTCGTGAATACGCCGATCTGGTCACAAAGAAAGTTTCTTCCAATGCGGGGACCACAATTTCCCGCGAGTATCGCCGGGGAGATAACCGGCACAGCGTCTCAAGCATAGAAAAACTGAAAGGTTTGGGGTGGGCGCCAAAGCTCAGCTTACCCACGATTCTTGATGATTTTCTTTCCTGGGTGGACAGCATTGGCGGAATGCCGGACCAAATACCCGACGCGTACCGCGAAATGCAAAGGTCCGGTGTGGTTCTGAAATCGTTGATGGCCACGGGCTAGGTCGCGGGTGAGTCCGGGAAAAACGGTTCCATCCCCCAGCAGTGGCTGCCCCGCACGCGCCCGCACTTCCAGTTTGCGCAAGTGATGCAGGTGCCGGCGAGCGGCACAACGAATAAAGCAGTGACCCGAACGGCTACGGAGTGCCACCGCCACACCGGGAAGCTTTTTTGTCGAGGGGAATAACCAACTTAATTGCGGAGGGCTTAGACTGTGAATCCTGAGACGATCAAGCTCGGATCCAAGCTGGATTTTCCTCTCGAACTGTCTCGACCGAAGAATTACCTCCACGGACTCTGCGCCATCCTGGAGCAGTTGCCTGTTGAAGCGGTTGAAGAGGTAGTGGAGAGATTTTTTCAAGCGTATCTTCAAGGCCGTTCAATCTATGTATTCGGAAACGGAGGGAGCGCGGCTCTCGCTTCGCATGCCGCATGCGATTTGGGGAAGGGCACCGCGCTGAACGGAAATCCCAGGTTCCGCATATTGTCGCTGACAGATAACGTGGCCCTCATCACCGCGTGGGCAAACGACGTTGCCTATGAAGATGTTTTTGCGGCGCAGATCAAGCCCTTGATCGAACCGGGCGACATTGCGTTGGCCATCAGTGGCAGCGGCAATTCAGCAAACGTGTTGAAGGCACTGTCCGTTTCACGAGATGCGGGGGGGATCAATGTGGGGCTTTCCGGCTGCCGGGGAGGCAAGATGAAGGATCTCTGCGACCTTTGCGTGATCGTGCCTTCGGACAACATGCAACAGATTGAAGACTCTCATGTCTGCGTCATGCATGCGGTTTTTCTTTCGCTCCGCCATCTGATCGGAACAACTGGATCATCCTTGAGCGCGAGTGCGGGAGCGTAGCAAACCGGGTCACCGGCACCTATGATTTGGGAACCCTGTCCCGAATTTTTCCGCAAGAAATATGGCTTGAAATCGCTCCCGTTTTTGCCGGATTGCAATCTCGTCTTTAGGCTTTCGAGATGAAAAGTAAGCTTATCTACTTGCTGATTCTCCTGGCGGATCTGCTCTGGATGGCGGCATCTGTGTCCGCCGGGGACCTGGTCCGATACCACGGCAATTGGAACTATGGCTTGAGTTCGCCAATCCGAGGGGGCATTTATCTGCTGACTCTCGTGTCTATCGCGGTCTGGCTCCTGCTTTATTTGACCATGGATCTGGATTGCTTTCGATCCGGCTGGCAGATTTCGGCAATGATCAGCCGTACGTCGTTAGCGACGCTGCTGCTCTTTTCGGCGGTCCTCAGCTGGGGATACTTCGCCCGCATCTACTACTCGAGGTTAATGCTGTTCTATTACTTTGTTTTCTTCTGGGCGGGATTAATTCTCATTCGGTTGGGCGCCAATTGGCTGCTTCGGGCCCAGGTGCGGGCGGGGAACGTCCGCAGGGTCGTCCTGATTGGCGATTATCAACTGTCCAAGGAAATTGCCTCCCGGATTCAGCGGCATCCGGAGTTCCTGTATCAGATCGTAGGATTTCTGACTCCTCATGAGGGCGCCGAAGTCACAAATGGAGATGCCCCAGCGGATACGGTTCCCGGATTGAGTTCTCTGGACGCGATTGGATTCTTGCTCAAACGGGATGTTCGAGAGCTGATTGTGCTTTCCAAGCACGCTCCGGGTCTTGATCTGCAAAAGTTTCTGGTCGGCTGCCAGGAGGAAGGGATTCACATTCATGTTCTTCCTCAGCCGTACGAGCTTTACCTTTCGCGGCCCAGGCTGGTCGAAGTGGACGGCATACCTCTGGTGTTTCTGCAACACCCGAAAATCTCCCTTGCGGCAAAGTTGCTCAAGAGGGCATTTGACTTGGTGACGGCGATGGTTTTGCTGATACCCGCAACACTGGCCATTGCGGTGGCGGGCGGAATTCTTTGGGCCAAGGACCGGCATTTTCTTCGGAAGGAGACGCGCTGCGGCCTGGGAGGGCAGCCATTCGGGATGTACCGGTTGGACATTGAAACGGAGGAAGAAAAAGCTTCCGCCTATCACAGGCTTCTTCGCAATCTGAGTCTCTCGGAATTACCGCAACTGTTCAATGTTCTGGCGGGGCAAATGAGTCTCGTCGGTCCGCGCCCGGAACCTCTCGAACGCGTCCGGGATTATTCGGAGTGGCAGAAACAGCGACTGAAGATTCTACCGGGGATGACGGGTTTGGCCCAGGTGAACGGCTTGCGCGAAGAGCATCCATCCGAAGACAAAACGAGATACGACCTCCAGTATGTGCTTCACTGGTCGCCGCTGTTCGACATCGTCCTGCTTCTCCAGACCATCTGGACATTGGTCGGACGTCTGGCTCTGCACGCGGCTAACGTTCGGGGAGCTGGAAACATGAAGCCTTCTCCCAACCCGAAACACGGAAGCGCTCAGCAAGCGGTGGAATCAGCGGGAGAGTGAATGTTAATCGTACGGAGTCCGGTTCGAGTCAGCTTTGGTGGAGGCGGCACGGACTTGCCTGCTTACTATGAAAAGCATGGAGGAGCGGTACTGAGTGCCGCCATCAACAAGTACTTCTACACGATTCTGACCAAACGTACCGACGGAAGGATCCAGGTGATCTCCTCGGATTTGCGTCTGATCGAGACCTGGCAGGACATCGCCCAAATGAACGTCAACGACGGCGAACTGAGTTTGCCGCTGGCCGCGATGAAGGAGCTGGGGATAGAGATTTCCTTGAATCTTTTTCTGGCTTCGGAGATTCCCCCGGGAACCGGCCTGGGATCTTCCGCCAGCGTGTGCGTGAGCATTCTCAAAGCGCTTACGACGTATCTGCAAGCGCCTTTGTCGAAGCATGCGCTGGCGGAAAAAGCATTTCATGTTGCCCGGGAAATTCTGAACATGCCCGTCGGAAAGCAGGATGAATACGCGGCTTCCTATGGGGGACTGAACTACATCACGTTCGGCGAAAATGGCGGCACTTCAGTAGAGCCCGTACTCCCGTCACCCGACGTTCTTCGAGAATTGCAGGGCAACCTGCTTTTGTTCTTTACCGGAGCTTCACACAATTCCTGGTCCATCCTGAAGGCGCAGGAAGAATCGTCGAGCCGAGCTGGAAGCGCAGCATGCGATTCACTGCGTCAAATCCACCTGCTGGCCAAGGAGATGCAGAGTGCGATTTCGAAAGGGAATCTGAGAATGTTCGGAAGCCTCCTGGACGAGGCGTGGCAGGCAAAAAGAAAAGTCTCGGATAGAATCTCCACGGAAAGAATCGACCAGCTATACGCAGTGGCGCGGGATAACGGGGCGTTAGGCGGGAAAATCACGGGCGCTGGTGGCGGGGGGTTCCTCCTGCTTTACTGTGAAGAGGAAGCTCAAAGTAGAGTCCGCGACGCGTTTGCGCGCGAGGGACTTCGGGAGATGACATTTGAATTTGATTTCCAGGGAGCCCGCGTGCTGGTAAATGACCCTTTTCTGGATGACGATGGCCGTTGCGGTCCGCGCTGGAACTTTACGCCTTTTGCCGAACAAAATGTCTGAGAAATTCGAACGACATTAGACACTGCAGACGCAACTTTCCCTTACGCGATCTCGAAAATCAAACCGGCTGACGAACGCACGGATTCTATTATGAAGGCGTTTCTTCTCGCGGCGGGCGTAGGGAGCAGATTGCGCCCGCTCACGGACAAGATTCCGAAGTGTCTGGTTCCGATCCGGGGGAAGCCATTACTGGAAATCTGGCTGGAACTGTTACAGCGATTCGGAATCTCGGAAGTGTTGATCAACGCACACGCGCATGCGGATATGATCGGAGAATTTGCGGCGCGGCGGTTTGCGGCCTTGAAGGTTATGGTGAGTCACGAGCCGCAGCTACTGGGGAGCGCCGGCACGCTGCGAGCAAATCGCGAATGGACTGGGAGCGATCCGTACTTTTGGGTTCTTTATGCCGATGTGCTGACCAACGTGAATCTGGAAGAGATGCAGAAATTCCACAAGGAAAGAGCGACGGCGGCCACGTTGGGAGTGTACTCCGTAGCTGACCCGAGCCGCTGCGGAATTGTGGGCGTCGCGCCCGACGGAAGGATCGAGCAATTTATCGAGAAGCCGAAAAATCCTTCAGGCAATCTGGCGTTCGCGGGGATCCTGATCGGGACGCAAACGCTGATGGATGCCATTCCAGACAAATTGCCTGCGGACGTAGGATTCGATGTGCTCCCGCAACTGGTGGGCCGGATGCATGCGTATCCGATCAACGATTTTCTGCTGGACATTGGAACCCTTGAGAACTATGAACGTGCCCAGAAAAGCTGGCCAGGCTGCTAAGAAGCAGTTTGCTCCAGGAATCATCTTCGATTTGGACGGAGTGCTGTTCGACAGCCATCCGGTCCACAAGAGAGTTTGGCGGGGCCTCCTGCAAAGTTTGGGAAGAAGTGTGTCCGAGGAAGAACTCGACTTTATTCTGGATGGTGCCAAGAGAGAAGAAATTCTGCAGCACTTTTTGGGGCCACTCAGCGAAGCTCAGGCGTCGTCGTTCGCGGCTCGAAAGGAATCGATGGTACGGCGTGAGGAGGACAATATCCATCCGATGAAGGGGTTGGAGACATTTCTCGATCTCCTGGACGAAGCGACAATCTCGAAAGTTGTGGCGACAAGTGCATCAAGGGCCAGAGCGCAAAGAATGCTGCACAATCGCAACTTGGCCAAGCGCTTCGCGGCGGTTTTCACCGGCGACGATGTTCCCTTCGGGAAGTCAAAGCCGGACATATTCTTGAGAAGTGCCGAGGTACTACAAAGTTCCCCGCAAGAAACGCTCGTTTTTGAGGATGCGGTTCCCGCTATCCGTACCGCCAAAGGCATTGGCATGAAGTGCGTCGGTCTGGCAAGGGGTCAGAGAAAGCTTTGTCTGCTCGAAGCAGGAGCGGATCTTGTAGTTTCAGATTTCACGGATATGAGCGTTTCGGTTGTCCTGTCCCTGCTCGAGTGATGCGATTCGATCTGCCCGCCTGTCCTCCTTGTTTCAGCGTTTGAATCTGCTCCGTATTCATCCTCAGTGTGCGTGTTACCTTCCTCGAAGTCCTGCTTGCCTCTCATCTCCCACAGCTCCGATACCAGAAGTCCTTGCAGCGCGGTCCTGCGCGCGGTCCGA